>Ga0194120_10007164_pt1 | contig 15389 bp, 5 predicted proteins | sample TA2MahCa65mmetaG_FD_148642 | JGI IMG/M metagenome (GOLD analysis project Ga0194120, IMG submission 148642) | Freshwater microbial communities from Lake Tanganyika, Tanzania - TA2015019 Mahale Deep Cast 65m | ecosystem: Environmental > Aquatic > Freshwater > Lake | place: Tanzania: Lake... | reverse complement strand
ACGGCGCGCGCCATCACCCGGGCATCTTGCCAACCTGCTTGTGGCGCAGGAATTTGTAGTCGTCGACGTTCATTTGACGGATGTGGGCGGCCTCGGCGAGCGGTCTGACGAACGCACGCTGGGCGGCGATCGCCTCCGGCGTCGCCTCGCGGCCGATCGACTTGAGGTGCTGCCCCATCACCTCGTCGCACGCCGCGTCGTAGGCCGCCTGCGTGGTGCAGTAGCGGCGCTCCCAGCTGCCGATGTCGTGGGCGCCGGTGGCGTAGAAGGTGTCGCCGCGCTTGGAGGTGATGACCTCGGTGTGGCTCGACGCTTCGCCGGTGCCGCCGTAGCGGACGAACACGTCGCCCGGCTGGGCCTTGGCGTAGCCGACCTCCTCGAAGGTTGTCGACGACTTTGCCTTCTCGCCCTCCTTGTCGGAGTGGTTGTTGTACATCATGCCTGCTGTGGCATAGTGCTTATTGGCCATGACCGGCGTGTTGAGGCCGGCTTGCGCCAGCGTGTCGTTGACGAACACGTTGCACTTCCACGACGCGCCCCAGGCCGCGGTGTTTTCGGTCTTGCCGTCGACCGTGGTCGGCTTGTTCGCCTGCAGCGCGCTGTTCGGCGTGTAGAATGCCTCTGAGTGCATCGCATAGGCGTCGCCGGTCTCGCCGGCCTGGCGGTCGCGCGCCGCAGCGACCACCTTGGTGCGGCCGGTGGACTCGAGCTGGCGGTACTCCGCCATCCCCTCAGGCGAGGCCGCCGCCGCCGACGACGGCGTGTCGCGGACCATCTGCGCCGTCACCGACGGGCTGTGCTTGCTCAGGGTCTGCCACAGCAACACCTCCTGCGGACTCGGGATGTAGGGCGTCAGGTCGGCCGCGGCCTCGCCGATCGGCGACATCGCGATCTCCGGGTTGAAGGCCGCCAGCGAGTCGAAGATGATCCCGGTGAAGTCGGCGACCCGTGACCACGTCGCCTTGGCCATATCGGCGATGCGGTCGTTGGACCCGCCGTGCTTCTGCACCAGCTTGGTATTGAGCTGCAGATCGGCGACCTTCTTGCGCGAGCCCTTCTTGACCTGGGGCATGGCCGGCGGTTGGGTCGCCGCAGCAGGAGGTCGCGGCGCTTGGGGACCCTGGGGCGCGGCGGGCCGGGGCGGTTGGGCTGCCGGCTGCTGGGCCGGGCGCGGCGGCTGGACCTGCGGTTGCTGGGGCGTCGGCGTCGGCATGGGTCCTCTGGGCCGCGGCCGCGCGGCACAGCGTTGGAGCGTACGCGAGCGGACCGGCGGCCGCAACCGGCTGTGCGCCGAATCCGCCGCTGTGGGCGCAATCCGGCGTCGCTGCACGGATTCCAGTCGTTGCGCTGGCGTTGGTGTCGCTTCGCTCGCTCGCGCGCTCGCTCCTTGGGCTCCATCCCGCATCGGCGGCCGGGGAGGACGAGGCCGGTGAGTCATCGTGACGCGGGCGCCTGTTCCGCCGCCGCTGCCTGTGTCCGCCTCGCCGTTCCGGGTTCGCGGCCCAGGTCGCCGCGGCGCGGCGCGCCACCTGACGTGTCACGTGATTCCATGGACTTGAACAAATGGTGGATCGGCCATTTCCTCGACGCCGGCGGCGCCAGCGCGGCAGCGTGGCCGCGCGGACTCCACACCGCCCACAGATCGCGTTCCGAGTGATCCCATGGACTTGAACAAATGGTGGATCGACCGTTTCCTCGACGCCGGCGGCGCCAGCGCGGCAGGGTTCGCCGCGCGGACTCCACACCGCCCACAGATCGCGTTTCATGTGATTCCATGGACGTGAACAAATGGTGGATCGGACGTTTCCTCGACGCCGGCGGCGCCAGCGCGGCAGGGTGGCCGCGCGGACTCCACACCGCCCACAGATCGCGTTTAATGTGATTCCATGGACGTGAACAAATGGTGGATCGGCCGTTTCCTCGACGCTGGCGCCGCCAGCGCGGCTGGCTTGGCCGCGCGGTCTGCACGCCGCCCGCAGATCGCGTTCCGCGTGATTCCATGGACTTGAACAAATGGTGGATCGCTCGTTCCCGCCGTTCCGCGGCGGGAGCTTGCCCGCCCAGCGCCGCGGGCGCGACGATAGACCGAACGCCGCGCCCGCGCGTCGTCACTCCCCACCGGCCTGCGCCGCCGGTTCCGAGGTCGCCCATGAGGTTTCGCACCCGCCCAGCCTTGATCCTGATTGCCCTGTCGCTCGTCGCCGCCGACGCGATGTCGTCGGCCTCGGATGCGCGCGACACCCGCCTGTTCAAGATCGACAAGTCGCTCCAGGTCGTCGGCCCGGCCGGCCACGTGCCGCCAGTGCTGGCGGTCCAGCTGGTGTCGGTGACGACCGACCAGCCTCAAGTGTGGCCCGACGAGGTCGTGCGGCTGCGGGTCGCGATGCCCGGGCGCGGCGGCCAGGCGCTGGCGATTCGGTGGCACAAGCGCGACGCGACGGCGCGCGAGGTGCCCGGCGTGGTTCTCGACGCCGACGGGCTCGCCGTCCTCGAGCTCGCCGACGGCAAGAAGGAGCGCCTCGAGCTCGGCGAGTACCGCGTCGAGGTCCAGTCCGCCGACGGCAAGGCCAAGGGGGCCGCGACGTTCGCCGTCGTTGAGGGCGCGCTCGGGGCCTTGTCGCTCGCCCATGCGTTCGAGCGGGTGACGTCGCCGGCCCAGCTCGACGCGGTCAAGGCCGGCTGGTACCTCGGCAACGCTGGCGGCGCCGGCAGCCGTTGGGGCAACGGCCTGTCGTTCAAAAACGAGCTGCGGGTCGACAACGCTCCCTACGACGGGCCGGTCGACCTGGTGCCGCGCTGCATGCTGAGCGGCTGCAACGGAGTGGTCGCCGGGCCGCGCCAGACGCTCCAGGTCAACCGCGGCCAGCTCGCGGGCACCCTCGAGATCAGCGGACACTCCGGTCCATTCCAGATCGAGCTCATCACCCCGCACGGCAGCCTGCGCCACCAATTCGAAGGCTCGGGTCACGTCGAGCGCGAGATGATCCCGATCAGCAAGGGAGTCCGCTACCTGCACCGGGTCGGACTCGCGCCCTACAGCGGCACAGTCCAGGTCCCCGGGCGCAACCTGTTCGTCGATCGCCAGGGCGATCAGGCCGCCGACGCCTTCGAGGTCGCGTCGCCCATCGTCCCCGCCGGCAAGCTCGAGGTCAAGGCCCGCGTCGCCCTCACCAAGGTCGCGCTGATGGTGTGGGAGCCGCAGGGCGACGGCAGCTTCAAGGCGGTTGTTCGCCCGGCGCCGGCCGAGGTCAAGGCCGGCGAGGTGGTCAGCGTCGCCGTCGGAGCGGTGCCGATGGCGCTCGTCGCGATCGGCGGCGTCGCCAAGGGTGCCTCGGGGGCGGAATTCCGCGAGGGCTACGTCATGGCGCTGCCCGCCGGCGGGATCCACGCCACCGTCCGGCCGCCGGTGCAGGCGGCGCCCAACGCCACGGCCCAGGTCGAGATCGACGCCAGGGACGCGGCGGGCCAGCCGCTGGCGGTTGCCGGCATCCTTGAGGCGTGGGACATTCGCGTCGCCGCGCGCGACCCGGCGTCGCCGCTGGCGTCGGCGATCGGCGACAGCGTCCGCACCGCCGGGCGCCACCTCGACAGCTGGGTCGACCCGGTCGAGCTCGAGCGGCAGCGCAAGGAGGAGGAGCGCCTGCGCAAGGAGGAGGAGAAGCGCGACCGCGAGGAGCGCCGCAAGGAGGCGATGGCCGAACGCAAGGTGTACGCGCGCAAGGCGGCGGGGCGCTTCGACGAGGACGGGTTGAGCGTGTCGGGATCCGGAGCGGGAGGAGGCGGGGTCGCCTACGGCTACGGTGCCGCCTCGATGGGGGCGAAGAAGGCGGTCATGGCGGCGCCGTCGGTGCGGGTCGGCGGACCGGGGCGGCGCGACCACGACCACGGCGATGACGACGGTGGCGAGGAGGTCCGCAAGGGCGAGGTCAAGATCGCGTTTGTCGGCGTCGTCCGCACCGGCGCCGACGGCCGGGCGCGCGTGGCGGTCCCGACCCCGCCGCAGACCGGTCGGCTGGCCTTTCGCTTCACGCCGGTGCGTGGCCTCGACTGGGCCACCGCCGAGGCCCAGTGCGACCTCGTGCGCCAGGCGTCGGTGGAGGTGCGCGCGCCGCGCACGCTGGTCGCCGGCGGCACGCTCGACCTGCACGTGACCACCGACAACAGGCTCTCCACCCCGCTCCTGCTGCGGGTGAGCGGCGCCGGCTTCGACCGCCCGGTCGAGCGCCCGGTCGGCTCGGGGCGCCACAGCCACCTGCTGTCGTGGCCGGCCCAGGACGGCGAGCTGGTCGCCGCGCTCGTCGACGACTCGGGCCGCGTCCACGACAAGCGCGCCCTGCCGATCCACGATGTCGGCCGCCAGAAGGTCACCTGGTCGCGGCTCGCCACCGGCGGGTCGAAGGCGATCGTCGCGCGCGCGGGCGACACGATCGCGGTCTACTCCGGCCCCGGCGGGCTGCTGAACGGCATCGTCTCCAACATGGTCACGACCATGGAGAGCTGGTTCCCCCACGCCGAGGCGTTGTCGGCCCAGGTCGCCGTGCGGGCGACCCTCCTCGCCGCCATCCAACGCGGCCTGATCGGCGACGACGGCCACGGCAGAACGCTGCACGGTGGCCTCGAGCAGGCCATCCTCAAGCTCCAGCGCGAGTGCTACGACGCCGCCTCGCGTCAGATTCGGCCGTACCCCGGGATGGCGCCGAGCCCGCGCTGGTCGGCGTGGGTGGCGGCCAACCTGCACGTCGCCCGCCGCGCGCTCAAGTTCGCCCCGCCGGTGCGACAGCGGATGGGGGCGGCCGCCCAGGCCCTCGACCAGCTCGCCAAGGACCTCGGCGACGGCATGGTCGCCCGCGGCGAGCGCACCGAGCCGCAAGGCTTCTCGGCGGCGCGGGACGGCGAGGAGGTGGTCGAGATCGAGGTCGAGGGCGCGCCGCGCTTCGAGGTCGTCACCGACGACGCGGTCCAGCAGTTCGTCGTCGACAAGCTCGCCCCGGCCCTCGACGACTGCGGAGACGACTGCGCCGACGACGCCAAGGCGCTCGGCAAGGCGCTCGACCGCTTTCGCCTGCAGCGCGCCTTCGCCCGCGTCGGTCGCCTGCAGTGGCTGGTCGGCCAGGCGAGGGCGGCGCTCGCCGCCGGTCCGAAGGGCCAGGCCGCGTTCGAGACCCTGTTCGGCGTGGTCGCGCGCGGCTTCGTCTTGTCGCAGGAGCCGGGGATGATCCAGGGCCCGGCGCTGCTCGGCGGCGTCTACAGCCAGCCAATGGCCCTGCCGCGCTTCCTCGAGCTGCTCCTCGCGATGGGCGCGCGCCCGTCGGCGACCGGGGCGGTGAGCGCCACCGTCGGCGGCCAGACCGTCCGGTGGGCGTTCGGCGAGACGAAGAAGGTGAGCGGCGCGACAGAGCTGCGCTTGCCGGTGGGAGCGATCGCGCGCATCGATCGCGCCGGCACCGTCGACCTGCGCGCCGGCGCTGAGAAGCCATTTGCGCGCGCGGCGTTCGACAAGGTCGACCTGCCGGTCGGCGGCCAGGGCGTGCTGACGGTCGAGCTCGCCGCCGATCGCGATCCGCTCGAGTACTACGCCTTCATCGCCGTGCCGACCACGGTGGCGATCCGGCAAACCGAGGACGCCCTGTCTGACTACAAGGGCCAGCTCATCTACGGTCAGCAGTCGATGGGGGCGTCAAAGATGCAGGTCATCGCGGTGCCGTTCCGCGGACTGCGCACCATGCGGATCTGGATCGAGGGCTTCCTGCCCGGCCAGGCGCCCGGCCTCGTCGCCGTGCGGCACGTCCACGACGCCGACCAGTGGTGCTCGGTGACCACTCCGCCGGTGCGGGTGCGCGGCGCCGATCCGGCGCCCCAGGAGATCCGCGCCACGCGCTGACCCGCGGCGTTGCGCCGCCGTCGTCGGCTGCACCGAGGACGGCGCGAGGGTCGCGATGACCGCCCGTCCATCGATGGACCGGATTCCACCCCCAGCATCCGCTCCGGCCACCGATCCGGGCGCATCTCGGCGTCGTTTCGCGGGACTCGCTCGCCACGGCGACCTCGGGGGCCTCCCGCGCGCTTTCGCGACAACCACTTGATCAACATCATGAAATGCCGATTGCAGCTGTCCCCCAGAGGGTCATCGTCGGGCCCCCCGGGCCGCCGCGCCTACGCCTTGGCGATGAGCGCGCGCAGCAGCGCCCGATCGGCGCCGACGACGCCCTTGACCCACTCGCTGGCGACGTCGGCGACGATGATGGCGCCCACCTCGGTGTGGACGTCGCTGTAGATGCCGACATCCTTCATGCGCACCGACTGGCGCTGGTTGTCGTCGGTCGGCGTGACGAAGTGGACCGAGTGCACCTTGTAGCGGTGGATGAGGAAGATGTGGGCGAGCGTCATCAGGCGCTTCTTGCGCAGCGCCGGGTCGAAGTTGTTCTGATCGCGCACCGACAGGATGTGGCGGCCGCGACGGTCGACGATGTTGGCGAAGATGACGTTGACGACCTTGGCACCGTCGCCGCCGAGGATCGCGAGCTCGAGCAGCTCAGATCCGGCCGAGTGCGGGCGCAGCGAGATCTTGAACTTGCCGGACAGCCCGTGGTGGGCCGCCCACAGCGCGAGCCACTCCTCGAGCAGCTTGGGCGGGATCTCGGTTTGGACCAGGTGCTGGAACTGGGTCGAACCCTTGCCCATCGCCTTGGTCGTCGAGGTGCGGCCCGAGATCGCCATCAGCGCCTCGTCGGCCCGCGGCCCGCCGACCAGCGTCTGCGGCGTGCGGTAGGGCGACTCGACGAGGCGGAATTTGCGCTGCAGGCGCGCGAGGGCGAGCATCCCGTCCTGGCGCAACGACGCGGCGAACTCCTCTCCGGCGAGGCCGTCGATCTGGTGGCCGCCGTAGGTGATGAAGTTGAAAACGAACCCCATCTTGCCGAGCTCGATCGGGAACTGGCGCATCTGGTCGTCGTTCATGCCGGTGGTGTCCCAATTGAACGACGGCGACAGGTTGTAGGCGAGCATCTTGGTCGGAAAGCGGGCGTGGATGGCTTCGGCGAAGCGCCTGGCGTCGTGGAGATCGGCGGTCTTGGTCTCCATCCACAGGATGTCGGCGAACGGCGCGACGGCGAGCGACTTGGCGATCGCGTAGTCGATGCCGCCGCGAACCTGGTAGTAGCCGTCCGGCGTCTTGGCGTGGTCGGCGCTCCACTGCGCCGCGAGGCCGAGCTCGCGCGCGCGCGCGCGACCCTCGTACCAGCCGACCCCGTTGGCCCACGCGAGCCAGGCGTCGCGGCTGACGCCGACGTCGCGGCCTTCGTTGCGGAGCGAATCGATGACGTCGGCAACCGCCTCGGCCCACGTCATGACGCCGGCCTGATCCTGCCAGCGGTCGACGTAGCGGTCGAACACCTTGTCGAACGCCGCGTCGACCGACGCGAGCGTGCCGGCGTGCAGCGCTGCGACCGCGTCGTCGACCGCCGACCACAGGCCGTGGCCTTGCAACCAGGCCTCGGCGTGGGCGTACTCGGCGGCGCAGATGGCGTAGATCTGGTGGCCGCTCAGCTCGGCGCAGCCGAGGGCGTGGAAGCGCCGCAGCAGCGCCAGCAGGCCGGCCTTGAAGGTCGGGCCGTCGACGTTGGTCGCGCCGAGGACGAAGGGCTGGTCGCGCTCGTCGCCGGCCCCGTCCAACAGGGTCGCCGACTCGGCGTCGGTGCGAGCGACGACGATGCCGGGGACGCCCATCAGGTCGAGCTGGAAGCGCGCCGCCGACAAGCGCTTGATCTGCTCGTCCTCGCTGACGAGCACCTTGCCGCCCTGGTGGCCGCACTTCTTGACGCCGGGCTTCTGGTCCTCGATGTGGTAGCCGGGGACGCCGACCTCGACGAACCGGCGCACGAGGTTGCGGACGTGGGCGTCGCCGCCGTGACCGGTGTCGGCGTCCGCGATGATGAAGGGGCGGAAGTCGACCTCCGGCACGGAGCTGCGCTGGTCGGCGCTCATGCGCGCGCGCGCGTGGGCCTGGTTGCGGTCGGCGGTCAGCAGGGCGCGGACGAGCGTCGCCGCCTCGTCGGGGACGCGCGAGAGCGGATACGACGCCAGATCGGGGCCCGGATCCTCGTCGACGAAGCCCTTGGCCGACGACGCCCAGCCGCCCAGGTAGATGGCCTCGATGCCGGCGCGCTTCATCGCGACGGCCTGCCCGGGCGAATAGGGGCCGAACGTCGTGATCGACAGGCCGGCGTCGAATAGCTCGCGCAGCCGGCGGTAGAAATCCTCGGCGGCGCGCCGCGCGACGGTGTAGTCCTGATCGATGGTGCCGCGCTGCTCGGCGATCTCGCGCGCCGTGTGCAGGCGGGTGATGTCGGCAAAGCGCGCTGAGGCGAAGTAGGCCGCGACCACCCCATGGTCGGCGTTGCTCGTTCGGTTCGGCATGAAGGACTCCAGGGCGACGGGCCCGCCCAAGCGTGCCGGTTTCGACGCGCTGCGTCAATCGGCGCCTGTGCCCTGGAACCACCATTTGTTCAAGTCCATGGGATCACGAGGAACACGTCAACGGGCCTGCCCGCGCACGGGCGCGACGCCCTGGGCCGGAGCACGGCCAGGGCCCAAGCTCGGCGCGAGCCGACAGCGAGGGGTGGCGCGCCGACCGCCGCGCTTGGACAGATCCACCATTTGTTCAAGTCAATGAAATCACGCCAAACGACGACCGCGAGCGGTGGGCGGCTGCGGCGTTCCGCCGAATCCGGTGTCGGAACCGCGCCCGCAGCGAGCGGTCGAGCGCGAGCGGGGCTCCGACCCGTGGTTCGTCTTTCAGATCGAAGAGTCAGATGCTGTGCTCGAGTCGGGCGGTCGCGGCGCAGGCGAGGCGCCCGGCGGGCCCGGAGCGGCGCTGCAGCCCGAAGAGACGTACAGAATGGGTACGTCGCAGCGAAGCCGACCGGCGCCGCCCGCTGGAGCGGGTCGTGGGCGGCCGCAGGAACGGTTCCGCGCACAGGCTCACAGAGCGGGTGGCCGCGTCGAACCGTCGCGCTGCCCACCGCCATCGCGACAGGCCGGTCGCACAGACCCCAGGCGCGTCCGCCCAGACGCGGACTTCGCGCTTGTGCGACTAGTTGCCGAGGGCGGTCGCCGCGATGCCGTACCAGCCCGCCGGCACGTAGGCGACCTTGTCGGCGACCGCGACGCGCGGCGACCACGCGCCCTGGGTCGGCAGGAAGGCGGCGAACGTCGGCGCGGTTGGGGTGGCGATGCTCCACGCCGACACGCCGAGCCCGGCGCCCAGCCCTGCGAACAGCATGCCTTCGCCGGCGACCAGCCAACCCAGACCCGCGCCGGTCTCGACCGCGCCAACCTGGGCCAGCTTGGCCGGCACCTTGGCGTCGAACACGAGCAGCTTGGTCTCGGGAAGCGCCGGATCGCCGCCGGCCGCCTGCGGCCAGTTCCACCAGTACGGCCAGGTGCCGGCGTAGATGGCGTCACCGCTGCGGATCACCGCGTCGACCTGGTCGGGCAGAGGCAGCGACTTGGCGACGGCCGCCTTGCCGCCGGCGAGGGTGACCGCGACGAGGACGTTCTCGACCTTGCCGTCCTCGGGCTTGGTGCCGGCCTTGGGCTGCCAGTCGACCATCACCGCCGAAGCGCCGTCGGCCGACACGCCGACCAGCCAGCCGGGGACGTTGATCTGGTCCTTCAGCTTGGGCGCCGCCGGCGCGCTGATGTCGATGCGGTCGAGCCAGTAGGACCCGAACCACTGGCCGTCGGCGCCCTGGGACGAGACGTAGTGGCTCAGCACCAGGGTCTTGCCGGCGATCTGGCCCTGCTGGACCCACTGAGCGCCCTTGAGCTCGACCTCGCCGCCGAGCTTGGGCGCGTCCGGGTTGGAGAGGTCGAGGGCGACCACCCGCGTGACGGAGATCGGGTTGATCCAGCAGGTGGGGACGTAGGGCTCGCCGCCGCCAGGGGTCTCCTTGCCGTCCGAGCCGGCGTCGTCACTCGATCCGCTCGACCCGGCGTCGGGGCTGTCGGGGCTCTTGCCGGACGACCCGCCGGACGATCCCGCCGACCCGCCGCCGGACGACGGCGGCACGCTCGATCCGCCGCAGTCCTTGCCGCTCACCTTGGTCATCGTGGTCTGGGTGCGCGACAGGTAGACCGTCGCTCCGGACTGGACCAGATCGTAGGTGTTCCACCACTCGCTCTTGCCTTCGGTGTAGTTGACCTGCGGCGCGGTCCAACTGCCGCGCGCCTTGGGCGCCTTGGGGTCGGTGGTGTCGTAGACGCGCACGCCCATGCCATCGGCGAGGTAGATCATGGCGCCATTGGCATACATCCTGCCCCACCCGCTGGTCAGCTGCAGCTGGCCCTCGGGTGCCATCTCGTCGCTCGATCCTTTGGCGAGGACCCGCAGCCACGCCTTGCCGTCCTGCCAGTCGTGGACCAGCGCGACGACGCGGCCGTTGGCCGTGACGACATCGCTCACCTCGGCGGCGAGGTCGAGGTCGCCGAGCTTGTTGGGCTTGTCGAGGTCGGCGACGTCGACGGTCTCGAGGCCGGCCGGCGCGATGCGGACGAGCAGGCTCTGGTCGAGGAGGTTCTTGAGCTGGTACCAGTACACGAACGAGCTCTTGAACAGGCCACGCTGGGTGAGGGCGCCGTCGTTGCCGATGCTGACGAGCCGGATGCCGGCCTCGCCGCCCGCGCCGCCGCCCGGCGCCGGCTCTGCGCCGGTGCCACCGGCGCCGCCCTTGTCGTAGCTCGGGCTGCCGACCGGGACGGCGAGAAGGTCAGTACCGACGGCCTCGACGGCGCCGCCGAAGTCGGACGCCAGCGTCAGCGGGCTGCCGAGCTTCGGCGCCTTCGGGTCGGCGAGGTCGAGCGTGCGCAGCAGGACCTGGCTGTAGGACGCGCCGCGGTGAGACACCAGCCAGCGCTTGGCGCCGAGGGGGCGCAGCACGAGCGACCACAGATCCTGGCCGCCCTCGGCGAGCGTCGCGGTGCCTTGCGCGGCGATCGCCGCCGGCTCGCCCAGGTCGTAGACGGCGAGTTGGATGGCCTGGGGCGCCGGCTCGCCGCCCATCGAGGGCGCGGCGGCGGTCGCGACGATGGCCTGGGTGCCGTCGAAGGCGGCGCGCGCACCGTAGGCCGATGGCGCCGCGGCGAGCGACGCGGTCTTGGCCCAGCTGGCGTTGCCGGCCTGCCAGGTCTCGATCGACAGCGCCATCGATCCGTCGCCGGCGTTGTTCCGGGTCTGGCGCACGAGCGCGAGGCGACCCTTGGCGATCCGCTCGACGCCGGCGAGCGAGGTCAACTGGTTGCCGAGCGGGTTCTTCGACTCGGTCTTCGCGCCGACCTTCGGCTTGGCGGCACCGTCGAGGCCAATCTCGGTGAGGCGCTCGGTGACGACGCCGGTCGGGCCCGACCAGTCCCACTCCTGGCTAGCGACCAGGACCTCGGCGGCGTCGATGTGGGCGTAGACCACGCCGCCTGGGAACTCGGCCTCGCCGGCGATCGACAGCGCGCCGGGCTTGGAGAGGTCGACCACGACGACGCGGGTGACCTTGGCTTGCCAGCCGCCGTACATCCCGCCCGGGTACGCGATCGACGCGCCGGTCGCCGCCCCGCCAGCCTTGGTCGTGGTGGTGCCGCCGACCGCGACGTCGCCGGCCAGCGCGCCACACCCGTACGGCCCCCAGCAACCCGACCACCACGGGTTCCACTGGACCTGGGGCGCGACGATGACCAGCTTGTCGCCGACCCGCTTCGAGGCGGCGATGTAGCCGGGAATCGGCACCGAGGCCGTCTCCTTGGGCGTCGCGCCGAGCTGGACCCGCCGGACGACGCTGCCCGCGCTCGCCTTCGGCTTGCCGCCGTCGCTGCCGAGCGTCGCGACCTGGGACACGAGGACCACCGCCTCGCTGGCGTCGACGTACATCTCGCGCGGCGTGCCGGTCATCGCCGCCTTGCCGACCAGCTTGGGCTTGGACGGGTCGGCGAGGTCGACCACCTGCAGGCCGCGCCACTGGTTGAGGACGTAGAGGGTCTTGCCGACCAGACGGGCGATGTCGCCCTGCTCGACCTTGACCTGCTTGTTGGACTCGGCACCGGCGGCGGTCGGCGCGCCGCCGGACAGGCTGTCCTTGGCGCCCCCCTTGGCGGAGCCGGAGCCGCCGGGCTTGAACGACTTGAACGCCGGCGCGCCCGCGCCAGGGTCTGCCGGTGCGGCGCCGTCGTCGCACGCGGCCGCCGCGAGGGCGAGGCCGATCGCGGCCAACGCCGCGAAGGTGGTGTGGATGCGTGTCATGATCAACTCCAACTGCCGCCCATGGAGCCTGACGGCGCGGCGGCGCACCCCGACTCCGTGCAAGGTGCGTGCCAACGTCGCCCGGCCGGGCCGGTCGCGGCGCGGTGTGCGGCCTGTCCCCACCGCCAGGACGGCGTCACATATCGAATCACCACACATGTGGATTTCTTCGACATGACATGATCCAATGGACCATTTGTTCATCTCGTTGATTTCATGGGATCGGCTCCGGTCACGCGCCGCCGAGGGACCGCCGCGCGACCGGCACGGCAGCGAGGGTGTCGCGGATCACCGCCGGCAGATCGCCAGTGTCGGGCCAGGCGCCGTTGGCCGAGGCGAGCGCGCACTCGGCGACCGTCGCGGCCCGCTGCAACCGCGCCAGCCCGAGCATGCCGGAGGCCCCCTTGAGGGTGTGGGCGGTGCGCTCGGCCTCGCCGCGCCGGGCGAGATCGCGGGCGAGGAACGGCGCCACCACCGCTTCGTCGCGGTAGGTCTCGGCGAAGCGCTGCAGCATCTCGGCGACCAGCGCGGCGCGACCGCCGGTGAAGCGCAGCGCCGCCTCCTGGTCGAACAGCGGCAGCGCCGACAGGGGCAGCAAGGTGGCGGTGTCGGCGGCCGAACGCGGCGCCGGCAGGCGGCGCTGGCGCAGGGCTGCGAGGGTGCGGTACAGCACCTGGGGGTCGATCGGCTTGGCGACGTGGCCGTCCATGCCGAGATCGAGGCAGCGCTGGCGCTCCTCCGCCATCGCGTGGGCGGTCATCGCGAAGATGGGCAGCGCGTCGAAGCGGCGGTCGGCGCGCAGGATGCGCGTCGCCTGGTAGCCGTCGAGCACCGGCATCTGCAGGTCCATCAGCACGGCGTCGAACGGCGGCGGCTGCGGCCCGCCCATCAGCTGGTCGACCGCCTCCTGCCCGTGGGTCACCGCGCGCACGTCGGTGCCGACCGCGCGCAGCAGCTCGACCGCGATGTCGCGGTTGATCGCGTTGTCCTCCACCAGCAGCAGCCGCATGCCGTGCAGCTCCGGCCACTCGCCGTCGCCGCGCGGCGCGCTGTCCGGTTCGCGCAGGCACAGCTCGACGATCGCGTCGAGGAGGTGGCTGGCGCGGACCGGCTTGGACAGCACGCGCGTCACACCGGCCGCGGCGGCATCGTCGCGCATCCCGGGGCTGCCGTAGGCGGTGACGACGGCGATCGGCAGAGGCAGCCCGCCGGCCGGCACGGCGTCGCGCAGACATGCGATCGCCGCCGCGCCGCTGTCGCCCGGCAGCTGCCAGTCGACGAGCGCGATCGAGAACGGCTCGCCTGCAGCGCAGGCAGCCCGCACCGCAAGGGCGCCGGCTTCGGCGGAGTCGACGCCGCAAACCTCTATGCCCCACTCGCCGAGGACGGCCGTGAGCGCGTCGCGCACCGCTGGCGCGTCTTCGACCACGAGGCAGCGCAGCTCCGACAGCCGGCCGACCAGGTGGGGGGCGCCGAGCTGGGCGTGGCCGACGTCGAGCCAGACATTGACGGAGAACGTCGATCCGCCGTCGGGCGTGCTGGCGACGCGCACGTCGCCGCCCATCATCGCGACCAGACGGCGCACGATCGACAGGCCGAGCCCGGTGCCGCCGTAGCGCCGGGTCGTCGTGCCGTCGGCCTGCTCGAAGGCGTGGAACAGGCGCGCGACCTGATCGGCGCTCATGCCGATGCCGCTGTCCTGGACCTCGAGGTCGAGCCGCACCCGCGTGCGGTGGCGATCGGTGACCGCGACCAACACCGACACGCCGCCCTGATCGGTGAACTTGATGGCGTTGGTGAGCAGGTTGACCAGGACCTGCTGGACGCGCAGGGGATCGCCGCGCAGCATCGCCGGCAGGGCCGGATCGACCGAAAACGCGAGCTGCAGGCCCTTGTCGGCCGCCTGCTGCTGGACCAGGGCGGTGACCTGGTCGAGCACGTCGACGAGGGCGAAGTCGACGTGCTCGAGGTGGAGCCTGCCGGCCTCGATCTTTGAGAAGTCAAGAATATCGTTGATGATGCCGAGAAGGGACGACGCCGATGCGTGCACCTTGGTCAAGTAGTCGCGCTGGCGCGGCTGCAGATCGGTCTGCAGGGCGAGATGGGTCAGGCCGAGGATCGCGTTCATCGGCGTACGGATCTCGTGGCTCATGTTGGCGAGGAACATCGACTTGGCCCGCGTGGCCTGCTCGGCTTGCTCCTTGGCGGCGGTCAGCTCGGCCGTCCTCTCGGCGACCAGTCCTTGAAGGTTCTGTTGGTGATCGCGCAGCTCCAGGTTGCGGCCGCGCAGCTCGGCCATCAGCTCGTGGGTCGTGCGGCGCGCCAGCCGGCGGCGCAGCTCGTCGATCTCGTCGGTGCTCGGCGGCTCGCGGTCGGCAGGCAGCGGCCACGCCAGCAGGCCACCTTCGCTCGAGCACGATGCCCACGCGCCGAGCGCCGTCACCCGCGCGTGGCCGGCGGCCGGGCCACGCAGCGTCAGCACGGTGCCGTGGCTGAGGTTGTCGACGGAGAGCGACCACGCCTGGTCGCGGCCCGCGTCGCGCGACCAGGTCGAGAACGCCACCGCGCAGCGGGTCGCCGCGGCGGGATCGCGCAACAGGGCGGCGGCGATGGTGTAGAGCCGGCGCCGCGCCGCCGGGATCAGATCGCCCGAAGAAAGGCGGACCTCGCCGATCAGCATCGCGCGTCTCCGGCCGGCGCGGCCAGCGGGACCAGGGTGCGGGCGGCCACCGCTGCTCGGTCGCCGAGCGAGAGGGTGTGTCCAAGCTGCGTCGTCGCGAGGCAGGCGAGGCTTCCGGGCCGGGAGCGGCGCCGCGGCGGAGTGCGACGTACCCCAGCGGTACGCCGCAGGGAGGCCGCGCCGAGCGACACCTCCCGTTTCCGCATGTCGCGGACCGCAGCAGGCCCGATCTTGCGCACGCCCTCGGAGGGGTGCGTCGCGCTGATGCGCCGAGGTGGGACGCTGCCCGCAGCCGCGCCAGGCGGATCGCAGCAGGCGCCATCCTGCGCGCACGCCGTCCATCGAACGACCGCGCACAGCGCGTCGTCGTGGCGGCGCTGGAACCGCCGCACGACCTGGTCGGCGAGCGCCTGGGCGTCTCGGACG
>Ga0194120_10007163_pt1 | contig 15389 bp, 15 predicted proteins | sample TA2MahCa65mmetaG_FD_148642 | JGI IMG/M metagenome (GOLD analysis project Ga0194120, IMG submission 148642) | Freshwater microbial communities from Lake Tanganyika, Tanzania - TA2015019 Mahale Deep Cast 65m | ecosystem: Environmental > Aquatic > Freshwater > Lake | place: Tanzania: Lake... | reverse complement strand
GGGGCCGCATGTCGGACATAATGACGGTCGCAATTCAAGGTAAAGAAGCGAGACCTCCGTCCTTGAAGGCTAGGCATGGGATTTCCACGGGCGCCAACATCTGTCCCGCTGTCGATCGGAAAAAAAGAGATCGTCCGGATATGGACGAATCCAATCGCTGTTCGGCCCGACCGCCTTCTGCTCAAGTTGGCTTGCATGGCGAAGTCAAACGCCATTTTTGCCGTCTCGGAAATTTGCAAAGGACTTGCGATATTCACAATCGGCGACATGGTGATCGCGGATGGAGTCGGCGAATTTATCTGCATCGCAGCGCTGACGATCAACGCCTTGCCATCTCCTTTGCGCCGGCGGACCTCGGCACGCGCCAATTGAACGGCACTGTCGGCTGGAGAGCTGATTCATGAGAAAATTGTTCGCGTCGACGATCTGCGCGGCGTTGGGTTTGGCTTGCGATACCGCCTGTGCAGGGGCGATGAGCGCCAATAATTTCGGGATTCCGTCAAAAGACGTTGCGTTGCAATGTTCGCCGGCGAAATACTCAATACATTGTTCGATTTCTCTCAGAGCCAATCCAGAATACAGTTCCTACTGCTTCTACATTGCCGGCGGCCGTTCATATCCGATGAAGACCGATTACCGCTTCGGATTTTACAACAATATCGTCAGCCTTCGTCTCGCTAACGGTTGGCGCGTGACGGCTGAGTTGAAGGACATGAGAACCGGCGCGCATGCGCGCTGTTTCGAGACGGGATATTGAGGGTGCGACAAAGTTTCGGGACCGCAGTTCGGCTTGGTCACGAGCAATTATGACGTCGAAAATTCACTGCCTGCGGGCGGTTGCGTTTCTGCTTTCGCTCGTCGCTGGCGCGGAAGCAGAAGTGCAAGGCGCCGAGGTGATGGCTGGGCCCATTCCGGATGCAGTATGGGCGTATATGCAGGGAAGGTCGTGGCGCGCGGAGCTTCCATGTCCGGGACGGGACCAGCTTGTTCTCTTGAGGATCCCTTATCTCGATTTCGATGGCAACTCTCAAACCGGTTCTCTGATTGTCGCAAGAAGCGTCGCAAAAGCGGTGGCAGCCGCCTTTCAGGAAATTTACGACAGTCGGAAATTTCGAATCTATCGAATGTCCCTTATCGATGAATTCGGAGGCGACGACGCACGGTCGATGGCGGCGAATAATACGAGCGCGTTCAACTGTCGAACGACGGATCGTGGCGCCATGTCGCGACACGCATATGGAATGGCCGTTGATATCAACCCCGTTCAAAATCCCTATCGGGAAGGAAATCTAACCGAGCCTGAAGCAGGGCGCGCCTACGACGAACCTTATAAGCGCAGGAGAGATATTGTCGGGATGATCGTCGACGGCGACGTCGTGACCAGGGCCTTCGCGCGACAAGGCTGGCGCTGGGGCGGACATTGGAAAAGAAGCGTCGACTACCAGCACTTTTCCAACGATGGACACTGATGGGTCCATAGGTCGGGGAAGTGCGGTAACGACGTCGCTTGCCGAGGCGCCGCTATGAAATAGCCTCGACAGAGAAACCTGTGGCCCGCTGTGCGAGGCTCACACGCAATCGCGATCTAGCGCGCAAGGCGCGCTGCGATGCGGCGGGTTTCCTGCGTGGAACCGGCGGGGCTGAGAACCCCGCCGCCCAAATTCACGAATGATGGTGATGATGATGGTGGTGGTGGTGATGATGAACTTCACCAGCCGAGGTCGCTGTTGCTGGAGCCGGTGAAGGGCTGACCGGCACAGCCGCGTTGCTCCCCGTCACTTTGTTCAACACGCCTGTAACTGCCATACCCGCCTCGGCCCCCACGCGATTCACGCCAGCGCCAAGCGCTGAAATCGGATCTTCGGCTTTCGCTGCTTGAGCAATGACAACGGGGCCGAGCATTAGGCCAAATATCAACCCAATCTTCTTAAGGCGCACCATTCGAACCTCCCTTACTTCTCCCTGCGAAAGGGACCTCATCAATAGTCCGCGGCGGGCTCCGAGCCAATGCCTTGACCAAAAATCCCCGTAACTGCCCCTCATTAATTTACCAGGGGGAAAGGGTTCTTCGTGCGAAGATCGGCGATCGTAGGGGGCGCGGGTGCAGCGGCGGCGTGACAATGCATGGTCGCCGCGCCCGACCGCCCAATTGTGTCCGTGCGAAATCATTTGGCGAATGTCGGTTTATTCGCCGGTTTGCCCGAGGGTAGGGGCGCACTTGTCAAAGTCTTTATTGCAAGGCGCTTGCGGATTGTAAATTGCGTAGGCGTAGCTGCAACATGGATTGTGCGTCTTTTTCTCAGCGCCATAGTCCGCGTTGAACGCGACTTCAGTGCCGACGTGTTGATAATCACCGCTACGTTTTGGCGGGAGTTTCGGTACAGTGTCCGCCGTATTTACAAGACGGAAGGTTTTGACCTTTAAGCTTTCGTAGTAATCCCGGAAAGGTTTTAGTCCGATCATTGGACTTGCTGAATTGTAGTTCAGCGTCGCGATATTGTGAGAGACCGCCAGCGGCACAGCAAGTGTGGCAAGCGCGGAGCCGAGACTGTGGCCAGTGACCGTAAGAGGTTTAGGGCCAATTGTTTGAAGTTGAGCATCCAGGGCTTTGGCGAGCCCCGTGTACACCGCGTACCAGCCTCGAGCGACGAGAAGGCCGGGAGGCGGATTTGGCGTTGGCGCGCTGTACGGCGCCGGTTTGAATTCAGCGTCTACAAGGAAGTCATCAAGGCTCTTGCTGCCTCGGAAGACAAGATAAAATTTGCCGTCGGAATTGGATTTGACCAGGCATCCGAAAGGTTCAGTGACCGTTTTTTTGATTTCGAGAGTGAATGTGCTCCAAATGAGCTGACCAAAACTATAATCATCCACTTTGAAGTCATTCGTGATCGGGCAAGCGTTAGCTGGCTTCCAATTAAACTTCGGAGGCGGAGGCGACCCGGCCTGTAACCATTGATCGTACATATGACTGAGCACGTTCACAAGGAACGTGCAAACCTTAAAAGTCTGCTGAGAAGAGTCCCCAAAGGTCAGCGGTTGAGAACTCGTGCAATTCGTGACGGTCATAATACTCTCCTGACAATAGATGACGGTAAATGCCAGTTGGTTGGATTCGCGTATTAGTTCACAAATTTTAGAGCAGGCTGCTACTAGAGCTAGAGGCCAACGAAAATAAAGTGCGCGATGTGCCTGCGTCGCTTAGGCAAGGCGGCTTAGCAGCCATTTCTTCTATGCGGCCGCCGAAGTCTTCAGTATCAATGCGTTGAGAAAACTGGTCGGAGTGAGAGGATTCGAACCTCCGACCCCCTCGTCCCGAACGAGGTGCGCTACCAGGCTGCGCTACACTCCGACAGAAATGGCCGAAGCCGCTTCGGGCCGTTTTATATCGAGAGCCGGATTGCGCCGCAACTGCTTTCAAGCGCGTCAGGAGCGGCGCCGCTCAAGCGTGACATAGGCCAAGTCCGCCTCGTCTTTTGGGCCGCGAGGCGGAGATTCACGCGCAATTTCGCGCCAGTCCCGGCGGTCTAGCGCGGGAAAATGCGCGTCGCCGGCGATATCGAGCGCGACCTCCGTCAGTTCGATGACGTCGGTGAGATCGAGAAAGGCGCGATAGATTTCCTCGCCGCCGGCAATGATGATCTCTTCGGCGCCGAGCAAAGCCGCCAGACGGCGCGCCGTCGCCAACGCCTCCGGCGGATTCGCCGCGACATGCGCGCCCTCGGCCCTGAAATGCGGATCGCGCGTGAGAACGACGCTTTCGCGCCCTGGCAGCGGCCGCCCGATTGATTCAAAGGTGCGCCGTCCCATGATCATCGGCTTGCCCCAAGTGCGCGCCTTATAGCGCTTGAGATCGCTTGAGAGCCGCCAGGGAAGGCCGTTGGCGACGCCGATAACGCCATTGCGTCCGCGCGCGACGACGGCGACGATCTTGGGCTGCATTATCGCTTACACCGCGATTGGCGCGGCGATCGCCGGCCAGGAGTCGTAATTTTCGACGCTCACGTCTTCGTATCGGAAATCGAAGAGCGAGCGCGCCGCGGGATTGAGTTTCAGGCGGGGCAGGGGCTTTGGCTCGCGCGAGAGCTGAAGGCGCGCCTGCTCGACATGATTGAGATAGAGATGGACGTCGCCGAAGCTGTGGATGAATTCGCCTGGAGCGCATCCCGTGACCTGCGCGACCATATGCGTCAGCAGCGCGTAACTCGCGATGTTGAAGGGAACGCCGAGGAAGACGTCCGCCGAGCGCTGATAGAGCTGGCAGGAGAGCCGCTTTTCGCCGCTGATCTCGGCCACATGAAACTGGAACAGGCAGTGGCAGGGGGGCAGCGCCATCTTGTCGACTTCGGCTGGATTCCAGGCTGAGACGATCAGCCGCCGCGAGAAAGGATTGCGCTTGATCTCTTCGACGACATTCGCGAGTTGATCGATCTCTCCGCCGTCAGTCGCCCAACGGCGCCATTGAGCGCCGTATACGGGACCGAGTTCGCCGTCTTCGTCAGCCCATTCGTCCCATATCGTGACGCCGTTCTCGCGCAGAGAGTTGACGTTGGTCTCCCCTCTTAGGAACCACAATAGCTCATGGATCACCGATTTGAGGTGGACGCGTTTCGTCGTCACCAGCGGAAAGCCTTGCGAAAGATCGAAGCGCATTTGATGGCCGAAAAGAGACAGCGTTCCGGTCCCGGTGCGATCGTCCTTGCGCACGCCTTCGCGCAGGACTTTATCCAAAAGGTCGAGATATTGACGCATGTCGCCGGTTCAGCTTTGGGCGGAAGGTTGGGCGCTAACCCATACTCCCTGCCCGGCATCCGAAGCAAAGGGACGATTGAGGGACGACGCCCACCTTCGATTTCTTCGGCCAAGCCTTTGCGCGGTTGTTGCGGCGCTCCTATATATGCGCGGCGAGGGGAGCGTCGCTCTCCGCATATTGAGGACACAACACAATGTCGCGTTTCTTCGCGTTCAAGCGTGGATCGCTGATTTCTCTCGCGCTTGCGGCGCTGCTGGCGCTTGCGCCCGCCATCGCCGAAGCGCGCATGGGCGGCGGCGGCAGCTTCGGCAGCCGCGGCTCGCGCAGTTGGTCAGCGCCGCCCCCGACCCGCACCATGCCGGGAACGGCGTCGCCCTTCGAGCGCAGCGCCACCCCGCGGCCTTCGCCGGGCATGGCAGGCCCGATGGCGCAACCCGGCGGGGCTTTTAGCGGCTCCTTTGGCCGCGGCCTTCTGGGCGGCCTTGCTGGCGGCCTTCTCGGCGCCGGTCTCTTCGGCCTGCTGACGGGCAATGGCCTGTTCGGCGGCATGATGGGCTTCGCCTCGGTCATCGGCCTGCTGCTGCAGATCGCTCTGCTCGTCTTCCTGGCGCGGCTCGCCTTCAACTGGTTCACGCGCCGCAACGCCAATGCGATGGCCGGCGCCGGCCACCGTCCGAGCCCCGGCTTTGCCTCGCCCTTTACGGCGCGCGCGCCCTTCGGCGCGGCGGGGTTCGGGTCAGGCGCCTCGCCTGAGGCGGCGATGGCGAAGCCGATCAAGCTCGCGCCCGAGGACTTCAACGCCTTCGAGCGCCTGCTTGGCGAAACCCAGGCGGCGTACAGCCGCGAGGACCTCGGCGCGTTGCGCGCGATGTCGACGCCGGAAATGGCCTCCTATTTCGACGATGAGCTGGAGGACAATCGGCGCAAGGGCGTGATGAATCGCGTCTCCGAGGTGAAATTGTTGCAGGGCGATTTGTCGGAGGCGTGGCGGGAAGGGATCGACGAATACGCCACCGTCGCCATGCGCTTCGCGCTCAATGACGAGATCCTGGATCGCGCCACCAGCAAGCCTGCGCCAGGCTCGCCCGGCGAAACGGAGACGACTGAAGCCTGGACCTTCCGTCGACCTACTGGCTCCGGCTCGAAGGAATGGAAGTTGTCAGCGATCCAACAGGCGGCGTAAGTCCCGCATTCGCCGCGATCTCTCGCCCCTCCCTGCAAGGGAGGGGCTTTTTCATGGGGCGCGGCGCAGCCTCTTGACGTTTTTATTGACGTCCGCAATGCGCGTTGCGCTGTAGAATCCAAAAACTTTGAAGCGCGCCTCCCATGACGAATGAGCTTTCGGCGCTGCCGATCGACGACGTGCTGCCGGCGATCCGCGCGGCGCTTGCGGCATCGTGCAATCTCGTCATCGTCGCGCCGCCTGGCGCCGGCAAGACGACCCGCGTTCCTATCGCATTGCTTGACGCCGACTGGGCTAGAAGCCGCAAGCTCATTTTGCTCGAGCCGCGACGTCTCGCCGCCCGCGCCGCCGCGAACCGTATGGCGGCGACGCTCGGCGAAACCGTCGGCGAAACGATCGGCCTGCGCATGCGCCTGGAGTCGAAGGTCTCGGCGCGAACGCGCGTCGAGGTCGTCACCGAAGGCGTATTCGCACGGATGATTCTCGACGATCCGGCGCTCGAAGGCGTCGCCGGCGTGCTGTTCGACGAATATCACGAGCGCTCGCTCGACGCCGATCTCGGGCTCGCGTTGGCGCTCGACGCGCAGGCGGGGTTGCGTGAGGATATCCGGCTCATCGCCATGTCCGCCACGCTCGATGGCGCGCGCGTCGCGGCGCTGATGGACGCCGAGACGATCGAAAGCGAGGGGCGCGCATTCGACGTCGATACGCGTTATCTCGGCCGAGACGCCAACGCGCGCATCGAAGAGGAGATGACGCGCGCCATCCTGCGGGCGCTGCGTGAAGAGCGAGGCTCTATTCTCGGTTTTCTGCCGGGGCAGGGCGAGATCATGCGCCTAGCGTCGCGCCTCACTGAATCCCAGCTCCCGGACGACGTCGACGTTGCGCCGCTCTACGGCGCGCTCGATCGTGGCGAGCAGGACAGGGCAATTGCGCCGGCGCCGCCTCGTCGTCGGAAGATCGTGCTCGCCACATCGATTGCGGAAACTTCGCTCACGATCGAAGGCGTGTGCATTGTCATCGACAGCGGACTGGCGCGCGTGCAGCGCTTCGAGCCTGATCTCGGATTGTCGCGGCTCGAAACCGTGCGCGCCTCGCGCGCCAGCGTCGATCAGCGTCGCGGCCGCGCCGGCCGCACAGAGCCTGGCGTCTGCTATCGCTTGTGGGACGAGCCGCAGACGGCGTCGCTTCCGGCGTTCGCGGCTCCCGAAATTCTCGACGCCGATCTCTCCGGCCTTGCGCTCGATCTTGCGGCCTGGGGGGTGAGCGATCCGGGACGGCTCAAATGGCTCGATCCGCCGCCGGCGCCTGCCTGGAAGGAGGCGGTCGCGCTCGACCGCGAACTCGGCGCCCTCGATGACGACGGCAGGCTTACGGAAATGGGCCGCGCCATGCGTGCGCTGCCGCTCGCGCCGCGCCTGGCGCGCATGGTGGTCGAGGCGGCGCATCACGGCGAGGCTCGTCGCGCGGCGGAACTTGCGATGCTGCTTTCGGAATGCGGTCTCGGCGGCGCCGACGCCGACATTTCGCATCGGCTCGAGCGCATGCAAGCCGAAAATTCGAAACGCGCGCGCGATGCGTTACGCCTTGCCGCGCAATGGGCGCGGCAGGCGATGGCCGCGGCCACCGCAATGCCCCCACCCCAGCCCTCCCCCGCTGGCGCGGGAGAGGGAGCATACCCGGCGTTCCAAGTCGCGCATCGCCGATCGTTAGCGCCCCTTCTCCCGCAAGCGCAGCGCAGCGGGAGAGGGTCGAGGAGGGGGCTCTCCGACGGCGCGCTGATCGCGCTTGCCTATCCTGATCGGATCGCGAAATCGCGCGGCGCGCGCGGCGAGTTCCTGATGGCGAACGGCCGCGCCGTGATGTTGCCTGTTGAAGACCCTTTGTCGCGCGCGCCCTTTCTCGCGGTCGCCGAAATAACCGGACGTGCGGCCCAGGCGCGCGTTCTCGCAGCCTGTGCGCTCGCCGCTGACGAGGTCGAGACGATCGCCGCCGACCGGATCGAAACTCGTGATGAAACGATCTTCGACGCGGCGAGCGCGAGCTTGCGGCGTCGGGCGTTCCGGCGACTGGGCGCGATACGACTCTCGGAGCGCAATCTGGCGGTCGAAGAGTCCAAAGAAAACGCAAGAATGCTCGCGCGGGGCGTCGCCGGACTCGGCGTAGCGCGGCTGCCGTGGACCAAGTCGCAAATGCAGCGTCGTGACCGCGTCGCCTTTCTGCGCCGCGCTGAGGGCGACGAATGGCCAGATCTTTCCGACGCCGTTCTGGCGGCGGACCCCGACGACTGGCTCGCGCCTTTTATCCTCGGGCGCGCGTCGCTTGCGGACATAACAGCCGAGGATATAGAGGCGGCGCTCGCTCAGTTTCTCCCATACGATTTGTTGCGCCGGCTCGACGCGGAGGCGCCGGCCTATTTCGAGACGCCCGCCGGCGGACGTCATGCGCTCGATTACTCCGCCGAGAATGGTCCGATCCTCGCGGTGCGCGTGCAAGAGCTTTACGGGCTCTCGAGCCACCCGACGCTTGCGCGCGGACGCGCGCCTCTCACGCTCGAACTGCTGTCGCCCGCGCATCGGCCGATCCAGACGACGCGCGATCTCCCGAGCTTTTGGAAAGGCTCCTGGAATGAGGTGAAGAAGGAGATGAGAGGGCGTTACCCGCGCCATCTCTGGCCGGACGATCCGGCGGCCGCTCAGCCGACGACGCGCGCCAAGCCGCGCGGCGCGTAGCGCTCGTGACCGAGGCCAGGGAGCCACCAAATTTTTCTTCCCTGAACACCTACGTCCGCCGCGCATGAGTATTCCCAAGCGAATTTGGCGCGGCGCACATTTTCGCTTATGCCAGGGCGGCCAAGGCGACGCTCGCCAAGCGAAGGATCATTGATGTTTCCCAAGCCCGTTCCGAATTTGCGCCCGAACACTTTCGAATATGAAGAGGCGCCGCTGATCAAATCGACCGGCTTTCGTGAATATGACGCGCGCTGGCTGTTTGGCGCAGAACTCAATTTGATGGGCGTGCAGGCGCTGGGCATGGGGCTCGGCGCGCTGCTGCGCGATATGGGCGTGGCGCCTGAAATCGTCGTCGGCCACGATTACCGCAGCTATTCTTCGTCCATCAAACTGGCGCTTGTGAGCGGCCTCATGGCGGCCGGCGTGCGCGTGCGCGACATCGGTCTTGCTTTGTCGCCGATGGCCTATTTCGCGCAGTTCGACCTTGATGTCGCCGCGGTGGCGATGGTGACGGCTTCGCATAATGACAATGGCTGGACCGGCGTGAAAATGGGCGCGCGGCGGCCTGTGACGTTTGGGCCCGAGGAAATGAGTCGGTTGAAGGAGATCGTTCTCGCCGGCGAATTTCACGAGGCCGAAGGCGGCTCCTATCGCTACATCGAGAATTTCGGCGCGCGTTACATCGACGATCTCACGCGCCGACCGCCTTTCACCCGCAAGATGAAGGTCGTGGCGGCGTGCGGCAATGGCACCGCTGGGGCATTCGCGCCGCAGATGCTGGAGCGCCTCGGTTGCGAAGTGATCCCGCTCGACGTAACGCCGGATTATACTTTCCCGCGCTACAATCCAAATCCTGAAGATATGCATATGCTGCACGCCATCGCCGACAAGGTGCGCGAGACTGGCGCTTGCGTCGGACTCGGCTTCGACGGCGACGGAGATCGCTGTGGCGTCGTCGACAATAACGGCGAAGAGATTTTCGCCGATAAGATTGGCGTTATGCTCGCGCGTGATCTCTCCAAGGTTCATCCGAACGCATCATTCGTCGTCGACGTGAAGTCAACCGGCCTTTTTGCGACCGACCCAGAGCTTGTCGCGCGCGGCATCGTCACCGAATATTGGAAGACCGGCCACTCCTACATCAAGCGCCGGGTCAGCGAGAGCAAGGCGCTCGCCGGGTTTGAGAAGTCGGGGCATTTCTTCTTCAACGAGCCGATCGGACGCGGCTATGACGATGGATTGCTCACAGCGGTGCATGTCCTCGAAATGCTCGATCGCAATCCGACGAAGTCGATGGCCGAGCTTTACGCCGAGCTGCCGAAGACCTGGGGCTCGCCGACGATGTCGCCGCATTGCGACGACGAAAAAAAATATGGCGTCATCGAAAAAGTGACGGCGCGCATCGAGGCGATGCATACGCGCGGCGAAAAGATCATCGGCCAGCCGATCCGCGATGTGGTCACCATCAACGGCGTGCGCGTAACGGCGGCTGACGGGACTTGGGGGCTCGTGCGCGCGTCATCCAACAAGCCAGAACTTGTCGTCGTGGTGGAAAGCCCCGTGTCGCAATCGCGGATGAAAGAAATGTTTACGGCGATCGACGCCGTGCTGCGCGAAAATCCCGAGGTCGGCGCTTACAACCAGACGATCTGAAGTCGCGGACGCTGCGAGCGAAGGTTCGACGCTTCTCGACATATCGGGAGAGGAGTCGACAATGGCGCCGATGCAGCGCTTGCTTCCCGCCGACATATTGAACTTTCTGCGGTTCTATTCGCGTCTCCCCATCGGAGACCACGCCCATGCGCCGCTTGACTTCGCGCGTATGGCGCTGGCGTTGCCGATTGCCGGCGCCCTGATCGGCGCCACAGGGGCCGCGGGTCTGATCGTCGCGCGCCTATGCCATCTTCCTGCGTTCGCATGCGCAGTCATCGCGGTCGCGGTTCTCGTGCTCGCGACTGGCGCGCTGCACGAAGACGGGCTCGCGGATGTCGCCGACGGTTTTGGCGGCGGCGCGACGCGGGAAGCAAAACTCGCCATCATGCGCGACAGCCGGATCGGAACCTATGGCGTGTTGGCGCTGTGCTTCTCGATCCTGTTGCGCGTCGCCGCGCTTGCCTCAATCCTTGAGCGAAGCGTCGCGCTTGCGGCCTCCGCTCTCGTCTTTGCCGGGGCCTTGTCACGTGTCGCCGGTTTGGCGCCAATGATGTGGTTCTCCCCCGCGCGCCCCGATGGATTGGGCGCAACCGTCGTAGCGCCCTCGCGCGAGATTTGGACCCGAGCCTGGTTTGCCGCCGCCGCTTTTGGCATTGCGCCCTGGTTCGCAGGGGCCAGCGTAAGTCAGATTGCAATCGCGATCATCGCCGCCTTCGCCGTGGCGGCGCTTGTCGCGAGGATCGCAAAAAGACAGATTGGCGGCTACACGGGCGACGTGCTCGGCGCGGCGCAGCAGCTCGCGGAAGTCGCCATTCTCGCGGCGCTGTCCGTCGTGTGATCCATCAATCGATTTCCGCCAGCTCGGCGGGTTTCGCAGCTCCGGCGAAACGCGCCATGGCGGCGCGCACTTCATCCACGGCCCCGAGCAGCGTTTCTACTCCGGCGCCGGGTTTGACGGCCTCGAGCGCCAGTCGGCGACGAAACGATCGCGCGCCAGGCATTCCAACAAACAGTCCGAGAAGATGACGCGTTATGGCGGCGAGCCGCTCGCCCTTCGCCAACTGCCGCTCAACGTAAGGAAGAAATGCATCGACGGCCTCGAAGAGGTTCGCGAAAGGCGCGGGCTCGCCGAATAATTGCGGATCGACGTCGAGAAGCAATGCTGGATCGTGATAGGCGGCGCGCCCGATCATCACGCCGTCGACGAATTTGAGCTGCTCTTCAATTTGCTCAATGCGCGTCAGTCCGCCGTTGATCGCGATCGGCACGTCCGGCAGCGCTCGCTTAAGACGATGGACGAGCGCATAATCAAGCGGCGGCACATGCCGGTTATCCTTGGGGGAGAGACCCTTGAGCCAGGCTTTTCGCGCATGAACGAACAGCGCGTCGGCGCCGTTTGCGACGCAAGCCTCAGCGAGCGCAAACAGGGCCTGTTCGGGCTCCTGGTCATCGACACCGATGCGGCATTTCACCGTGACGGGAATGGCGATCGCGTCCTTCATCGCCTTGACGCAGTCGCCGACGAGCGCAGGCTCGCGCATCAGACAGGCGCCGAACGCGCCATTCTGCACGCGATCTGATGGGCAGCCGACGTTGAGATTGACCTCGGCGTAGCCAAATTTCTCGACGATGGCTGCCGCCTTGGCGAGCGCCGCTGGCTCGGCGCCGCCGAGCTGCATGGCGACGGGTTGCTCGAAAGGATCGAACGCCATCAGCCGCGCCCGATCGCCGTGGATGACGGCGCCCGTCGTCAGCATCTCCGTGTAGAGCCGCGCGCGGCGAGACAATAGGCGATGGAAGTATCGGCAATGCCGATCCGTCCAATCCATCATAGGCGCAACGGAAAACCGGATATCCTCGGCGAAAAGCGTCATTGGCCGCACAGCCTTGTCATGGGCGGCAACCTGCCGTACGAACGCTTCGCAACGCAAGGGAAACGTGGCGGCGCGGCTTCCGCCCGGAGAGCGCAATGAAGGAGAAGATCGACGCTTATCTGCTCCAAGAGCTGCATCGGGAGCTCAGCGATATCGAGCAATATGACATTGATCCGCGCATTCGGTCCGTTTACGCCAAGGCTCTGGAGCTTTACTGGACTCTCTCGCGCCTCCTTGGCCTTGGCCGCCTGCAGGATGGACGGTGGCGCACGCCTAATCCCGCCAAGGCTCAGGCGCTGCGCACGCGCCTCGAAGGAGCTATTCCCACGCCGGCTGAGCGCAATCGGCTGCTCATCGACATGACGGCGACGCATCGCTTTGGCGGGCATTCGGGCGTGCAGCGCGTCGTACGCGAAATTGCGCGCGCCTGTGTTGAAAGCGGCGAAGGGCTTCCGGTCTATCTCGAAGCTGGTCGGCTCTACGGCCATTTCAAGCATGACAATTTGCCTGATGCGGTGGAACTGCAATCGGGCGACAAGCTGCTCTTGCTCGATTCTGGATGGGGCTTCGTCGAGGAATATCCGCCGCTCTTGGCGACGGCGCACGAGGCCGGCGCCGAAGTCGTCGGTTGCCTCCATGATCTCATTCCGCTGCGTTATCCGGCCGCCACCGCTCTAAAAAACAGCGTGCCTTTCATGCCTTGGTTCGAAAAGGCGCTGCTCAATTGCGACGCGATCGTCTGCATCTCGCAGAGCGTCGTGCAAGATCTAATTGCTATAAGCCTGTCTCGCGCTGCAGCTGCGGCGCGAGCGCGATAAAATGGCGTAGCCGCGCGCCGCGAAGCTGCGCCCCGCCCTAACCGCTCCCCAGACAAGCGTCCGTCGTTGTCGCCCGTGTAAAGTGCTTCTCGTCGGTGCGGTCGAGATCGAAGGCGACGGCATTGAGCGTATTCGTCTTGGAAAAATCGAAAACTTTTCCACAGCACTGCCCAGTTTCGTCGCCGCCAATGTGGAGCAATATGCGGCAAATAAAACTGACGGTTGAGCTGCTTACCGCGGGGTGCCCGGCGTCGACCAGGACCCTCATGTCATTGACGCCACGGCCTCTCATGTCCAGCAAAATTCGGTCGTTGCCACTCGTTCCGAGCTGGCAGCGCCCCAGCCCTCACGAGGGACTCCTCACAACCGCTTGAGTGTCCGAGGCCGCAGATTGGAGTCCGCATTGTCAGAGGTGACAGCGGGGAAGTTGATGGTCGAGGTCGAAGCCTAGGTCGAAGCGGCGTTGATGCTGGTTTGACAAGAGAGGCTCCGGCGTTTAGCCGAAGGTGGCACAGCTATCCCTGCACGGTGGAAGTTCTTTGTCGCATATTATCGCCTTTCTTCGCGAAGTTGGCCGCGTCACCGAACGTCTCGACGCCGGCGCGATCGAGAAAATCGCCGCCGAACTTCAGGATCTGCGGGCCCGGAACGGCCGTCTCTTCCTGATTGGACTCGGCGGCAGCGCCGGAAATTGCAGCCATGCCGTCAATGACTTCCGCAAATTGTGCGGGATCGAAGCCTATGCGCCGATCGACAACGTGTCGGAGCTGACAGCGCGGGCCAACGACGAAGGCTGGGAGACTATCTTCTCGGGTTGGCTCGAGGTGAGCCAGCTCAATTCGGCCGATGCGATCTTCATCATGTCGGTCGGCGGCGGCGACGTCGTGCACAATGTCAGCGTCAACATCGTGCGCGCCATCGATCTGGCCAAGGAGCGCGGTGCCAGGGTGCTGGGCATCGTCGGGAAGCCGGACGGCTATACTGCGCAGAAGGGCGACGCGGTCGTCGTCGTGCCGACCGTCAATCCCGACCGCATCACGCCGCTGTCGGAAGCCTTCCAGGCCGTGATCTGGCATGGGCTCGTGTCGCATCCGATCTTGCAATTGCGCAAGACGAAGTGGTGAAGGTCGAAGACGCTATGGCTTGCCGGGCAGTCTTTTTGGATCGTGACGGCGTGCTCGTCATTCCGACCGTCCGCGACGGCCGTAGCTATGCGCCGACCTCGCTCGAGCAGTTCGAAGTCTATCCGGACGCCATGCAGAGTGTGTGGCGCCTGAAGCAGGCCGGCTACAGGGTCGTAGTGGTGACAAACCAGCCGGACGTCGGCGCTGGCCGCGCGGCGCAATCGATGGTCGAGGAAATGCACGCCCGCCTCGAGCGCGAAATGCCGCTAGACGCGATTATGGTCTGCTACCATACGAAAGATCAAAACTGCGATTGCCGCAAGCCGAGGACAGGGCTGCTGATGCAAGCGGCGGTCGAGATGGAAATAGATCTCGCGTCAAGCGTCATGGTCGGCGACCGCGCGAGCGACGTCGAGGCCGGTATGCGTGCGGGCTGCCGGACCGTCTTCATCGATCGAGGCTACACGGCGGAACTGCGTCCGGAACAAACGGATCGCACAGTCACATCGCTTGCGGGAGCGACGGACTGGATACTTTCGTTTGATACGAGCACGGTCGGGGTCGACGCATGACGGGCATTAAGATCAAGCTTTTCGCCGATGGCGCAGACCTCAAGGAGATGCTCGCGCTCTACCCTGATCCGCGCATCGTCGGCTTCACCACCAATCCGACGCTGATGCGCAAGGCTGGCGTCACCGATTACGAAAGTTTCGCGCGCGAGGTGCTGAAGGCCATTCCCGACAGGCCCGTTTCATTCGAGGTCTTCGCCGATGAAAACGAGGAGATGGAGCGCCAGGCGCATGTGATTGCGTCTTGGGGCCCAAACGTAAACGTGAAGATCCCCGTCACCAATACCAAGGGCGTCTCGACCGCGCCGATCATACGACGGCTGTCGCAAGACGGCGTGACGCTCAATGTGACGGCTATCATGACGATCAAGCAGGTGCGCGAGGTCGCCGACGCGCTGTCGCCAGACACGCCTGCGATCGTCTCGGTGTTCGCCGGCCGCGTCGCCGATACGGGCGTCGATCCTATCCCGCACATGATCGCCTGCCGCAAAGAGCTTTCGAGCAACCCAAAAGCTGAACTCCTGTGGGCGAGTCCGCGGGAGCTGCTTAACGTCTTCCATGCGGTGGAGGCGGGTTGCCACATCATCACGGCGACCCCGGACATCCTCGCAAAGCTTGCTCTGGTGGGGAAGGATCTCAATCTCTATTCGCTTGAGACCGTGCAGATGTTTCATCGCGATGCGATG
>Ga0194120_10007161_pt1 | contig 15393 bp, 9 predicted proteins | sample TA2MahCa65mmetaG_FD_148642 | JGI IMG/M metagenome (GOLD analysis project Ga0194120, IMG submission 148642) | Freshwater microbial communities from Lake Tanganyika, Tanzania - TA2015019 Mahale Deep Cast 65m | ecosystem: Environmental > Aquatic > Freshwater > Lake | place: Tanzania: Lake... | reverse complement strand
CTTCCTTATGGATCAACTTGATTGGGTTTCTTATCTTCGCGAATGAGTCTCCAATTTGAAAGCAGTTCACTTTGGTGTAACGTTGTCCATTCGAGGACTTTTCTTAACAATCGCTTGGGCATCTTCCCATCGATCAGCGAGATATGCTCGATATCGATCCTCGCTTCATCATCGCCATGCCTTGCGTGAATATGAGGAGGCTCATGATCGTTGACAGGCATAAAGATCCGTATCCCGTAAAACCGGCTTATCTCAGGCATTCGACCTGTTGTTTGAACAGAATCCTCTACACTGCGGGCGGATTACAGTCCGCCCTCCAGGAAGTTGAGGGGGGATTGCTTCGCCCGCTTGCAGCGTGCTCGCAATGACGGCATGTCTTTCTCACTTTTACACTTGATCACTTGCTTCCTTCCCCCATTTCATAATATAGCACTTCTACCCTTCCAGTCAAGCAAGGGACGGGGCTGCCACGTGAGACACATGGCAGCACAGCCGCCGACACGGGGCGGCCAAGGCTCACCGTTACGGAGCGGCCAAGGATGGAGTCGATCCCCGGTTTGCCACCAGCATCAGCATCAGCATTAGCATTGGCATTGGCATTAGACCTCATCTCCACTTGCTCGCCAGCGGCACCCGTCGTCCGTAACCGAACGACTTGGCAGAAATCTTCAAGCCGATGGGCGCCTGACGCCGTTTGTATTCGCTCGCCGCGATAAGTTTCGCCACCCGGTCAACTACTGCCGGATCAAAACCCTCCCCCACTATAGCCTCCCGGTCGAGCCCCCGGACGACGATGCGGTCGATCAGGTCGTCGAGCAGATCGTAGGGCGGGAGCGTATCCTGATCGCGCTGATCCGGCTTCAGTTCGGCGGAGGGCGGCTTGGTCAGGATCGCTTCGGGGATAACCTCGCGGTCGCGGTTGACGAGCCTTGCCAGGCGATAGACCATCGTCTTCGGCACATCGGTCAGGAGCGCCAGGCCGCCTGCCATATCGCCATAAAGGGTGCAGTAGCCGGTCGCCAGTTCCGATTTGTTGCCGGTCGAAAGAAGCAGACTGCCGAACTTGTTGGAGAAAGCCATCAGCAAATTCCCGCGAATGCGAGCCTGGAGGTTCTCTTCAGTTGTGTCAACCGCATGACCGGCAAAGTGCGGTGCGAGGTCGCTCAGGTAGCGCTGAAAAAGGCCGTCGATCGGGATGGTTTGCGTCCGAATGCCGAGGCTGCGGGCCAGTTGCTCGGAGTCTTCCACCGAACCGCGACTTGAGTATCTCGACGGCATAAGCAATGCGGTTACGTTCTCCGCCCCGAAGGCGCGGGCTCCCAAGGCTGCGACCAGCGCCGAGTCTATCCCCCCCGAAAGGCCGAGAATCGCCGATTCGAATCCACATTTCTGTGCATAATCGCGGGTTCCCAGGACCAGTGCTTCGAGGGCTGCGCTGTCGTCGTCAAGGTTCGAGGGGTGCCGGTCGCCGGTGCCGGACGACGTGTCGATCAAGATCAAGTCGGCGGCGAACTCGGCGCCTTCACCCCAGACCCTGCCATCCGCTCCGAAGGCGAGGCTGGCGCCGTCGAAGATCAGTTCATCGTTGCCGCCTACCGAGTTGACGAAGAGGAGCGGGCGGCGGAGATGGACGGCTGCGGCCTGCAGCATCGAACGTCTGAACGACCGCTTTTCGACAGTAAAGGGCGAAGCCGCGATGTTGATGAGGATATCGGCTCCGGCAGCAGTCAGATCGGCGAGCGGGTCGCGGTCGTAAAGGCGGTGCGGCCAGAACGTCGGGTCGTTCCAGGCATCCTCGCAAATCGTGATGCCGAGCCGGACACCTTTCCATTCGACCGGGCGCACTTCCGGCGAGGGATCGAAATAACGGCTCTCGTCGAAGATGTCGTAGGTCGGCAGGAGGCTCTTGCGATGCACTGAGACGACTTGACCGCCGGCGAGCAGTGCTGCCGAGTTGTAGAGCCGTTTGCCGATCGGCCCGGTGTGCGGCTCGGCGAACCCGATCAATAGAGCCATCTCCCCGGTTGTCCGGGCCAACTCATCAAGGGCATTCAGATTACGCTGGATGAAGAGCGGGCGTTCCAGAAGGTCGTGCGCCGGATAGCCGGGCAGGCATTGCTCGGGAAAGCAGCAGAGGTCGGCGCCGAGTGTCTCAGCGCGGCGGGCGGTCTCGCGAATCAGGCGGAGGTTGCCGTCGAAGTCGCCGATGGTGGTGTCTATTTGGGCCAGGGCGATGCGCAAGGTGGTCTTTAAGGCTTTAGGCTTAGGGCTTAAGGCTAAGGCTCAAGGTGTCACTGAGGCCGAAATCTATCGCTTTTCGAGGCAGTATTTCGGCGCACGATGTTCACGAGACGACAGAGCCTCACTATCAATATAACCAACCCCCCGCGTTGGCAGGGGGTTAGTTGGCAGAAGCATTTAAGGCGCTATTTGATTAGCATAAGTTTGCGCGTCGAACTTCGTCCCACCGATTCGAGTCGAGCGAAGTAGAGTCCGGCGGGAAGCGAACCAGCTGTCCAAGCCATCCGTTGCAGACCGGCCGTGTAAGTGCCTTCCGCCAGGCGGGCAACCTCCCGACCGGCCAGGTCGTAAATCGCCATCCTCACCGGCCCGGATTGGTCAAGCCCCCAAACGAGTTGCGCTGTCCCGTTGAAGGGATTGGGGAAGGCGCCGGCAATGCCAAACTCAACCGGAAGGGCTTCGGAAGCACCAGCAACCCGCAGTACTGCAAGGCCATCCGCCTGCCAGTGTGCCCCGCCCTTGACAACAGTGATAGAGGCATCGGATTCAACGGCTCCATTCCAAAGGCGAATGGTGAAGGACTCACCGGGACGAGCGCCTTCAATCGACGCTGTTTCGGGATCGTCTCCCAAGATGGCAACTCCACAGCGACCCGATCTGTCGAACCGTCCGGCACCGACGAGATTGCCTCCCGATCCAAAGAGAGCGGCTTCATACCCGTCCCACCCATCGTCGCCAAGCAAGAGCAGGCTCATATCGGGACCGCCCGATCGATCGGGAAGTCCAGAGAAGTGCTGCAGCGCCATGGAAGGCGGCTGAGCGGCATTGCGACCGCCACCTACCTGATATACCAGTTCGGCTGCGGCGGTCATCTTGTAGCGGTAAGCCTGGCCTTCGCGAAGCGGTTCCATATTGGAGAAGTCAAACTCCGGCAGATAGAACCTCCCGGACGCATCCTTGGCGATGATAAGTTGCTCGGCGATACCTGCCAAAGCCACCTGTGGCAATGCCGAACGGCGCGGCATGTAGCCCGCCAGGTTCCAGCCCTCTACCAGCGGCACCGGCTGATCGACCGGAAGGACTTCGCCTTCGACCTCCCAACGCGCAGGTTCGGTTAGGTAGAGTTCGTAGCCCTCCGAGACGACCCACCCGGGAATGTTGTTGAAGTCATTGCCGGGACGGTAAAACCGGCCGCGGCCGTCCTTGACAAGTGATAGCACGCCAGCATCGGTGAGCGGGCGCATCAGGGCGCGGAGGTCAGGGTCGTCCGGCTCGACGTTGAGCGAAACGGCGTTCCAGCCAGTTGTCAGATCGAAGCCGCGACGGTCGCGCACGCCGGCGCCGGGGGTAACCTCGAGCGTTACCGGCAGACTGAATCGCCCGCCGGCTGCGTTGTGGGTAAAATAGAGTTCGGCCCGGAACGTGACTACCGGCAATCCGATGGCGCTCAGAGCCAACGTCAGGTCCTGAACTTCTCCGGCGTTAAGGATGCCGGTCGTCGGCTCGACCAGGAACCAGTCGCGCCGAGCGTCGATCTGATAAACGTCGATCCGGTCGCCGCCGGCCACGCGCGAGAAGTTGCCGATCGTAAGAAAGACCCACGAATAGACGTCGAACTCGTTGGTAATACTCGCTCCGGCCGGGGCTCCCATATTCTGTTGAATTATTCGAGCGACGCCCATCGTGTCGCCGGTCTCGGTATCCATCTTATGGATTGTGAGCGTATCCGGGCCCGGATTTGAGAGGATATAGAGATCGTAACCATCAGGATCGTCGGGGAAATAGGTCAAGCCATAGGTTCGGAGATCCCTTCGATTGAGCGTCCGCCCGAGGCGGTTACCCTCCCGATCGTAGGCAAAGTAATTCTGGGTGATCGAACCGATCCAGAGGCAGTTGAGGTCGCTGTCGTAGGCGATGGCGGTATTGGGATTGAGCGGCCCGTTCCAGCGTGCCTGGACTTCGCCTTGAGGTGTGAATCCAAAGACTGTCGCTTCCCCTGATGCCCAAACCGTTTCTCCGTCCCAGGCGAGGTCGCGATAGCCATACTGCGATGCCCCCGCCTGGCGGAATGTATCGATCAGTTCGCCTTCGCGGTCAAGAACATAGACCATGTTGGGACGGTCGCCGCGCAGTCCATTGGCGGCCCCGGCGACGATGAACTCTTCACCGGTGAAGACGACGCCTTCAATCCGGTCGTCGTCGAGCAACTGGCCTATCCGGTAGGAACGTCGCAAGTCCCACGGCCCGGCGTTGGCATCGCCGAGGAGTCTACGGTCAATCGACCACGACAGCGGCCCGTTGCCGCGGTTGCGCAAGGTAAAGGGCATCTCCCGCGACGTCCCGGCTTGAAGTACCGTCTCGAGGCGCTGCACGTTCAGTTCAAACTCGGGATGCAGCATCCCAAAGTTGGTTTCGAGGCTGTCGTTCTCCTCGAGCACCAGATTGACACGGGTAGAGTCGTTGTAACCTGCGATGCGGGCCGTCAGGTTGAACGATACTTCGGCAAGCGCATCCGCGATGCGGTATCGGCCATTGGCGTCAGTGCGGGTATAGAAGCCGTGCTGCGTGAACACCTCGACATCTTGTACCGGTCTTCCGGTAGCAGCATCGAGCACCCGCCCGTAGAGGGTTCCGGCCCGGAATCGAGGGGCGGTTGAAAAGAGAAGCGCCCGCCGCACTGCCAGTTGTGCAGAAGTTACCGGGTAGGCGTTGTTATAGACGTAATTGATCCCGGTTCGCCCGTCCGGGCTCGATATGCCGACCGACGCGTAGGGAATGTTAGTCACCCACTCCTGATCGCCGTCCCGGATATTGCGGTCGGCGGTGAATTCCTTGTACTGGAAAATGATGTTCGGATCGCCGGTCTCGGTAACCCAAACCCGCCGGTCGAGCAGGATCACTTGAAATGTCAGAACCGGATTGCCCAACGTCGAGAGTTTCATCTTATACCACTCGACGATGAAGCGATGGTTCTGTTCGTCGAAATAGGTATAGACGGCGGAGTTGTTGTCCAGTCGGAAGTCGTCCCACAGCGGCGCGATCATCCCCATCCCGCCGCCTATGGCCTGATCCATTGGCCAGTTCTGGAAGTTGGTGATGCGCGGCTGATTCCCCATCGCGATGAAGCCGTTCGACCCGACGGTTATGGTGTCATAGACCCGGCCATAGAACTGGGTCTGAAACGGCAGCCGGACGACTCGAGATTCGCCGATATCGTACTGCACCTGGCCGTTAAAGTTGAGGGAGGTGCCGTTGAAGTTCCGATTCTGCTCGCGCATGCTGATCTCGATCCAACTGTAGCGCGGCGCGATGTCCCAGTCGGTGTCGGTGTCGTCGAAACAGATATAACCGTATTCATCCGGACCTTGCGGAGCATTAGCGCGGGGCCGCGAAGTCTGAAGATTGAATAGCACTGAATCGACGAAACCGTTGTCGGAACGAAGCACGAGCAGCATCGGGGTGAGCGACCCCGGAACAGCAAGGCGATTGCCGATCACCGAGAAGGCGTTGCCGGTCTGACGTCGAAACTGACCGGCTCCTACCGCCGGCCAAGCCGACCGGTTGTTGATCACCGTAACGCCCAGCCCGCGGGCGAAGAGTTCGGCGTTCATCGGGCTGGAGGCTTGCAGTCCGTCGTTCTGCAGTTCAAGCGTAAGTTGTGTCGCATTGTAGCCGACTTCGATCCCGTTCACCACCTGACGCAAGTTGAAGTTGGGGGCGCGGACGGCAAGTTCGATCGCTGACTCCCAAGTGGTCTGGCCGCTGCGGAAGTTGACGATGAGTTTCGGCACCGTCGGTCGGCGGCTGGTTGCATCGGGGCAGTCTGGGTCGATGGCAAGGCGAATTGGGCGGTTGGCTTCTGCTGTCCGGCCGGCGGCGAGGTTGCCAAACGTGAGTGGATCGCCCGCCTCGATTTCGACATAAGGTGACGTCGTCGCGACGGTGGCAATCAGGTCGTTGACCGCATCGCGATTGCCGTTGTTGCGAGCCGTGATCAAGAGATCAAGCGTTTCGCCCGGATTGGGAAACTCATCGCCATTGCCCTCGACGTTCTCGATTGCGTATCCGGCAAGGTCTATCGTTACCGCCGGAATGGTGACGTTAATCTGGTCAAATGCCGGCTTGATGTTGCGCCCGGTAACGGTCAGATAGACCGGAGTATTGACGGTGAACCGGTGACCTTCGCCGAAGATGAACCGGACGACGCCTTCCGCATCGGACGGCATCGTCTTCATCACCATGTTGCGGTAGTTGGCGTAGTCCGCCGGATTGTTCTGAGGCAGGCTGCCGGGGGCATAGAGCGTAACCTGGGCGCCTTCCACTGCGGCTCCGCCCTGGGCGTTGCGGACGGTGACGACGACCTGCCGGGTATCGGGATTGATGGTGGTGGTGTGGGTGACGTTTACCTGCATTGGGACCCCGAGCCAGGGGCGGATGCCGGGATCGCCGAAGATGTCGATATCGGTCTTCTGATGGTCGTATAGTTGACGACCTAAGTAATTGATATTCTGAAAATAACGTTCCACCTTTGTGACTGCCAGCATCCGTCCCCAACCGAGGGTCATATCCTTCAGGACGGTCGCATTGACCATTTCCATCCAGGCGTAGGAATTGGGCGCGGTCGGCGGGCCGCCCCAGCCAAAAGTCTGGGCGACGGGGCCTTTCAGGTTGTTGCCGTCACCGGTGCGGAACATATTATAGGCCGACCATTCGCCGTGTCCGGAGAGGTTGATCTTGATCGGGAAGACGGTGTTGTTGTTCACGCCGTTGAAATTGTCGCGCCAGAAGTAGTTCTCGGCGCGTCCGATCAGGAGGTTCAGCCCCTGGTTCAACTTGTCGCGCATCACCGGGCCAATCTGCTGACCCATCTGATCCCAGTCGTAGAGTTCGTAGAAGGTGATGTCGTTGAAGTTGAGCCGTTTCAGGAGTTCTTCGCCCCACCTGACGTTGGTGTGTATGGTAATGTGCCAGGCTGAGGTGGCGCTATTGCCCCAGTGCTGCGAATAGACCATCCCGCGCCGCAGCCAGGCCGGGTTATTGACCACCGGGTTGGCTTCGTAGGCGAGCGTCCGGCCTACGACAAGGTTGGCGATTTGCTGGCTGCCGGAAGGGAAACGGCTGACCGAAACGTCGGCGTAACGGTCGTTGTCCATGAGGCCGAAATCGTAGTCGGCGTGCGGGCCTCCGGCGCCCCAGATCGAAGCGCCGGTAAAGGGCGTGATGACGTGTTGCGGGCCGGCGGTGCGGTTGTCGTAGGTCGTCCGGTCGCCGATAATGAGAACCTGATCGAAGGGGTCGGGGAGCGCGCGGTTGAAGTCAACGCGGATAGAGTCGCGAATACGCTCCGGCGAACCGGCCATCTGGGTCGTTACGAGCCGGATGTCCATCCGGTAGCCAGCTTTGCGGCGCCATTCGATAAAGGGAAGGTGCCAAAGGAGCGCGCTCTCGTGGGCTACGACGAGGTAATGTCCGGCCTTCTGCGGCGGGTCACCGGCGTCGTCGCGGCGGATGACCACCCCGCCGTTGATCGCCAACTCGCGGATGTATTTGGCAAAGTCGCTGCCTTCACGGATGACGATGGGCTGAGTTTCGGGGCTGGGGGTTAGGCCGATGGGGCTGCGAACGTCGGTCTCAATCGGGCCATGGAGGATATACTCCTGCCGGTCGAAGTCGTATTGCACCGGGAAGACGGTCACCTTCACGAGCCGCACTCCGCGGATGATGACCGGATCGGACATCTCCACGAACCGTTCGGGATAGATGCCGGTGCGGGGATGTTCTGCGAGCGTCAGGACCTCATCGTCGCAGAGAGCGGGGGGAGCGTCAGCCGCGATACGTTGCGGGATTTCGGAGCGGACGACCAGTTCGATATCGCCCTCCACCGGCACCACGACGAACCGGCTCACCATCGGCAGCATCGGCATCCCGCGGTCATAGGTCGTGCCTTCGCCAGGAATGGCAACAACGGAGCGCGTCTCACCGGAGACCGTAACCATCTCCGGCGCAATGCGGTCGAGATCGAAGGCGAGAGTGGTGGTCCCGGCGAACGACTCCTTCACCTGGGCGATGTCGCCCGAGACGGGGAGGTCGGCCGCCGCATGAACGGAGACAACGGTGAGCAAGGTGAGGGTGAGCAGGCCGGCCATGCGCATCAAGGTCCTTCCCAGGTTTGCGGTGCGTAGTTTTTCAATATAATGAAGTTGGATGCTCAGCGCAAGCGGTGCTGTGCTTAAGGTCACATGGGGCTCTCATGCCCCACCCTCAGGGTCAATCTCACCGCCTATAGCCTACCTGTCTCCTCACGCCAAACCTCGACGGTCTCGTCGGGCGTTAGCGCGATCTTCGCCGGCAGCGGGAAGCCGCACGACCGTGAGGCAAAGTGATCAGCGCAGTAAGCACCCGTCTTATGAATGACCACGACGTCACCGCGTTCCGGCAAGCGGTTCAGCGGCACCTTCACCTTGCTGATCATATCGCCGCTGAAGCAAAGTCGCCCGGCGACAAAGGCCTCGACCGGCTGATCGTCGGGGCGATGCGGAAGGACTTCATAGGGATGGATGTCGGGTGTAACAAGCACGGTGCCGTGATTGACGATGCCAAGGTCAAGGATCACCACCCGGTTGCCGAGCACGTCCTTCGATCCCATCGCCCGGGCTATCGTAACACCTGCCTCACCGAAAAGCGACCGGCCCGGCTCGACGATAAGGCGCGGTTTGCCGCCCTCTTTCAAGTGCTGTGCCACGGTCCGGCCTGCGACATCCCGGGCCAGGATGTGCTCCAGCATCTCCGCGCCTGGAGCCGGCGATGAGTAGGCTTTGCCGCGCCAGGGGGAGGTGTCGTCGGGCGGTTGTCCCATTAGCCAGCCGTAACCCATCGGATTATGATCCCAAGTAACCGCATCGGATGCCGTCGCTCCCGTTAGCAACTGCGCCCGCAAGCGCTCCTTGAAGCGCACCCATTCCTCACCCGACAGGTAGTTGACCGGGAACCCGCCGCCGATGTCGAGCATCCTGAACGGCCGTCCGGTTGCCGCGCGCTCCTTGACCAGCGGCAGCAGGTTATCCATCAACCGGTCGTAGCCGGCGGGGTCGCAAATCTGCGTCCCGATATGAGCCGATAATCCGGCAAGGTCGAACTCGGGAAGATCATCGACGCACCGGATGACGTTGCGAATTTGACGGACCGGCCAGCCGAATTTGGTCCAGTCCGAAGCCGTAGTCTGGTCGGCCGCGGTCAAGCCCTCAAGCGGCATTCCGACCACCCGTAATAGGATCGGAATCGGCTTCGAGGCACTTACCTGACGAACGATCTCGAGCAATGTCGCGAGTTCGTCGTCGCCATCGACGGCGATTATCGCGCCGCATAGAACCGCCTGGCGGAGGTAGTCGTCGCTCTTGGCGTTACCGTTGCAGATGATCCGCCCCGGCGGAACACCTTCCTCAAGAGCAGCCTCAAGTTCATATTCCGAGACCGCGTCGATACCAAGGTCGAGACGCCGCGCGGTGCGTATCGCTCCCCGGCAAGGATTAGACTTTACCGCAAAGCAAATCTCGCCGTCCGGGTAGTGTCGCGCGAAGACGTTGCGAAAGCGCCGAGCTGCGGACGCGATGCCTTCGGGGAAGACGATATGCAGCGGAAGTCGAAACCGGCGCTCGAGTTCGGCCAGTCGCTCCGGCGTGAACCAGTCGTCGAAGACCTCGCCGGATGTATGCGGAGCAGCATCTGATACTTGCGGACGGGTCATATTGAGGCCGTCCGGGGGTGCATTGCGGACATCTTTGTGTTATATTTTTTGCCGTCTTTGTCAATATACGAAGACGACGCCAAGACCTCTCTCATACCCGGAGAATCCCTTTGAACGAAGCCCTCGATTTCGTCCGTTCCCGTCACCACAACTACATCGGCGAACTGACCGACTATCTGGCGATCCCGTCCATTTCCAGCGATCCCGCTCGACAGAGCGATGTTGCACACGGTGCAGAATTCACCGCGCAACTGATGCGCAACGCTGGCCTCGATCGCGTTGCGATCCACCCGACATCAGGCCACCCGATCGTTACCGGGGAGTGGCTTGGCACGCCTGGCAAGCCAACGTTCCTCGTTTACGGGCACTATGACGTCCAACCGGTCGATCCGCTCGATTTATGGGAAAAAGACCCCTTCAGCGCGCATATAAAGGACGACCGTATTATTGCCCGCGGCTCGGCGGACGACAAAGGTCAGGTCTTTATGCACTTCAAGGCGGTCGAGGCGATCATAGAAAAGGACGGGAGTTTACCGATAAATCTGAAGTTCGTCGTCGAGGGTGAGGAGGAAGTCGGCAGCCCCAATCTGTCGCCCTTCCTGGTCGATCACAAAGCAGATCTGAAGGCCGATGGCGCGCTGGTGTCGGACACCTCGATGTGGGCCGAGGGGATTCCGGCGATCACTTATGGGCTGCGCGGGCTCTGCTATCTCGAAGTCGAACTGACCGGACCCAATCGCGACCTCCATTCGGGCACGTATGGAGGCGCCGTCGCGAACCCTGTGGAGATTCTCGCCCGGTTGTTGGCATCGGTCAAGGACGCCTCGGGCCGGATTCAGATTCCCGGCTTTTACGACCGGGTCGTCGTGCCGACCGATAAAGAGCGCGAACTGTTCAGAACGATTCCCTTCCACCTCGCCGATTACAAGGCCCGGCTCGGCGTCGAAGATCTCTGGGGCGAAAGCGGGTGGTCACCGGTCGAGCAGACCTGGGTCCGCCCGTCGTTCGAGGTGAACGGCCTCTGGGGCGGCTACACCGGCCCCGGCGCCAAGACCGTTCTTCCCGCGAAAGCAAACGCCAAAGTCTCGATGCGGCTCGTCCCCGACCAACATCCCGACGAGATCGCCGACCTGGCCGAGAGGTTCTTCAAGGAGCGCGCACCCGCAACCGTCACGGTAAAGGTTACCCGCCATCATGGCGGACATCCGGTCGTCGCGTCGCTCGAAAGCCCATTTGTGGCGGCAGCCGAGAGGGCACTCCGGGATGCCTGGAACCGGGAGCCGCTCTTCATCCGGGAGGGCGGTTCGATTCCGATTGTGGCCGACTTTCGCACCATCTTGGGACTGGAGACGCTGCTGCTCGGCTACGCCCTGCCCGACAACCGCGCACACTCCCCCAACGAAAACTTCCACCTGCCGACGATGTTCACCGGCATCGAGAGCCTCGTGCGGCTCTACTACTACCTCGCCGGATAGAAGGTCAAGTCCAACACCCGGGCGGGCGGTTCGTAAATCTATCAAACGGATTGAGAGGCGAACGATGATTGTCGCAGTCATTTCCCTCACGCTCGGACTGGCGGGCAGTCTGTTCGGCCACGCCCGAGGCGCACCGGATGGTTATGCCGGCGATCCGCCACTGGCGCGCACTTGCCGGGACTGCCACAACACCTTCGCCGCCAACGACCCAAACGGGTTCATCCGTCTCGACGGATTTCCCGGATTCTACCGTCCGGGGCAGCGTTACGATTTGCAACTGACCCTCTTCGATCCGCGCAACGCCCGTTGGGGCTTCGAGATCACCGCACTGACAAGGGATCAAAGGCCGGCCGGGGACTTCCTCGTCCTGGACACGCTCAACACATTGCGCTCCCGCGCCCGCGAAGGCTCGCCGGTTTATATCAAACAGTCGCTGGCGGGGAACTTCAGCGGGACGCACAACAGCGTGGTCTGGCGCTTCGCTTGGATCGCACCGGAAGCCGGCACCGGCCCGGCCGTCTTCTACTACTCCGGAGCCAGTTGCAACGGCGACGGAGGCGTCCGCAACGACTACTGCTACTCGCGCGGTGCGACCTCGCAGGAGTCGTTAGGGATTTTTGATGAGCCGGCTCAGCAGCCGCTTGTATTCGACGGCCTCTTGCTAAGTCCCAATCCCTTCAATGGACCGGCAACGCTGCGTTTTAGCGCGACTGCCCCCGGGCAGTTCAACTGGAGCCTGATCGACCTTCAGGGACGGAGTCTGAGGTCGGGTTCGATAACCGCAGTTGCTGCCGGAGTTCGGCTCGTCTCCATCGATGCCAGTGAACTTCCGGACGGCCTCTACATGATCCGACTAACCGGCATTACGGGGTCTTCGATGGTCCGCGCAGTCCTGCTCAGGTGACAAAATCTGCCTCCAACTCCTTGAGATACCATTCCGCAAAGTCAAACCGAATACCATAGTGCAAACAAATATAATTCGATACTTTATCCTGCTTCCCGCTCTATCCGTTCTGCCTTCCATTTCAAGTGCGCTGCCCCAATTCTCCGTTCGCTATGGTCAGAACTGTCAACTCTGCCATGTGAATCCGACCGGCGGCGGGATGCGGTCGCTTTATGGTGCGCAGTTCTTTTCCTATATGGACATGCCATGGAAGCCGCTCGAGGACTTCGCCGAACTGGAGAATTTCAACCCCAAGGTCGGCAACAACCTGCAGTATGGGGTTGACTTCCGCTCGATCTACCACTCCTCCAACGACGACCAGGAAGGCAACACCTTCATCACGATGCAGGGCGATCTCTATTTTGCTATCGCGCCGACCGAGAACACGCTGGTCTATTTCGACAAGCCTCTCTACAGCAGTTTCGAGGCCTTCGTCCTGGTGCAGGGACTGCCCTGGTTTGGAGCGATCCGGGCCGGGAGATTTGTCCCGACATATGGCTGGAGGTTTGTCGATCACAATGCCTTCACCCGCAGCACGCTCGGCTTCGGCGAACGAAACATCCCGCAGGATGGGGTCGAAGTCGGGCTTTACCCGATGGAATACGAACTATCGCTCGCGCTCACCAACGGCTCCTTCACCGCCGGACCTACCGACGCCAATCGTGGGAAGACACTCTATTTTCGCGGAGCCTACCGGGCAAAGGCAGGTGAACTCAACGTGCAGTTGGGGGGAAGTTATAGGCAAGCCGAGTGGCATCTCGGAAGGGGAAATGCCTCGCCTCCCAAGGAACAAACCTATGGCGGTTTTTGGGGAGCCGGCTATGGACGATTGCTCTACCTGGGCGAGGTCGATTGGATAGACTCCGAGTTATTCAACCGCCTGCCGGTTACATCCCACACCGCCAGTTACAAAGTCCGGCAGGGCTGGGATGTCAGCGTCTCCTTTGACAGGCAGGGCGAATATCTGGCGATGAACTACCCGGGCCTAAGCCGCCGCTATCTCGAACGCTTCCGCCTCTCGAGCGAGTTCCATCTAACCGGGGCTATCGAGTTGACTCCCGGCGTCAGCCAGGCAAAGCGCTACGACGGAAAGCGCCTGACTACGGGTGAGTTGATGCTTCATTTCTGGTTCTGATGATGACCATCAAGCCCACCAATCACCCCCGCCGACTGATCGCCAAAGCCGCTCTCCTGGCGCTGCTGACAGCCGGCGGCTTGCAAGCCAAGCCGTTGACGCTCAAGGTCGAAGCCGGCCCACCGAATCTGATAACCTTCACCTCGCGCGCCCCGCTCGAGACGATTGTTGGCAAAACAGCGCAGATCAGCGGCTCGCTCCGGTTCGACCCGGCCGACCTGACGGCCGAAGCGAGCGCGGTGCTGATTGTCCAAATGGCGACGCTCAACACCGACAACCGCGTCCGCGACGGCCATATGCGCGACAACCATCTCCATACGGATATTCATCCGATCAGCCGCTTCACGCTGACCCGTCTTATTCCTTCGGAAATCAAAGCGATGCCTTCCGGAGCGACAATACTGATGAAGGCTGAAGGTGAATTCCTCTGCCATGGTGTTTCAAGGCAAATTACGCCGGATATCAAGGCTAAATGGGACGAGGTATCGGGTCGGCTTGATGTAACCGCAACATTCAAAGTCACTCTCGCCGATTATGGCATCCCCCGGCCGCAGTTTCTGGTGATGAAACTCGAGGAGACCCAGGACATCGAGGTGAAGTTCGTCGCGACGAAGAGCGAGTAGTTCTCAGCCGTTGATTAGGCTGCTACGTCGGGCATCTTTGGATGCGGAGACAAGAAAACTGTCGACAAACAACCGACACTCACAACCATCTCCAACGTGACTCCAAAGTCGTCGTATGTATTAGGTGAGTGCGCGGCATAAGCCCAACCTCCAACTCCAACACCATCCCGACCCCCGGCGACGGGGGCATTACATAGAGCGCCGCCCGGGCCAGTCATGGTCCGGGCGGCAAATCATTTTGGGGAAGGAAGCGAAGAACAGTGACTACCAAATGGGCGAATAGATGTCTTTTACTCCCTTATCCCCTCATTGACAGCCTGCTTCAACTCTACCTTGGGCAGGTCGTCATAGGCGATCCCGGTCGCGACAAGGCGCATGCCGGAGGGCATCGTCAGTTCGAGGTCGAAGGAACCGCTGCGGCGTCCGGTAATGCGAAACCTGCCCTGCGGGGAAGCCCATTCCATGGAACTCGGTTCTGTGGCCAAGCCGATGGCATCGAAGGTGAGAGCATCGAACGAGTAGTTCCCTCCGCCATGCGATGATGGCTTAAGGAACCATATTTGAGCCGCCTCGACGACACGCTGAAACTCGTAGCGGGCTTCGCAGTCGGCATTGGACGATCCGGTCGCGGCGATGTTACCCATCAGCGACGGCGAGGCACTCTGCCGGAATCCGACAGCCGCCGAGAGCAGGGCGAGCAAGCCCAGGAGTGAAACTGATAAACGACTAAGGAACAAGAGAAAGGAAGAATGAAAACCACACTGCCGACACGTCAGGGCCGATCCGAAGGATCGCGCCTTAGACCTTGAGCCCTGAGCCTTGAGCCTTGAGCCCTGAGCCTTGAGCCCTTAGCCTTATGCCCAATATAACAAACCCGCCCTCAAGGTGCAAGGCGGGTGGGTCATCGCGTAGCGCCGTCATCAGGGGCGGCTTTCAGCACATGCCATTATTAAGAGGTGCAGATTATTGTTGCCGTTCCTGCAGGGCGGACATTGACTGCGCCTTCGGCTTGTCCTGTGCCAGTCTGTCCGCTCTGATGAGAAGTTCCTATTAGGCAAGAGCGGACAAGAATGTCCGCCCTCCAAGTCAAATCTTTCCGCATTGATTAAGTGTTTATCCGTAAATAACGCCTATTTTTCTGTAGGCAATGATGGCGCAAGCCAATTGCGCTAGGGCCACATAGCTTGCTGTTCTCTTCTCATAGCGAACCAACAGCTTTCTGAATCGGTTCA
>Ga0194120_10007159_pt1 | contig 15394 bp, 11 predicted proteins | sample TA2MahCa65mmetaG_FD_148642 | JGI IMG/M metagenome (GOLD analysis project Ga0194120, IMG submission 148642) | Freshwater microbial communities from Lake Tanganyika, Tanzania - TA2015019 Mahale Deep Cast 65m | ecosystem: Environmental > Aquatic > Freshwater > Lake | place: Tanzania: Lake... | reverse complement strand
GCGCCGTGATCGTGCACTTCAACAGCCGGTCGGACCTGTGGGCCTGCCTTCAATCCTGCCGGGCGATCGAGTATGGCAACTATGAGATCATCCTGGTCGAGAACGGCTCTCGAATCCCTCTTGATCTAGGCGAAGTGCGGAGCCTGTGCGATCGGGTGCGGAAGATTCTAAATATCCCTGTAAACATCGGATACCCGAGAGCGGCCAATGTGGGGCTACGAGAAGCTCTGAACCACCGTTCGGAGTATGTGCTGCTGCTGAATGATGATACCAAAGTAGCGCCTGGCTTTCTGCGAGAACTAGTCAACGCTGGAGAGGCGATCGAGGATGCGGGTGGATTGGGGCCTGCAATCTATGATTCCGAAACGCCCATGAAGATATCGAATTCGGGAGGTCGAATCGATCTGGCGACCTGTCGGCTCCATTTGTCAGATGTGCAGCAAGTGGTCCAGCAGGAAGGTCGGAAGCCGGTGACCCTTGAATTCCTCACGGGCTGCTGTCTGCTGGTCAAGAGACGGGTTCTGGAAGCAATCGGGCTGTTCGATGAACGTTTTTACCTGTATTGGGAAGACGCCGATTTCATGGTCAGGATGAACCAGGCAGGGTTCAAGAATGTCCTGGTGCCCTCTGCCAGCATCTGGCACAAGGGATCAGCCTCAGTCGGTGGCCTCAAGTCGCCATTTCAAGTGTACCACCTCACGCGGAGTCAACTGTTGTTCGCTAAGCTGCACGCCCCCCAGGCCTTGTCATATTTGCGGCGTGTGATTCTGCGCACGATCGGATGGCTCTTGTTCAAATCCAGGGAGGCGGGTCGGCTTCAGGAGGCCAGAGCCTACTTTTTGGCACTGAGAGACTATCATTTGAATCGGCTGGGCAGGGGTCCGGACTGGTTGTGGAAGCAGCTCGGTGCGTCCGGATAGCGCAGATGTCATCACCCCTGCGATGGCTTTCCCAAAGGAGCACATGACCGGTACTCGCATACTGGCGTTTGTGGAGTATGCGTCCCATGTTGACCGGCTCCGGACGCTTCTGTCCGAGAGCGCCGGCGAGCGGACGATCTCGCTGGATCCGAAGGCGGAGTACGCGCTGGAACGGGCCGGGTGTGAATTTGCAGTCTCGGACGAGTACTTCACCGAGATGGAAATTGACCGGCTTGGCACTGACAACTACAAGCACGTCGAGCAATTCTGCGATTTCGTGGATGAATGGCTGGAGAAGCGGCTGCCGGTGCTGAAGGAAACCGGTCTCCATCCTGCCCGATCCAATTTCCTACCCCTCAAGATGCTCTTCGACGCCGTGACCGTGAGACTGCTCGTGTTGAGCGCGATATTGAGAGAGGAACAGCCGAAGGAAGTGTGGTATTTCAGCCCGAGGGGCACTGGATACATGGAGCCTCACTTCCTCTTTTTCATGGATGATTCGCTCTACTCCTTGCTCATCCCCCTCATCTGTTCAGCCTGGAAGATCCCGGCCAAGCCCATTGACTGGGACGGCACCGGCGAACTGACGACGCAGGCCCCTCCGCGCCAGAGTTGGCTGGAACGGTTTCTCGGCAGGACGGGAAAGACCTGGAGGACCGTGGGGGGCCTTCGCAGTTATACGGCTGGGTGGTGGAGACGACTGGGGAAGGGCAACGATTCCACGCTGGTGATGTGCGACATAGACGGAGATCTCCAGTTGCTTGCGCAGCACCTGGTCGCGCACACACGGCTCAAGTTGTTTGGCTGGTCCTATCAGAAGGACTGGGCCGTGGGTCTCTGTCCCTTCGAGATTTCCAAGTTTGGCGGAGCTCTCTTGGAGGGGGAAAGCCTGACCCTTGCTGCGCAGGCCCGGATGCTCTGGAGCGAGCTTTTCCAGCAGCAGGCCTTGCGAGCCTATCTCACCTGGGAGGGGCTGGATTTTTCAACCGTTGTAGAAAGCCGACTGGCGCACGTCGTCATGGTGCTGCTGCCGAAATCCATCGAAGTGTACAGACGGGCAAGCGGGCTGTTCGCGCAATGCCGGCCGAAGATGGTGCTGCTGTCTCAGGTCGTGCTCTCCTGGCAATACGCGATACGTGCCGCCGCCAAGGCTTGCGGGATGCCCGTCGTGACCTACCAGCACGGGGCCTTCGGTTATCGAGAATCGCCCATGTTCCATTACTCGGACAGCGTCGGGTCCGATTACATTCTGGCCTATGGGAGAGGAGTCCAGAGATATCTCGAACGTGTGTCTCCACAGGGGGCCACCCCCATTGCAGTCGGGTCACCACGGCTCGATCAGATCTCGAAAGGGTCCGTCCGCCTGCGATCCCATAGGCTGTTCAGGAGGCTCGATTTAGATCCGGGGAAGAAGACGGTCGTCTACTGTCCCACCGAAGTGTACGGCAATCGCTTTTATGTGACGTACACCTATCCGAAGTCCGACAGCCGGTATTTCCACATTCAGAGGACGATCGTGGAGGCGTTTCGCGACTTCCCTTCGGTGCAGTTGATCGTGAATGAACATCCCGGATCACAGGTTCCTTTGAAGGATTTCATTCTCGACAGGCAGATCGCCAACTGTCGTATTCTCAGAAGAGAGATCGGCTTCACCGAGCTGCTGCCTCTTGCCGATTGCTTCATCATTGATTCTCCCACGACGACCTTCCTGGAGGCGCTGGCCACAGGGAAGCCGGTGTTTGTGTTCAACAACTGGTTCCGGTGGGAGGAGCAGGCGCTCGAGCTGGTCAAACGGTGCGCGGTGTTCAGAGACGACCTGGATGCGTTCTGTCATGTCTTGCGCGACTATCTCAAGGGGTTACCGATTGGCGAAGGAAACGAACGCCCCAGCGAGTTTCTCGAACAGTACGGGACGTGTCTGAGTGACGGCCGCAGTCTGGAGCGGGCGGCATCCGCCATTGAGTCCATTTTAGAGAATCGAGTCAGGGTCAGCCGTCATGTCCGCTGAAAATGAGATGGATAGGCTTGCCGCGCACACCTCTATGGCGAGGGAATTGCTCCTCGTGTTCAAGCAGCACCCGACTCGGTCAATCATAGTCGTCGTCGGGATTCTGGTAAGCTCCGTCGGGCAGATGCTCGTCCTGAGCAGCCTCTATCCTGTGCTGGAGCTTCTCTCCGGAGGAAGTCTTCAGGAGGGGAACCGGCTGATCCAGGTCTTCGTGCAAGTTTTTCAGACGGCGGGGCTGGAGACGACCGCGGGAAACTTCCTGCTGTGCTTCCTGATTACCGCCTGCATCGTGGCGGCGTTTCAAGGACTCAACGAGGTCTACCAGGGGCATGTCGTCAGAACGATCGAAACGGACCTGCGCCATGAGTTGATCGGCTCCACCATCAAGGCGAGATGGGACTATCTGCGCGAGGTCAACCATGGAGAATTCGTCAACCTGGTGACCCGCGAAGCCGAGCTGTACAAGGTGATGGTCAAGAACGGGTTCTTCCTGGTCAGTGCCGTGCTTCACGGGGCGATCCTCGGAGCACTGGCGCTGTGGATCAATTGGAAAATGACCATCTTCGGCTTGATCGGCATTGGCATCGGCAGTGCCGTATTTGTTCCGTTCTTCAAGCGGACAGCTCGCGTGGGCCAGGAGTGGACGAGCGCATTTGTTCAACTGAGCGACCGGCTCCTTGCGGCCCTCCGCTCATTGAAGACGACCAAGGCCAGCTCGCTCGAAGACTACGTCGTGCAAGATGTGATGGTTCCGGTAAAACGGGTGGGCAACGTCTATCTCAAGCAGAGGATCCTGGAGGCCGGTCAATCCAGGGCCGGCGAGCTGCTCGCCGTGGGAGCCATTACGGCCATCGTCTATGCCGGGCTGATGATCCTTCAAGCCCGTCCTTCGGACATCATCATGATGCTGGTGGTGTTTTCGCGCCTGTTGCCCCAGGTGCGTTCCGTTGTCGATAGCTACCACCGTGCCTGCGGCAGCATGGGATCAGCCGAAGCGGTTAGGCGTCATCTCCAGAGGAGCCAAGCCGAGACGCAATCTCTCGGACGGCTGGCCCCGCCGAACGATTGGAACGAGATCGAGTTCCTGAACGTAACCTTCAGCTACGAGACCAGTGGACCGAATGTCATTGAGAACCTGACGTTCACGATTGCTCGAGGAGACTGGTACGGTATTGTCGGTCCCACTGGCGCCGGGAAGTCCACGCTTGTCGATCTTATATTGGGTCTGAACCAGCCGTTGAAAGGGGGGATTCTGATTGGAGGAGTTTTCCTCGTGGACATGAATCTTCCGGCTTGGCACGGACGGATCGGGTATTTGTGTCAGGAACCCCTGGTGTTCGGCGGAACCCTCCGCTCGAACCTGCTCTGGGGCATACCGGAAACACCAGGCGATGAGGCCTTATGGGCGGCTCTAGAACAAGCCCAGCTTGTTGACCTGGCGGTCGTGGATCCGGAAGGCCTTGACAAGAAGGTTCTCGAAAACGGCAATAACCTTTCAGGCGGCGAGAAGCAGCGGCTCGCCCTGGCTCGATGCCTCCTCAGAAAGGCGGAGGTCCTGATTCTCGATGAGCCCACCAGCGCGCTGGATCATGCCAGCGAGATGAAGATTCTGGACGCACTCGAGGGGCTTCGAGGGCGGGTAACCGTTATACTGGTGACCCATCGCGAGGAGCTCCTGAAGGCCTGCACATCCGTGCTGCGATTCCACGAGACCGGTGTCTCGATCGAGCCCTGGACGGGCAGGCTCGCGGAACCCTCGAGAGTCACGCGATTGACCAGATGATAACAGATAGGGTTAGAGAGAGCGTTCCGACGATGGGCACCCTCGCGGGCATGCCGCTCAAGAGCGAAGTTCCCGCCCTTGGTGAACGCTATGAGTGGAAACCCGGTCTGAAGACCTCCCTGACGGCTGCAGCCCTGAACGCGAAGATGTCCCTCGAGCGGAACATACAGGAAGGAAGGTATCTCTTTGAGAATGTCGCCTGCTTTTGCGGGGCGATAGAGGGCAGACAGGTCTCGACCAGGGACCGGTACGATCTCTACTACTCCCTCATCCTGTGTGAGCGATGCGGCATCTTGCGCGCGAACCCAAGAATGACCGGAGCTTCCTACGCCCAGTTCTACGACCAGGAGTATCGGGCGCTCTACGGCGAGGACGACGATCGGTTGGCCCCTTATTTTGAGGCCAAGGTCAAAGAAGGAGAACGCATCCTCGCGTTCGTAATCGAGAGCGTACCGGCCCGCTCAATGCCCAAGGTTGTCTTCGATGTCGGATGCAATATGGGATCCATGTTGGTTCCTTGGAAGGGCAGGGGATGTGAAGTGCAGGGAGTCGATTTCAACCAGCGGCGTATTCAGCTCGGGAGGGAACTAAGCGGCATTCCGGATCTCTATGTCGGAGGAGTCGACGAGTTGGTGTCCAGGGGCAGGAAGGCGGATCTGGTAATTCTTAGCCATACGCTGGAGCATTTTCTGGACCTGAGTAAGACCCTCAGCAAGGTCAGGAGCATGCTGGCGCCCGGCGGGTATGCGTACGTGGAGCTGCCTGGAACGTTCTGGTGGATCCGGCACGTCTGTTGCGGCGACATTCTAGGGCTGCTTCAGAATGCCCATACGTACCAATTCAGTCTGGCAACCCTGAGATATGTGATGGAGTGCTCGGGATTTGAAATGGTGCGAGGAACAGAGGAAATCGTCTCGCTCTTTCGCGTCGGCGAACGTTATCGGAGCAGGGATGACGTTCCACGGGGAGAAGCCCAACGCGTCATGACCTATCTCAAGCGCTGCGAGTTGATGAATACTCCAAGGCGGTACTTGAGTCGTGTGGCCGATCGGCTCGGCGTCAAGCAGGTGATCCGAAAGCTCCTCTATGCCTAGCAAGGAACGGCTTGGTACGGGGTGCACTGATGTGGACCAGCGGTCCCCGTTACTGGGCAAACGCTTTGCCTATGGTTCCGGCGGGGGCGAAGTGCCTCTCACGGCGACGGCTATACAGGCCAAGGCCTCATTCGAGGAGAAGATCCGGAATGGCCTCTATGTCTTCGAAGACGTGCCGTGTTTTTGTGGGAACGCAAATGGCGTGCTGCTCGCATCTCGGGAACGACTGGGCCTGTACTACCCATTTGTCGCTTGCGAGAGGTGCGGCATCTTGCGTGCGAGTCCAAGGATGACGGCCGCATCGTATTCACAGTTTTATGACAGTGAATATTGGCCGCTCCAGATTCTTGTGGACCATGAGTCGGATTGGTATTTCGGGAAAAAGCTCGAGGAAGGAGAGCGTATACGCGACTATGTCCTTGAGCACTTGTCGTCCCGGGAACAGCCGAAGGTCGTCTTTGAAATCGGCTGCGACACAGGAATGAAGCTCGTCCCGTGGAGGAAGCTGGGATGCGAGGTGTCTGGAACCGATTGCAACTTACGACGAGTCGAGAGAGGCAGGGAACTGACTGGTATCACCGGCCTTTATGTGGGGGGAGTCGAGCAACTGATCGAGAAGGGGCAGAAGGCGGACCTGGTTATTCTAAGCCATGTCCTGGAACACTTTCTTGATCTGAGCACAGCCTTGCAAGAGGTCAGGAAGATCTTGAATCCCGCGGGATACGTGTATGTGGCTCTTCCTGGAACCTTCTGGTGGATCCGGAATAAATGCTGCAGCGACATTCTCGTATTGCTCACGATCGCCCATACGTACCAGTTCGGTCTTGCGACCCTCCGGTACGTCCTGGAGTGTGAGGGGTTCGAATTGGTCCATGGAACGGAGGAGATCGTTTCACTGTTCCGCATGGGCGACCAATTCCGTAAGAGGGATGATGTCCCGCAAGGGGAGTTCCAACGGGTCGTGAGCTATCTGAGGCGATGTGAAATGAGGTACATGCCACGGCGTCTTCTCGGTCGCACCGCGGAATTTCTGGGGGTAAAGCCATTGCTGCGCAGGCTTCTTTATGGCTAGCGAAGGACCTGAGACGAGAAGACGAGGAGAGTTCTTGCGTGCCGTGAACGACAAGCCTATCAATGTCGCTCCCAGGACGTCCGGGACTTCCATGGACGATTGGAAAAAGCGGAATCCCGCTCGTCGCTTCCATTTCCATGTGGACATTCTCGGCACGTGTAACCTGACCTGTCCTTCGTGCCCGGTTGGGAACTCAGCGAACATCAAGGCACCCACAGGACATATGAGCCTCGAGTTGCTAGACAAGATTCTTAAGAAAGCGACAGCGGAATGCGAAGTTACCGGTTTCGCGCTCTACAATTGGACAGAGCCTCTCTTGCATCCCAAACTGCCGGACATGATACGACTGATCCGATCGTATGAGATTAACTGTCTGCTGAGCGCCAACTTGAACTTAATCAAGAATATCAATGCTGTCATGGAGGCGAATCCGGGGGGCCTCAGGATTACCGTGTCGGGTTTTACCCAAGAGCAGTACGGCTGGACGCATCGAGACGGCGACATAGAGGTCGTGAAGAAGAATATGGCGGAAGTGGCCAGAGCCAAGGAACGTTCGGGCGCCACGACGAACGTGACAGTCGGTTTCCTCCGGTATCTGGGGAACCACGATGATGAATTAAAAATGAAGGAGTATGCGACGTCGCTCGGTTTCGGTTTTGAGCCGCTCTGGGCGTACCTGATGCCGCTGGAGAAAGTATTGGCCTATGCCGAACCCGACTCGATTGATGTCGAACTGACTCATGACGACCGGGAACTCATCAATAGGCTGGCTTTACCCCTGGATCGATCCATCGAAGTAGCTAAGAAGTACAAGGAACGGCCGTGCAACCTTCGAGATCGCCAAATGGCCCTGAACTTCAGGGGAGAGGTGATGTTGTGCTGTACCGTGTACGATCAAGGCAAGTACAAACTGGCGAACTTCCTGGACACACCGCTGGATGAGCTTCAGGACGTGAAGTACCGCCATTCAATGTGCGGAAGCTGTATGAAGCATGGTCTCCACGTGCTTGCGACCTACGGAACGAAGGAACTGGACGAGATCGCGCTCGCGAACGTCGCCAAGCAGTACCCCGATGCCAGGTTGATCGGCATGTACGAGGCCATGCCTGAGCGGTTCCCCCACGGCATCTCCGGATGGCCGCGCATGCTCCGCTGGAAATTACAAAATGTCCTCTCCAGGCTTGGCGTCCTGGTGTAGCTTGTAAGAGATAGGCGTATGGTCATCGCTCTAATCGCAGGGCAGCAGGACGACAAGCGGTTTCCCGGGCGGAATACGTTTCCGCTGCTCGGCCGCCCGATGATGACCTATCCGATTCTGGCCGCCCTCCACTCCAGGGAGGTGGATCACGTATTCCTGACCACGGATTCACCCGCTATGGCGCAGGTCGCCGACGGGCTGGGGGTGCGGGTCCTGTCTCGTAGTCCGGCGATCAGCGGGCCTTCTGTCCGGTTGCCCGAAGTCGTGGTGGAGGCGTCCAGTCTGGCCACGCGGCTTCTAGGCCGAGAGCCGGAGGCCATCGTCCTGCTTCTGTGCAACGCGCCGACCGTGACGGCGGGTTTGATTGATCATGGCGTCCAGTTGTTGCGCGAGACCCCATCCGTGGATGCCGTGCTGTCCGTCTCCCTGCACAACGAGTTTCATCCTTCCTATGCTTTGCAGATCGGGGAGGCGGGGCTGTTGCGGCCGTCGCTCTCCGACCGCGAAGCCCTTCCCAAGAAGGAGGATGCCTACTTTCCCGATGCTCTGCTTTGGGTGCTTCGTCCTCATATTCTGAAGGGGAAGCTGTCCACGATGCCTGATTGGATCGCCGACTGGTCAAAGCATCGCATTGCTCCGCTGGTCCACGAGGGCTACGGCGATGTGGATTTTTCCTGGCAGATCCCTGCGGTGGAGGAATGGCTCAGGCGCCAGGGGTTCTCCCCGGATACGACACCCTACATGGAGACGGTCGCCCGTCGGCAGGCTTCGCCGGCGGCGACCGTGCCGGCTCGTCGCTCAGCGGGCGGGCGGGTCCTGATCTCGACCGTGCCCTTTGGAGAAGTAGACAGGCGGTCCTTGAGCTTGATCGAGGCGGAAGGGGTGGAGTACCTGCTCAATCCTCTTGGGCGGCGGTTGCGTGAGGAGGAGCTGGCCGACCTGATCAGCGACGTGGATGTCCTGATCGCCGGGACGGAGTCGATCACGGCCGCTGTCATGGATCGCGGCATCCGACTTCGCCTGATCTCCCGCGTGGGGATCGGACTGGACAGCGTGGATCTGCTGGCCGCGCGACAGCGCGGCATCCTGGTGTCTTACACTCCGGATGCGCCCGCTCCGGCCGTCGCCGAAATGACTATCGGCCTGCTCCTTTCACTCCTGAGGTCCCTGGCGCGGGCTGATCGGGGCATGCGGGGAGGGGTCTGGCACCGGATCGTCGGACGGCGTCTGGCCGGGCTCACGGTGGGTGTCATCGGCGTCGGGCGCGTGGGGAAACGGGTCATACGGCACTTGCAGGGTTTCGGTCCGCTGATCCTTGCGAATGACCTCTCGCCGGACATCGGTTTCGGTACCGCCTTCGGCGTTCAGTGGGCGGACAAGGAAACGATCTACCGGCAAGCCGACATCATTACGCTCCATCTGCCGCTGACACCGCCGACCAGGAATCTGATCGCTCGGCGAGAGATCGAGCTCATGAAACCGGAGGCCCTGCTCATTAACACGTCACGAGGCGGGATGGTGAATGAGCACGATCTGGCTCAGGCTCTCAAGGATGGCCGCTTGGCGGGTGCGGCTCTGGATGTCTTCGCCCAGGAGCCCTATGCCGGCGAGCTCGTGGCGGTCGAAAACTGCGTCCTGACCTGTCACATGGGCTCCATGTCGCGTGATTGCCGGATCAGGATGGAATTGGAGGCTACGGAGGAGGCCCTGCGCCATCTGAGGGGCGAGCCGCTGCTTCAACTTGTCCCGGAGGCGGAGTACTCGCTGCGAAGCGAGTTGGGGAGGTAGGCGTCTATTCCTTATGCATGTGGCGTTTCTGTCCACGCGAAATGATCTTTCCGGGCACAGGAAACTCATCTCGCAGCTTTCCAACGAGCTGAGCGCGAACCACCGCGTCTCAATTTTCTATCCCGTGTTCCCGGACGTGACGGTCATGCGCCACATGCGCAAACGTCCGGGAGTGTTGGGCACGATCAAGAAGTTCCTCGTCGATTGCCGGAATGTCCTGGGGACGCCGGGCTGGCGATACGCTGATCTCTTGAATGGCAAGGTGAAGGTAAGGGCCTATTGGACACCTCGTGTCCCAACACGGTTTCTGAGCGGATTGGACGTGGTGATTTATGCTACACCGTTTCAGGCATTGGAACTTGATCGCAGTCGGCATCTAGTTCGGCATTGCGTGTACCATGTCCAACATGATCAGAGTATTACCGACGCGCATCTTTATGATCCGTCTCTTGTAGTGAAAACGTATCACAATGCCGATCGTAAAATCGCTGTTTCTATGATGACCTCCGTGCAGTTACAAAAAATGGGTATTCGTATTGATACAATCATACCGGACGGTGTTGATCCCTCCGTGTATTATCCAGGAAAAGAGAGGAGGTCGGATCCGCCAAGCGTTCTGGCCTACTACTGGCCTGGAGAGCCGAGGAAAGGGGCTCACCATCTTCTTGACGTCTTGCAAACAATCAGAAGACGGCATCCGGAGCTTCGCATCACTCTCTTGACCTCGCCCCGAGTCTCTGTTGAGGGATTCGAGTCCGTCCATTCCTTGCGCGAGCAGGCGCTGGCCGATCTCTATCGTGCCTATGACGTCTTCGTGTTCCCGAGCACCTACGAGGGCTTCGGATTGCCGCCGCTCGAGGCCATGGCCTGCGGCTGTGCCGTCGTCGCGACGAAGGTGGGAGCCGTCACCGAGTACGCCCGGCACGGATTTTCCGCCTGGCTGTGCGATCCCGGCAAGCCCGATCAGCTCGAAGAAGGGATCGAGCGCGTGATCGAGTCACCGGCGTTGCGTGCGCGGTTGAGCGCGAACGCCGTCGTGGATAGCTCCAAGTGGACCTGGAAAGAAGCCGGAGCCAAGCTGAATGCATACTTAGAAGGCCTTTTCTTGCCACAGGGTCGCCCAGGGATGACGGACATTGCAAAATAATCTCGCTTTGCTCCGGTACGGCGTGGATATTCGACCGAGAAATCATGGGCTCGCAAGCAAGCTTGCCGACCTAATGGGTTACCAAGGGGAACGCTATATCACGTGCTCTTGCAGAGGGACCATTAGTGGGCGAATGACAAATGAACAATAAGGAACTGCGATTCTTTGCACCTTCAGAGAGAATGTTCCCAGACTGCACAGTATTGCCACCCCTCTATCTTTTGAAGAGTTTGCTGGTAAAGATTCGGAGGAGGTTATGGGGGAGGTATTTCGACAACGGAGCGCGAGTGGTCTGGACTGTCGATCTGGTTAGCGATGCGCATGGGCCAGCCGCGAATGTTCGCAACTATCACGAGAGAAAGACGATACGCGTGATTTTGGAGGACATATCTCGACGTCATAAGATCATCCGTGCGTGTGAGGTAGGCAGTGGATATGGTCGAGTAGTAATGGTTCTTAAAGAATTTGCAGAGTCCGTGAAAGGTTTTGAGCGCGAACCTCATCTGGTTGAGGCAGCTCGACCACTTCTGCCGGATATACAGTTTGATCTCGTCGAGTCACTGACGGACATTGTGGCTGAAGAACCATGTGATCTAGTCATGACATTCACCGTACTCCAACACATGACTGATTCGGATGTAATTAAAGTGTGTGAAGTCATGAAAAAGCTTGCCCCTAAGGGATACGTTCTTTGTATAGAAATGACTGATCCCATAGACCTTGTGGATATTACAAAAGATGTAAGAGATTGTGATATTTGTTTTACCAAGGCGAGACCTGTCTCAAGATACAAAGAACTAATGTATCCATATAAGTTGGTGTCTGTAAGAGAAAGAGTCATTGAGCCCACCTGTTTCTATAGCTCGCACGCTGGAACGTGCATGCTATTTGCAAGTCCTGCAGTCCAGAACGAGTGGACTTGAAAGAGTGACAACCTTTGGGGCCTGATCTGGTGCGGAACTCCTCAATGGTCACAATTCCTTCGTTGAAGCAGGCGCTTCGCTCGCGCCAAGTCACGATCGGGTCCTGGATCACGCTGGCCCACCCGGCCATTGCCGAGATCATGGCCGGAGCAGGGTTCGACTGGCTGGCTGTGGATCTTGAGCACAGCGTTCTGACGATCCGCGACGCGGAGGATCTCATCAGGGTCATTGCTTTGTGCGGGGTGGCTCCCTTGGCGCGCCTCTCACACAACGACCCTGTGGAGATCAAGCGCGTGATGGACGCCGGGGCGCACGGCGTGATCGTCCCGATGGTCAATAGCCGGGAGGAGTGCGAAAGGGCGGTCGCATCCGTGTACTATCCGACCGGAGGACGGCGCGGCGTGGGCCTGGCCAGGGCGCAGGGCTACGGCATGAGCTTCGAAGCCTACAAGGAATGGCTGCAGAAAGAAGCGGTGGTCATCGTCCAGATCGAGCACATTGATGCGGTTGACAATCTGGAGAAGATCTTGTCGGTCGATGGGGTGGATGGCTATATGATCGGTCCTTATGACCTATCGGCGTCCCTCGGCGTACCCGGCCAGTTTGACCATCCCCAGGTGCTCTCGGCGCTGAAGCGTATCCATGAGGTGGCCGACAGGCTCGGCGTGCCCGGAGGGATCCACGTGATTCAACCGGATCCGTCGGAGGTGAAGCGCCGGATCACGGAAGGCTTCACGTTCCTGGCCTACAGTTTTGACATGCTGATGCTCGGTACCACCTGCCGCCAGGGAGTTCGTGCTGTAAAGAGCGTCCCCTATCCGGCTGGAGGCGGTTCGGCGTGAGGGTGATCGGGATCATCCCGGCCCGAATGGCGTCCAGCCGGTTTCCAGGGAAGCCACTGGCGCCGATCCTGGGCGTCCCGATGATCGGACATGTGTTCTTCCGGGGCAAGATGAGCCGGCGGCTCGACGAGGTCTATGTCGCGACGTGCGATGAGGAGATCGCCGCGTATGTCCGATCCATCGGCGGCCAGTCCGTTCTCACGGCCAAGACGCACGAACGAGCTTCCGATCGAACGGCGGAAGCCGTTTCCATCGTGGAGGGGATCACCGGATCCCGCGCAGATATCGTGGTCATGATCCAGGGTGACGAGCCGATGATTGTTCCGTCCATGATCGACGAGGCGGTTGCGCCGATGGTGGAGGACGACGCCATTCTCGTCGTCAACCTCATGTCCAGGCTCCACTCGCGCCAGGAGCAGGAAGACGTGAACGAGGTCAAGGTCGTCGTCGATCAGAGACAGTTCGCCCTCTATTTCTCGCGGGAACCGATTCCTTCCTGGAAGAAGGGCGCGAAAGACCTGCCGATGTACAAGCAGGTCTGCGTGATTCCTTTCCGGCGAGAGTTTCTGACGCGCTTTCAGGCGCTCCCGCCCACTCCGCTGGAAATCGTGGAGTCGATCGACATGCTGCGCGTCCTCGAGCACGGGGAACAGGTCAAGATGGTGGAAACGAAGGAGATCACCTACAGCGTGGATACCGAGGCGGACCTCAAGAAAGTCGAGACATTGATGGAGCGTGACCCGCTGCTTCCCCAATACCATGGGAGGGCGGTCCGCTCCGGTTGCGTGTCGGGTGTGAACGGGAGCTGAGCATGGACGGTTCCAGGGACACGACGCACTTCGAAGTCATCAATCCTGTTTCGGCGCCGAAGCTCCCGCACGACCCGACGCCGAAAGCGTTCAGGGTGCTGCTGGTCTATCCCAATTACTCTATGGTCAATCTCCTGCCGACGAATATCGGTATCCTGACGGCGTGCCTCCGTCGGAACGGATTCGAGGTAGGCTTGTTCGACACAACGTTCTACCGGACGTCCGAGAAGACACTCGACGAGATCCGGGTCGAGAATCTCCAAGTCAGAAAATTCAACCTGGAGGACTTCGGGGTCTGCTTCAAGCCCGGCAACTACCTGGAGGATTTCCGGCGCAAGGTGATCGAGTTCCAGCCGGACCTCATTGGAGTCACGGTGGTCGAAGATACTTGGCCGCAGGCCAAACGCCTCATCGAAGCGGTTCGTGATTATCCCGCGCCAGTCATCGTCGGAGGAGTGTTCCCGACCCTGGCGCCGGAGATCCCGATGCGGAATCCCGACGTGGATATGATCTGTATCGGCGAAGGCGAGTACGCGATCATCGAGCTGGCGACAAGACTCTGGCGCGGGCAGGACTATTCGACGGTGAGCAATCTCTGGGTCAAGAAAGACGGGCAGGTGATCAAGAATCCCTTGAATCCGCCGATTCCGATGGACGAGGTGCCGTTCGGCGACTTCGACCTGTTCGAGAAGGAGCGCTTCTATCGGCCGATGCAAGGCAAGATCGTCCGCATGGGGCCGATCGAGACGGACCGGGGGTGCCCGTACAAGTGCCGCTTTTGCGAGGCGCCGTCCCTGGTCAGCCTGTACCGGAACGGCACGGGACAATACTATTTTCGACGACGGTCATGGCCCAAGGTCCGTGAGGAAATTCTGGAGTATAGCGGCAAGTATCAAGTCGAATACATCTACTTCAACTCGGAAACGTTTCTGGCGATGGGGGAAGAAGAATTCGACCAGTTCATCGGGATGTATCGCGAGATCAAGCTGCCGTTCTGGATGCAGACCCGGATCGAGACGCTGAACGAGAGGCGGATCCGTGGGCTCGAGGAGGTCAATTGCAACCGGATCTCGATCGGGTTGGAGCATGGCAACGAGGAGTTCCGGAGCAAAATCGTCGGGAAGGGCTTCTCGAACGAGCGCATCATCGAGGTGTTCAAACTGTTCAACGAGTCGTCGATCCCCATCACGGTGAACAACATCGTCGGCTTCCCGGGCGAGACGCGCGAGCTGATCTTCGACACGATCGAACTGAATCGTCAACTCTGCTCTGACAGCGTCAACGCCTACTACTTCACGCCGTACCGCGGAACGGCCATGCGGGACGACGCCGTGGCCAAAGGATACGTAAGCGAGGATGCCGAGACGGGGACCCTGATTACCGGGTCGATCCTGAATATGCCGACGATCAGCCGGGAGGAGATCATGGGGCTCGTTCGGACGTTCAGCCTCTATGTCAAGTTCCCGAAAGAGGAGTGGCCGGAGATCGCGATCGCAGAGCAATTCACTCCCGAGGGGAACGCCAAGTTCGCAGAGCTGTCCAAGCGGTACTACGAGCGGTTCTTCGATCATGACTTCAAGCAGACACGGAAGGCCTGCTTCTCGACGCGCATCTACGGTCGAGCCAAAACGGTCACCGAGGACATTACCAACTGAGGCGTCTGGGCGGGATCTTCGCGTGCTGAAGGCGATCGTCCTGGATCTCGACGGGGTCATCCTCGAATCGGTCGAGGTCAAGACACGCGCCTTTTGCGCGCTGTTCAAGGCTTACCCCGAACACCTGGAACGGATCATTCGCCTGCACCGCGAGA
>Ga0194120_10007156_pt1 | contig 15396 bp, 18 predicted proteins | sample TA2MahCa65mmetaG_FD_148642 | JGI IMG/M metagenome (GOLD analysis project Ga0194120, IMG submission 148642) | Freshwater microbial communities from Lake Tanganyika, Tanzania - TA2015019 Mahale Deep Cast 65m | ecosystem: Environmental > Aquatic > Freshwater > Lake | place: Tanzania: Lake... | reverse complement strand
TGACCCCCACCAAACATTGCTGTAATTGCACTGTTGGGCATTACAGTGTCCTTGAATTTATAGGCACACAAGTGTGTGCCAACACAGAAATTGTGTGTACTGACGAAAGGCTCATGTTAGTTCTTTAAGTAATTCTGCAAGTTTATTGTCTATGGGTATGTCCGCTGTGATTAAACCGTCAAAAACAGTCTGCTCATCTATGTAGTCCAAATACAGCAAGACTGTTTTCAGTAGTGGGTGTATACTGCTTTCTAACTTGTAAAACAACATACGGGACGCAGGAGTGCGTCCAAAAACGTTACCAAGCACCATGAGGTGATTAAGCAGCAGAATAATTCGTATATTTCCTGTGCGTTTGTACCGTTTTAGCAAACGCTTAACATATTTAATTCTGGCAAGATCTTCAGTAAACTCTGCCATGCCCATACAGTCTGAATTGGTGTAGTTTCCAATACAGTACAGCATGAAGTTATCGCGGTTGAGTGTTTTAAATTCCATTATAAACTAGTTACAACCACCTGTGTTTGCTACATTTTTTTTCTTTCCAGACGATTCTTATTTTTGATTCGTGAACCACCAATAACTTCACCAGTAATTGCCAGTTGAGAGTGTAGTTCTGCATTACTCATTCCGCTTGATCGTGAGTTTTCTGATTGGCGTAGTTGACGGCGAGCCCATCGCTGTCCCCGAACTGCTTCTCGTGGACTAATGGGTGCACTGCCTTCTTGCACCATCCGTGAGCGTGTTTGTGAATCCCATTCACCGTAAGAAGGGTTTTCCAAAGGACGAAGTTTTTTATTTGATGAATTTACAGAAGACGGTTTGGTTGATCCACGCAATCGTTTTCCTAAACTATGCAGAGATTTTGTTAACACTCCCTCTTTCACTGATCCTGGTGCCGCTTTCTTTACCATTGTCCATTTTTGTCTTTTTAGTTCAGCAGAGAAACGCTTGCGCTTTTCGTCTTCTTCTCCCTTACGAGCAGCAGACGCTGCCGCTGCCGCAGCATTGAGTTCGACTTGGGTTTTGCCTGACCACCACGGTTTTTTAGTTTCCTCTGTCTTCATACTTTTTTCTGCTTTACCCCGCCGAATAGTAAGGGAATTGGTCCAGTAGGAAGCGGTCTTGCCGAGAATGGGATGGTATCCTCCTCTCCTTGTTCGTGCCCTTTGATCCCAATCCATTTTTGCAATTTTCGGATCAGACTTTGGAAACTTTTCCTCGGCTCGACGTTGGTTGGTTTTTTCCTGCTTTTTAGACAGTTTAGAAACAATACCCTGCATCTTCTTGATACTTTCTGTAGACTCTGGAGTCGCCTTTGCGTAACCACTACGAATCTTTGCTGCCTTGTAACCCAAACGGTTCTGCAAACGGCGAATCTTTGCAGTCTTGCCCTCCTCAATAGCGTTTTCAGTAACCACAGTGCCAGTTTCTTCAAAATTCTCTGGTATCTCTGGCACAAACTGCGAAGGCTCTAATTTAGCGGTTACACGATACAATCCGTCTTCATCAGAAATACTCACCGACAGAGTAAACTCCTGTAATCCAGCGTCAGGACTAGCCTTACCGTCAAAACGAATACCGCCTGCACCAGACACACCACTATATCCGTCTACACGACCAAACAAGGTAACTGGCACAACAAATGTACCGATTGTGCTTCCCTGCCACATCCACGGAGTCCACGGAAAGTCAAGCATGAACAGGTTCAGGCGCGTGCGGATTTTAACCATTGCGTCATTAATATGCTGATGAGTAAAACTGTTGAGTGAATTAAGAACCGCGTTCACCTTCATCAGGAGGTTTGCATTCGTAGGGCCAACATCGTTGTCAATACCACGATTAGGGTAGCCTGTAAGGGTTTCCTTGTACTCGCTTTCGTGTAGTGTGTTGCGAAAATCCTTGAATTGTTTGATGTTCTCGTTCATGTGTCGATACCCCTTTTTGTTTAATTAGTAGACAAACTCGCCCATTGTTTTCTTGTTTTTTGTGAAAGATATCATAAATTATTCCGATGTGGTATCTGAACGGTAATCGGCATCGGAACCACGCCTGTTCCCACTACCTGCTTTTTTTCTACGATCTTTTGCCCAATACATCTTGCCGCTCTTGGTGTCCTGTCGAGCCAACGGGTGGGTTGAACCACGTGTAGGCGGAACAGATTTATTCATTTTTAGAGAGTGTTTTTTGTAATCTTCTTTTGCTTTATTTAGTATGGATTGGGCATCAGAGCCTTCCCACTTTGCTTCATCAAGTTCAGCTCGAAGACTAAAAAATGTTTTTCCTTCGCTTACGCTTTTCCATCCACCACCGTGTTCGTTGTACCACTTTACAGCCCACCCATTAGCGTAAGCTGAAGGGTACACATCAAACTTGTCTCGAGCCTTTGCTTTGGAGTCTGACCACAGTTCAGGTTTCGTAGGTTTGTTATTTTCCATAAGGGTTTGCGCGTCTTCACACAACCACAGCATATCCATTCCTTCTTGCGTGGGAACCTCAAACGACTCTTCAAAAGTTTCCTTGCCAAGCGTATTCTTGAACGCATTAAACAGCACAGGCGAGCCAGTAATCTTTGACACCATTGAGTCCAACATGGTAATCATCATGTCTCGGTACACTTTGGACATTGCCATGGTTTTTGCTTTTGCTGGTGACTCAAGAGCACGGCGTGCTACCAGCACATCTTTTTTCTTTACCAAACCACTACGGAGCAGAGTCTTTTGACGTTCCAATTTAATACTTTCAGTCACCGTGGTGGATTCTTTTGCGAGTGACGAACGGAGAGCAGTGTACAGTGTTTTGTTGTTTAGTACACGGTCAACCACATCCACCAAAATTTCCTGCATAAGCATTCGATACGCAGGGTTCTTCATTGCCTTTTCAGGGTCTGAAAACAGGTTGACGGCACGGCGAACATTGTTCTTTGACACCAACCCCATACGGAGCAGAGTATTCAATTTAGATGTTATGGCTGGGGATTTTCCCGGTAGTTGCATATATGTCTCCTATTGTCCATTTATTTAGATTTCTTTACCTTGCCGCTACGGTCGCTTTCTGGTTCCACCCGTATTTTTTGAATTACAACGCGTTTCCGCTCATTTGGAGTCATCTCTCCCACCGTTTGTGGGGAGTCTTGCTCTGTTTCTTCACATCTTTAACGCAACGTTCGTATTTCTTTTTGTCATCTCTGCCGACAGAAACTGTACAAACAGCCCACGGGTTGGGGTCTTTCTTATCGCCAGTGTTTACCCACTTCTCATTGAACCACCGCGACAAATCTTCGTCAATCTTACACGGTGGTGTTTTAAATTTGGTGTTATGTTTAGAGAATCCGCCTGTTTGACCTGGTGTTGGGGGTCTTCGTTTGTGCTTGTCGCTCTCTAGTAGTCGTGTAGCAGCAGCAGAGTATATTTCAATGTAATCAATGCCTTCTTTTAATGATGACCTCCCCCTTACCCGTTTAGGTTTTGCTGTTGCCATACCAATTTTTAGATCAGCAAACAATGCTTTAACATCTTTTTTGTTTGCACGACGAGGCATACCGCTGGTAAAAGTAGCAGTGTCGTTTGCCGCAACAGCAGCACGCAGTTTAGACGCACTCATGCCCTGTACTCCACCTGCACTGGAGTCTCGTTTTCCTGCTTCAACAGTTCGAAAACTTTTTAATTTTAATCTGGTGTTGCCCTTGCCTGGTTTCATAAAGTCTTTGAACATTTTGTAGTTGCCTTGGCGGTCTTCACCACTCACTAACACCACATGATCGTAACCCTTGTCTGCAAGCCAGTACAACATATCCACAGGATTACGAATCTTTTGATTGTTCACAAAGTTACCGTCAGGAAAAAAAGTCTTTAAATAATGAAACTTTTTACGAGGAGACAACGGATTTTTATAGGGATCGTTTGTACGACTACTAAACATGGCGTGATCAGCACCCATGTTACGCGCAACCTGAATTACTTTATCAACAAGCAGTTGGTGACCAGAAGTTGGTGGCTGAAATCGTCCAAATGCAACCACAACGGTTTTTTCTGAACGCGCAGACCGAGTTTTATCTCTAAACTGTTTTGCCACTACGGATCACCTCTAATACTAGTTATTTTTTATTCCAAATACTACCAATATTAAAATTGCTACGCGAAAAGTCGAGACGATCTACTAATTTTAATGCCTGATTACTCATGCGATCAATTGCCACATAGCCTTCAGGAGTAGTAACACGATATCCCTTGCTGTCTTTTATGAATGTTCCTACTTCGCCTTTCAGTGACGACAGTTTGTTGACAACACTTAATTTAAGAGTAGACAACCCATTATGTAGTGAAAAAATCTGATTAATCTGATTGCGATTTGCCTTGATCCAATCCATAGACGGTGTAGTTTTTGTGCTTGGTTTTTTTCTGATTATTTTTGTTTTTTGTGCCATTAGAGCAAGCAATTGGTTGACATCAGCGTGACCGCTGCCCTTGTTGGAACGCACCAACCCATTAATATAAGTTTTGATAGAGGTTTTTACCCCCTCATTACGGGACAATGCGTTCATTACGGTTTTAAGTGATGCTGCTTTTTGTGTAAGTGTAGAGATTGAACGCTCAATGTTTTCGCGTTCAACATGAGAAAACAGAGCGGTACCGTTTGCAACACGAAGAGTGGCATTATCAAACCACACATTGCGTGATTTTTTTAAATACGATATGTCGGGATTAAACCGCGCAACCATGGTAGAAATAGAGTTGCCTTCATACGCTGTGTGAAACACAATACCCACCTTTGCAGCAGCAATTCGTTTACCTAATTGACTTTTAGGATCCACAGCGTAAGTAATGGTGTTCGCACGAAATGTAAGATAGATATTGCCGTCAATCTTTTCGCGCACAAGTGTGTCCTGATCAAACAGGAGATCGCCTTGCAGCACTCCACGAATTCCTAATTTAGAAAAATATTTAAGTGCAAGTTTAAGTTTGGCGTTCAATCCGTCATCAGGATGGTTTGTGTCAATGTCATCGGGTGTAAAGTTTAATTTGGGTGTAACATTAAACACACTTTTTGTGCCCACAAAAAACCGACCGCTTGACGGGTCGGTTCCACACACAATTGCAGGTGCGCCATCCCACTTTACAGTAACATCGTATGCACTTGGATTGTTTGCACTAAACGATTGAATCACTCCACGAATAGACTGTATAGACCTCTTAAACCCACTGTATCCACTGTTTAGAATTTCGTCTTCAAGGTGTTCTAAGTGGACATTTTTTCCACCCGTTGCCTTTAACGCCTCTGTAAGATGTTCAGTGAATCCAATCAAACCAGTCCTCCGTTTCCATTATTTATACTAAAGAAAAACGGCAGGAAAACCTGCCGTTTTAGAGTTTACGGGTAACATACCACTTTATTTCAGGGATTTAATTTCTTGCGTTCCCTTTTTGCACGAGCCGCTGCTGCTAACACACCAGTGTGCTTACCAAGACTTGAGTAATTTCCTGATTTGATACGATCTTCACGCTTTTTAAGCCACTTGTCACGCATACTGAAGTACGCGTCACCAAGACGCTTCTTGTTTTCAGGATTCGAAAGCCCACGGGAACCTATTCGTGCCCTGTCGTATGCTTTACCAAGACGGGTTAATTTCATTAACCCTGCTTCATCAATCTTCTCTGATTCTTCGCTCACCGTGGTTTTAAACTTTTTACCCTCTATCGCTGATTCTACTAATTTATCAGGATTCAGATTCAGTTTTTCACAGAGATGCAGAACGATTTCTTCCAAAACAGAAACATAAGTCCTCTGTGAGTTTTGTACTCTATCAATGCTTTTATTGACAGAACAGTAGGTATTATTATTAAATCTTGACATGATTGGAATATCCTCTGTTTTTTATTAATTAGAAACTATTGGCTGTTGGTATTTATACATTCTAATTGCTTCCACCAAATCTTCAATGTACTCACGAGGATCAGCGGTAAACACCTGACACCCGCCTTCTTCCACACCAATCACAATAGCAATATTTTTAAGTTGTTGACCTGTTCGGTCTTGCCACATGAGCGAGTACGCAGTTGCTTGCATAAAGTAGTCGAAAATAGAGTCTTCTGACTTTGAGTAATTTGATGACTTAAAGTCAATAACAGAAGGAACACCATCGTACTCCCCAATACAATCCGCTCTGCCTGCAAGGCCAACCTTTGCTGACCACAACGGAACTTCAATGGCAAACACCTTGTTAATACGATCAATATCTTTTTGCATTGATACAAAAAGATCTCCCTCTGCTGTTCCTACTGTTTGTTTAATGGCAGTAGGTGTAAGAGTATTGCGGAGATACGTTTCAATAAGTGAGTGGAGTTTTGTGCCACGAGACAGCACTCGCTCGGACTCTTCAGGGTTGTCGCGTCTCCACTTTGCAAAAAAATCACGCTTTTTCCACCCTGTAACAGTGGTTACGGACGGAAAAACTCCGTCAGGAGTCAAGTACTTTCTACTGCCACCACTCTCAATGTTTTGAATGGTTTCATTTAAAACCACAAACTCATGACAAAAAGTTTTCATTTTTTATTCTTCGGGGTGTTCGTCCACTATTTCGGTGTCTGACCCTTCAGACAGTGTGTTTTCAGAACTTGGTGTTTTTTGCACAGGTGTTTGATTACGATTTTGCCACTTATTCGCAGCTTGCCACTCAGGATTATTTTTTTGATTTTGCTGTATCCAAGCAAGATAATTTTTCATATTTGTCATGATGTTCTCCTTTAGTATGTAGTTGTTGTGTTAAATTTTTCCATATCCTAATCAATTATTTTAGAGTAACTACTTATTAACTCCTCTGATGAACGGGTGTAGGCAGATGCTTGTTTTGAAAATTCACTCAAAACCGCTGCGGTAAACGGGTGGGCCAGTCCGTATTTTACAATTGCAGGCAGCACAATACCCACTACTGCTTCTTGAATGTACGAGTACTTGGTGTCAAAATTAAAGGACTCTTGCCCTTGTTCACGCAGCAGTTGTTTGCTGACTTCTTGAAATGCTAGTCGGTCTTTTTGTGGAATAGTGGACAGATTTTTTTCTGTTGTTTCTATTAAATCACAAACACCTTTTACCGCAACGGTTTTCATAGAGTAGTCGCACTCTTCTTTTAATGTCAGGAATTCGAGAGGAGTGGTGTTTTTTCGTAACCGTTTCAGAACATCACAATAACCAAACAGTTTGATTTCGTTGTTTTCTACACGTACAAAATTGGAGTTCTGCATGGCATACGAAATGCTACAGACTCGTTCAAAAATCTTTCGTGAAGAAAAAGACTCTGCGTACACTGTTTGATCACCCTGTGTCCAACAGCGAAACATATTACCAAATTTAGGAATAAAACGAACAGCAATGTCTTTGGAGGAAATCAGTAAAACTTTTGGTGAGTACTTTTCCAGCAAAGAACACACAACAAAACCAACGGTTTTTGGTGCAGAGTTTTTGTCTATGCTGCACCGTACAGACAGAGGACTTGTTTTATTTGATAACTGGTATGTAAGAGTACAAAAATCTGTATCTTGTGCCACACAAACCGATCCACCGTTATCAGTTTGCTCATAATTTATCATTATCTACTTACTTTCGTTTTCCTGTTCGTATTCCGAACGTGAGTCGTTTTCGTAAAGATATTCTGCGCTTACGCCTTGCCTGTGACCGTTTGCCACGACTTTTACGGGCAGTTCTCCTTGCACTAAGTTTCAGTTTTCTGAGTTGTGAAGCAGGCCGCTTCATACAAGTTCTAGGAGTTTTCTTTTTAAAGCCGGGAGCGCACTTAAAAATAATTCTCTTTTTGCCTTTTCGAACCACAATTTTACGCTTTGCAGCAATTTCATTCAGCATTTCACTTTCCACAATAAACTCTTCGTCTATCTCGTCCTCTTCTTCCGTGTCAATAATAATATCTGCTTCTTCCACAGGATCAATAATATGAATTATATCGTCTTTTTCTTCCCACTCTATACCTTCTTCGTTCAAATAGTCCACCACATCTTCCCGTGAAAAGTTGGGCATATCAAGCACAATTTTGTGTTCAGTGAGTTCTGCATCAAATTCATCAAACAATATGCGTTGCAGAGACGCAAATGCAAGATCGCGTAACTCCTTAAACTGTTTCATGGTGTCTTTATTTTTTTCCATGCCGCTCTTCCTTGGGCAACACGTTTATTAGCTGCTGCACTTTTCGCAGCTAAAAATCTTTTTCTGCGTTTTATTGAAATGGTTTCAAGTTCAGTATCAGAAAGTCTTGGCGGTCGCTTACTCCAAGGTAAGAGTTTTCGCATTTCGCTGATGTACAGTCTGCCCACATCTATAAAGTCTTCACTCTCCCAAATCATATCGTTTCCACCGTCAAGCAGTGCTCTACGAGTGCTTTTGTTTAGTACTTGTAAACCATTACCTGAAGCGTGTAAATCTACTTCAGTGTTTCCAACCACTAGAATCTTTTCACCCGTTTTCATTATTTTCTTTACCTTTACTTTGGTTTCTTTACCGCCCTTTTTACCGTAGATTTCGAATGTTGTACCCACAGGTTTCATCTCAATAGTGGTAATAAGGTCTTGGGCAGTGGTTTGGTTTCGAGCAATAGAATCGTCTGTTGATTTTCTTGTGGCAGAACGAACAGAAGCAGACTTAATAATATTACCGTACCTGTCAGTTTTACGGCTTTTTAATGGCTGCATTGCTCTGGAGAAACGAACAGAATCGCTTGGTTCATTTTTTTCGTGTACACACACAGAGTCTTCAGCACAGACAGACTCCTTAATAATCTTAAATGACTTGTCTGAGTTGCTCTTCACGCTGCCAAGGTAGTCCTTGATTGCTCTGTTGTGATCTGTTTTCTTACGCTCTACCCACAAATCTGACCAGTTTGTAACCTTGCCAGTTTTGTCTGCTTTGAAAATCATGGTTTCACCTGAAATTGTGGAGTACGACACAATGTAGTGATTAAATCCGTGACGGTACAAGGTTTGAAATGCGCTTTCGCCTGGTGTGGTTGATATCTTCATGGTCTTCATTAGATAAATTTTATTTTCTGCCTCGGCACTCTTAGATTTACTGTTAGATTCGTGCAGTTTAAGCACAACACGATTCAAGCGATTTGTTTTAAATTTGTTCATAAGGTACTCTTCTTTTGTTGGTTTTTTTTCTTGAACGGTTTCTCCACCGCGAGTCTGACTCAGTAGTCCTATATCTTTCTGAAATTTATTGGAGAACTTAATAATTTCTTCCACTGGCACAGGTTTACCGCCCTTGCTAATTGTACGGGTCTTCATGGTAGAGTTTGCTCCTGCACCATTTGCTATATCTATTGCCACCTGTGCTGCCCAACGGTGGTGACCGTCAATAACGTAGCCGTCACTCACATAGATGGGTTCAAGAAGACGAGCAGCAAACTTGCCGTAGTTCTGTGGGTCTGCTTGTGCAGCAGCAAGTGTACCGTACATTCCCGCAATCTTCTCGCCCTTTAGTTGTCCCTGAATAGGTTTCAGAGTTGTCACACTTACTTCTTCTTCTTCCACATCGTAACCAGAGTCTTCAAGAGCCTTGCGGTACTCGCGCTCCATGTTTACTTCACTCTTCAGGTCTTCAGGAGTGACTTGATCAGGTGAGGTGTAGCTCTTGCCGCGCATGAGAGCTTGGAATGCAGGGGTGTCTGTGCGGTTGGGATCAACCTGTGACGAGAACTGGGGCATCTGATCACGGGGAATCCCCTTGCTGACTTTTTCTTTGGTTTTTGAGTCAAAGCACAGCCCCAAGTGGGCAAACACTTCCGAACACAATTCAAAATCATACGCTTGCTGTCCACGCATGGCAGACAGTGCAGCGTGGTTTATCTCTTCTACGAACCGTTGCTCCGCAGCAGCGTCACCAAACACAGACTCTGCGTCACTCTGTGGTCCGTCCAAGTCACCAGACTTTATAGCCTTTGCCACCACATTTGCTTTACGGATATCAGGTTTTGCTTTTGCTTTCTCTGTAGCATTTGGATCAGGTTTAATATGCGAGTCAAATTCTGTTTCAGGATTCTTTGCGCCTATATCAGGGTGTTCTTCGGTGTCGGATTGAGCCGTACTTGTTTCACTGTTTTGCGGTTGTGTTGCACTCTGAGTATTATTTGCTGCTGTTTGCGCTTTTGCTTTGGGGGAGGGTGCTACGGGCTGAGAAACAGGTCGGGGTTCTGTGGTTCCCTTGGGTTTTGCTTTTACAGGAGTTTCTTCTGCACGTTTTTGTACCTCATAACCGTCACGATCCAATTCAACAGGAACTGATGTGTCGCCAGGTTTGTCTACACGACCAGCAGGTTTAAAATTTCCAGTAATCCACGCTTTTGCACTGTCTTCGTCTTCAAAGTAATCAACCACACCCTCTTTGTTTTTTGCTCCCCATTTTCCACTGGCAGTTTTCCAAGTTTTATTATTTTTTTTTTCTTTGGGATCAGACGGGTTTTGTGTGTGTGTGGAAGGTTTACTGGCAGTTTGTACCTCGTATATCACAGTGCGTAAACTCTTGTACGGTTCAAGATTTTCCATTTTAAACTCCAAAAGAGCGTGTTATTGCTGTTATTTTATCTATTTGTGCTGCAAGTCGTTCTGCACGGTTCTCCCACTTAATGTAAATTTTTTCGGGGTTTTTCATAAGGTTTGTAAGAAGAGGCAAAATTAATCGCTCTACCGATTGCAGTTTTTCTTTACACTCTTCCCGTATGGAATTAGAGCGTTCTTCTACTTCGTCAAGCACTGATGAAATGCTTTGTCCTTGACTTTGTAGTGCTGCGTTCATCTCGTGTAGTTCCATGTTTAGTACACGATCAATCTTGTCTTCCACTCGCGTAAGCTGCACAGTGGACACAGGTTTTATTGCTGCAATTGCTGTTCGCAGTTCACCAATTTGTACTGTTATGGCAGCAATAGCATCTGGAGACACAGACGGCGGTGGAGGAGGAGGCGGCGGCGAGTAGGTGGCCCCCAACTCACTTTCGTCTACTGCCGTAAAACCAAAATCAAATTCTTCAGACATTTTTACCTACTCAAGAAACCGTTCCCGTGCTTCCTTCTGCGCCACCAAAGAACACACAGGCAGTGAAACCTCCGTTTACCACGGTTCCGCCGCCGAAAGACTCAAAGGTAGTGCCTGCAACCGCACCAGAGGACGAATTAGTAACCGTGGTGTCGCTGCCGTCACGCACAAACCCCTTCATGTAGATGCCAACAGTTGCACCGTTAGAAAAAGATCCAACAGTGATTCCGTTTGGATTGGTAATACTAGAAGGATTCTGTAGCACTGCGGTGAGTGCGCCAACAGTGAAATCCTTGTTCAGGGTACGACCAGCAGAACCAAACGGCGGGAATGCTTTTCCTGTGGTTATACCAGTAATCCCGAATCCCAGTTTCCGTGCTGCGTTTTCAATAAATACGGCAGCAGTGAATCCTGACCCATTGTCTTCACCCACCGTTTGGAAGTGGGCAGACAACTGACTAGCTAGTTTTTGTGCTTTTGCGAGTTCGACCGATCCTGCTGTGAATGCCATAATGGTTCTCCTTTTGGGTGATTTTAAGTTTTCGTCTATATTTAGTATTTACAGCAGGTCGCCCCGACTGCTCACACATTTAAATATCAATTTCGCCACTTGTTGTTGTCTTTAGACCTGTTGGTGTGCCTGGACACCAAACGAAGATTGGAAGGTCGTGAGTCTAGTGCGTTGCCGTTTTTGTGGTCAATTTCTTTTCCGTCATTGGAGCGGCCTTCACGCCCCATACGCCTCAGCACCCGCTTTCGTGCAGTTTTCTTTTTCATGGCCACGCGCTGTTTGGGTGTAGGGTTGTTTCCACCGTACATTTTGGTGTACTCTGCTTTGTAGTCGCGCTCTTCGTGTACTCCCTGTTTTGACTTATATTTTACAAGACGGGTGCGGAGTCGAACATGGGGAAACTGAGACTTTAGTGTTTTTGCAAACTGTATATTTTTTGCGTTGTCGTCCCAGAACTCAATATCGGTGTACCCTTGCTGAATTGCGGTTTCCAGCCAATCACGCTTGCGCTGTGCAATAGTAGTGTGAGTTGCGCCCGTGTGTCCCACGGTGAAAACAGGAACATCAATGCCAATGCTTTGCAACCACTTGCGTACAGAGTTGCCGTCTATTCTGCCTGTAAGAATCACAGTTTTTTTGCCTTGTGCAAGCACTTCACGCATTACTTTCAGAACCGCACCAATCGGACGGGGATCAATCACTTTATTTGCACTACTGAAATCGTATGTTTCACCAGGTTTCAGCAAGTAGTCCTTGAACCGCAGAGAGGACAGTCTGTGCAGAGTTTTGCCGTTACTCACAACTCCCACATAAATTTTTGTGTGTGCAAGCGTGTCATCAAAATCAAATACACGCAGAAACTTTTGTGGTTCACGTGCGCCTGTGGATTGGGAACCTGTATCCCTTCCACCCACCGTGGGTTTTGCAGAGGCTTCCACATTTTCCCACGGCAGCACGGTTAATTTGGCAGTAGTCACCGTGCGCCTGTTTTCAGGCGTACCCGTGGTGTAGCGGTCGGTAATGGTGTAACCAAACTCTTTACCGAATCTCCGCATCATTGCCGAGTACACCGCATCACGCTTGCTTTCAATGCTTTTGGACACCATGATCAGTTCCTTTGGCAGTTCTTCCCATGAGTCCATGTGGTCTTTCAGAAACAAGCGAACCGCTTGCACCACCGTGGCAAGTATGTGGTGGGGTTTACCGTGGTTGGTAAGATTGTGTGAACCGTCAAGCGTAAAGTTTATTTCCCATCCACTGATTTTAACTTTGGTAATATCAATGTTCAGGTACTGTCCGCTTTTGGTCTGTGCCTGATAGGTAACTTCAATGGTAGTGGGCCCGTAACCAATACGCTTTAATTCACGCACAGGTAAAGGCTGCTCAAACAGTTCGGTGAGATAGGAGACGAAACTGTTCACGATTGGAAATCCTCTTTTACTCGCTTGAGTTTCCACATTGCGTCCACTTCATTGGACGAGTTGTAGTCCACGGTGTATCCGTACTGTGACGCAAATCGTTTTACCAGTGCTGCATACGCCCGTTCGCGTGAATTACCCTTGTCTTTGTCTGCGGTGAACTCAATGAATTGGGGCTTGTGCTTTTTCAGGAATTTCTTTGTAGCGTCCAGTACTGATGCAAATACTCCACTCGCGTCACCTTGTCCTTTCGCGGTGAAACTGCCGCCACGGTGGAACAGCAGAGCCCATAAGTTTTTGTTCTGTTGCTCAAACGCCACCGTTAGATGCCCTTTGCGCCAGTTCGCACAGCACTGCTTGAACTTTTTGCCCGATCCACATGGGCACGGAGTATCATCTTTGGTGTAATTTGGATCAGCGTAAATGTAACTCACCAACCACAAGCCATCGCTGAAGCGGACTTCCGTGGTGTCAATGTGCTGCCACGGCTTCTCAAAAAGTTCGGTGAGATAGGAGCGGAAACTGTTCATATACTTGGTGTGTTTACTGCGGGGCAGCAGGTAGCAGTAAAACCACCCAGCCCCATCAGTAAATTACTTTCGGCCTAATCCCGTCAACACCTTACCACCCGCACCGTACGTCCTCTTGGACTGTAACTCTTTGGTGTACTGGTCCACATTCTTTTTGTGATATTTCTCTGCTGCTCGCTTGTTTGCTGCGGAAACCATTAGCGACATTAATTTTTCTGAACGCTTTAATTTCTTTTTGTGTTCAAGATCCCTTCCAGCGGTCAGAATGTCTTCCACCAACTCCTGTGGATCTATGTCTAGTTCTTCGCAGAGTTGGATCAGAACAGTTTCAAGAAAGCGGTTATACTCTTCAACTTCTTGCACCTGTTCGTGTAGATTTTCCATGTGTGTCCTTTTCCTGCGGCAGGATAACGGCTGCCAGTAATATCTCGTGAGTCTTTGCGGGGTGAAGTTTTTATTTCCTTTATTAGTTTACCGCCCTTGCCAAGGTGAAGGAGTGTACACAGGCACCGTGGATAATAAACTTTTTATTCCCTTTATTAGTTTACCGCCCTTGCCAAACACCTTGTGGCTGCTGCCTTTCTTCTTGCCTTGTTTTTCCATTTTTTTAACGTGTTCCCGTTCACGAGCCATTGTCATCGCGTCTTCCACCAACTCCTCTGGATCAAGGTCTAACTCCTCACACAGGGACAGAATAACTGTTTCCAGTGCAGAAGTGTAATCTAGTGCTTCCTGTAGAGCAGCTTCTGGATTCTGAACATTGGCAATGCTTTCGTTGAGCGAAGAGTACTTTTCGATGTTTAGTCGTGACATGATTTGGGGTTCCTCATGGTATTGAAAGCAAAAATTGACATGAGTATGTAGTAATTAAGACTGCTGTGTGTGAGTGGAGGCTTTGCCTTTACCCTGTTGGTTTTGGTGTGCCAACGATTCTGTACGAACACGATCCAACAAAGTAAAGTCTTTTACTTTGGTTTCTCCCGCGTATCCCCAAGCATAGCCTTCATTTATCATTAAAGAATTCAAAGACACAATAGACGAGTCTGAATATATCTCTACGAGCATTCGACCGTACTTGTCGTCTTTGGTAGTACGGGCCCATAGTTTTGGTTGACACTTTAACCAATACGCTTTAATTCACGCACAGGTAAAGGCTGCTCAAACAGTTCGGTGAGATAGGTTTGGAAGTCTATCACGGTTCAAGTCGTTTGAGTTTCCACATTGCTTTCGTACTACCAGAATATTTGTAATCGACTTTGTAACCATACTGTGACGCAAATCGCTTGACCAGTGCTGCATACGCCCGTTCGCGTGAATTTGTTGCTTCCTTTCCCTCGTACTGTGACGCAGCGGTGATTGTAATGAATTGCGGCTTGTGCTTTTTCAGGAACTTGTCTGCGGCATCCAGTACCGATACAAATATCCCACCCTCATCACTTTTTACTTTTGCTGAAGTGTTGCCACCAATGTAGAACAGCAGTTCCCATGAGTTCTTGTTTTGTTGCTCAAACAACACCGTGAGGTATTTGGTGGGGTCTTTAGGGTTTTTTGGATCAGCGTAAGTGTAGCGCACAGACAGCAAATTCTCACGACGGAACTTGCTATCGAACACGCCCGCCAGGTGATGCTTGAGCGACTTGCGGGTGGTGTACTCATCGGTTTCAATGTGCTGCCACGGACGGTTAAACAGTTCGACGAGATATGTGCTGAAAAATTTCATACGGATTTACTCTTCATTTGCGTTTCTGTTTGTTGCGGCCGCGCAGTCTAGCAGCGGCGGCTGCCTCCGCCCTTTCCCATCCCCCCTGTACCTGTACTCCCTGAGTAAACGCCTGTGTAATGTCACGCGCTCCCGCGCCTACGCCTGGTGTAAAGTACTGCACCCGAAAGTCGTGCCACCCGT
>Ga0194120_10007152_pt1 | contig 15402 bp, 15 predicted proteins | sample TA2MahCa65mmetaG_FD_148642 | JGI IMG/M metagenome (GOLD analysis project Ga0194120, IMG submission 148642) | Freshwater microbial communities from Lake Tanganyika, Tanzania - TA2015019 Mahale Deep Cast 65m | ecosystem: Environmental > Aquatic > Freshwater > Lake | place: Tanzania: Lake... | reverse complement strand
GGGGGGGCGGGAACAGTTGCCCACGTCGCTGAGGTCATCTCGGCCGGCAGCGCCGATGCCGTATGCCTGGCCTCGATGCTTCACTATAACGTGGTCAGGAGATATGGAATCGGTGACGACTGCTTCAGTGAAGGCAACACAGACTATTTGCGGAAGCCCAGGAGGGTTTCGAAAATTCAAGACATGACGTTGCCGGAGATCAAAACATGCCTGATCCAGCAGAAGATCTCGTGTCGGCCCGCTGTGGCACTGAGGGTTTTAGGGTAAGCATCTATCCAAGAGGCAAGCCGGATGCCTTGACCGGATGCTTGAATGATCGGGCAAATACAGGTTAGCAGATTCATGCAGCCGTCGCCGGATCCAGCTAATTTCGCGCTCAAGGCCAATGTTCTCTTTGGAGGAAATTCCGTTTCCCTTGTGCCTGATAAAATTTTCAAGATGGGCTTCAAATGCCCCGGCCTCATCATTGATGAGACAGTGTATCGTCAGGAACCCATCCAGTCGCTCTTGGAGGCATGGCAACATAAGGGGCTCCATCCATCGAAACTCTTCTTGTCGCGTGCCGGACAGGAGCCGGACTATGATTACCTTGATTCAGTCGCGGAGGACTTTCGGCCCCTTGAGCTTGATCTCGTGATCGGTATCGGCGGGGGGAGCACCATGGATTTGGCGAAGGGGGTCGGTGTTCTCATGCGGAACGCCGGTCGTGGTATCACGTACCGAGGTATGAACCTCGTGCCGGCCCCCGGCGTGCCTGTCGTCCTCATTCCGACCGTTGCCGGCTGTGGGTCGGAGGTCAGCGAGACGGCCTCCTTTATCGATCGCGCCACCAAAACCAAATTAGGCATCAACGGGCGATATGTCGGGTGCCTGTTTGCGGTTCTGGATCCGGTGCTTCTCACAACCTGCCCCCCATCGGTCACGCTTGGATCAGGGCTGGACGCCATGGTTCACGCCATAGAAGCCGTGACAGCTCGCACGGCGCATGCGTTGAGCGTCTTCCTCGGCACGGAGGCGGTGCGCCTGCTGTTTGCAGCTCTGCCGATTGGTGTGGTGCAGCCGGCGGATCTCAAGGCGCGAGAGCAACTTCTACTCGCCAGTTTCTATGCCGGCATCGCCATGTGCCATGCCGCAGGGGGACCTGCCAGCGGCATTTCCTACCCCTTGGGTGTTCATTTCAATGTGCCCCATGGCTATGCGGGCGGCCTCTTGTTGCCCCATGTTGTGGCGGCGAATCTTTCCAAAGGCTATCTGGACGGGTACGCACGCCTCTACCAACGATTGGACGGCCGGCGGTCGGACTCTCCCAGGACCGAACGCGCCAAGGCGGAAGCATTTCGGGACGCCCTGCGCGAGCTCTATGGACAACTGGGGGCGCCGTCTAGCTTCAAACCGTGGAACGTAGACCGAACGGCGATTGATCAGTTGACCGAGCTAACCATGACGCAGCGGAAGGGCAATTTGGAGTTGAATCCCGCGCCGTTTGGCAGGGGAGACGTCGTGGGAATCTTGGAGGCTGTGCTGTCTTAGTAGATGAGGGATATGCTCGCTCCACAGCGGTGATGACCAATGCCGGGATATGAATTAATCGGGCCTGAGGAACGGGACGCCATCCTGGAGTGGTTTGATTCCAGCAATGGCGTCATGCTCGCCCACGGCTTCGAAAAGCGGCGGAACGGCGTCTTTAAAGTGCGCGAGTTCGAGCGGGCGTTGGCGGAGGCCGTCGGTGCCAGACACGCGCTCGCCGTGTCCTCTGGCAGCGCGGCTTTGTTGGTGGCCTTGCGCGCCCTCGGCGTGGGTTCTGGGGATGAGGTGATTACCCAGTCCTTCACCTTTGTCGCGTCGGTTGAGGCGATTCTGGAAACCGGCGCGACGCCGGTGATTGTGGAAGTGGACCGCGGCCTAAACATGAACCCCGATCATCTGCAAGCGTGTATTACGCCGCGCACGAAGGCCGTGATCCCGGTGCACATGGCCGGAGCCGCTGCCGATGTGGACAGCATCGTGCGCATCGCGCGGGAACGCAGCATTTATGTGCTCGAAGACGCGGCGCAGGCGTTCGGTGGCACGTATCATGGACGGCACCTCGGTACCTTGGGAGATGCGGGGGCATATAGTTTCGACTTCGCTAAGAATATCACCACCGGCGAAGGCGGAGCCATCGTGACGAACGACATCGCCCTGTACGAGAAGGCCAGGGCGTACCACGATCACGGTCATGAGTACAATCCGCTTGTGCCGCGTGGTAAAGATACCCGCAGCAGGCCTGGCTTCAATTTTCGCATGACCGAAATGCAGGCCGCGGTCGGCCTGGCGCAACTGAAGAAACTCGGGCGCATCATCGAGCTGCAGCGCCGCAATAAGGAAGCCATCAAAGCCGGCATCCGCGAGTGCGGCTTGGAATTCCGGCACCTGCATGATCCCGAGGGCGATGCCGGGGATACGTTGATTTTCTTTCTTCCGTCGGAGAAGCAAGCCCAGCGGTTCGCGGAAGAATTGGGAGGGCGGACTCTGGACACCAAGAATTTGCCGGACGCGTTGGACTGGCACTTCGCGGGTACGTGGCGGCATATGTCGAGCCATTTTGCCTCTGCCCGACAAGCGTCCCAGACTCATTCGGCCTCTCCCAACATGTGTGCCTGCCACGGGCCAACAAGCCGTTGCGTATGCGATTGGTTGTTGCGCCGCGCCATCGCCCTTCCCGTGAAGGCACGAATGTCCGGGGCCGACATCGAGCATGTTATTAAGTCTGTAAGGGCAATCGCAAAACAAGTCTTGTGAGGACTTTGCCGAAGGGGCTCTAATGCCGACTAACCAGAAGGTTCTTTCACACTACCGAATCGTCAACCCGTCTCTGCGTGAAGATGCGGACTGGCCGCTTCTTTTCGATAGGCAGAAGATCTTGTACCAAGAACGGCTTCATCCGCCTCTGCGACTGTTTCGAGGAGTCAGAGTTTTGGACGTAGGATGTGGAACAGGTGAGTTCACAGCGATGTACGGAGTGTGGGTGGGGGGGGGAGTGTCGATGCGGTGGACGGGAATTCGATAGCGGCTCAGCGGGTGCGTCCTGCTTTTGCCAGCCATGGAGTGGAGTCTCAACTCGAGAAGTTCATGTCTCCGAATTGTCTCAATGGACCCCTCGGGCTGGTTATTACGATTTTGTGATTTGCCAAGGAGTACTCCATCATATGAGCGATCCCGAGGATGTTTTTCGGAGATTGGTTTCGGGTGTGGCTCCAAACGGGTTCACGGTCATCTCGGTGAATTCATCTCCGGGCCATGAGATTCGTCAAGGCATGAGAAAGCGTATTCAAGATGCGACAAAGAATCTGCAGGAAGCCGTGCGGCTAGCCCGATTATGGTTCCCCGAATATCTTGAGCGCGCGACACAGCACGGTCGCCGTACCGTAGAACAGATTGTGAGTGACAACTTGCTGGTACCTATTGACCATGCGATCCCAATTGTCGAGGTTTTACGCTGGTTTCATGAAGCAGGCCTGAGATTCTATCGTAGCTGGCCGCCCATTGAAGCTATCAGTGTAGATCCTCCATCGGAGCCAGTGCCTGATTGGACAGCCCCCGGACAGCGTGAACTTCTGGCGAAACGTGCAGACCTATGGTTCGAAGATCAAGAGGCCGTTAAGAGGTATGACGGAGTAGGTCAATGGTGGGCTGTCGGCTACCGTCCCGGCAGCGGCGCTTGATGATCCACTCTGCTCGGGCAGGTATGGCCTGATGCGCCGGTTCACAGAATGAAACTTCTGTCAATCATGTGGGGCACACCGTCTACCGCGGCTCTTATGGTGGACGGAGAAATCCTTGCGTGCGTCAGCGAGGAGCGCTTCTCCCGCATCAAGAATGATGAGCGCTATCCACACCATGCAATCGAAGCGGTGCTGACAGCCAGCGGTGTCGGTGTCTCCGATCTTGATGCGGTCGTCTTCGCGGACTTCCGGTTCGATGCGAAGTCCGTCCTGGTTCACAAGTACTCCGGTTTCAGCGTTCATGACCGTCTCCGTGAGCAGAAGGATTTCTGGTATCCGAGGCTGCGTTACGGACGGGGTCTTTCCTACCTGGATGTGTTCCAAGACAAAGTGGACACGGAGCAGTTTGGAGGAGACTGGAATCTAATGACCAGCCGCTTGCGTGAGGGGGGAGCGGATATTGAGGACGCCCTAGGCCAGGAGTTTCGGCGCCAGGCCGTGTGCAAACACCTGGGAGTTTCCCCAAGCAATGTATCTTTTGTCAACCATCACCGGGCACATGGGTACTACGCTTATTACGGGAGCTCGATTGAGAAGCGCAAGGTCGTGATTCTGACCGCTGACGCCTGGGGTGGCGAGTGTAATGCCACCGTGAGTATAGCCGAAGGGGGCCGGATTACCTGCCTGAGTGTCTCCATCGACTTCCTTGCTGCCCGGTTATACCGCTCCATCACATTGTTGCTGGGGATGAAACCTGATGAGCATGAATATAAGGTGATGGGACTAGCTGGCTATGCGAAGCCCGATTATATCCAGGAGCCACTCAAGGTGTTCCGTGAGACGCAGTTTGTGGACGACCTGAAATTTGGGTTCAAGGAAAAACCGTCAGACCTCTATTTCTATTTCAAGGATAGGCTGGAAGGCTTCCGATTCGATGCGATTGCCGGGGCTCTTCAGACCTACACTGAGGACATCCTGCGGCAATGGGCGGTAAATGCCTTAAAGGAAACAGGTGCACGGCACTTAGTCTTCGGGGGCGGCGTGGCGATGAACGTGAAGGCGATGATGCACATCGCGATGCTCCCGGAAGTTGACGAGTTGTTCGTATGCCCGTCCCCCTCGGATGAATCCCTGGCCATCGGGGCGGCCTATGTGTATATGCACGATCTCTTGTCCGTCCAGGGGAAAGACCCCTATGAGATCCTACGGCCGCTCAAGAACGCGTATTTAGGGCCGTCCCTGTCAACTCAGGAGGCCGCTGAGGAAATCAGCCGGTTCAGTCAAGACCCCGGCTATGCCGTAATCGAAAATCCGAGCTCGGTCCGGCTTGCGGGATTACTGGCTGAAGGTATGATCCTGGGTCGTTGCGTGGGGCGGAGTGAATTCGGCGCCAGGGCCTTGGGGAATCGGTCCATCCTGGCAGACCCGCGACGAATCACCGTGACCAGGAAAATCAATGAAAAGGTGAAGAGCCGGGATTTTTGGATGCCGTTTGCCCCGACCATTCTGTCCCACCGGGCGGACGATTACCTGATCGGTCGCAAAAGAATGACGGCACCTTACATGACGCAAGCGTTTCATACGACCCGCTTGACTCACGAGGAATTGCCCGCGGCAATTCATCAAGGCGATTTTACCTGCAGGCCCCAAATTCTGCAGGAACAACACAATCCATCCTACTACGCCCTCGTCCAGGCGTTCGAGCGGGAAACCGGAGTCGGCGGGGTCCTGAACACCTCGTTCAATTTGCACGGCGAGCCCATCGTGCAATCCGCCGCCGAGGCTGCGAGGGTCTTTCGGGTCAGCGACCTCGACGGCCTGATTTTAGATCAGTTCCTGATCACCAAAGTACACCCTCGCCATAAGCGACACCAAGACGGCTGATGCAGCTTCCAGGTCGTCAACAGAGTGATCCCGCCATGATCCGGATCGGGAATCGTTGCATCGGGTCCGGGCATCCGGTCTTTATCGTTGCGGAAGCCTGCGATAATCATCTGGGTGACCTGTCAGTCGCTAAAGAGATGGTGCGTCTGGCCAGGCTGGCCGGAGCGGATGCGATCAAGTTTCAGCACCATCTGCCGGACGAAGAAATGCTGCCAGACGTGCCGATGTCCGACAATTTTAACCAGCCGTTGTATGAGTTCTTGAAAAAGCATGCGCTGCGTCTCAGCGACCACGCCGCGCTGAAGAAATACTGTGAGGAGTGCGGTATCATATACCTGTGTACGCCGTTCAGTTACCAGGCTGCGATCGAGCTCAATGACCTCAAGGTGGAGGCGTTTAAAATCGGTTCGGGAGAAATGACCGATATCCCGTCGTTACAGAGGATCGCTCGGTTCGGCAAACCGATGCTGCTGTCCACCGGCATGTCCACTCTTGAGGAGATCGATGAGACGGTGCAGGCGCTGAAGCGTGAAAGTACAGACTTGGCTCTGCTGAACTGCGTGTCCGAGTACCCTCCGGTCTATGAAGACATCAATTTGAGAGTCATCCGAACATTGCAGCAACGGTATCCTGGCGCAGTCATAGGCCATTCCGATCACACGCCGGACCTATACACGAGTTTTGCCGCGGTGGCGCTAGGTGCTTCGATCATTGAAAAGCATGTGACTATTGATAAACTCCAGCCCGGCCCGGATCAGGCTGTCTCCATCGACATGGCCGAGCTGCATGATCTGGTCAGCGGCATCCGCAAGATTGAGAAAGCGCTCGGATCCGAGAAGCGCATCCACGGGCGAGAACGTCCCATACGCGAGTGGGCCTTCCGGAGCGTCGTGTCCCTGGTTGCTATCAAGGCAGGGCAAAAGATCACGGATGAGATGGTATGGACCAAGAGACCTGGGACCGGGATTCCTTCCAAGCAGCTTCATGAAGTCATTGGTAAAACGGCGCGAGTCAGTATCCCCGCCAATAGTTTAATCCGGTGGGAACAGTTGGAGTAAGGTAGCGCACGACCGCTCTTTCAACTGATTCGAAGTGAAGTGCACGCTCAGCGTCGCGAACTCGCCAAGGCTATGGGTTTTTGACTCCGACCTTAGAGCATTGTGATAGATTCCTAGAAAGGGCAGTTTGACGGAGAGAAGAAGAAGGAGAGTGTTGTAGTGAATGCCCGGTATGATTTAACACCTCAGATGCTCGAATATGACCGGTTAGGGACTATTTGGCTCCCCTATTTAATGTTTTTTCACTCACCTAACTACGCGTCGGGGGTCGTCAATACCGATTCACGCGGGTTCCGTCTGACCCATGGTAGAGAGGGCGTGGTCAATGGCCGTGAAGGTCTGAGTAATGCTTCCCTTTGTCTGTTTGTAGGAGGCTCTTCCGCATTTGGCGTAGGAGCGTCGAGTGATCGGTTCACGATCCCATCGCTTTTGAACCAACGAACCCATGACACATGGGTCAATTACGGCGGACGAGCTTTCAGCTCGACGCAGGAATTGCTGTTGGTATTGCTGTACTCCAGACATCGCGGAATCGAGAAAGTTATCATCTTCAGTGGGGTCAACGACTTGATATTATTCTTTCTCGCTGATTGTCCTCATCGAGAGCTTGGTGCATTCTTTAGTTGGAATCGGTTCAACCAGGCCATGAATCAGAGCGCCGCAAAGTCGTGGAAGCGAAAAGGACTAGAACTTGTGCTCAAGCGATTTTATGGCGATTCCATCGACTATGAGCGGATCACGCGCAAAGAGTTGCTGAACATTCTCATGGGCCGGGGAAAGCAGGTTAATCCCGCCGGATTTACTCCAAAGAGTGATGGGGTCTCGATTGTGCCATCCACAAGAAGCGTGGATGACGTCGTTCATTTGCTCCATCATAACTTGAGTTTGTGGAAACAATTGTCTGTGTCCTGGAACTTCAAGCTCACCTATGTGCTCCAACCACTTTCTGATTGGCTTGACCGAAAGCTTTCGCACGAAGAAGAGGCACTGTTCAACTACCTCTCCATGGAGCCGGCCAATATCTGGCAAACGATCCAAAAACATGTCTCAAGTAGTGAACGGTATGCTTGGTATGTGGGGCATATTCGCGCGGCATGCTATGAACTTGGGATTGACTTCTTCGACATGAACAAGCACTTCGCAGCCCAAGACCTTGGAGGTCGGTGGCTTTTCGTGGATCGCGTACACCTCGGTGACGCAGGCAATTGCGTTGTTGCCGACGCGTTGACTAAGGAGGTACTCTGTGACTGATGGGTGGTTCTTCTATGGTGTTCTAGGTTCGGTCGCTGTAGTTGTTGTGTTAGTGATCCTCATTCTGCAGAGAAAGAAAAAGGTAACCGCACACAAGAATGATGATATGTACCCATTGTGGTAATATCACGTCGTTGCGGCCGTATGGTATTCTCTATTCTTTTAGAGAGATGGTTGCCTGTCGCCACAAGGATGAATGCTTAACATCGTGACCCGCAAAGTTTTAGCTATTACAGGATCTCGTGGAGAATGGGGTTATCTCAGGCCCGTTTTGCGCAAGATCGAAACGCATGAACGGCTGACATGCTCCCTCGTGGTCACGAACATGCACTTGCTGCCCGAGTTCGGCGCCAGCCTGCGGGAAATCATGCGGGACGGGTTCAGGGTTGACCAAAAGATCTTTATGGCTCTTGACGGCTACACCAACGGCAGCATGAGCAAATCGCTTGGCATTTTCCTGTCCTCCTTTTCGGATACGCTTGAGTTGCTCCAACCCGATATCATCTTGCTGGCCGGGGATCGAGGCGAGCAGTTGATGGCGGCGATTGCCGGAGCTCATTGTAACATCCCTGTGGCGCATATCCAGGCGGGCGAGGCGTCCGGGAACATTGACGGCATCACGCGTCATGCCATCGCCCGATATGCACATATTCATTTTGCGGCCAATAAAGACGCGGCGGACCGCCTGCTCCGGAGCGGTGAAGAAGAGTTTCGCATATTCACGGTGGGAGCTCCTCAACTGGATGAGCTGTTGAGCCCCGATTATGATGCTACCAAAGACGTGGCGGCACTGTTGAATTTCGATCTGAATGAGCCGATCGTTCTCATGATCCAGCATCCGGTCACGGAACAGGTCAGGTTCGCGGATCAGCAGATTACGACCACCCTCAGTGCGCTGGCTGAATTGCGCTTTCAAACCATCATCATCTATCCGAACAATGACGCCGGCAGCACGGTCATTCGACAGCAGATTGACTCGTTCAGAGGGCCGTGGCTACGGGTCGAGCGGAATGTCTCCAGACGGTTTTATGCCAGCCTCCTGCGCGTCGCCAGTGTCATCGTCGGGAATTCTTCCAGCGGCATTCTGGAGGCGCCGTCATTCGAATTGCCCTGCGTCAACATCGGCAGGCGGCAGCAGGGGCGGCTGCATGGTACCAATGTCATCAACGTTTCCCATGACAAGCAGGCAATCATTGAAGCGGTCAGGACCGCCCTTAGTCCTGAATTCAGGCAATCCCTGCACGACATGGAGAATCCGTATGGAGACGGCCATGCGAGCGAGAGAATCATTGATATCCTTGCCAACTGCGTGATTGACGAGAAGCTCCTCTTTAAGGGCATGTCCTACTAGTTTAGCACCGACAGGCCGTCTGGCATGATCCTGTTCGTCGCACACGACCCCGGAGCGAAGAATCACCTCTTCCCTCTGTATCGGCACGCGCTGCGCCTCGGCTATGCAGCGCGATTCCTCAACTTGGCGCAAGCCGAGCTTCCTTGTGATCCGGACAATGTGGAAACTGCGTTCCGCGATGGCGTCGTCAAGTTGCTGGTCTGCGGTTGCAGCGTAAACCGAGCTGAGTGGCGATGGGTGACGAAAGCGAAGCGGTTGGGGATCCGGACGGCGATGATTATTGACATCGGCACGGGCTCGAGGATACCGGAAGCTGCCTCCGCAGATTCCCCCGATCAGTTTCTGGTCACAAGCTACGGGTGCGTCGATGAATTGAGAGGACTGGGGTTTCCCTCGGATCTGGTGCACGTGACGGGAAGTACTCATCTGGAGTATTTGTCTTTGCGTGACGAGTTGAAGGCGCAGCGATCAGCGGTCAGGCGACGCTATGGGCTCGAAGGGGGCCGGCCGATCGTTTCTCTCTTCTGCCCCTGCGACGAGACAACGCCCGGCGCATGGGAGGCCATGGTGTCAGGGGCACTCTCACAGTTGCACGCGTTGCTGCAGAATTCTTGCCCGTGTGAATGGATTCTGATCGTCCGGCCTCATCCCCGCAGTTCAAGAGCCCAGATCACCCGGTTGGAAGAGATCTGCCGAGGGCTCGCGAACGTTCGCCCGGATGGCCCTGGACAGGTAGACACTCCATCCTTACTGGCCTGTTCGCTGTTTTCTCTCTCCTTGGCGTCCACGGTTTCTGTTGAAAGCCTCGTTCTGGGGACCCCGTCCGCGTTCTTTCAAATGGGTTGGAAGTACGACGAGATGGATCGGTTCTATGTAAACCTGAGTTGTGTGCCTAGGCTGCGCACTGCGGCAGAGTTTCATGAGTTTGTCTCCGGGGTCGTGGCGGACCCTGTAAAGATGATCCCGAAACACAGTCTGGACTATACGGGCGCAACAGCGCGGAGTTGGGAGTCGCTCCGAGGGTTGGTGGACCTTGACTCGGCAGACAGAGTCGCGCCTATTTACTAGAATGCCACTGCGGGATGGTAGAACATCAAGATAGGCAACAAGATCGAGTGCGCCAAGTCATTCAAATGTGCTGCGCAAGCTTGCTAGCACACCCCAAAGCCTATGCTAAAGTCTAAGCTGGTGATCCGCGATACCGACACCTTGGAAGCGGCGATGGTAGCGATCGAAAACAATAACTACCGGAGCGTCATCGTTGTAAATCAGAATGACGTGGTTGTCGGGACGCTGAGTGACGGTGATGCGCGCAAGTCCGTGCTCGACCATCGGCTCCTGTCCACGCCGGTACATCGGGTCATGAACCCGAATTTTATCGCCCTCACGGTCACTGAGAGGGAAAAAGCTGCAAGGATATTTAACGAAACCCATGTGTTCTTGATTCCCCTGATCGACGAGCATGGCCAGCTGGTTGACGTCCTTACGGCCTATCCTCCCCCTCCACCGGTGAGATGAGAGGTGTGACGGTGTTCACCTTGACCTCGGCAGAGGCTAATAGGCAGCGGACCCGGAGGTCTGAAATTGGCCGGCTGGTCGTCAAGACCGTCACTTCGGCGCAGTCGAAAATTCGATACGATTTGCTGGAACGAGCCTTCACCAGATCGGCCGGGAGCTTGTACAAACGGCAGAATTTTTTTCACGATTACGTGACTCATGATCCGCACTTCAGGCGCGATTGTCTTCTGGGACTGTACCGGGATGACCTATTGATCAGCACCTGCCAGGTCTTCACGCGAACTCTGGCCATCGGGGAGCGAATTTTTTCCCTTCAAGGGCTGGGGAACATCGCGACGGACCCCAGGTTTCAACGGCAGGAATTCTGCAGCGGATTGCTGCGTTGGGTCATTGATCACCCGGCCGGCCGGCGGGATCTGTCGATACTCTATTCGGGTTCGCCGGGCTTCTATACGAGACTGGGCTGGCAACCGGAGACCTCCCGTGTCCTACGCGTCGAACGGATACCGGCATGGCGGCCCCCGGCGATGGCCGGAGCGCGGATCCGGAAAATGAGGGCTCACGACAGGCCCTCCGTGGCCACGATCTATGCAGTATTCAATCGGACCCATGAGATTCCCCACGTGATCCGTTCCAGCCGGTATTGGGACAGTTGGATTATGGATTGGAAGCTCAAAGTCTATGGACTGACGGCGGAGGTCATCGTCGATCGCGACGGCGAACTGCTCGGATATGTGTTCCATGTCCTGAGGGGAAACCACATGACCGTTGAGGAGTACGGCGCCATACCGGGTGCGATAGAGCGTGTCGTACGCGCTGTTCTGAGACAATTTCAACTGTCAAGGAACGCGGACCGCCTTATCTTTCTGTGTGCAACTCCTCCGCTCGAGCAGGCGCTGCACGCTGAGAATGTTCCCTTTGAACGGTCACCCATGGACCATGGATCCGGATGCATCTATCTGTTCAATGAGTCCCTTAATCCCTGGCTTGACAAGATTTGCCTATGGCACGTAGATCATTTCTGACGAAAACACAAAAAAGGAAGGCAGAATGAGCGCCAAACTTGAAGCTTATTGGGGACTTCCTCAAGAGGTCAAATTTTGCAAACGTTGTGTTCTGTCGAATCAGAAACCCCAATCGGTCAATGAATACGAGCATACGGCGAATACGCGCAAGGACACCCTGCCACTTGATGATGATGGCGTCTGTCTGGCCTGCCACCAGATGGAGAAGGTCAATACCGAGATCGATTGGGAACAGCGGGAGCGCGAGCTGCTCGTCTTGCTGGAACGTTACCGCCGGAAGGACGGCGCCTATGACGTGCTTGTGCCCGGGAGCGGTGGAAAAGACAGCGGGATGGCCAGCCATCTTCTGAAGTACAAGTACGGCATGCATCCCCTCACGGTGACGTGGTCGCCCCACATGCACACTGACGTCGGGTGGACCAACTTCCAGAACTGGATTCACATGGGCGGGTTCGACAATTTTCTGTTCACCCCGAACGGGAGGATTCACAGGATCCTCACTCGGTTGGCCTTCGTGAATCTCCTTCACCCGTTTCAGCCGTTCATTCTCGGTCAGAAAACATTCGCGCCCAAAATGGCCATGAAGCACGGCATCAAGCTGGTGTTTTATGGGGAGTCTCCGGGCCAGTACGGCCAGAGGGTCTCGGTCGAGAAGCAAAGCCGCTTCGAGGATAATGACGAGGCACCGGGATTCCGGCTCACGTACAGGGACACGCAGCAACTTTCGCTTGGAGGCGTGCCCGTGGGCGAACTCCTCGAGCGGCACGGCGTCTCACATGCCGATCTGTCGCCATACTTACCCGCGGACGGCAAGGCATTGGCCCGGGCCGGCATCGAATTTCATTTTCTCGGATACTACGTCAAGTGGAATCCGCAGGAAGCTTACTACTTCGCGTCAGAGAACACCGGGTTCACCGCCAACTCCGAGCGATCCGAAGGGACCTACAGCAAATACAGCAGCCTGGACGACCGCATTGACGGCTTCAACTATTGGACGACCTTCATCAAGTTCGGCCTGGGGCGGGCGACCTACGATGCTTGCCAGGAAATTCATCACCGGCACATCACCCGGGAAGAGGCTGTGGCGCTTGTCCGGCGGTTCGACGGAGAATTTCCATCCAAGTATTTCACCGATACGCTCGAGTACCTGGGGTTGAAAGAGGAGGAGTTTTTTGACATTGTTAATCGGTTCCGCTCGCCGCATCTCTGGATGAAGGCAAATGGCGAATGGAGGCTGCGCCATCAGGTAAGCTGAATGTGTAAGTAGCGGTACGTCATGGCTAAAGGGATCCAGGTATTCAGCGAGGATGATGCGCCGCACTTTACGCGGCTCTCGGATGCAGAGGGTGTGCGTGAACTACCGGCTCATTGGAGGCGGAGTCAAGGACTCGCCCATCTCGTCAAAGACGTCCACTTCCTGGTTCTGCCTGCCTATGCCCGATACAACGACGAGGCTCCGCTGAGCCCCGCAAAGGGGCCCAAGAAGGCGCCCAAACGTGATCTATTGTTCTTCCCGCTGGGCTATTCGCAAGTCATCAGCAGCCTGCGAAAATTTACCAGCCATAGGATCGAGGTTCTAGATTCCTTCGCCCAATACGTCAATATGGATGATCTCGGACGATGGCTGGAACTGGAGTACACCAAGCGGGGTCTAACGTCGCCCGATTATCTTTTGATCGGTGGGATGTCAACAAGTTGGCCGGTGATCAAACATGCGATTGGGATGATCAAGAGGACCTTCCCTTCTACAAAGGTCGTGTGCGGCGGTACGGTCGCCGGCCTCCATTATGAATTGTTGCTCAAAAAACTCGGGGTGGACATCGCGGTCATCGGGGAAGCAGAATTCATAACCGCGGACTTGTTTCACAATCTTAGCGACTACCAGAACGTGCAAGGGATTGCCTTTCTGGATGAAACAGGCAAGGCCGTCCGGAATCCTTCTCCGCCGGCGCACGATCTGAATGACGCTCCGGAGCCAGCCTGGGATCTTTTCGACACCGAGGCGTACATCGCTTCGGGCGAGCGCTATGTCGGCTATCGAGGCGTTCCCATCAATACCTCGATGGGATGCCCGTTTACCTGCCGCTTCTGTTACGTCCCGGGTGGCCGGAAGATGCGTTATCTAAAGCCGGAAAACGTTGTCGATCGAATGCAGAGGCTCAAGGACCGATTCAATCTCGACTATATCACCTTCTATGATGACATCCTTTTTGTGGATAAAGGTTGGATGCAGGAACTCGGGGAAAAGTTGATCAAGGCCAAGCTCAACGTCATGTGGGCATGCAGCAGCCGCGTTGATTTGTTCAAGGAGAAGGATATGGCGCTGCTACGGATGCTGCACAAGGCAGGCCTTGTTAGAATTGCATTCGGAATCGAATCAGCAAGTCCCAAGGTTCTAAAGAACATGGGGAAGACCGGCGTGTCTCCTGAAAAAGCGCGCTCCACGCTAAGAATGGTGCGCGCATGCGGGATTCGCGGAACGGCCAACATGATCCTTGGATTCCCCGGTGAGACATCAGAGACAATTCAGGAGACGGTAGACTTCTGCAAGGAGAATCTCCTGCATCCGAGCTTCTATCTTCTTCAGCCATTTCCGGGCACCGAGCAAAGGAGAACTTCTGGCCGCGATCTGAGCGCGCCACGTGGCCATGCGCGAGTCCTGGTCAGCTCATCAGTTCGATGCCAGGCGTGGAACTCGTCGGCGTGGCGGATCGAAGCTCTGCGATGCTGGGCGAAACGATCGGAAGCGCAAAGATCGTAACGACATTCGATGACTTGCCCGCTCTACTGAAAGAGGGAGCCTCGTGGATCGCCCTGACAATCGGGGGCAACCGGGAACAATTCAATCTGGCCGCCCAGCTCAAGACAGAAAGGTTTTCGATCATGACCGTGCGGCATCCATCCTCGTTTGTCAAAGCTGACGTCCGGGTCGGCGAAGGTGCGGTGCTTTGCACGACGTCATTCTCGGTCCAGGGGGGCATCGTCAATACGGGAGCCATCGTGGACCATGAAGTCTGTGTAGGCGCCTATGCCCACTTCGGTCCGGGCTCGTGCCGTGCCGGTCGTGTTACGGTGGGTGAGCGGACCTTTGCTGCGGTTGGAAACATCCCGGATGGAGTTATGGCTTACGGAGTACCGGCGAAGGCGCGTCGTCATGTCTGAGGTCGCTACCCTGATCTTTGTGTCATCGGGGGCGTTCAAGTCCAGATCGGTGGAGGAGATCATCGGCACGGCTCTGGCCGGCGGGCTGCGCCATATCGAGTTGGGGTCCGGGACCGACTGGGATCCTGCTGTGCTTCAGCCTGTACGCAAAACAGCGGGCCAAACGATTCAGTACTTGGTGCATAACTACTTTCCTCCACACGAAACCCCATTTGTACTCAACCTGGCCGCTGCAGACGAGGCTGTTCTGGCCAGGAGCCGTGAGCACTGCAGACTTGCGATTGAGCTGAGCGCTGAACTCCATGCGCCGTTTTTCAGTGTCCATGCAGGGTTTGCCTTTTCCGCGCAACCAGACGAACTCGGGAAGAATCTCACCGGCGTCCAGAGGTTCCCCCTGGAACGTGCTCATCAGACATTCGTGGAAAGTCTGCGCTCACTGTGCTTGTTCG
>Ga0194120_10007151_pt1 | contig 15403 bp, 15 predicted proteins | sample TA2MahCa65mmetaG_FD_148642 | JGI IMG/M metagenome (GOLD analysis project Ga0194120, IMG submission 148642) | Freshwater microbial communities from Lake Tanganyika, Tanzania - TA2015019 Mahale Deep Cast 65m | ecosystem: Environmental > Aquatic > Freshwater > Lake | place: Tanzania: Lake... | reverse complement strand
CGTGCCCCAGGGTGGCGCGGCCGCGCCGCCGGCCCAGGCGCCGACGCCGCCCGCCGCCGGTCGCCCTTCCGTGGTCGAAGTGGCTTCGATCCCGATCGCGCCCCAGGTCGCCCGCCCGCGCCGCGAACCGGGCGCCCAGATCAAAGTCGGCATGCTGCTCAGCCTGAGCGGCCGCGCCGCCGCCATCGGCCGCGACATGCAGGACGCGGCGCAGATGGCGCTGTTCGACAATGCCGATGCCAAGTTCGAATTGCTGATGCGCGACGATGGCGGCACGGTCGAGGGCGCGCGCGAGGCCGCTTCCCAGGTCCTGGCCGAGGGCGCGCAGATCCTGCTCGGCCCCTTGACCCGCGCCCAGGTCCAGGCGGTGGCGCCGCTGGCCCGCCAGCGCGGCGTCGCCGTGGTGTCGTTTTCCAACGACCGCGGCGTCGCCGGCGACGGCGTGCTGATCCTGGGCTATACGCCCGAGGAGCAGATCGAGCGCGTGGTGCGGCACGCCGCGGCCGCGGGCGTTCGCGCCTTCGGGGCGCTGGCTCCGGACGGCGCGTTCGGCCAGGCGGTGGCGCTGGCGATGGACCGCAACGTCATCCGCGCCGGCGGCCAATTGGTCCGCCGCCAGGGCTATGCCGCCGACAGCGAGGGCGATGCGCTCAAGCCGGCGGTCGACCGCGCGCTGTCGGCCGGCCCGAGCGGGCGGCCCTATGACGCGCTGTTGATCGCCGAGGGCGGGGCACGGCTGCGCGCCATCGCCCAGCACGTCGCCGCGCACAGGCTCGAACAGGGCGCGGTGCGCTTTCTCGGCACGCGCGATTGGCAGCAAATCGCCTGCCGCGAGCCGGCGCTGGCCGGGGCCTGGTTCCCGGCCGCGCCGCCGCAGGTGCTGGAGACCTTCCAGCGGCGCTTCGCCACGCTCTATCGCCGCCAGCCCGATCCTTTGGTTGCGACCTTGGCCTACGATGCGGTGGCGCTGGCGGCGGTGATCGCGCGCGATCCGGCCGGCGCCGATTTCTCGCTCGAACACCTGGCCGATCCCGACGGCTTCGCCGGCACCGCCGGCATCTTCCGCTTCGGCGTCGACGGCGTCGCCCAGCGCGGCCTCGCGATTCTCGAAGTGCAGCGCAGCGGTTGCCGCGTGGTCAGTCCCGCGCCCGAGACCTTCCAGTCGCTCGGCAACTAGGGCATGATCGATCTGTCTTGAACCATAGAGTTCAAGACAGATCGTGAATCATGCCCTCGTATCCCGCTCTGGACCGCGATTCACGGTTCATAGGGAATCGCGGCCGTGATTCCCTATGAACCGATCGCGGTCTAGACCAGGAGCTTCGCCAGCAGGCGGTCGAGCACGGCGCGGCCCGCGGCGGTCGCGGCGATGCGGTCGTCCTGGTACGTCAAGAGCCCGCGCCCGGACAAATCGCGCGCCGCATCCGGATCGACGAAATCTTCCAGCGGCGCGCCGATCCGCGCGGCGAAGCGATCGCGCGCCACCCCCTCGCTCAGCCGCAATCCCATCATCAGCATTTCGGTCGCGGCCTCGCGGCGATCGAGCGCCTCGCGCGCCTCCTCGCCGCTGCCCGCGCCTTCGACCTGGTCCAACCAAGCTTCGGGCGAGCGCGCGCGGCGGATGGCGGCGATGGCGCCGTCGCGGCCGCGTTCGCGACCGTGCGCGCCCGGGCCGATGCCGAGATAATCGGCATAGCGCCAATAGACCAGGTTGTGCCGGCTTTCGCCGCCGCGCCGGGCATGGTTCGAGACCTCGTAGGCGGCGAAGCCGTGCGCGGCGGCGATCTCGCGCGTCGCCTCGAACATCGCCGCCTGGGTGTCCTCGTCGGGCGGACGAATCTCGCCGCGCTTGAGCCGGGCGTGGAAGGGCGTGCCGGGCTCGAAGGTCAGGGCATAGGCCGAGAGATGGTCGCCCGCCAGCGCCAGCGCCTCGCTCAACTCGGTCCGCCACGCCGCCGGATCCTGGCCTGGCCGGGCATAGATCAGATCGAAGGAAAAGCGCGGGAACAGCGATCGCGCCAGCCCGAGCGCCGCCCGCGCCTCGCTGGCGCCATGGGCGCGGCCGAGCTGAACCAGCGCCGCATCGTCCAGCGCCTGCACCCCGAGCGACAGCCGGTTGACCCCGGCGCGGGCATAGGCCTCGAACGCCGCCGCCTCGGCCGAATTGGGATTGGCCTCGAGCGTGATTTCGATGTCGGGCGCGAAGGCGAACAGCGCGCGGGCGCGCGCGAGCAGCGCCGCCACCGTCTCGGCATCCATCAGCGACGGCGTGCCGCCGCCGAAGAAGATCGAATCCAGCCGGCGGCCCTCATGGCCGCGCGCGGCGGCGTCCAGGTCCTTGAGCAGCGCCGCCCGCCAGCGCCGCTGGTCGATGGCGTCGCGGACATGGCTGTTGAAGTCGCAATAGGGACATTTCGAGCGGCAGAACGGCCAATGCACGTAGAGGCCGATTCCGCCGGCCTCAGCGGAAGCAGGCATCGACCAGGCGCACGAAGGCGCGGGCGCGGTGGCTGAGCCGGTTCTTGCGCGCGGCCGCCATTTCGCCGAAGGTCTCGCTCTCGCCCGTGGGCAGGAACATCGGATCGTAGCCGAAGCCGCCGGTGCCCCGCGGCGGCCATACCAGCGTGCCGTCGATCCGGCCTTCGACCGTCTCGGCATGGCCGTCGGGCCAGGCCAAGGCCAGCACCGAGACGAAATGCCCGCCGCGGCGTTCGGGCGCGGCCGCGCCCGTGGCTGCGAGTTCGGCTTCGACCCGCGCCATGGCAACGCCGAAATCCTTGCCCGGACCCGCCCAGCGTGCCGAATGGATGCCGGGCGCGCCGCCCAGCGCATCGACGCACAGCCCGGAATCGTCGGCCAAGGCCGGCAGCTTCGCGCCGCGCGCGGAGGCATGGGCCTTGATCAGCGCGTTGGCGACGAAGCTGTCGCCGTCCTCGACCGGCTCGGGCAAGCCGAGGTCGCCGGCCGAGACCACGCTCACTCCGAACGGCGCCAGGAACTCCCGCAGCTCGGCCAGCTTGCCGGGGTTGTGGCTGGCCATCACCAGCCGATCGCCGGCGAAGCGCCGCCTCACGGCCCGAGCGCCGCGCGCTGCAGCGCCATCAACTCGGCCGTGCCGCTGCGCGCCAAGCCGAGCAGCGCCTGGAACTGGGCCTCATCGAACGTGGCGCGCTCGGCGGTGGCCTGGATCTCGACCAAGCCGCCCGCGCCGGTGATGACGAAATTGGCGTCGGCCTCGGCGGTCGAATCCTCGGCATAGTCGAGATCGAGCACGGCGGTGCCCTTGACCAGGCCGCAGGAAATCGCCGCCACCTGGCCGCTCAGCGGCAGCGCCTTCAGCGTCCCCGCCGCCATCAGCCGCCCCAGCGCCTGGCGCAGCGCCACCCAGGAACCGGTGATGGCGGCGGTGCGCGTGCCGCCATCGGCCTGCAGCACGTCGCAATCGAGCTTGATCTGGCGCTCGCCCAGCGCCCGCAAATCGATCACCGCCCGCAGGCTGCGGCCGATCAGGCGCTGGATCTCCTGGGTGCGGCCGCTCTGGCGCCCGCGCGCGGCCTCGCGATCGGTGCGCTCCTGGGTGGCGCGCGGCAGCATGCCGTATTCGGCCGTGACCCAGCCCTGGCCGGAGTTGCGCAGGAAGGGCGGCACGCGGTCCTCGATCGAGGCGGTGCACAGCACGTGGGTATCGCCGAACCGCGCCAGGCACGAGCCCTCGGCGTATTTGGCGAAACCGGCCTCGAGCCTGACGGCGCGCAACTGATCGGGGCGGCGGCCAGAGGGACGCATGGGCGATTCCTTTCGAAGAACGGCGCGGGTTGTAGCCGAGGCCAGCGCGGCGGTCAAAGCGCCGATGCCGCGGCCTCAATCCGCCTCGATCCGGTCGCGTCCCGCCGCCTTGGCGGCGTAAAGCGCCTTGTCGGCTCGCGCGATCAGTGCGGCGCCGCTGTCGTCGGGCCGCGAGATGGTGATGCCGAAGCTGGCGGTGACGGCGACGGTTTCGCCGCTTTCGAGCGCGAACGGCGTTTCGGCCATGGCCTTGCGCAGGCGCTCGGCCACGATCATCGCCCCGCCCAGATCGGTGTCGGGCAGCACCACCACGAACTCCTCGCCGCCATAGCGCGCCGCCAGGTCGACGCCGCGGATCCCCATCCCCAGCCGGCGCGCGAATTCGGTCAGCACGCGATCGCCGGCCTGATGGCCGTGGCGGTCGTTGATCGCCTTGAAGCGGTCGATGTCGCACATCGCCACCGCCACCGGCCGCCCGGCGCCGATGGCGCGCGCGATCGCCTTGTCGAGATGGGTCACCAGATAGCGGCGATTGAACAGGCCGGTGAGCGAATCCGTCACCGCCATCTCGACCGCGCGGCCATAGGAGGCGCGCAGGCCCTCCTGGTAGCGCTTGCGGCGGATCTGGGTGCGGACGCGGCCGATGATCTCGGAGGGATCGAGTGGCCGCAGCACGTAGTCGGCGACGCCGAATTCGAGCGCCCGCACCACCCGTTCGCGGGCATCGGCATCGCCGATCGCCAGGATCGGCAGGCTGCGGGTCTCGGCCGCGGCGCGCAAGGCCGAACACACCCTGAGCCCGTCCGACGAGCCGAGCGCGAGGTCGACCACCGCCAGGTCGAACGCGCCGCTCTTGGCCCACTCCACCGCCCGCGCCGCGTCGGACTCGACCGACAGGCGCTGGTTCGAGGCCAGCGCCTCGACGAGCCGGCGCCGGGCGATCGGATCGTCGACCACCGCCAGCACGCGCCCGGGTCCGGTATCGACCGCGGCACCCTCGCCCACGCCCAGCTCGGCCCCGGTCTTGGCGCGCAGCCGCAATTCGTCGGTCAGGGTCTTGAGCCGCACCAGCGAGCGCACCCGCGCGAACAGCGCCACGTCGTCGATCGGCTTGGTCAGGAAATCGTCGGCGCCGCATTCGAGGCCGCGCCGTCGGTCGGCCGGATCCGACAGCGCCGTCACCATCACGATCGGAATCTCGGCGGTGGCGGGATCGGCGCGCAGCCGCCGGCAGACCTCGAAGTCGTCGATGTCGGGCATCATGATGTCCAGCAGCACGATGTCGGGGTGCTGCTTCGCCGCCATCTCCAACGCCTGCAGGCCGCCGGTGGCGACGATCGGCTCGAAATACTCGGCCGCCAACCGGGCGACCAGCAGCTTGACGTTGAGCGGCGTGTCGTCGACTACCAATACCCGAGCGGGCATGGCCTCAGGCGCCGATGAACTTCTTCACCGTCTGGATGAACGGCACGACCGATATCGGCTTGGCGATGTAACCGTCGCAGCCGCCCTGCATCACCCATTCCTCGTCGCCCTTCATGGCGAAGGCGGTGACGGCGATGACCGGAATCGCCTTCAGCGTCGGGTCGGCCTTGAGCCGCTTGGTGACTTCGAGCCCCGAAATCTCGGGCAGCTGGATGTCCATGATGATCAAGTCGGGCCGGTGCTGGCGCGCCAGGTCGACCGCCTCGCGGCCGTCCCGGGTTTCCACCGTCTTGTAGCCGTGCGCGTCGAGAAGATCGCGAAACAGCTTCATGTTGAGTTCGTTGTCTTCGACGATCAGGATGGTCTTTGCCATCGATGCCTTACCCCTGCTGACCCGATTACAATAGCCGAATACGTGACGACACCGAACTGCTAATTTGCGGCCCCCGACAATATTCGCTTGACCATGGCCGCAAACCTGCATCCCGAAGTCGTGGCCCAGATCGAGGCCCTGGCGCTGACGCCGGGGCGGCCCTTGGTGCTGTGCGATGCCGACGAGGTGCTGGTGGCGTTCATGGCCGATTTCGAGCTTTGGCTGGCCGGCCGCGACCTCGAATTCGCCTGGGGCACGTTCGCGTTGACCGGCAACGTAAGAACGCGGGCGGACCGACGCGCCTTGGACCAGATCGAGGTCCACGCGCTGTTGGAAAACTATTTCGCCGAACGCGCCGAACACGTGCCGCCGGTGGCGGGCGCGGCCGAGACCCTGGCCGAGCTCTCGTCAATTGCCCAGATCGTGGTGCTATCCAACGTGCCGCCGGCCCATCGCCACAAGCGCATCGCCGGCCTCAAGCGCCACGGCATCGCCTATCCGGTGATCGCCAATGTCGGATCGAAAGGCCCGGTGGTGGCGCAGCTTGCGGCCAGGGTCGGGGCGCCGACCGCCTTCATCGACGATTCGCCGCGCCATCACGCCGCCGTCGCGGCGGTGGCCGAGCAGGTGCTGCGGATTTATTACATCGCCGATCCGCGCCTGGCGGCGATCGCGCCCGCGGCCGGACCCGGCACCCATCGCGCCCAGGATTGGCCGGAAATCGGCACTGTGATCCGCCGCGCCTTCGCAGGCTAGACATGCGCATCGGCGTCGACCTCGGCGGCACCAAGATCGAAGCCATCGCCTTGGCCGATGACGGCGCGATCGCCTTCCGCCGCCGCATCGACACCCCGCGCGCCTACCGGCCGACCATCGAGGCGATTGCCGCCTTGGTGGCCGAAGCCGATGGCGCGATCGGCCATCGCGTCCCGATCGGGGTCGGCATTCCCGGCACGCTGTCGCCCGCGACCGGGCTGGTGAAGAACGCCAACTCGACCTGGCTTAACGGCCAGGCGCTGGATCGCGACTTGGCGGCGGCGCTGGGCCGGCAAGTGCGGCTGGCCAACGACGCCAATTGCTTCGCCCTGTCCGAAGCCAGCGACGGCGCCGGTGCGGGCGCCCGCATCGTCTTCGGGGTCATCATCGGCACCGGCTGCGGCGGCGGTATCGTCGTCGACGGCAAGATCCTGACCGGACCGCATGCGGTCGCCGGCGAATGGGGCCATACGCCCTTGCCCTGGATGACGCCCGAGGAATATCCGGGACCGCAATGCTGGTGCGGCAAGCGCGGCTGCATCGAGACCTTCGTTTCGGGCACCGGACTGGGCCGCGACCACGGCCATGGCCTTTCGGCCCAGGAGATCGTGGCGCGGGCCGATTCCGGCGATGTCGCCGCCAGTGCCGCGCTCGATCGCTATGTCGACCGGCTGGGGCGAGGCTTGGCCGTGATCGCCGATATCCTCGATCCCGACGCCATCGTGCTGGGCGGCGGCATGTCCAAGCTGGATAGGCTCTATCGCGACCTGCCGCCGGCCATGGCCCGCCATGTGGTCGGCGGCGGATACCAGGCCCGCATCCTGCCGCCGCGGCACGGCGATGCTTCGGGCGTGCGCGGCGCGGCTTGGCTATGGCCGATATCGGGACCCTGATCGCGCTTTGCCGCGATTGCTTGTGGCTGGCGGAGAAAAAGCCGGCCAAGGCGCGCTGTCCGCGCTGCGCCTCGCCCCGGCTGGTGGTGCATGCCGAACTCGGTCGGTTGACCATCGCCCACGCCGACTGCGATGCGTTCTACGCCAGCGTCGAAAAGCGCGATCGGCCCGAGCTGGCCGACCTGCCGGTGATCGTCGGCGGCGGCAGGCGGGGCGTGGTGTCGGCCGCCTGCTACGTCGCCCGCACCTATGGCGTGCGCTCGGCCATGCCGATGTTCAAGGCGCTGGCCGCCTGCCCGGACGCGGTGGTGATCCGGCCCGACATGGACAAGTACGCCGCCGTCAGCCGCGAGGTGCGGGCGCTGATGCTGGCGGTGACGCCGCTGGTCGAGCCTTTGTCGCTGGACGAGGCCTTTCTCGATCTCGCCGGCACCGAGGCGCTGCACGGCCTGCCGCCGGCGGCCAGCCTGGCCAGGCTGGCGCGCGAGGTCGAAAGCAAAATCGGCATCTCGCTGTCGATCGGGCTGGCGCCCAACAAGTTCCTGGCCAAGATCGCCTCCGATCTCGACAAGCCGCGCGGCTTCGCCGTGATCGGCGCAAGCGAGGCCGAAGCGTTCCTGGCCGAGCGGCCGGTCGAGCTGATCTTCGGCGTCGGCCAGGCGATGCGGGCGCGGCTGGCGGCCGACGGGTTGAGACGCATCGGCCAGCTGCGCGATTTGTCGGAGAAGGAACTGACCCGTCGCTACGGCGCCATCGGCCACCGCCTGGCACGGTTCGCGCGCGGCGAGGACGAACGCAAGGTCGAACCCGAGCGCGAGACCAAGTCGATCTCGGCCGAAACCACCTTCAGCCGCGATTTGTCCGATCCGGCCGAACTGGAGCGCGAACTCTGGTCGCTGTGCGAAAACGTGGCCGGCCGGGTCAAACGCTCCGGGCTTGCCGGCGGCGCCGCCATGCTCAAGCTCAAGACCAGGCGTTTCAAGCTGGTCACCCGGCGACGCAAGCTGGCGCGGCCGACCCCGCTTGCCGGCGTGTTGTTCGAGGCCTTGCGGCCATTGCTGGCCGAGCTGGCGGACGGCGCCGAATTCCGGCTGATCGGCGCCGGCTTCGAAGAGCTGGTGCCGGTCGAGGCGGCCGCGGCGCCCGATCTGTTCGAACGCGAAGCCCAAACCCGCAAACGCCAGGAAGACGCGATCGATGCGGTGCGGGCGCGCTTCGGCGGCGATGCCATCGCCACCGGCCGGGGCTTTGTCGCCAAACCCAAACGGAAGTAGAGTCGGACCATGCGCAAGCTCGGACTGGCATTCGTCTTTCTGATCACCGCCTGCGCGTCCGATTCCGGTCCCGCGGGTGTCGAGGGCGTGTCCTGGGTGCAGCTTGCCACGCCCAGCGACGGGGTCTTGCGCGCGGCCTACGCCAAGCCGCCGGGGCCGGGACCCTTTCCGGCGGTGGTGTTCAATCACGGCACCGGGGTAAGGGCGCGCGGCCATGAAGGCGGCATCGCTCGCGGCGAGACCGATGTCCGTCGGTTCGTGCGCGCATTGGCCGATGCCGGCTATGTCGGCTTGGCGCCGCTGCGCACGGTCAATGCCACCTCGGCCTATCCCGATCGCGGCCGATTCGCCGGGACCGAAGCGCAATGGAGCGAGGTCATCGCCTCCGGCATTCGTACCGTCGACGCGGCGCTGACCTGGCTTGCCGGCCAGCCCGAGGTCGACCGGACGCGGTTGGCGGCGATCGGCTTTTCCGAGGGCGGCAACGTCACGCTATGGTCGATGCTGGATCGAAGCGACGTGCGCGGCGCGGTGCTGATCTCGCCGGCGACGATCGAGATGGCGCCGCGCTATGCCTTGCGCGAAGCCGCCGCCGCCGAGGCCGTGGCGCGATTGCGGGCTCCGGTCATGCTGACGGTGGGGGATTCCGATTTGCCCTCGATCCGCGGCGTGGCCGCAAGCCGGCTGGGACCCAATCTGACGCGGCACGAGGCGCGTTCGCGGGTCAAGCTCGACTACCCGGGCGACCATGCCTCGTTTTATGCCCCGCGCGCCGACCACTGGCCGGACGTGCTCGACTTTCTCCGCCCGCTCTTGACCCGGTGATCGCGGTCTAGCCCGAGCGGCCGTGGCAGTGCTTGTACTTCTTGCCCGAGCCGCAGGGACATTGGGCGTTGCGCGGCGAGCGCGACCAGGTCGAGGGATCGGCGCGGTCGACGCCGCGGCGAGCGGCGGCGATCGTCGTCTGCGGGGCGGCCGCCGCGTCGTCGGCCTCGATCGCCCCGCCCGCATTGGGATCGGGATGCAGCTCGCGTAGGCCGCTGGGCGGCGCCGGCTCGGCCGGCGGCGATTCGATCCGCAGCTCGATCCGTGCCAGCGCCGAGGTCACCGTCTCGCGCAGATTGGCCAGCAGCGAGTCGAACAGCACGAAGGCCTCGCGCTTGTATTCGTTGAGCGGGTCCTTCTGGCCGTAGGCGCGCAATCCGATGCCCTGGCGCAGGTGATCGAGCGTCAGCAGGTGGTCCTTCCAGTGCTGGTCGAGGATCTGCAGCAAGAGGCTCTTCTCGACCATGCGCATGACCGAAGGACCGTAGTTGGCGGCCTTCTCCGCCATGCGGCGGTCGACCGCGTCCTTGACGCGGCGCACGATCTCGGTCTCGGCGATGCCTTCTTCCTTGGCCCAGTCCTCGATCGGCAGGTCGAGTCCGAACAGCCGCTCGATCTCGGTCTTGAGCTCGGCCGCGCGCCACTGCTCGGCATAGGCCTTCTCGGGGATGTGCTCGCGCACCCGCGCCTCGATCACCTCGCCGCGCATCTCGGTCACCGTGTCCGAGACGTCGGCGGTGCGCATCAGCTCGATGCGCTGCTCGTAGATCACCTTGCGCTGGTCGTTCATGACGTCGTCGAACCGCAGCAGGTTCTTGCGGATCTCGAAGTTGCGGGCCTCGACCTTCTGCTGCGCCTTCTCCAGCGCCTTGTTGATCCAGGGATGGATGATGGCCTCGCCGTCCTTCAGCCCCAGCCGGCGCAGCATGGTGTCCATGCGCTCCGAGCCGAAGATGCGCATCAGGTCGTCCTCCAGGCTGACGAAGAACTTGGAGGCGCCGGGATCGCCCTGGCGGCCCGAGCGGCCGCGCAGCTGGTTGTCGATGCGGCGGCTTTCGTGGCGCTCGGTGCCGACGACGTAGAGGCCGCCGGCGGCGATGACCTTGGCCTTTTCCTCGGCGACCTCGGCCAGGATGCGGCCGCGCGCCGCCGCGCGCGCGTCCTCAGCCAGTTCGCGGGTCTCGTCGGCGATCCGCATCTCGGGATTGCCGCCGAGCTGGATGTCGGTGCCGCGGCCGGCCATGTTGGTGGCGATGGTAACGGTGCCGTAGCGGCCGGCCTGGGCGATGATGTGGGCCTCGAGTTCGTGATAGCGCGCGTTCAGCACTTGGTGCGCGACGCCCTTCTTCTTCAATACCGCCGACAGCGTCTCGGACTTCTCGATCGAGACCGTGCCGACCAGCACCGGCTGGCCGCGCTTGCGGCAGTCCTCGATCAGCGCCACCACCGCGTCGGTCTTCTCGCGCAGCGTGCGGTAGACCTCGTCGTCGTTGTCCTTGCGCACGCAGGTCTTGTTGGTCGGCACGGTGACGACGTCCAGCTTGTAGATGTCGCCGAACTCGGCCGCCTCGGTGGCAGCGGTGCCGGTCATGCCCGCCAGCTTGGCGTAGCCGCGGAACAGGTTCTGGTAAGTGATCGAGGCCATGGTCTGGTTCTCGGCCTGGATCGAGACCCGCTCCTTGGCCTCCAGCGCCTGGTGCAGGCCGTCGGAATAGCGCCGGCCTTCCATCATGCGGCCGGTGAACTCGTCGACCAGCACCAGCTTGTCGGATTTGACGATGTAGTCGACGTCGCGGCGGAACAGCTTGTGGGCCCGCAGCGCCTGGTTGACGTGGTGCACCACCGAGACGTTCTCGATGTCATAGAGGCTGCCGCCCTTGATCAGCTCGGCCGTGCGCAGCATCTCCTCGACCGCCTCGACCCCGGCCTCGGTCAGCGTCGCCGAGCGCATCTTCTCGTCGATCTCGAAATGGCCCTTGTCCAATTTGGGGATCAGGGCGTCGACCTTGATGTACTGCTCGGAGGAATCCTCGGTCGGGCCGGAGATGATCAGCGGCGTGCGCGCCTCGTCGACCAGGATCGAGTCGACCTCGTCGACGATGGCGTAGTTGAAGCCGCGATGCACCATCGCCTCGAGCCGGTACTTCATGTTGTCGCGCAGGTAGTCGAAGCCGAGCTCGGAATTGGTGGCGTAGGTGATGTCGCAGGCATAGGCGGCGCGGCGCTCGTCGTCCTCGAGGCCGTGGACGATGCAGCCCACCGTCAACCCGAGCCGGCGGTGGATGCGGCCCATCCATTCGGCGTCGCGCCGGGCGAGGTAGTCGTTGACGGTGACGATGTGCACGCCCTTGCCGGCCAGGGCGTTGAGGTAGGACGGCAATGTCGCCACCAGGGTCTTGCCTTCGCCGGTGGCCATTTCGGCGATGCTACCCTTGTGCAGCACCATGCCGCCCATCAGCTGGACGTCGAAATGGCGCTGGCCGAGGGCACGCTTGGCCGCCTCGCGCACGGTGGCGAAGGCCTCGACCAGGAGCTGGTCGAGCGTGGCGCCCTCGGCCAGGCGCTGGCGCAGCGCCGGCGTGCGTGCTTCCAATTGCGCGTCGTCGAGCTTGGCGAGGTCCGCCTCGATCGCGTTGATGCGTTCGACCTGCGGCCGCAGGCCGCGCAGGACGCGGTCGTTGGCGCTTCCGAACACGCGCTTGGCCAGCGCTTCGAGACCCAGCATGTACGTCCTTGGATGCCGGCGGAAAACAAGGCCCGCGGCCGGATCGCCGGGCGCGGGGCCGCACACACATAGGGAGGGCGCGGCGCGAAGTCAACGCAGGCCTCGCCCGCGCTGCCTCTTGCTTTCCGGCCGGCTCCGCCTATCTTCGCCCCGCCCAATCATCCCGCGAGCCCGCCATGGACGACCGCACCCGCACCGAACTCGAAGCCGCCGCTTTCCGCACGCTGGTGGCCCATCTCAGGAAGCGCACCGACGTGCAGAACATCGACCTGATGAACCTGGCCGGCTTCTGCCGCAACTGCCTCTCGAAATGGTACCGCGCCGAGGCCGAGAGCCGGGGTCTCGCGCTGAGCGACGAGGCGGCGCGCGAGATCGTCTACGGCATGCCCTATGCCGAATGGAAAAGGCGCCATCAGACCGAGACCACGCCCGAGAAGCTGGCCGCGCACGCCAAGCACGTCGCCGCCGAGCCGCATTAGTGCGGATCGATCATCAGGCGCTTGGCCGGCGGTTCCTCGAACAGGGCTGGGTCAAGGTCGACCTGCCGCGGCCCGGGATCGTGGCCGAGACCGCGCGCGCGGCGCTGGCCTATCTCAATCGGCGCTTTCGGGTCCGGCTCAAGCGGCTGGAGGACTACCACACCGTCTTCGCCGACGATGCCGCCCATCTCGAAGCCCAGGCGGCGGTGGCCGAGCACTACTGGCAACAGAAGATGGGACCGGCGATCCTGGCCGAACAATTGGAGCTACTGCGCGGACTGATCGGGCTCGACCTGCACGTCCAGCACTATCCCTATCTGCGCATCGCCCGCCCGGCCAAGCCCCAGGACAACATCGCCTTGCATCGCGACACCCATTACGGCGCCACCGCGCACGAGGTCTCGGTGTGGGTGCCGCTGGTCGACGTCGGCCCCGCCGGCGCGCTGTCGGTGGTGCCCGGCAGCCATCTCGAAAGCGACGCCGCCTATCCGCATCGCCGGATCGATTCGGCCGAGGTCGCCAAGGGCTCGGTCCGCCACAAGCTGGGCGTGCCCTACGCCCCGCACCGCATCCTGACCGATCTTTCGGGCCGCACCCGCGCCGTGCCCGCTCGCCGCGGCCAGGCGCTGGTGATCGCGCTGTCGCTGATCCACGGCCAGGCGGTCAACCGCGCCCGCACCACCCGCTTCTCGACCGACATCCGGGTGGTCAACTCGCAGGCGCCGATCCCCTGGTCGCGCAACGTCCGCGCCGATTTCTACGTGCCGCTGTGCACCTCGCCGGTGCTGGCCCAGGCGCAGGCCTACGAGGCCGCCAACCGCGCCGCCGGCAGAAGCGGCGAACAGCCCCCGCCCAACGCCTGAGACCGAAGTTCCAAGGAGCGAACATGGCCAAGCAGGACGCGATCGCGGTCGATCGCCTGAAGTCGTTCATCGAGCGCATCGAGCGGCTGGAGACCGAGCGCAAGGCGCTGTCGGACGACATCAAGGAAGTCTACGCCGAGGCCAAGGGCTCGGGCTTCGATGCCAAGGTCATGCGCCAGGTGATCCGGCTGCGCAAGATGGACAGCGCCAAGCTGCAAGAGGAACAGGCGCTGCTCGAGCTCTACAAGGACGCGGTCGGCCTGCCCTGACCTAATACCAATTTGCGTCGACCGTGCCGGTCAACGCGCCCTCAGGGCAGGGTGGCATCGCCCGGGCCGAGCGCGCGCTGCATCAGCACCGAATCGACCCAGCGCCCGAACTTGAACCCGATCGCCGGCAGCGTCCCGATGCGGACGAAGCCGAAGCCGGCATGCAGCCCGATCGAGGCGCGGTTGGCGCTGTCGCCGATCACCGCGATCATCTGCCGGAGGCCGCGGCGCTCGCATTCCGCGATCAGCGCCGGCAGCAGCGCCCGGCCGACGCCCTGCCCGGTCATGGAAGGATCGACGTAGATCGAATCCTCGACCGCGAAGCGATAGGCCGGGCGCGAGCGATAGGGCCCGGCATAGGCGTAGCCGGCCAGGCGCTCGTCCAGCATCGCCGCCAGATAGGGCAGGCCGCGGCCGAGGATTTCGGCCTGGCGCCGCGCCAGCTCGGCTTCGTCGGGCGGATCGAGTTCGAACGAGGCCAGGCCGTGGCGGACATGGTGGCCATAGATCGCGGCGATGGCGGGAATGTCGGCCGGCGTGGCGGGTCGGATCGAAAGCGCGCGCATGGCTTGCCTTGGCTCGGGTTTCGGGCGCAGTCTAGTACCAAGCTGCGATGAACGTGTCTCATCGCAGCTTGGAGCGGCCATTGAGGCCGCGCGCCTTTCGGCGCGTGAGCCAAGGGCGCGGATGCGCCCGCCCGGCGCTTGAGGGCGCGTTGACCGGTTACGGTCAACGCAGATAGGTATAAGACAGCACAGCACGGGGAGGCGAGGCGGCGATGGCGATCGCATTCGTCGGCAAGGGCACGCCGCTGAGCGCGGCCGGGCTGAACGCCGCGGCCGAGCGCCTGGGCACGGGCGCGGCCGAGATCTGGACCGTGATCCGGGTCGAGACCTCGGGCTGCGGCTTCCTGGCCGACCGCCGGCCCAAGATCCTGTTCGAGCGTCACGCCTTCAGCCGCGCCAGCGGCGGGCGGTTCGACGCCGAGCATCCCGATCTGTCCAATCGCCAGCCGGGCGGCTATGGCACGGGCGGCGCGGCGCAATACGCCAGGCTGGAACGCGCCATGGCGCTGGACGAACGCGCCGCGCTGGAAAGCTGCTCCTGGGGCCTCGGCCAGGTGATGGGCTATCACGCCGGGCGGCTGGGCTATCGCGATGCGGCCGAGATGGCGCGGGCGATGGTGACGGGCGAGGACGCGCAGCTTGGCGCCATGGCCGGCTTCATCGCCGCCTTCGACATCGGCCGCTGGCTCAAGGCCCATGACTGGACCAATTTCGCCCGCGCCTATAACGGCCCGGCCTTCGAGCGCAACCAGTACGACCGCAAGCTGAAAGCCGCGTTCGAGGCGCTGGGCCGCGGCCGGCTGCCCGGTCTCGACTTGCGCGCGGCCCAGATCGGGCTGACCTATCGCGGGCTCGATCCGGGGCCGATCGACGGCCAGATGGGCAGCCAGACCGGCCAGGCGCTGCGGGCGTTCCAGGCCCGCGCCGGCCTGGCCGAAAGCGGCCGGCTCGACGCCGCCACCAAGGCGGCTTTGGAGCGCGACTGAGACCAAGCAGAGATGAGCCAGGCTCATCGCTGCTTGGAGCGGCCATTGAGGCCGCGCGCCTTTCGGCGCGTGAGCCAAGGGCGCGGATGCGCCCGCCCGGCGCCTGAGGGCACGTTGACCAATATGGTCAACGCAGACAAGGCGTATTGGCGCGGATCGGGGCCCGATCGGGGCCGGTTGGGG
>Ga0194120_10007146_pt1 | contig 15408 bp, 7 predicted proteins | sample TA2MahCa65mmetaG_FD_148642 | JGI IMG/M metagenome (GOLD analysis project Ga0194120, IMG submission 148642) | Freshwater microbial communities from Lake Tanganyika, Tanzania - TA2015019 Mahale Deep Cast 65m | ecosystem: Environmental > Aquatic > Freshwater > Lake | place: Tanzania: Lake... | reverse complement strand
GGAAATCTTTTCTGTGAAGTCAAACAAATCCAAGGCATTCAACCTACCCTCACGGCATGGGACAGCATGGTATCCTTGCGTGCCTTTGTAGGTTCAGGTCCTCACTTAAAAGCCGTGAAGTCTTTTCGAAATATTGCCACAGGAAGCACCTACCAGTGTGAAAGTGATACGGTTCCCACGTGGGAGGAAACGCGACGTTTATGGGAAGAAAATTACAAAGAGCAGTAAAAAACCACTGAGTACTACCCTACGAAACTCCGTTGACGCAGTTTACTGAGGAAACGCTTGCACCCCGTGGCAACAGTTCCCTTTACTCCTTAATCACTTTAAACACTCCTTGTTGTCCGTTTACGGTTATTCTTAACGAATACACACCGGCACTTAAGGCTTGCGTATTCACATGGGTTTTACCCATCCCTTTCCCGAATTGTACCAAGCGACCTCGGGCATCCAATAACTCAAAACTGAACGCATTGGCCAAGTCAATGGTTAAGAGGTCATGCATTGGGTTTGGATACACCACAGCATTGAACATGGTTTCGTTAATTCCAGCACCGCAATTGTTCACAATAATGTTGGCGGAAACAACGGCCTCACAGGTACCGTCAGAAACCAAACACGTGTATTGACTCGTTGCACCGGGTGTCACCGTAATACTTGCGGTATTCCCAATGACGCTCGGACCATCATACCATGTATAGGTAGTTCCACCTCCTGCGGTGATGGTTACGGATTCGCCCGCACAAATGGTGGTACCCGGGGTTATGGTTACGGCCAACTCCGTTGAGGCTGTTATTGTCCGAGAATAGCTTTGTACGCAATTACTTCCCGCAGTTCGAACGCGCGCAACGTAATTTCCCGATGGCAAATTTCCAAAATTCGGCGATGCTTGATAGTTTACCCCATCTAAACTGTATTCATATGTTGGATTTGGGGTTCCACCGGTTGGATTGGTGAAAACAATGGTTCCGTTATTTAAACCACAGCTTGTATTGGTTTTTGTGCACGTAGCGGAAGGTTTCGCACTTATGGTAACAGGAAGATAAACGCCGGAGGTTTTACAAGACCCATCAGCAAATAAATATATGCGTCGATTGGCTACCTGGTTAAAGGCAAGGGTTATCGCTGGCGTTGAGTGGGTGCTAATTACCGTCGTGAACGGATCATCTGTCACATACCATAGGTACGAATTCGTGTTGGTAGAACTCGCTCCATTAACGGTAATCTGTCCACCAGTACAAATCGCCGATTCTGAAAAGGTGAAATTAGCTGTCGGATTCGGTCCATTCGAGGTAAGAACATCCATCCATAAACTGGTTTTGATTATTGGATTTATATCCGTAGTTGGATGCCAAGTCCCGGTGGTGTTGGTCAATCCACCGTAGTAACAAAGCATGGTGCTGGGGCCGTTGGCAATGGTTCCGTTACGATAGTTGATGTTAACGCACAAGAAAGCCACTGAGTCTTGCGGAGAGCCGTAATTGAACTCAAAGCTAACCCAGAAATTTCCGGTGACGGTTGGCGGATTGGTAAAATCAAATTCATTAAAGTACCCGGCGTTCATGTCCGCAATCAAGAAGGTATCTGTAACCAAAACATTACCGGGATTGTTGGCATTGTCTTGATGCACCCTGATTTTAACAAGTCCTGATCCTGTTGAGTTTACCGCTTTAACAATGGGTAAACGCAGTCTTCGCACTTGGGTTGACGCAGGAGCGGTGTATTTATCGGCAATTTGGTAAATCAAAGAGGTGTTGGTGGAAGAGAAACGTCCCGTTCCCGGAATGAAGCCCCAACCGGTAGACCAATTGTAGTAGGCGTAATCTTCCGAAGGTTGCGGTAAATAGTTGCGCAGCGTGTCGCAGGCAATTCCCGGTGCAGCACCTACGACTTCCACGAAAGCCACTTTGGTTTCTGTATCGCTTCCAAAGGCATTGGTAGCGGTTAAACTCACCGTATAAGTACCCAAGGCATTGAACACGGCCGTCGGATTTTGAACGTTGGAATTGGGGGCGCCACCTCCGAAATTCCAAGACCAAGAAGTTGGGACATTCGTTGAAGCATCAAAGAAATTAACCGCAGCACCCACTGGAATGATGATTGGACTTGAAATATCTGCGGTAAAATCGGCCACCGGAGGAGTATTGGTGGGGTCGCAACCCGGAGATAAGAGAAGTGAACCACGGGCACCGGTGAGGGTATTGAGCATGTAATTTGCCTGAAGCTGGCTGAACATCACCGTACAATTGCTGTAATCCATGTAGTTCTCGTATTGAACTTGGGTATTTCCACAGGTTGTTTGATTGCCCGAACAAGAACCCCCGTAATTAAAGGAAGGTCCAGCGGTGTTGGGAGTGTCGTTGAATCCATCGTCCAAGTTACAGCTACCCGAACCTCCCCAGGTGTGATCAAGACCTAAATAATGACCCACCTCATGCGTAAGCACGTTGTCGTTGTTCATCCCAAGGTTGTAATCTAGTACAATACCGTCAATCGAAGATGCCGGCAACATACTGTTCGTGGGTCGATAAGCATAGCCCGCAGTACCGGAATTAGCCCCGTTAGAAATGTCGCAGATCCAAACGTTTAAGTATTTATTTCGGTCCCAAATTTGGGAACCTCCCGTAGCCGAAGCCTTCATTTTGTTCTCCTCTCCCCCGTTGTGGTTGTAATAATCTTCGTTCGTTGAAACGCGTACCACCCCCTGTTCGGCTAGAGGAACGCCTGCAGCATTTTTAGTGGCGAGGCAAAAGTTGATATTAACATCGGCCGGAATAAAACCGAAATTTGTTCGCGCGTTCGCCGCATCTTGATTCAACAATTGAAAATCCTCTTGAAGGTCGTTGAAAACCTGCATGATGAGGGCATTGGAAACATTTTCTGCCGGATTGTTCGGATTGTGCACTACGTGAAAAATTACCGCGATCGTGTTTACTCCTGGGGTTTTCTCAGGCTTGTAGGGCTTCGTCTTGGATGCCTCTTCAAGGTAGGTCTTGTTGAACTCCTCCCATTTACCGATGCTTTCGTAATATTTCTTGGTTAACTCATATGAGGCGCATGAATTGTTGGAAAATCCACGTCCACTCTCTTTTTGGGTTTTTACCGCTTTTTGGGCCAAGGCAGGCAAATTGCTAATGGATTTGATCGCTTGTGGCGGCCGTGAAAACGGAATTCATCGTGGGCTCTTGTGCAAGGGCATTTTTCGCTATGGCCATCAACAGAACAACTGCAACAAAATAATGCTTTTTCATGAGAAGAAGGTTATTAATTAAAGTTTAAATTAGTAAAAACCCTTCAAATACCGAATGTTTATTATAATTTCACGCTTCTAAGATGACTATGCAAGACAATCTCGAATGGATTCGCAACAATAAAACCAACAAATCAACGGCCTTTACGGCTGAGGAGAAAAAACAGCTGGGCATAGAGGGATTATTTCCTTTTAAAACGAGTTCGCAGGATTTACAAGTTAAAAGGGTCCTTCAAAACCTCGATAAAAAACCAAGTAGTATTGAGAAATATCTTTACCTGTCGGCGCTTCAATCACGGAATGAACGCTTATTTTACCGGGTAATTAACGAAGATATTGAAACATTACTGCCAATTATTTACACCCCCACTGTCGGAGAGGCCTGTAAATCGTTTTCACACGTCTACACCGAGGCCAAAGGATTTTACATCACAAAGGACCTACAAGGAAGAATTGGAGAGGTTTTGGATAATTGGCCCTCGAAAAATATAAAAGTGATTGTGGTAACCGATGGAGAACGCATTCTTGGTTTGGGAGATTTAGGTGCCAACGGAATGGGTATCCCCATAGGGAAATTAGTGCTGTATTCGGCTTGTGGTGGAATTGATCCATCAGCCTGCCTTCCTATTATGATCGATGTGGGTACCAACAACGAAGAATTACTCAATGACCCATTATATCTTGGAGTGCCTCAACCCCGGATTTCCGGAACCGCCTATTTCGAATTGTTGGACGAATTAATGGAGGCGGTAACGAAGAAATATCCCGAAGTATTGGTGCAATTCGAGGATTTTTTAACCCCGAATGCCTTTGCCTTATTACACCGTTACCAATTTAAATACCGTTGTTTTAATGACGACATTCAAGGAACGGCTGCCGTTGCCCTTGCCGGAATTATTTGTTCCACCCGCATCACGGAAATTCCTCTAACGGAAAATCGGTTTTTATTCTTAGGTGGAGGTTCAGCAGCAACCGGTATCGCAGACCTATTGGTCAATAATCTTGTGCTAAATGGGCTCAGCATAGACCAGGCCCTGGAGCGAATATCCATTTGCGACATTCAAGGTCTAATGACCACCGAACGCACCGATTTGCAACCGCATAACCTTCCCTATGCCAAACCGTCCCCCGCTAAAACATTCTTGGAAACCGTGCAAGCGCTCAAGCCAACGGTCCTCATAGGAGCCACCGGAGCAGGCGGGGCTTTTACCCAGGAGATCATTGAAGCCATGAGCGCGATAAATCTTCGCCCGGTCATTTTTGCGCTATCCAACCCTACGAGTAAAGCGGAATGCACGGCTGAACAAGCCTACACATGGAGTAAAGGAAAGGCCGTGTTTGTGAGTGGAAGTCCTTTTAATAACGTGGTCTATGAAGGCAAAACCTTCGACCCTGGTCAAGGAAACAATGCCTACATTTTTCCTGGATTAGGCCTTGGAATGGTTGCCGGAAATATTAAACACGTCAACGATGAACTTCTAATTACTGCTGCAAAGTGTCTTGCGAACTTGGTGGAGAACCATGATCTAGACTTAGGTGCCCTCTATCCTCCTATTCAAGAAATTCGTTCGGTATCCTTAACGATTGCCAAGGCAGTCATGCTTAACGCAGTGCAACAAGGCCTAAGTTCGATTGATCCAAGCTCCATCGACCAACGCATTCAAGATGAGCTCTACGACCCAAGGTATTGACGGGTTGAATTTACACTTTCAACTTTCCCATCCCGCCATCAACGGGAAGCACTTGCCCTGTAATCCAAGAGCTTTGATCGGACAACAAAAAGGAAATGCAAGAGGCAAAATCTTCAGGACTTCCCAGGCGCTTCATCGGATGACGTTGCGCTCCTGCCTCAATTTTTTCGGGCGTATTGATTAACCTTTCGGCCATTGGAGTTATTGTGAGAGAAGGAGCCACCACGTTCACTCGAATTTTAGGAGCCCATTCCGCCGCCAAAGAACGCCCCAAACCTTCCAACGCTGCTTTAACCGCAGCTACTGAAGCGTGGAACGGCATTCCAGTCGTTGCCGCAACGCTCGATATCAATACGACACTCGAACCTTCGTTCATCTGAGACTGATATGTCTTCAACGCATTGACCGCCCCCAATACATGAATGTTAAAATCGGTTTGGAAGTCCTCTAATTTTAGAGACCTAAAAGGCTTGAGATTAATCGTTCCGGGAAAATAAACCAAGCCATCGATTTGTTGGTCAATTGCAGGCAACTCACCAACATAATCGGTTAGCTCAAAATCGCTGAACGATGGATTTCTGGATAATTGAATCACCCAATTGCCATCTGAAATGAGTTGGTTTTTGGTAGCTTGGGCAAGGGCAGATGATGCTCCGACGATTACATATTTTTTCATAGCTTCTAAACAAGCCTTTCGTTCATTGGTTCATTCCGAGCAAGCGTTCCAACTAACCACATTCCATTTTAGCATAAAAAACAAGTTGAGCCTAGATCGGTATTTAAAAATTTCCAACTGGAAGGTGTTGGAACCCAGAGCAAGACGAGTGGCCAGATATTTTTTGCGAGGAAGGAAAGTAACGTTCAGGTGTTTTGCATAAGAACCGATACCGTATTTTTGCTAAAAAATTAACCTTGAATACCCCAACCATCCAAAGAGACTTCTTATCCGCTGACCAGTTGCTCAACACCTTCAACGACGTTCAACCGTATTATGATGATTTATTATCGCGTGAAATCTCCACCCTTGAATCCTATCAAAAGTGGTTGAAGGAGGCGAGTGAGCTGGAGGCATTCCTCGAAGAAAACGGCGCCTGGCGATACATCAGGATGTCCATCAATACTGCAGATCGTTCTCTTGCGGAATCTTACGCATTTTTCGTGAGCGAGATTCAACCAAAACTGGCCCCATTAAATAATGCATTGAATGAAAAAATGATGCAAAATGCATTCGTAGCGGAATTATCCAAAGATCCGGCTTATGCCATTTTCTTCCGCTCGGTAAAGGTTCAGCTCGAACTGTTCCGCGAAGAAAACATCTCCCTTGAAGCGTATTTAGCCGAAAAGAGTCAGGAATTTGGGACCATTAGTGCTGCACAAACGATTGAGCACCGGGGAGAAACACTCACCATGCAACAAGCATCGGTGCATTTAAAAAGCCAGGACGAAAAGCTGCGAAAAGAAGTTTACGAAAAAATGGCCGCTAGAAGACGATCGGATATTGACGCTTTGAACGACTTATACACCGATTTAATAGCCCAACGCCACCAACTCGCCTTAAATGCTGGCTTCGATAATTACCGCGATTACATGTTCCAAAGCATGGGACGATTTGATTATACCAAAGAAGCCTGTTTCGATTTCCACGAAGCGGTTGCCCAAAAGGTCGTACCCTTGGTGAAAGAAATTCAGCTCAAAAAACTCCATAAATTAGGTAAAAGTGCTTTTAAACCATGGGATTTGGACGTTGATCCTGACGGTCATGCCCCACTCAAGCCCTTTCAGAGCGGCCAAGAAATGCTCGACAAAACCATCGAGATTTTTGACAAGATGGATTCTTATTTTAGCGATTGCTTGAGAACCATGAACACCATGGGGCATTTGGACCTAGAATCCAAAGCGGGTAAAGCACCGGGGGGATACAATTATCCTTTGTATGAAATTGGGGTGCCGTTCATTTTCATGAATGCGGTTGGTTTGCACCGCGATCTCATTACCATGGTACATGAAGGCGGACATGCCATTCATAGTTTTCTCAATAGGGATTTAGAACTTACTTCGTTTAAAAACATACCTTCTGAGGCAGCAGAATTGGCCTCGATGTCCATGGAATTGTTGAGCATGAAGTATTGGAATGCTTTTTATTCAGATGAAAAAGAACTGAGCCGCGCAAAAATAGAGCACATGGAGGACCTTTTAAAAGTGTTGCCATGGATTGCGCAAATCGATGCCTTCCAGCATTGGGTTTATACGCATCCAAGGCACAACCTGGAAGAGCGAAGCGCACAATGGTTGTCTTTGGGAAGGAAGTTCGGAACAGGTTTAACCGACTGGACTGGATACGAGGATTTACAGCGTTGTGGATGGCAGCGTCAACTTCATTTGTTCGAAGTGCCTTTTTATTACATCGAATACGGCATTGCACAACTAGGGGCGATTGGGGTTTGGAAGAACAGCTTGGTGGATGAACAAGACGCGTTAGAAAAGTATAAATCAGCACTCGCCTTGGGATACACCCGTTCTTTGCCAGAAATTTACAAAACAGCAGGAGTCCCTTTTGATTTCAGTCCTCAGCGCATCGGGGAATTGATGCAATTTGTCGATTCTCACCTGAAAAGCTTTGGCCAGAAATAAAAAAATGTATCTTTGCGCTCTCAAATTTGGCGAGATAGCTCAGTTGGTTAGAGCGTAGGATTCATAACCCTAAGGTCCCGAGTTCAACTCTCGGTCTCGCTACTGGTAAACCCCTTTTCGAATAAAGGGGTTTATTTTTTAAGAATGCGGTTGGATTTTTCGTAACTTTATCAAGAATATGCGTTCAAATACCCTGCTATTAACCGCACTAGTCGCTATTGCGATAACGCTTTCACACCAACGTCTTGAGGCTCAAAACTTCGTTTTCGGGCAACTTCAAGGATCTCCAATTATGAATACTGCAGGATGGAATTTGAATGGTAATGCCTTTGTTGGGGATACCCCAGGTGATAACGATAACTTTAACAACGAACTTATCCTTACTAACGCTAATGGAAACCAGAGTGGGGGGATATTTTTCGCACAACCGCTCAACCTTGGTTTTTGTTCTCAGTGGACCGTTGATTTTGAATACCGTATATGGGGAGGAAGTGCCGCCGATGGGTTGGCATTCTGTTTTTTGCAAGTTCCCCCCGCAGGATTCGTAAACGGCGGTGGGATCGGAATCCCAGGAAACGCGAATGGCCTTAAAGTTGTTCTTGATACGTGGGATAATGGCTGTGGAGCCAACCCGGAATTACAAATTTACAGCGGTGTAGGCTATAACGAATGCATTGCTGGGATTGTAAAGCTTACTAACAACGGTGGCATCCTCAATTTTGTGCGGGGAAACACATACCGTCCTGTTCGAATTATCTACAATAACGGACAAATCAACCTCTTGATTAACAATACCCCTTATCTATCGGCCAATTTTCCTATTAATTTTTCGGGTTACATGGGATTCACGGCAAGTACAGGCGGGGCCAATGATCAACATTCCATACGAAACGTGGTTATTTACACGGCCCAAGCCAGCTCTAACGCAGGGTTAGACGTAACAACGTGTTCCAATACCCCTGTAACCATCGGTAGTGCTAATACCCCGACATTTACATACAGTTGGTCCCCAAGCATTGGACTAAGCAACACCACCGTTTCAAATCCCGTGGTGACTTTGGTCAACAATACGAATGCCCCCATAACCCAAACCTACACCGTCACCACTACCCTAACGGCAAACCCCGGGGGTTGTCCTACGAACGATAACGTCGTGGTTACTGTGTACCCGGATCACATCACCAACACCGTTGATACCATTTGCGATGGCAGTTCCTACAATTTCAATGGCACTATGATCAGCAGTTCAGGCTACTACGTCGATACCCTTTCCTCCCAATTTGGTTGCGATTCCATAACCACGCTGGACATCATTATTTCTAATAATCCCGTTGTTTCCTCGCCCGATGTTTCCATTTGCTTCGGAGACTCCGCACTGCTGACTCCTACGGGTGCAAACACGTATCTTTGGACACCTACGGTGAATCCCGTCAATAATTTAGGCGAAATGTTGGTAGGCCCCGCTATATCGACGCAATACATCGTTCAGGGTTTAAATTTAGATGGGTGTTTTAATTATGATACCGTAACGGTCACTGTAAACCCGTTACCGATTCTACAACTGACGGCCAGTGACAACGATGTTTGTCCAAATACCCAAGTCCAACTTAACGCTTCCGGTGCGGCTACTTATAATTGGTCAGGTGTCGATCTCAACGGAAATTCCGGTATCAGCCAAACAATTACAGCGACTTCCTCAGGATGGTACGCAATTATTGGGACGAGCAATTTTGGCTGTGTTTCAGAGGACAGCACCTTCATTGTTGTATACCCCGTTCCTGTTCTTTCGGTAAATCCGTCATTGAGTGAAATATGTGTTGGAGAATCCATTAATATTAATGTAAACGGTGCGCAAACCTACCAATGGTCCAATGGAAATGTAGGCTCCAACTTCACCCATTTTCCCTTGAATTCTGAAACCATCACGATCATAGGATTCAATAACTTCGGCTGCAGCGACACCATCATTTCAGATATCGTTGTTTATCCAAATCCACTTGCCAGTATTTCCGTGGTAAATAGCAATTTGCAAAGCGACGATCCTACTGCTTACTTCGTAAACAACTCCAACAACTACACCCAAGCATTCTGGAATTTTGGCGACGGAACTACGCTTAATGAAAATGCCCAGAATATCACTCACCTCTACCCTCTCGAGGACGGAAATTATACCGTAACGCTTATCGTAAGTTCTGCGTTCGGCTGTCTTGCTGAAACGACCGTTGGAATTCAAGTATCGGGAGACCCGATATTTTTTGTGCCGAACACATTTACCCCAGATGATAACGAATTCAACAATATTTTTCAACCCGTATTCACTTCAGGATTTGACCCTTCTGCATTTCGAATGGTGATTTACAACCGCTGGGGAGAATTATTATTTGAATCCCTCTCTCACTTGGAGGGTTGGACGGGACAATACGGTGGCGCGAAGGTTCCTACAGGCACCTACACCTATTGGATTATTTACTTCGACAAGAAAGAAAATCGACTGAAAGAATTCACAGGTCATGTAAATGTTATTTACTAGATCGTTGTGTTGTTAAGATCCATTATTTCGTTGAGCCTCTGCGTTTTTTTGAGGATTAACAACTTCGCACAAGAGTCGGAAATAATCGTCTATTTATTTGTTTACGAAAGCGAGCAAACGCAGTCTGGAGCAGGGCATATCGCCATGGCCTTTGGTACAGATAGCAGTAAGCTAATTTACTATACAAAATATCGAAAAGGAGACGGAGGAAATCGTAAAGTACCAACCCTTACCCTTCAACAAGCTTTCATGTACGATCATCAGATCCTCGGTTTACAAACAAGACCACCAAGTATTGTGTTATCCTTACCTGTACATCAAATAAATATGAAGAGCATTGAAAAAGCGAGCGATCATTGGCATTTTAAACAATGGAGTATTTTCAAGAACAACTGTACTGATGCAGTGAAAAAGGTACTGCGAAAATGTAATATTAACCCTGGTATTGCCTTTTTGATAAGCACCCCAAACGAGTTAGTTGAGGACTTGGTTGAATCAGAGCCTGATAAATTTCGGAACCACGAATTTAAAGTTTTGAAGGGAAATCTATGTTTTTACCTAAAAAACGAGAGAAATGCAGTTTCTCAGGTAATCCTTGGCAAACGTAAGCAACGGAACAGGAAACATCAGGAACCGTGCCTGTAAAGAACGCCCATCGTTTTGGGACCTGAACTTTTTCTACCTGAAGCTCAACTCGAAACCCCAATCGTAACGCCTAACGCCGGCTTTGAAGAATTACCCTTTTATTCGGCTATTTTTTAACAAAACGCTTGGTAAAGGCTTTGTTGATGTTTACGTCAATAAGTTGCACCAAATAAATACCCGCGTTAAGCGAGTAAGTATCGAGGGTAATTTCATTGCCAAAGAATGCATTGGTGGCGATAATTTTTCCGGTTAAATCTGTCAATAAAACCTGATAATTTCCGTGATTTTCAGTCACAAGGGTAATGCTTTGATCGGCTGGATTCGGATACAAAAGTGCGTTGTGGATATCGCCCTCACCTTCCCCGTCCGTGATTCCCGCAAATGCCTGATTTAAAACAGGAAACTCAATATGAGTGGGGTATTCTGGCGCGAAAGCAATTCGATTAACGGCAACCCTGGGAGCCATTTCAACTCCTTCATAAACGTAGGTTTGGCCATCTCCTGGTTTGCGTCGGAAAAATTCTCCTGGCATAATGGGCAAATTCGGATTTACTTGATAGCGCGTGTAGTTGGAACTGGATATCAGTATTTTAACCCTGTGGCCTTTGCCAAAAGTGTACGCAATCGGAAGCATCTGAAAATGGTATTCGTAAATGTCGCCGATATTGATGTTGTCATAAATGGCATTATCGTCTTCTTGGCCTTCCGCAAGAGAACGCGCATAGTTTCTTCCGCGCGCATTGACACATCCTTCAACTACGAAAAATTCCCTACCGTCCGGGTATACGTCCACAACCCGTACAAAGAAATCCGTATCGGTTGGTCCTTGAGCGACACCAGCCGGGTTTGATTTTGCATACAAAGTCGCTTTTGGAAATCCTACAATGCTCATAGTATCATTGAGCACGGGGGTTTGATATTTAACAACTCCCGGGCGATCCATGGTATATTCCGCCCATTCCGTTAAGTCAAATTGCCCTTGGCTGTCACGCTGTCCGTCGGGCGTTCTAACAATCATATTTGCTCCGCCGATGGTACGAATGGGGTCATTTGGGTCGTGTAAATACATGTTAAACCCTTCATTGCTGGTTGGCGCGGAATTATTCATGGAGCCATTTTGATGCAAGTAAAAACTGGTCCACTCGATGCCTTGCGTCAATGGGAATTCATTCGCCGGATACCAATAGTTACCTGCGTTGGCATTTTCTGCTATGCCGTCGTCAACAGGCCCTGCCACGTAGAAACGAATATCCGGTGTTTGTAGATAGTCAACGTAGGGCACGCCTTCAATTTCTCCGTCGTCCAATCCTGGAATAAGCGGTGAACCGGTAGCAGGGACGTCTAAGGTAATTACCTGCTCCTGCATGGTGAAAACATCACGAATACCTATTTTTAGACCCGGTAATGTTGAAGATCCGGTAAGAAAGGCCACAAGGGTGTTAAGGGGTATTTTATAGTTCTCAGCAGGCACACGAATTTCAAAAATCCCAACGTTTGTCCATGCGTCGGATTGTTTTATGAACGCTTTCGGTTCACCAATAAATTGTGTACTGTCGTAATTTAAATTATACCGATACCAGGATATTGCCTCGGATTTTATGGCTTTTGAGATGGGCAAGTCAGCCTCAGAAAAATCATCCAAACTAAATCCTAAAATGTCTGAGATATTTTCAGGGTACGTCATATCTCCGGTTGTTCTGCTACCTATGGTCTGGTGAGCCCAAGGTCCTATGACCAATTTTTGTAGGTCTTTATTCTTTTTGGTAGGATCAAGGTGCTGTCGCATCAAATTCCAAGTTTCAATCTGGCCGTCGATGAAAATATCCCACCAACCCGTTAGGTGGAAAGCAGGGACTTCCATATTGCTGTAACGGCTAAACGTACCGTTCGCATCCCCTTCGCCCTGAGCATCCACTGGAGCTCGGGAAGCATCCATATCTCTTCGACCAATGCTATTTGGGTAGTAGCCCGCGGGCCCATCTTCATAACGCACGGAGGAAAAGTGATTGATGGCCCTTGTCGCGGCTTCAAATTTATTCGATAGACCGTAATCGGAGGCAGAATGTAAACTGTTATCGATATCGTTGTCAATATCGTTTAAGTCGTCGTTGGTTCCTGTAAAAATTTGCCCCTTCAACCAACCATTGACCAATTGGTCGCGAAAAACACCGTTTTGAAAGCCTGTGCTCTTGTAAAACTCTTGTGTTGCCACAATCGGCGTTAAGCATTTAAGGCCTGGTTGGGTGGGATCAATTTTATGTGCAGCCGCGGCCTGGTATTGGTTATAGCCTAAGGCGGAGGCACCAAACATTCCGATTCTGCCTGTCGAAATCATATCGGTAGTCTCGGGTGTACCATCCATATCAATGTCATACTGCCAAGTTCGACCGACAAGATCTTGAATCGAATGGTACCCGTCCTCGTGCTTATTTCCATTTCGGGGATCGCTCAACTCGGTCACATCAAGAATATGGCGATAATTTGGGTGGTAAGGATCCTTACTCCATCCATCGCTGTAAAGGGGTAAATAAACCCCCTGCGAAGTGTAACGTCCGCGCATATCTTGCACCGCATAGCCATAACCTAAAATGTTCACCGGTGTTGCTACGCCATCCCAGCTTCCCTTGTTGTAAGGCGTCCTCGAAAAAATCATGGGTAATTTGAAGGGATTCGGATTTGGGGCTCCGTTGAGAGAATCGTAAATGATGAGCTGTTGATTCTTCGGCAATACCTGAACCGGAATGTTTCCAACCAAGGGTAAATCGATGTTGATGACCAAGGAATCACGCAGGATCGGAAGGTAAAAATCCGTCATAAGTTGAATGCCATCGGGCATAGTTATCGGGAAAGTATACTTCGTTGAAAGTTCCTCCAAATTATCCAATTGTCCGTTAGGAACTACCCCTTGGGCAGTCAAGTTAAATCCCACAAGTAAGAAGCCGATGATTGTAACTTTTTTCATAGCAGTTGAATTTGCTCAAAAGTAACAATTTTTTAAAGTTTCTTTCACATTCTAAGAAAAACTTAAATTTGATAAATTTAATTTACGAATTATGTTAAAGTTTATTTGGATATTCTTTTTCGGAGCGTTTACGTTTTTCGCTCTTGGCCAAGCCTTAGAGGTTAGCGGCGTTATTCTAGACGAAGAGACAAAACAACCGATAGCCTTGGTCAAAATTCAAGAACCTCTAAGCAAAAAAGGAGCCATTACAGACGATAAAGGAAGGTTTGTTCTGAGTTTGGATTTTACCAGTCAACCATCCTACAACCTAATCTTACGCGCATTGGGGTATGATAATTACGAAGTGGTGGTCAACAAAACTTCAGCAAATCTCACCATTAACTTAACTCCCAGTTCCAAAGCCTTCAACGATGTCGTAGTGTCCGGAACTCGAGTGTCTGAAAAAATATTTGAATCCCCTGTTTCTATACAGCGGTTATCCGCGAAAGACATCTTAGCAAGCTCCAGTGGAAATTTTTACGAGTCGCTAAAAAATTTGCGCGGTGTTGACATTTCTACCTCAAGTGCAGGATTTCAAGCGGTGAACATGCGTGGCTTTAATTCAACCGCTCCTGTGAGAATTGTTCAGTTCGTGGATGGAATGGATAACCAAGCACCTGGATTGAATTTTCCTGTTGGCAACTTAGTAGGAGCAAATCCACTGGATCTGCAAAGCATCGAGGTTATTACGGGACCTGCCTCTGCTTTGTACGGACCGAATGCTTTTCAAGGTGTTGTTAATATGCTTTCGAAAGATCCCTTTCAGTTCCAGGGTGTATCAGCTGAATTGAAAACAGGGAGTCGAAACCTTATGGAAGGAAATTTCAGATTTGCTCATGCATTCGGCAAAAAACAACGCCTTGGGTTAAAAATCACCGCATCCTATTTACAGATGAAGGACTGGTTGGCAAATGACGCGGCTGCCAATACTTACGGAGATATCAGTGCTAATGTGAATCTAAGCAACATTGTTGCTCAATTTCAATACGATCCTACCTTGAGCCAAGAAGATATTGATCAGTGGGTTGCTTTAAATAACTACATTGAATTTAATCCTGTGGTTGGTCAAATAGGTTTGAACAATAAAACGATTACTGCTCCTGGTTACATCGAGCAAGATTTGGCGGAAAATAACGTACAGAGTTTTAAGTCGGGACTTGCATTGTGTTATAAACTGAAGGAAAACAGTCAATTGTCGTACAACGGTAAATTTGGTGTCGGAAGCGCAATCTATCAAGGGGCAAATCGGTATTCCATCAACGACATCCAGTTTCAGCAACATAAATTGGAATGGTCTGGAAAAAATCATTTGATTAAGGCCTACACTACTTTGGAAAATGCGGGAAATTCTTACGATGCCGTATTTACCGGAATCAACATATCTAAGGCCTCAATCGGCGACAATTGGGTACCTGCATACCTAAGCTCATTTTTTCAAAACCTATCTGATTTAACCAATGAATACGACGATGATGCTTCGCTGAACGATGTTAACCAGGCAATGGTGCTCGCCTTGGATTCAGCCAACAGTACTTGGTATACGCCCGGCACCGCTGCCTTCGATAGCCTGAGAGCAAGCATTGTCCAGAGTGCTGATTTACAACGAGGTTCAAAGTTTACAGATAAGTCCTCTTTGTATCATTTGGACGGCCAATACAAT
>Ga0194120_10007145_pt1 | contig 15408 bp, 11 predicted proteins | sample TA2MahCa65mmetaG_FD_148642 | JGI IMG/M metagenome (GOLD analysis project Ga0194120, IMG submission 148642) | Freshwater microbial communities from Lake Tanganyika, Tanzania - TA2015019 Mahale Deep Cast 65m | ecosystem: Environmental > Aquatic > Freshwater > Lake | place: Tanzania: Lake... | reverse complement strand
AGACGTGACGGCCTCGTCGGCCGCGACCAGCCAGCCGGATTCGAGGCGCAGGCGGCCCATCCCGGCGAGGTCGTCCTTGGGCAACCACTGTTCGAGCACCGCAGGGGTGATGCGGGCGGCCTGCAGCCGGCGCACGAGCAAAAAGGCATCCGCGCGGCTGAGCCCGGCGTTGCCGTCCAGCACAAGCGGGGCGCGCGGCGCGGCGGCGCGGATGGCGAGCAGGCGCTCTAGGTCGTGGGCCGGGCCGCCGGGGCCCCCGATCTTCACCTTGATCACCCGGATGCCCCGGCGCTGGATCCGGCGCACCGCCGCCGCCGCGGCCGCGGGGGTGCCCGTGGTGACGGTCATATCGGTCTCCAGGCGGACGGCCGGACGGCGGGCGGCGGCGGGGGCTTCGGCGGCCAGGAACGCGGTCAGGCTGACCCCGGCCTGCCGGGCGAGGGCGTCCACGAGGGCGGTTTCGAGGGCGCAGCGGGCGGAACCGGAGCGGGGCCGAGCGCGGGCGTGGAAAGCGCGGCCCAGTTCCGGCCAGGCGGCGGCGTCGCGGCCTTGCAGCGAGGGGGCGGCGGAGCGCAGGGCCTGGAGCGCGTCGGCCTGCGTCTCACCGTTGTAGGGCGGGAGCGGGGCGGCTTCGCCAAAGCCGACCGTGCCATCGGCCAGTTCGACGCGGACGAGGACATTGGCCGCGCTGGCCTGAGCCCCGCCGGAGATGCCGAAGGGTTCGAAGAGGGGGATATCTAGGGCGCGAATCGAGACCGAGCGGAGGGCGGAGGCGGGAAGCACGCGCGGAGCGGAGCGGGCGCATCCCGCGATAGCAATGCCAGCGTCCGTCGGTGCCGGCGCCCCGCCAGGCGCAGCGTTCCTCGCGCCAGATGCGCTGGCGGCGGCTCCAGTGCGCCCGCAGCGCGGCGGATTGATTGTCTAGCACCGCCTGCACCACGATCGAATCCTCGACGAGGACGACTTCCGGCACCGCGCCCAGGATGCGATCGGAGCCCTTAGCAAGTCGAGCAGGCCGAACATGGCCGCACGGAGCGCCGTGCCGGAGGCGCCGGGACCTTCCTGCGCCTTCTCCATGAAGCGGGCCAACACATCCAAGCGGCGGCGCAGGCGCGAGCCTTCCTCCACCTAGGTGATCTTCCGCCTCAGGGAAGCCCACCGAGCCAGCAAGCCTACGCCATGCGCGGAGTTAACCAACTCCCCTCGCTCGCCGACATAACTGGGCATCCCGATCATTTCCCCGGCGGCGGGGGAGGCAAGGTGACGGTCGAAGGCGGAGGGTAGGCAGCGGGGGGCGGGGATACTTTCCGTTGACCGCTTGCAAGCCCGAGCGGACGGCCCGGCAAGTGCCGAAGGAGGGTTGGGGCGGCGGGATCCCTCACCCGAAATCGGCTAACGGGAGCGCGTCATACGCAGGAACCGCAGCGGCAGGAAGACCGCCGCGAAGCCCAAGCCGCCAGCGATGCCCGCCCAGATGCCCGCGGCGCCCCACGGCCCGAAAATGCCCAGCCCATAACCCAGCGGCAGCGCCAGAGCCCAATAGGCCACCAGAGTGATCACGACCGGCACGCGGACGTCCAGCAGGCCGCGCAGCAGCGCGGCGGAAATCACCTGCACTCCGTCCGCGAGTTGGAACACGGCGGCGACAACCAGAAGCCCGGTAGCCAGCCTGATGACCGCGGGATCAGCGGAAAACGCGGCGGCGAGCGGGCGGCCGGCGAGCCAAAACGCGAGCATAAACGCTGTCATACAGATCAGGCCGGCGCCGAGGGCGCTGAGCCCGAGCGGTCGGAAGCGGTCCCGCTCGCCGGCGCCAACCGCGTGGCTCAATCGCATGCCGGCAGCGATCGAGAGCCCCAAGGGCACCATAAAGGTCAGGGATACGTAGGAGATGGCGATCTGGTGCGCGGCGAGGGGGACCGCCCCGAGCCAGCCGACCATCAGACCCGAGACCGAGAAGGCCGTCGCCTCGAACAGGAGCATCCCGGCGGCAGGGAACCCGACCCCAAGCATTTCGCGGAGCCGGCTGGGGGACCAGGTCGCCGAGACCTGGGTGGGCCCATCCGCCGCCGCCGCCCCGGATCGGGCCACGCCCAACCTGGGGTTACGCCTGATCCAGAGCCAGAGGGCCGCCGGCGCGCAGATCCGGGCGATCAAGGTGGCCACCCCCGCGCCGGTCAGTCCCCAGGCCGGGGCGCCCCAGTGGCCATAGATGAGGATCCAGTTTAGCAGAGCGTTGAGCGCGACTGCCGCGAGCGTGATGAGCATCGGCACCCACGGGTGGCCCATCGCCTCGGCGAACTGCCGCAGCGTCAGTTGCAACACGGCCGGTACGATGGAAGCGGCGCAGAGAAGGAAGTAAGGCCCCACGGCCGCAACGACCTCGGGGGGCTGCCCGAAGCGGTGCAGTTGCGTGGCCAGCACCCCCATTAACAGAAGTTCCGCCAAGCCGAAGCCGAACGCGAGCAGGCACCCGTGGCGGAGGTATTCGCTGGCCTCCCGGGGGGAGCCGGCGCCGCGCGCGCGGGCGACGAAGACCGCGACCGGCAGCATCAGGCCGATCCCCATCACGTAGAAGACATTGAAAATGTTGCCCGCGAAGGCAGAAGCGGCGAGCGGAACCGTGCCAGCGTGGCCGATCATCGCGCTGTCCGTAACCCCCATCAGCATCTGGCTGACCTGCCCGAAGGTGATCGGCACCGCCAAGGCAATGGTGGGGCGAAGTTCACGCCGCGCGGCAGCGACAAGACTCATCCGAGAACGCTTGCGGGTCCCGCGCCGCCCGTCCAGCTCCGGCTGGTCCCTGGCTGCTACCTCAGGCCCAGAAGCTAGCAACCTGCCGGCCTAGCCTCACCGGTGGCGGCCGTGGCAGATGATGTCCCGGACCAAGTAAAGACCCAGCACCGACGAGAGCAGGAAGCTGACGGTCCCCAGCGCCGGGTAACCGAAAAGTTGCGGCTGGATGCCCGTCGTCACATTCCCCGGCGACCCGATCATCAGCGCCCAGATAATCATCCCAGGGTGATGCGTTTCGCGGCGATCTTCACCCCATCATCGTGCTCCTGCAGTCCCCGGTGGGGCTGGTGGATCGCAAGGCTGTCGTGCTCCAGCCGCCGCCGCCGGCGGCGCAGTTTGAACGGTATCTCCCCGAGGCCGAGAACGTTGGGCCACAGCATCTTCCGGGAGCGGCGGACCGCACCCCTGAACTCGCTCGCTCGCAGCGCAACTCCCGCAGCACTGGCGCCGGCGCCGCTCGGAAATCAAACTCCGGATCCAGCACCCGCCCCACCTGATCCGGGTCGGCAGCGTTACGTTATCCGCCGCCTGCACGGTGGCGGCGGCCTAGTGGAGAGAGGCGACGCGGGCCGCAAGGGCGTCCAAGCGCTGCTGCGCGCGGGTCGATGCTGATTCGATTACAAACGCAAGACCTTGGCCGGGCGGGCGGAGGGGGGGGTCGCGGAGCGGGGGAAGCAGCGGCACCGCGCCCGACGACTGACGCTCTGGTTAAAAGGACAGGGGTTGCGAAATTACGGGGATTTGTCTTTAACCAAACCGCTTGTCGCCTCGCGCAACTCGCCCCGCCAAGCAAAAGCACCAAACCAGCATATGAGCAAACTGCAGCACCTCGCCGTCGCCTCTCTGGGGCGATTCGGCATTACCACCTCCGTCGTCGCGGGCGTCGCCTTCGCCGCCCAGCCCACGGTCTCGACCAACGAAGTCCAGACGATGGAGAAATTCGTCGTGACCGGGTCCCTGATCCCGATCGCGGCCGGCTCCCCCGCGATTCCCGTGACCGTCCTCGGCGCGCCGGAAATTGAGAAGACCGGCGTCAGCACCGACCTCCTCAACGTCTTGAAGAAGGCCCAGCCGGCGTTCTTCGGCTCAAACAACATCGGTTCCGAGAACGGCAACATCTCCTCGGGCTCGACGAACGGAGGCTCGCAGGTCTCGCTGCGCAACCGCGCGACGCTGGTGCTGATCAACGGCCGCCGGGCGAACATCTCGCCGGTGCTGGCCAGCGGTGGCGCGAGCTTCGTCGACGTAAGCGTGATCCCGATCTCGGCCGTCGAGCGCATCGAGGTCCTGTCGGACGGCGCCTCAGCGACCTACGGTTCGGACGCGGTCTCGGGCGTGGTGAACGTCATCCTCAAGACCAACTACGCTGGTGCGGAGATTGGCGGCACCTACGGCTGGAGCCCGAATGACGGCAAGTGGGCGACCCGCAGCTACTTTGGTGTGGCCGGCGCAAGCTTCGGCCCGACCAGCCTGACCATCACGACCGAGTGGAAGCGCAGCGACCCGCTCATCCAGCGGGAGCGCGACTTCGCCAAGGGCCAGTTCCGCACCCCTTCCTTCGCGGGATCGATCAACCTCGCCGGCACCACGGACTTTTACTTCCTGGCCGGCAACCGGAACGCTCCCCCGCAGAACCTTGACCTGACGCCGGCGCAGGCCGTCGCGCAGGGCATCTACCAGGGCCCGCTGACGCAGGACCAGGTGGCGCAGTTCTTCGATTTGGCCAACTACCCGACGATGCTGCTCCGCGCCCAGCGCCGCAGCTTCACCGCGGCCCTTGAGCATAAGCTCAACGACGCGACCTCCATCTTCGGCGACTTCATCTACTCGCTGAACGAGACCGAGTCCGTCCTCAACGCCCAGCCGGTCTCCGGCAACGTGGTCGGCACCAATCCGAACAATCCGTTCAACGTGACGGTCACGGCCCGCAACCGGTTCGTCAACTTCCCCCGCATCTATGCCAACCAGTCCACGAGCATCCGCGGTGTGGCGGGCATCAAGGGCAAGATCACCAACAACTGGAGCTATGAGCTGGCTGGCAACTTCAACCGCACCGATCACGCCTACCGCAACCGGAACCTGATCGACGGCGTGAAGTACACCGAGCTGGTAAACTCCGGCGCCTACAACCCGTTCGCGATCCGGCAGAACCCAGGCGTGATCGAGAGTATGCTGGGCATCCAGTTCCGCAATTACGACAGCCAGCTGAACAGCTTCGACTTCCGCCTCAACGGCAGCGTCTTCCGGCTGCCCGCCGGCGACGTCCAGATCGGCATCGGCGCCGAGACCCGCTGGGAATCCCTCAGCTTCGTAAATGACCGCTTCGACCAGACTGGCCAGTGGCTGCAGGCGACCCCGCGCCAGCCGTTCTCGGCCCGTTCGACCACCGACGGCTTCTTCACCGAGGTCCGCGTGCCGGTCTTCGGCAGCGGCAACTCGATGCCTGGCTTCCACGTGCTGGAGCTGTCCGCGGCCGTCCGCCACGACATCTACAGCAAGACCTCCGACCCGACGGTCCCGAAGTACTCGCTGCGCTGGCTGCCCTTCAACGACGAGTTCGCGATTCGCGGCTCGTACTCGGAGTCCTTCAGCGCACCAACCCTGTTTGACCTGTTCGGGCCGGTTTCCGTGGGCTTCACGGGCTCGATCAACACCACCCGCTACAACACCGGCGGCACCTCCCTCGGCGTGGCCTCCGGCTCCCGTCAGTACCGCTCGCAGTCCGGCTCGAACCCGGGTCTGAACCCCTCGGAGTCCCGCAACTGGTCCGCCGGTGTGGTCTGGTCCCCGAAGGCCATCAAGGGCCTCTCGGTTTCGGCTGACTGGTTCAACATCGACGAGCGCGACCTGATCTCCTCGATCAGCTCGAGCCTGATCGTGTCCGACGTCGAGCAGAAGGGTCCGGCCTCGCCGTACGCCAGCTTGGTCCGCCTCGGCACCAGCCTCGCGGGTGAGACGTACTTCGGCTCGGGCGCGGCGATCACCTCGCCCGGCCAGATGACCAACCGGCCCTCCGACGAGATCTGGATCTCCAACTCGATCGTCAATGTCGCCGGCTACTGGCAGGACGGCATGGACCTCGCGGCGAGCTACAAGTGGACCCAGCAGGGCCTGGGCAACTTCAACGCCTCGCTGGCCGGCACCTACATCCGCGAGTACGCGGTGCAGAGCCTCCCGAACGGCGCCGTCGCCCGCTATCAGGACGGCTTCTCCGGCTCGGCGGTTTATCCCCGCTACCGGACCCGCTCGAACCTCGACTGGGTTTCCGCAAACAACCGCTGGAATGCCACCATCGGCCACACCTGGGTGCCCGACTTGGACGACCTGGCCTGGTCGACCGAGTACCGCGTGAAGAGCTACCACACGTTTGACCTGCGCGTGGGCCACTCCTTCTCCGCTTCCTCGAACCGCTGGCTGAAGGGCCTGAAGGCGACGATCGGCGTGAACAACGTGTTCAACAAGTTCCCGCCGCTCATCCGCTCCGAGGGCAACCAGTCCCACGACATCAGCAGCTACGACCCGATCGGCCGCTACATCTACGGCTCGATCAAGTACAAGTTCTGATCTTGCGGGCGCAGCCGACGGCCAGCGCCCACCGTTCTGAGCCGGGCCTGCAGGGCCCGGCTCTTTTTTTCCCCGGACCCGGGCCTCCGGGGTGCCTCCGCCGGGGATTAGGCGTGCCATCGCGGGCGTTCGACGTTTGAAGGGCGCGATGGATCTGACCCCGCACCGGGCCCTATTGCGCGAATTGGCCGCCACCAGCGGGGAGTTCCTGCGCGGCCCTTGGGGCCAGCCGGGGCTTGCGGTGGAGACCAAGGCGGACGCCTCCCCCGTGACCGCAGCCGACCGCGGGGCGGAACAGCTGATGCGCGCACGGATCGCACAGGTGTTTCCCGAACACGGCATCCTTGGGGAGGAATTCGGAGCGGAAAACGCCGGGGCGGACTTCACCTGGGTGCTCGATCCGATCGACGGCACCAAGTCTTTCATCACCGGTGTCCCGCTCTGGGGCACGCTGATTGCCCTGCTCCACGAGGGCCGACCGGTGCTCGGGTGCATCCACCAGCCGATCCTCGGCCAACTGATGCTGGGGGACGGGCACACCACGACGCTGAATGATCGTCCCGTGCGCTGCCGGGCGGTGGCGGGGCTGGAGGCGGCGACGGTGCTGACCAGCGACCCGCTCAATCCGGAGCGTTACCAGCCGGGTTCCGGCTTTGAGCCGCTGATCCGCCAGGCGCGGCTGGTTCGCACTTGGGGCGACTGTTACGGCTACCTGCTGGTGGCCGGGGGCTGGGCGGACGTGATGCTCGATCCGGTGATGAACCCCTGGGACATCGCGGCGCTGGTGCCGATCCTGCGGGGCGCGGGCGGGGTGATCACGGACTGGCAGGGGGGACCGGCCTATCCGGCCAGTTCCACCGTGGCCGCGGCCACCCCGGCGCTGCACGCGGCGGTGCTGGCGGCGCTGCGGGGCGGAAGCCCGGGCGCCGGCGCCACCTGATCCAACGCGGCCCGCCGGCGGGCGCGATTCAGACCTGCTCCGGGATAGCGTAGGGAGGACGCTGCGTCTCCTTGAGCAGGAAGCGGGCGTACTCGAGCGCGCCTTCCTGCTGGCCAGAGACCGCCGTGATGCCGTCGCCGACCGCATCGAGCGACAGCCAGGGGCCGAGCCGGAAGGGCTGGCGGGCGAGATCGATCCCGTGCACCTGCAGGTGCGTCTGCAGCTCCCGGTGGATCGCCCCGGCGGCGGGGAAGTCCCCGAGCGTGGCGTCGATCGCGGCCGTCGGGGTGGCCTCGCCGGTCCGATAGGAGATGTTGCCGAAATGGCAGAGCGAGGCTGACAGGTGGCCCGTCTCAACCGGGGCGGCGAGGTCCTGGGTCCGCCGGGAGCGCACGGCATCGAAGAAGTTCTGGACGTGGGTGGCTCCGCCGTCGCCCGCGAACTTGCGGATCTGCTTGCCCGCCTTGTCGAAGGCGGTGGCGCCCACCAACCCGGCGACCGTCCCGCCCTCGCAGGTGGCGATGACTCCGGTGCGGAGGCCGCCGACTTGGTCGAGGTAATTCACCCCCGGCTTGGCCGGCAGCGCCCGGTGCTCGAAGATCAGCGGGATCTGGGCGTAGTCATAGACCGCGACGTGCGTGTTCGGGGTCTCGGCCGCGTCCTGGATCGAGTAGCGGTTGCCGAAGCTGACGATGCGGCGGGGCGGGCCATTGTGGCGGGCGATGCGGAGGGCGATGTCGAGGACGTGGACCCCGTTGTTGCCGAGCTCGCCGTTGCCGGTGTCCCAGGACCAGTGCCAGTCGTAGTGCAGCTTGCCGCGGGTGAGCGGCACCATCGGGGTGGGCCCGCAGAAGAGGTCATAATTGACCCCCTCGGGGTACCAAGGGAGGCGTTTGCCGATCGACTGGCGGAGATTGTAGACGATGGCGCGGATGTGCTGCACCTTGCCCAGCTCGCCCGAATGCAGGTACTGGATCGCCTGGGCGAGGCCGGTCTCGGAACGGTAATGGGTGCCGACCTGGACGATGCGGCCGTACTTGGCGGTAGCCTCGATCATCTTGCGGCCTTCCCAGACCGTGCGGGACATCGGTTTCTCAACGTAAACATCCTTGCCTGCCTGGCAGGCCCAGACCGTGAGCAGGGCATGCCAGTGATTGCTGGTGACGATCATCACCGCATCGATGTCCGCCCGGCCGATCAGCTCGCGGGCGTCGGTCGTCTGGAAGGGGGCGGGCGTGCCCTCGGGCAGGTTGCGGGCGACGCGGGCGAGCACCTGGGGATCGACGTCGCAGAGCCCGGCGATGCGCACCCCGGGCATCTTGACGAGGTTCTTGAGGTGGGCAGAGCCCTTGCCGTTGAGGCCGATCATGCCGAGGCGGATGGCGGCGTTGGCGCCGGGCGCGGCGGCGTAGACGGAGGGGCGGAGGCCGGAGGTGAGGGCGGCCCCGGCGGCTAGGGCGGACTGCCGGAGGAAGGAGCGGCGCGAGAGGGAGGGCATAGGCACGGGGGTAAAGACGGGCGGGGCGCAGGGGGAACCCGCCCACGGCGGGAACTGTACGCCCGGCGCCGGCGGGGACAAGCCGGGAGGCAGCCCTGGCGCACGCATCGGGGCGGGCGCACGCATTTGCGTTCGCCAGCAGGGAGCGGCGGACTTTCCTCGCGGAATGAACATCGATACCGAGGACCTGCTGGCACGTTTCTGTCGCTACGTCCGGTTCGACACCCGCAGTGATCCCCACGCGGGGATAACCCCGAGTTCACAGGGCCAGTGGGACCTCCTGCGCTTGCTGGAGGCGGAGCTACGGGCGCTGGACGTACCAGAGATTGAGCTTACGCGGGGTGGCTACCTGCTCGCGACCATCCCGGCCACGACCCGCCGGGCGGACGTGCCCACCCTGGCGTGGCTGGCGCACGTCGACACCGCGACGGAACTTCCCGGCGGGGCGACGCCGATCGTGCACCGCGCGTACGATGGGCGGCCGATCGTATTGCCGGACGATCCCACGCAGGTGCTGACCGTGGAGACCATCCCGCACCTGCGGGAATCGATCGGCGAGGACATCATCACCGCCAGCGGCAAGACCCTGCTCGGGGCGGACGACAAAGCGGGGGTAACGGCGATCATGGGCGCGGCGCGGTACCTCGTGCAGCACCCGGGGATCCCTCACGGGCGGATCCGGATCTGCTTTAATCCCGACGAGGAGATCGGTCACGGCCTGCGCACCTTGGATTTGGCGCAGCTGGATGCGAACTTCGCGTATACCTTGGACAGCGAGGCGCGGGGGCAGTTGGACGACGAGACCTTCTCGGCGGACGCGGCGGTCGTGGAAATCCGCGGCGTAGCGGCGCATCCAGGCTGGGCGAAGGATGTGATGGTGAACGCGCTGCGGCTGGCGGCGCGCTTCACCGCGGCGCTGCCTCTCTCCCGTTCCCCAGAGCGGACGGCGGACCGGGAAGGGTTCATTCATCCGACCGAGATCCGCGGCAACAGCGAGCGAGCGACCGTGCGCCTGATCCTGCGCGACTTTGAACTGGCGGGGCTGGCCGAGCTGCGGCGCCTGGTGGAGCAGGCGGGGGCGGCGGTACAGGCGGCGGAACCTGGCGCCAGCGTCGAGGTGGCGTTCCACGAGCAGTACCGCAATATGCGTTACTCGCTGGACCGCGATCCGCGGCCAGTGGACTACGCGCTGGAGGCGATCCGCCGGGCGGGCCTCACGCCGTTCCGCCATCGTATCCGCGGCGGCACCGATGGCTCGCAGCTGACCGCCCGCGGCCTGCTGACCCCGAATCTGTTTTGCGGGATGCACCAGGTGCATAGCCAGCGAGAGTGGGTTTCCCTGCAGGATATGAGCCGCGCCACCCAGATGCTCATCCAGCTCGCCCGCGTCTGGGAAGAGCGGCCCCCCGCGCCCCCAGTGGCCTAAGCCAAGTCAGCCAGAATCAGGTTGGTTTTCGGCGGGGCGCGGGCCAACCTCGCCCCCCTTTTTACTTTCCTCGCCATGGCCAAGACACCCTCGGACATCGGACTCATCGGCCTCGCCGTGATGGGTCAGAACCTTGCCCTCAACATCGCCGATCACGGCTTCCGAATCTCGGTTTACAATCGGACCACCGAGAAGACGGAGAAGTTCGTCGCCGAGAACCCGGCCACGCCGGGCGGCCTGCACGGGGCCGAGACCCTTGGAGAGTTCGTCCAGTCCCTCTCGCGCCCGCGCAAAATCGTGATCCTCGTCCAAGCCGGCAAGGGCACGGATGCCGTGATCGACAGCTTAGTGCCGTTGCTGGACAAAAACGATATCGTGATCGACGGAGGAAACGCGCTGTGGACGGACACCATCCGGCGCGAGCAGGCCCTGCGTGCGAAGGGGTTGCGGTTCATCGGTTCGGGCGTTTCCGGCGGCGAGGAGGGCGCGCGGTTCGGTCCGGCGCTGATGCCGGGCGGTGATCCGGCGGCCTACAAGGAATTGGAGCCCATCTGGAACGCGATCGCAGCCAAGGTGGACGCGAAGACGGGCCGGCCTCTGACGGGGGCGGCGCCAGGCCAGCCGATCCAGGGGGGGGTGCCGTGCGCGGCTTACATCGGTGAGAATGGCGCGGGCCATTACGTGAAGATGGTCCACAACGGCATTGAGTACGGCGATATGCAGATGATCTGCGAGGCCTACGCCGTGATGAAGGGCCTGCTGGGGATGAAGGCCCCCGAGATGGGCGAGATCTTCGCCGCATGGAACCGCGGGATGCTGGGCAGCTTTCTGATCGAGATCACCGCGGACATCCTGAAGCAGAAGGATCCGGTGACCCGGAAGCCGATCGTGGACGTGATTTTGGACACGGCGGGCCAGAAGGGCACGGGCAAGTGGACGTCGGTGAACGCGCTCGATATGGGGGTGCCGGCGCCGACGATCGCGGAGTCGGTCTTCGCGCGGTGCCTGAGCGCGATCAAGGAGGAGCGGGTGGCGGCGGCGAAGGTGCTGAAGGGGCCGTCCCGCAAGTACAAAGGTTCGCGCAAGGCGCTGGTGGCGGCGATCCACGATGCGCTGTACTGCTCGAAGATCTGTTCGTACGCGCAGGGCTTCCAGCTGATGCGGGAGGCGCAGAAGGAGTACAAATGGAAGCTCAACTTCGGCGAGATCGCGCAGATGTGGCGGGGCGGGTGCATCATCCGCGCCGTGTTCCTGCAGAAGATCACCGAGGCCTACGCAGGAAAGCCGGACCTGGCGAACCTGCTGCTCGACCCGTATTTCAACAAGACCGTGCGGCAGGCGCAGGAGAACTGGCGGAAGGTCGTGGCGCTGGCGGTGGAGTGCGGCGTGCCCGTGCCGACCTTCAGCTCGGCGCTGTCGTACTACGACGGTTACCGCTCGGCCCGCCTGCCCGCGAACCTGCTGCAGGCGCAGCGCGACTACTTCGGGGCGCACACCTACGAGCGGACGGACCGCCCCCGCGGCGAGTTCTTCCACATCGACTGGCCGGAGGCCGGCCGGCCCCAGCTGGCGATCAAGTGACCGGGGCAGCGCCCTGAGTGGGGCGCCTCCTACCTTTACTCCCTCGATTACCAGGCCCGCACCCTCCGCGACCGCTTCCGCGCCGAATTCCACGGCGCGAAGTTCACGGCCACCACCCGGGAGGGGGGTCGATGAACTTAACCCCGCCGCGCCGCCAGGTCCCGCTCCAGTGGGGCAAGACCCATTTTCATAGGCCCTCCCCAGAACGACACCCCGAGCCAATGCGGTGACTCCCGCCCCCGTAGGGCTGTTATTATCCCTCGGGGCGCCAGCTTGGCGACGCCTTTAAGCCGGGACGCTTCAGCGGACCCAGCGGCGCGACTCGGCCTTAGGGGCGGGCTCCTCCAGCGACTGGGCGAAAAACTCCTGCGCAGCCGAAACCAGCCGCGCGTAGCGGGTGTAGTCGCCCGCCCAGGAATTCGGGACGGACAGCCGCCGCAGCACCCCGCGCCCCCGCCGGTCGGGAGCTGCATCGTCCGGGCTCAGCTCTAGGCTAAACTGCGGATCGTGGGCGTGGACGACATAATGGCGGACCCCGCCGGGGGCTTCCCGCTCGATCCGGACAAAGGCTGAGGAGTCCATGGAGCGGAGCGTGGCCTTGGCCAGGGCCGAGGCAAACGCCGTTTTGCCCTTGAGCCGGGGGAAACGCGGGCGCAAACCCTCCCCACCCGCCGGCGAGGCGCCCCCGGTTTCACCGCGAGCAAACCGGATGACGCCGCCCCGGGCCCTCCCATGAAGTCTTCTCCGTCCCCCGGCCTGCCCACCTGGCTCTTCATCCTCACCGACCTGGCGTTGCTCGGCACCGCGGCAATTGTGGCGTGGACGAGCCCCCTGCCGTTGTCCACCGGCGCGGTGGTAGCGATCGTCGCCTGCGTGCTGCTGGGCGTCTTGGTGGGCCTGGTGCCGCTAGTGGCGCGGCTGGAGCGGCAGAAGAACGAGGCGCTCGACCAGCGGCAGCGGGCCCTCGAGGCCTTGGCCGAGACCGTGCGGGAATCCGCGCAACAAGTGAGCATCGCCACGGGCAGTCTGAACGGGATCGCGGAAATAGCGCGCCGCACGCTGCGCGAGGCAGAGGAGTTACCGGAAAAACTGCAGCAACGGGTGTCGGCTTTCCAAAGCCAGCTGGCCGAGGCAGAGGATGGGGCCCGGGCCGCCTTGGAGGAAGAGATCGCGGCGTTGCGGACCAGCGAGCTCGGGCGGATCGAAGCCGCCCTGAACCAGCTGGCGCGGACCGCCACTGAACTTACCCGGCTGGAGACCGCCGCGGCCAAACAGGTGGCGGCCCTGCAACGCGAGGCCGCCGACAGCGCGGCCAAGCTGGAACGCGTGCTCGCTGCCGCCCGCGAAGGATCCGGGACCGCGCGCGAGGTCCACGCGAGCCGGTCCGCCCGAGCTGCGGAAGGCGAAGTTCCTCGGCGAGAAGCCAGCCGGAAACCGCCGGAGGTCTTCGATCCAGGCCCCGACCAACTCTCATCGGCTCCGCCGCCTGCCGCGCCAACGACCGTCATCGAGGCTCCGATCTCGGTCGCGGTGCCTCCGCAGACCGCGACCCCTGCCCCGCGCAAGCCGCGCCGACCACGCCGCGAGGAAGCGGCCGAAGCCGCACCGGCGGAAGCTGCTCCCGCAGCTCCCCCCGCCGTCGCGCGGGAGCCGAAAGCCACGGTCGTCGAGACGGCCCCCGCCGCGCCCGCGCCAGGCCCCTCCCCGGCCGTGCCAGAGCCGCTAGCGCCCGCGCCAAAAGAGCGCCCCGTGGTCGCCGCGACTCCGTCCGAACCGGTGAAGACCGCGGAACCGGAGCAACAGTCACCTGCCCTTGGCCCAATGGTCGCACCTAGCGAACCGGAGTTGCCCCCGCCAGCGGCTCTGCCGCGCAAGCGGGCCGCCCGCCGGCCGGAGCCCGAGCCGGCGCTGGAGCTCGGCATCGAGGACAGCTCTCCCGGAGCGCGAGCTTCGGTCGAACGCACCCTCACTTCAGACGGCGCGACGCGGTTGCTGGCCACCGCCTACATCGGTATCGGCAACCGGTTGTTCATTCGCGGCGAGGGGCCGGGCCTGAGTTGGGAACGCGGCGTCCCGCTGCAATTCATCTCCATCGGAAAGTGGCGTTGGGAAACGGCCGAGGCCGGCGGGCCGATCCGCTTTCGCTTGTACAAGAACGACGAGCTCGAGTGTTCAGCCTTGGGTGAACAGGTGCTCGATCCCGGCTACCTCCAAGAAGTCACCGCCTCGTTCTGAGCCAAGAGCTCGGGCGCCGGTCGCTCCAGCTTAGTAATGCGGCGGCCGCTCGTCCGCCGGCTCCGGCGCCGCGCCCGCGTCAGCTCTCGCCTCGCGGACGCGCCGCAGCTCGCGACGCAGGGCGTCCAGTTCCTCGGTCAGCTCCAGCATCGCGCGATCCTGCGCGGTGACGTGCCGCTCCAGGTACGCGATCTTCTCCTCAAGGCGTAGCAGGCGGTCCTCGCTCATTGCGCCTCGCTCCTCCCGGCCGGCACCGCCAGCAGGTCCCGCAGGGCGGCCGGATCCGCGACCGGCGGCAGGCAACGCTCGTCCTCACAGACAAAGGCCGCCGGCCGACCGCCCGGGGGCCGGAGCTCGGCGAGCCACGGAGAGCGTTCCGCGAGCCAGCGCTGGCCCTCGCTGCCATCAGCGGCCACGACGTTACGGCGCGGGCCGAAACTTTCCGCGACCACCGCTGCGAGCGATTGGAAAGCGGGGTCGGCCGGATCGCCGGCCAGCACCACGAGGCGCGGGGACTCCAGCCCCAGTTCGAATGCGCATAGGAGCTGCGGCACGGCGTGCGGGGCCCGCTCCCAGCGGCCGCGAAACGCCTCGATCGTGCGGACGCCGCGCTCCCGGAACCCAGCATCCTTGCCTAACAGGGCGCTCAGCCGGAGCAAATTGAGGGCGGCGAGGCTGCTCGGGGCCGGTTCCGCGCCGTCGTAGTCCTCCTTAAGGCGCAGGACCAGGGAGGGATCATCCGCGGCCGAGTTGAAGTAGCCCCCGGCGGCCTCGTCCCAGAATCGAGCGTCCATCCGCGCTTGGAGGCGTTCGGCCCACTGGAGCCAGCGGATCTCGAACCCGGCCTCGTAGAGGTCGAGCAGACCCTGAATAACCGCGGCGTAGTCCTCAGCGAAGGCGGGCGTGGAGCCCCGCCCGCCGCACGGGTCGGCGGGCGCGGGGGCTCGCCAGACCCGGTAGAGGGTGGCGGTGGCCTCGTCGTGCATCTCCCGGCGGAGGAATTTGGCGATGCGCGTAGCGGCCGCGAGGTAACGGCCCCCGTCGCCCAGCGTGCGGTGGGCTAGGGCAAGGGCGGAGAGCATCAGGCCGTTGGGCCCGGCGAGGATCTTGTCGTCCAGATGGGGCCGGGGCCGGGCGCGGCGGGCCTCCCGGAGGCGCTCGAGCAGCAGCACCAGCCGGTCGTTCGCCGAGGCGGGATCCAGCTGAAGCTGGGCGGCGGTCGCGGCGAGGGGTCGGATCTGCGCGAGAATGTTGCCGCCGCGAAATTCCCCCTGCGGGTCGAGTTCGTTGGGGACGTTGCCTTCGTCCTGCACGCCGAAATGCGCCGCGAGCAGCGGGAAATCGGCCCCGAGGAGCCCGCGGAGCTGC
>Ga0194120_10007144_pt1 | contig 15409 bp, 8 predicted proteins | sample TA2MahCa65mmetaG_FD_148642 | JGI IMG/M metagenome (GOLD analysis project Ga0194120, IMG submission 148642) | Freshwater microbial communities from Lake Tanganyika, Tanzania - TA2015019 Mahale Deep Cast 65m | ecosystem: Environmental > Aquatic > Freshwater > Lake | place: Tanzania: Lake... | reverse complement strand
GCACGGGCGCACCGGCGGCAGGGCCGACCGGAGCCAAGGCGACCGGTTCGACCGCCGGCGCCTCACCCGCCGCGCGATCGGCGCCGACCGGAGCGAGGCCTGCTGCCGCAAGCTGCGCGCGATCGCCGACCGCGATGGGATCGACACCCGTCGCGCGCCGATCGCCCCGGACCGACTGGCCAGCGGCGACCACGACGACCACCAACGCGGCAGCAGCGACGCCGGCGCCGATCGTCTGGTTGCGGCGCTGGCGATCGGCGCGATCGAGGCTCGCGCACACGCGCGCCCGCAGCGCATGGGTTCGCGCGCCGCCGGGCGCCGGCCGCAAGTGGCGCGCGACCAGCTCCTGGACAGCGCTCTCGCGGGCGACGATCGCGCGGCACGGCGGGCATCGCCGCAAGTGCTCCTCGAATTCGACGTGCTCGCGCGAGGCGAACTCGCCGTCGAGGAAGGTGTGGGCAAACTTCTGGATGTCCTGACAGTTCATCCGTGGCATCCGTGGCGGCGCGACACGCCGAACGAAGCGGGAACCAGACCTGCCCCACGACCCCGAAGATCGCGTGGGATCGAGGCCTCGCCAGACCGGGTGTGGGCCGCAGGCGATCGCGGCAGCGGGCGTCCGCCCCCTTCGCGCGACCGGTTGACTCCTGCGGCAGCCATGACCTGCAACCCTCCACCGGTTTCGGAACCGCCGCGCTCGGAGCCTGTCGGACCCACGTCCGCCAGCCCCCCTGCTGTTCGGTCTGGCGGCAGCGCCCAACACCTTCCTGAAGTGAATTCAAGCAGCTTCATCCGATGACCGTTCGCATCCGCGGCCATCTTGGCAACCTGTCGCCATCGGTTCAGCGTCTTCACGGCCCTCTCCGACAGGGTGCTAGCCGGCCGACGCGCGGCGGGCCCGCATGCGAAACGTGTCGAGGTCGACGACGCCGTGATCGTCGGCCTCGGGCTGGGCGATGATCCCCTCCTGGACGGCGTGATCGATCAGCCGCTTCTGCATCGCCTTGCGCGCGCGGTACAGGCGGCTCATCACCGTTCCGACCGGGCAATCGAGGACCTCGGCGATCTCCTTGTACGAGAATTCCTGCAGGTCGGCGAGGAGCAGCACGGAGCGGAATTCCGGCGCCAAGGCGTCGAGCGCCTCCTGGACGTGGCGCGACACGACCCCATCGAGGACCTGAAGGTCGATCGGGCGATAAAAGCCGTTGTCCTGGACGGACTCGGCGGCGGCGAGGCCGACGTCGCCTGGGGCGTCGATGTCGACGGCGTTGGCGCGCTTGCGCGAGCGGCGCAGGTTGAAGTAGGTGTTGGTCAGGATGCGGAACAGCCACGCGCGACAATTGGTGCCGGGCTGGTAGGAGTCGAACGCCGCCAGGGCCTTGAGGTAGGTCTCCTGGACCAGGTCGTCGGCGTCCGCGCCGTCGCGACACAGGTGCACGGCGTAGCCGTGAAGCGCGTCGAGGTGGGGCATCGCTTCGCGCTCGAACGCTTCGCGCCGGCGCCGCTGCCCGCTGAACAACCCGATCATCCCGTCGCCCCCAGCCGCGGACCCGCCGGCCGCAGCACCACAACACGCGCGCGCCGGGCCTATTCCCGACGGCCGGGCCCGTCAAGGGTAGCAGCGCCGGCGCCACCCGCAAGGCCGAATGGAGGGCGGTGCATGTGCGCCCTCACCCCGCCCTTCGGGCAGGGCGCGGTTCGAATTCAGGGGTGGCCCTGACCGCAGATCCACCATTTGTTCAAGTCCATGGGATCACGTGAAACCCGGAGTCGTAGGTGCCGGCGAGCGGCCGCGACGCCGAGCCAGGCCCTGGCCGGGGCTCTGCCTCCGCCGGACGCGACAGCGCCTGTCGGTGGGCCGGCCGGCGCGTGTGGGCAGATCCACCATTTGTTCAAGTCCATGGAATGACGTGAAACAGCCACCGCGAGCGCGGGACGACGACCCCAGAGACCCGACCCCGGTTTGGGAACCGCGCCCCTTCGGGCACCCGTCGTTCGTCGCTCGGATGAACGACCCCAGAACAGCGGAACGGCTTCCCGCCACGATCGGTGGCCCAAGTCCAAGAGGTGGCAACAAATTCACCGGTCAGCCGGTCGCCCACTGGCTCGGCGTCTTCGTCTGTCCGCCACACGTTGCCCTGAGGCAGCCGCGGCAGATGTCACGCTGCCGGTCGTCCACATGCTTTGCAGGGCGGCGGTGGCGGCCTGTGGAGCTTGTGGGAAACCTGAAGGGTTTTCCATAAATCCACAGGCCCGGTGTCGTCCTGGCCCCGGCGCTACGTTGACCCCTGGTGGTTGGCGCGCGCCCGCTGCTGCGCGACTACCGCCCCGCGTCGGTGGGTTCGATGCCCCCCCCGGAGTCTTGATCGACTCCCGCTGGGCGGCCAGGGCGACTGGCCCACCCCGGGGCGCAAAAGTGCTCGCCCCCTCTTGACGGCACGCGCGCGCGGCGTATCCTTTCGCTCCGCTTCGCAGGCCCTCGTCGGCCAGCCGAGCGGCCGGCGCTGTGCGCGCCGGAGCACGCCAGCGGTGGATGTAGCTCAGCAGGTAGAGCGCGGGATTGTGGTTCCCGATGTCGTGGGTTCGAAACCCACCATCCACCCCGCACGGGCTCCATCCCGGCTGCGGACAGGCCTCGCGCGGGTTCGGACGGTTGCGCATCGCTCCCGGCCCCGCACGCCCTGCCTCAACGGCCGTCTGCGACGCGGCTCACGCCCACCGCCGCGGCCGGCATCCCGGCCGCCGAACGAGCCCCGCGCAGCGCTGCGCCCGTAGCTCAGCTCGGATAGAGCATCGGACTTCGAATCCGCAGGTCGCAGGTTCGAATCCTGCCGGGCGCGCCGAGCAGCTTCACCCCAACCGTCGATCAGACGGCGTTCCCAGGCCCCTTTAGCTCAGTCGGTAGAGCAGCGGACTCTTAATCCGTAGGTCGAGTGTTCGAATCACTCAGGGGGCACCCCACGCGCCGGGAAGCGAAGCGGATCCGCCGTGCGCCGCGCTGTGCGCACGCCGGCCGCCGCGCCCGGCGCGGGCGTTTTTGGCCGCCACGCCGGCGCGAGAGTGGCGAAATCGGTAGACGCACCAGATTTAGGTTCTGGTACCTCACGGTGTGGGGGTTCGAGTCCCCCCTCTCGCACCCACGCGCGGTCCGGCCGGCGCGAGACCGCCCTTGCGTTGCAGCCGATGGGGGCGCGACGTCCGGTCCCGGCCGCCCACCCATGAGGGCAGGATGATGGAAACCTCCGCGTCGACCACCCCCACCGTCGAGGTCGTCGGGCCGACCAAGCGCGCGCTGCGATTCGAGGTCCCGGCCTCGGCGGTCGGCGCCGCCTTCCGCACCGCAGTCACCGATCTCGCCGCCGTCGTGCGCCTGCCCGGGTTCCGCCCCGGCAAGGCCCCGGCGCAGGTGGTCGAGAGGCAGTTCCGCAGCGAGGTCCATTCGCGCGCGCTCGACCTCATCATCAAGCGCCACGCCGACGCGGCGGTCGCAGCGGCGGGGCTCCGCCCGCTCGGCCGGGTCGAGATCGAGGTGCGGTCGTTGGTCGACAAGGGATCGCCGCTCACGCTCGCGGCCCACTTCGAGGTCATGCCGGCGATCGACCTCAGCGGCAGTGTGGGCGCCGAGCTGACCTACACCGCGATCGCCCCCGATGACGGCGACATCGACGCCGAGATCGCCAAGGTCCGCCAGGGGCGCGCCGAGCTGGCGCCGGTCGACGGGCCGGTCGACGACATGGACGCGGTCACGATCTCGTTTACCGTCACGGAGCCGGGCGCTGGCGAGCCCTTCCGCAAGGCCACGCGCCTCGAAACCGATTTCGACGGCAGCAGCCTGCCCCTCGCCGTTTTGCAGGCGTTCGCCGGCGCCGCGGTGGGTGCGCAGGTGGCGACGACCGTGCGCCTGGCCGACGACAGCGAATTCCACGTCGAGGGCGAGCTGCACGAGATCGTTCGCAAGGTTCTGCCCGAGGTCGACGACGAGCTCGGCCGCGATCAGGGCTTCGCCGATCTCGCCAGCTGGAGGGCCGACATCGCCGTTCGCTTGCAGGCCGAGGCGGATCAGATCGTCGCCGACGAGAAGGCCGCGGCCGCGTTGCACCACGCGGCGAGGACCATCGCCATCCCCGAGGCGCTGATCGACACGGTCGCCGGGCGGTTCCTTGGCGAGGACGCCGAGTCGGCACACCCTCTGCAGCGGGCGGTCACGCGGGGGTTGGCGCGCACGACGCTGGGCCAGTCGTTGGCGCTCGAGGCGGTCATCGCCCAGCACGCGATCACGGCGAGCGACGACGAGGTCGAGCGGGCGCTGGCCAGCCACAAGACCGACGCCCTGCAGCGCAACAAGCACCGCAGGGACGAGGTCGAACGCCACTTCGCCGGGCCCGAAGCGCGCTCCAGGGCGGCCACCGACGCGCGGGCGAGCAAGGCCCGCAGCCGGCTCGTCGACCTGGCGGTGTGGACCTGCGAGGACACGGTGACGCTGCGCCAATGGCACGACAAGGCACGCCCCCGTGCGCCGGCCTCGTCGACCGGGCCGGCGGCGGCGGACGACGCCAACCCAGACGCGGCCGGCAGCGGCGCAGTGGCGGTGTAGCATGGGCAACCGGATCCCTCGCGCGGCGGGCGCGCACGGCGAGCAGTTCGCCGCCTACCTGCCGATGCCGAGCATCTACGTCACCGAACAGACGCCGCGCGGTGAGCGCAACGCCGAGATCTGGGGCCGCCTGCTGATGGACCGGATCGTGTTCGTCGGCACGTCGATCAACGACGGCATGGCCAACCTCATCATCGCGCAGCTGCTGTTCCTCGAGAGCGAGGACCCGACCAAGGAGATCTCGCTGTACATCAACAGCCCGGGCGGCTACGTCGGCGCTGGGCTCGCGATCTACGACACGATGCAGTACGTCCAGAGCCCGATCGCGACGATCTGCATCGGCCAGGCGTCGTCGATGGCCGCGGTGCTGCTCGCCGCCGGGACCAAGGGCCGGCGGGTGATCCTGCCGCACGCCCGCGTGATGCTGCACCAGCCTCTCGGCGGCTTCTCCGGCCAGGCGACCGACATCGACATCGCCGCGCGCGAGATGCTCCACACCAAGAAGATGCTCAACGACATCGTCGTGCGCCACACCGGCCAGCCGCTCGAGCGGGTCCAGCGCGACACCGACCGCGACTTCCACCTCGGCGCCGAAGAGGCGCGCGAGTACGGGATCGTCGATCAGGTGCTCGTCCGCAAGGGCAAGTAGGCGAGGGCCGCCTCGGCCCGCAACCTGCTGAGATCGCGAACGACAGGCGCCTTGTGCCTTTGACCGCGCGGCGCGGATCGCGCTACCCTATCCGAACACGCCCGCGGCGGCCGGCCGCGGCAGCGAGGACTCCATGAGCCGCCGCGACTTTCAGAACCTGGCCTGCTCGTTCTGCGGCAAGTCGCAGCGCGAGGTCAAAAAGCTCATCGCCGGGCCGACCGTCTACATCTGCGACGAGTGCATCAACCTGTGCAACGACATCATCGCGGAGGAGGTCGAGCGCGACGACAAGGCGACGGCCGGCAGCGCGATCCCCAAGCCGCGCGAGCTGAGGCGCATCCTCGATGACTACGTGGTCGGGCAGGACCGCGCCAAGAAGGTGCTGTCGGTCGCGGTCTACAACCACTACAAGCGCATCGACTACAAGGGCAGCAAGCACCAGGACGTCGAGCTGCAGAAGTCGAACGTGCTGCTGCTCGGCCCGACGGGATCGGGCAAGACGCTGTTGGCGCAGACGCTCGCGCGCATCCTCAAGGTGCCGTTCACGATCGTCGACGCCACCACGCTCACCGAAGCGGGCTACGTCGGCGAGGACGTCGAGAACATCATCGTGCGGCTGCTCGAGGCCGCCGACCATGACGTCGAGGCGGCGTCGCGCGGCATCGTCTACATCGACGAGGTCGACAAGATCTCGCGCAAGGCCGAGAACATGTCGATCACGCGCGACGTCTCGGGCGAGGGGGTCCAGCAGGCGCTGCTCAAGATCCTCGAGGGCACCGTCGCCAACGTCCCGCCCAAGGGGGGCCGCAAGCACCCGCAGCAGGAATTCATCGCGGTCGACACCACCAACATCCTGTTCATCTGCGGCGGCGCCTTCTCGGGGCTCGAGAAGGTAATCGAGCGCCGCGTCGGGCAAAAATCGATCGGCTTCGGCAAGGAGCGCGCCGATCTGCAAGGCGACATGGGCAAGCTGCTCGAGCTGGTCCAGCCGGAGGACCTGATCAAGTTCGGCCTCATCCCCGAATTCGTTGGCCGGCTGCCCGCCGTGGTGTCGCTGCACGAGCTCGACGAGGCCGCGCTCGTCACGGTGCTCACCGAGCCCAAGAACGCCCTCGTCAAGCAGTTCCGCCGCATGTTCGAGATGGACGGCATCGAGCTCAAGTTCACCGACGGCGCCGTCCGCGCCATCGCGCGGCGGGCGATCGATCGCAAGGTCGGCGCGCGCGGCCTGCGCGCGATCCTGGAGGAGTCGCTCCTCGACCTCATGTACGACGTCCCGGGCGACGCGAGCGTGCGCGAGGTGATCATCGACGAAGAGGCGATCACGCGCGGGCGCTGGCCGCTCATGGGCCTGACCGAGAACGCCGCCTAAGCGCCGCCCGCCGGTCGCCGCCGTCCGCCGCCACGGGTCACCAGCGGAGTCCCGCCCGTCCGAAGATTCGGCATACAGCATACGGAGTTGACGGATAGGCGCGTGCGCCGACGTCGAGGTCGTCGCCGCGGGCGAAGCCGCGCCGAAAGCCGCCGGAAGCGGCGGATCGGGCGCCGCGATTCGCCTTGACGCCGCGGTGCCCGGCTGCTTACCTGCCGACGTAGCCGCCTCCGCGCGGCGCGGGGCCCGTGATGTCGAGCGATCCGTCGAGTCCTTCCCCACCTTCAGCGCTGCCAGTGCTGCCGCTGCGCGACGTGGTGGTGTTTCCCCACATGGTCGTGCCGCTGTTCGTCGGCCGCGAGAAGTCGGTCGCGGCGCTCGAGGCGGCGTTCGCCCGGCCGGACAACGACATCCTGATCGTGGCGCAGGTCAACGCGAAGACCAACGACCCCGGGCTCGCCGACGTCTACGATGTCGGCTGCATCGGTGTGGTCAAGAACATCATGCGGCTGCCCGACGGCACGGTGAAGGTGCTGGTCGAGGGCGTCCGCCGCGCGCGGATCGACGGTTTCGTCGAAGGTCACAGCTGGCTGTGCGCCGAGGTCCAGCCTCACGCCGCGGTCGACGATCCGGCGCCGACGGCCGGCCAGGCCGAGTCGCTCCGCCAGGACGCCCGCGCCGCGTTCGAGGCCTACATCAAGGTCAACCGCCGAATCCCGCCCGAGATCCTGCTGTCGGTGACGGCGATCGACGACCCCGGCCAGCTCGCCGACACCATCGCGGCCCACGTCGCGCTCAAGCTGCAGGACCGCCAGGACCTGCTCGCGCTCGCCGCTCCCTACGCGCGGCTCGCCCACCTCAAGGGGCTGCTCGACGCCGAGGTCGAGGGCGCCCAAGGAGAGGCGCCGGCGGCGCGCAAGGCGGCCCCGCCGCGCGGCCAGCCGCAGGGCGAAGGCAGCGGCGAGGCCGATGAGTTCAAGCAGGAGCTCGAGGAGCTCGGCAAGCAGATCGCGGCCAAGGGCCTGCCCGACGAGGCCAAGGACAAGCTCGAGCGCGAGCTCAAGAAGCTCAAGGCGATGAACCCGATGTCGGCCGAAGCGGGCGTCGTCCGCACCTACCTCGAGTGGGTGCTGTCGCTGCCGTGGGCGGCGGTGAGCGCCGACAGGCTCGACGTGGTCGAGGCCCAGAAGGTCCTCGACGCCGACCACTACGGCCTCGACAAGCCGAAGGAGCGCATCGTCGAGTACCTGGCGGTCCAGCAGCTGCGCGGCGAGATCGGCAAGGGGCCAGTGTTGTGCCTCGTCGGCCCGCCCGGCGTCGGCAAGACGAGCCTCGCCAAGAGCGTCGCGCGCGCGGTTGGGCGCAAGTTCGTGCGCATCTCGCTCGGCGGAGTGCGCGACGAGGCCGAGATCCGCGGCCACCGCCGCACCTACGTCGGCGCGCTGCCTGGCAAGATCATCGCCGCGCTCAAGCGCGCCGGCACCTCCAATCCGGTCCTCCTGCTCGACGAGATCGACAAGATGTCGATGGACTTCCGCGGCGATCCGGCCAGCGCGCTGCTCGAGGTGCTCGACCCCGAGCAGAACAACGCCTTCGTCGACCACTACATCGACCTCGACTACGACCTGTCCAAGGTGCTGTTCATCACCACCGCCAACAACCTGCCCAACATCCCGTGGCCGCTGCAGGACCGCCTCGAGATCCTCGAGCTCGGCGGCTACACCGAGCCCGACAAGCTGGCGATCGCCAAGCAGTACCTCATCCCGCGCCAGTTGGAGGAGACCGGCCTCGGCAAGGCCGCCGAGGTCAAGCTCAGCGACGAGGCGGTGCTGACGCTCATCCGCAGCTACACCCGCGAGGCCGGCGTGCGCAGCCTCGAGCGGCAGGTCGGCAGCGTCCTGCGCAAGTTGGCGACCCGGCACCTTTCGGCCAAGACCGGCAAGCAGAAGTCGCGCTACCACGTCACCGGCAAGCAGGTGGTCGACCTGCTCGGCCCGGAGAGGTTCCGCAAGAACGACGCCGAATCGAGCGACCGGGTCGGCGTGTGCAACGGACTGGCGGTCACCGCGACCGGCGGCGACCTGCTGCTGGTCGAGGTCGCGCTGGTGCCGGGCAAGGGCAAGATGACGGTGACCGGCAAGCTCGGCGAGGTGATGAAGGAGTCGGTCGAGGCGGCGATGACCTATGTGCGGTCGCGCGCCCACCTGATCGGGCTCGGCAAGGACTTCGCGACCAAGGTCGACGTCCACGTCCACTTCCCCGAGGGCGCGATCCCCAAGGACGGCCCGTCGGCGGGGATCGCGATCGCGACCGCCCTGTGCAGCGCGCTGACCCAGATCCCGGCCCGCCACGACGTCGCCATGACCGGCGAGATCACCTTGCGCGGCCGCGTGCTGCCGATCGGCGGCCTCAAGGAGAAGCTGATCGCCGCCCACCGCGCCGGGGTCAAGAAGGTCATCATTCCGCGCGACAACGAGCGCGACCTGCCCGAGATCCCCAAGGAGGTCATCAAGGACCTCGAGATCGTCGCCGTCGACCACGCCGACCAGGTGTTGCAGGACGCCCTGCGCCTCGACGATCCCAAGGCCTTCCTCGCCAACCCGACCGCGCTGTCGCGCGACGACCTCGGGCTGCACGACCCGGTCGCGACCACGCATTAGCAGCCTGTCGCACCACCGTCCGCCAGGCCGCCAGCCCGTTGGTCATGTGGCGGCGACCACCTACCGCCTGATCTGAATGCATGGAGTTCCCGCCGCCGACCGTCCGCGGCAGCGGCGTGCCGGGATCCTGCTGCCATCGGTTGAGCGTCTGTTCGGCGGTCTGCGACAGGCCGCTCGCCGGCCCCAGTCCGCGTTCGCTGCCGGATCGCGACCTCGCTGGCGAGAATTGCCCGCCACCGTCCAGCCCGGCCGCGGCGTTGGGACAAAGGTCGAGGAGCGAGCGGGCGGGCCACGCTCAAGATCGTCCCGGCGAGCGGATCCCGCCAGCCGACGCCCTGACGCGGCCGAAGTGGCGAATCGGGGTGCCGGGCCGACGGAGCGCAGCCGTGGAGGCGGGCATCGCGCGGTGGCCCCTTCAATCGATCGGACCGGCGACGATGGCGCACCAGGGCAGTCCGCTGGCGCCGCCCCATCAGCGCCGGCTGCGCTCCACCCTGCGACTGACCGGAGGGCGACACGGCGGTCCGTCGGCGCCGACCTCCGCGCACAGCGACGCCGAGACGTAGAGCGACTCGACCGTGCGATCGGCGCGGCCGTGCAGCGTCGCCTGGGCCGACCGCCCGGCGTCGAGCTCGAATCGGACGAGCCCGAGGTCGGCCGGCAGCGCCTCGCCATAGCTCCGCCCGCCGGTGTGGCCGTCGTACGACAGCAGCACCGGCACGCCGCGATCGCGCAGGTCGCGCAGGCCGGCGACCAGCGCGCCGCGATCGAGGCCCTGGTGGTAGCGGCGATCGGCGCCCGTGCTCGTGCCGTGGTAGGGCGGGTCGAGGTAGGCCAGGTCGGCCGTGCCGGCAGGAGCCAGCGTCGCGCGCCAGTCGCCGGCGACGAACGCGGCCTTGTCGCGCAGCAGCGCGGCGGCGCGGCGCAGCTGGGTGCGCACGCGGTCGGGCGCGCTGCCGCGGCGGCGGTGGTCGGCCGACTGGTTGAAGCGCCCGTCGCGACCGAAGCGAATCGCGCCCTTGACGCAGCGCGCCGCGAGCCACAGCAGGTCGACCGGATCACGAAGGGCGTTGAAGCGCGCGCGTGCGGTCGCGAATTCGCCCCGGCCGCCCGCGCCCTGGTCGCTCCACAGGGCGGCATAGACGTCGGCGACGGCGTCGGGGTCGTCGATCACCCGCCGCCACAGCGCGACGATCTCGGCCAGGCTGTCGCCGATGACCAGGCGGTCGGACAGGTCGCGGCTGGCGGCGTAGAGCGACAGCGCCGCCGAGCCGCAGAACGGTTCGTAGATCGTGCGAATCCGCCGCGCCCGCGGCACGAACGCCGCGATCCGCGCCGCCAGCAGGCGCTTGCTGCCCTGGTAGGGCAAGACATGGGGCGGCGGGTCGCGGTCGGCCATGACGACAGCTTGGCCCGCCAAGCCTTGAAAATCCAGCCCATCGCGCGTAATGTGCCGCCCCCCAGACGGCACGGGGTCTGGCCAGGAATCCGCCATGTTGGAGACGATCACCAAGGGCTTTCGCTCAGCGCGCCACCGCCTGCAGGGCTACCGCGAGCTGGACGACGCCACCCTCGACGAGGTGCTGGGCGACATCCGCACCTCGCTGCTCGAGGCCGACGTCGAGCTCGGCGTCGCCAGGCGCTTTCTCGCCGAGGTGCGCGCCAAGGCGATGGGTGAGGTCGTCCAGGTTCGCGCCAGGGACGCCAGCGGCAAGCGCCACGAGGTCAGCCCCCAAGACCACTTCATCAAGATCTGCCACGACGAGCTGGTCGCCCTGATGGACCCGGGCGACCAGGGGGTCGCGCTCAAGGCCAAGGGCATCACGTCGATTATGATGGTCGGCCTGCAGGGGTCGGGCAAGACGACCACCGCTGGCAAGCTCGCCAACCTCTACAAGGGCCAGGGCAAGAAGGTGATGCTGGTCGCCGCCGACATCTACCGCCCGGCGGCGATCGACCAGTTGAAGGTGCTCGGCGAGCGCCTCGGCGTGCCGGTCTACTCGGCGCCCGGCCTCACGCCTCCCGACCTGTGCGATCAGGGCCTCGCCCACGCCAAGAAGCAGGGCTGCGATGTCGTCATCTTCGACACCGCCGGCCGCCTGTCGATCGACGCGCAGCTCATGGACGAGCTGGCCGAGATCCGGCGCCGATCTCCCCCCGATCACGTGCTGCTCGTCGTCGACGCCATGATCGGCCAGGACGCGGTGACGACGGCCAAGCACTTCAACGACAAGGTCGGCATCGACGGCGTGGTGCTGACCAAGCTCGACGGCGACGCCCGCGGCGGCGCGGCGCTGTCGGTCAAGATGGTCACCGGCGCGCCGGTCCAGTTCGTCGGCATGGGCGAGGGCCTCGACAAGCTCGAGGCCTTCCGCGCCGAGGGGATGGCGAGCCGCATCCTCGGCATGGGCGACGTCGTCAGCCTCGTCAACGAGTTCAGCAAGCACATCGACGAGAAGAAGGCCGAGCGCGACGCCCGCCGGATGTTCGCCGGCAAGTTCGATCTGGTCGACTTCCTCAGCCAGATCCGCCTGCTCAAGAAGATGGGCAGCCTGCGCGACGTGATGGAGAAGCTGCCGTTCTTCTCCGACGCGCTCGCCGACGGGATGAAGTTCGACGAGAAGGGCCTCGTGGTGGTCGAGTCGATCATCCAGTCGATGACCCCGGCGGAGCGCAAGCGCCCGCACATCCTCAACGCCCGCCGCGTCCAGCGCATCGCGCGCGGCTGCGGTCGGCGGCCGCAGGACGTCCTCGACCTGATGCAGCGCTTCGACGTGATGCGCCAGATGATGACCCGCATCGGTCAGTCGCCGGGGCTGCTGTCGCGCCTGCCCGGGATGGACCAGATCGGCAACATGGGCGGCATGGGCCAGCTGTCTCCGCTCGCCCGGACCAAGGGCGCCGGCGTCGACGCGTTCTTCGACGAGATGGACAAGATCGCCGCGCCGTCGGCCGAAAACAGCGGCGCGTTGCCGCGCTTCCACCCGGGTGGAGGCGGCTTCTTGGGCTACCCGGCCATGGGCGGGGCGGGACCGGGCGTCCTGCAGCCCGGATTCATGTCCGAAACCACCCAAGGCCCGGGAGGGCGCAACGTCGACCGCGACAAGCGCAAGCAGAAAAACAAGGCGGCGGCAGCGGCGCGCAAGAAGAACCGCAAGAAGTAGCGCCCAACAGCCCCACCAGAACCCACCACCGGGCCGCCCCGAACGCCGACTCCAGATCCACCTCAAGCAACCACCCGGTGGGCGAGCAAGGCGGACAAGTGCGACCGATCAAACAGCAGTACAACTTCCCGCCACGATCGGTGGCCCGAGCGGGGCAACAACGTCACCAGTCAGCCGGTCGCCAACTGGCTCGGCGCCTTCGCGTGTCCGCCACACGGTGACCTGAGTTGGCCGCGCGCAGATGTCACGCTGCTCGCTGTCCACATGCCGCTAGGGGCGGCGGTGCCGCCTGTGGAGCTTGTGAGAAACCTGAAGGGTTTTCCACCAATCCACAGGCCCGGTGTCGTCCTGGCCCAAGCACCTGGTTGGCCCCTGGCTGTTGGCGCGCGCCACCAGCTGAGCGACGACCGCAGTGCGTCAGTTGGTTCGATGAGCCCCGGTGTTCTGAGCGGTCCCGTACAAGCATACGCCGCAGCAAGCGAACCCGGCGCAGTGACGCAGGAATGCGCCGGAAGCGGCGGATCGGGGCCGGACGCCGATTCCGGATGCAGTCCAAGGAACAAGCCGGTGAGCGAGTGACGCGCACTAGCGTGCGCCGCAGCGAGCGAACCCGGCGCAGTGACGCAGGAGTGCGCCGGAAGCGGCGGATCGGCCGGGCGAGAGCCTACCTGGTGGTCCTCCTCAGCTTGACCACCATCTGGGCCGCCTGCACCACGAGCGGGTCGTCGAGCTTGAGGATGCCGTTCGACTGGGCCAGGAAGCCGCGCAGGGCGCCGACCGCCGCCTCGCGGTCACCGAGCTGCAGGTGTGCGGCGGCGAGCGAGAACTGGACATTGGGCCGCGCGCGCGGCGACAGCGACGCGGCCTCGAATTCGGACCTGGCGCGGTCCGGCCGGCCGAGATCGAGCAGCACGAGGCCGAGCGCCTCGCGCAGCTCGACCGACTCGGGGTTGAACTTGAGCCCCTCCTGGAGCACCAGCCGCGCCGCGTCGTAGGCACCGACGTCGACGTACAGCCGGCCGAGCATCTGGTACGCCGGCACGAAGCCCGGATCGCCCGCGATCGCGGCGCGCAGCGCGGCGTCGGCCTTGGCGCGGTCCTTGGCGTCGAGGGCCAGCCGCGCGGCGAGCATGTGGCCCTGCGGATGGCCACTGTCGACCTTGAACAGCCCGCCGAGCGCGCGCTCGGCCTGATCGGTCTGGTGCAGCTCGTAGTGCGCCTTGGCGAGGGTCAGGTGGGCTTCGGCGCGGGCCGGGTCGCCCGCTACCGACAGGCCGAGATGGTCGGCGGCCTCTTGGAAGCGGCCACCGCGCAACGCGATGAGGCCAAGGTAGTAGCGGACGTCGGGGTCGGACTGCCGCAGCTTGAGCGCATCGCAAAAGATGGCGTCGGCGCGGACGTAGTCTTCGATGTCGAGCGCGGCGACGCCCTGGTTGGAGAGCTCGACGAAGCGCTTGTCGGCCTCGTTGCAGCCGAGCAGGCCCGCGGCCAACACTGCGAGCCAGCTCGCCACACCGGTCCGGCGCGAACCTGCCACCTGGTCAGCTCGCCTTGAACTGGAAGGTCTTGTTGACCTTGGTCGATCCCCCGCCCTTGGCCTGGGGGAATCGCCACGACTTGATGTTGTCGACGATGCAGTTCTCGACCGCGACGTTGTCGATCGAGGAGCTCTCGATCTTGACCCCGACCACCTTGCCGTCGGCACCAATCATGAAGGCGACCTTGATCGCGCCGGCGAGGTCAGGGTTCTTCTGCAGCTCCTTCTGGTAGCACGCCCTGATCGCGCCGTTCTTGTCGACCATCACCTTCCTGATGATGTCGGGCGACAGCTCGCCGTCGCTCGACGCCGGTTTGCCCGAGATCGAGATGACCTTCTGATCGCGCTTGGCGAGGTCGGCGCCGATCTGGGGCGTCTTGCCGTCGCCGGAGGGGCCGATCTTCTTGTCGAGATCGCCACCCTGGCGCCTGGTGTCGCCGTCGCTGCCGACCTCTGGCCCGCCGCGCCCGCCCGTCCCCGGCGAATCGGGGCCGTCGCCGGTGTTGGCGATCACCACCGCCGCGCCCGGCCCGGCGACCGGCGCGTTGGGATCGATCTCGCCGAACATTTTGGTGGTCGGCAGGGCGTTGACCAGCTCGTCGACCTTGGCCGTGCGCTTGTCGGCCTCGTTGCGCACGATCTCTTTGACCTTGTCGTCCTTCTGGTCGGCGGGCGCCTGGTCGATCTGCTTCTGCAGCTTGTCCTGCTCGCGCTTGAGGACCTCCTGCGGCATGACCTGGACTTCGTTCTTGGGCGCCTCGGCCTTGGCCTCTTCCTTCTTCTCGTCGGCCTTGTCTTCTTTCTTCTCCTCCTCGATCTTCTCGACTTCGATGATCTGCGCCGTTCGCTCGTCGAGCTCCTCGACGTAGGTCTTGGTGCGGCGGTCGCGCGGGTCGGTGAGTTGGAAGCTCGCCACCACCGGGCCGACGATGAGCGCCATCGCAAGCAGCCAGCACACCGTCAAGACGGTGTTCTCCTGGCTCCACAGCTGCGGACTCGCCAAGGGGGGCACCGCACCGCGCGACAGCACGAAGGTGAAGCTGCCGAACTCGAGGAAGGCCTGGGTGGTGGCGGTGATGGGGACGCGACCGCCCTGGTAGGGGCCACGGCCGGCCTTGACGTCGGCGATCGACACCATCTGGTCGCCGGCGATGATCTGGCCGGCGATCGCCGGGTTGGCGAGGAGCAGGACGAACCCATCCTTGGCGTCGGGCGCGACGAGCGTCTCGACCTCTCGACCACCCATCACGTCTTCGGGGACGACGAAGTGGCCGTTCCTGCCGATCGTCACGGTCTGCGGGCGTGGGAAGAACAGCGCCTTGTGCAGCTCGCCGGACCACCGCATCACGACGTCGAGGCCGAGGGGGCCGGCGACGGCGGGCGAGGACGGTCGGGCCTCGGGCCGGGAGGCGGCGACCGGCGGCGGCGCGGCC
>Ga0194120_10007140_pt1 | contig 15419 bp, 15 predicted proteins | sample TA2MahCa65mmetaG_FD_148642 | JGI IMG/M metagenome (GOLD analysis project Ga0194120, IMG submission 148642) | Freshwater microbial communities from Lake Tanganyika, Tanzania - TA2015019 Mahale Deep Cast 65m | ecosystem: Environmental > Aquatic > Freshwater > Lake | place: Tanzania: Lake... | reverse complement strand
CTAACCTCCTGGGTTCGCCCCATTGATTCAGACTTTCGCCTTCTTGGGAATCCCCCGCGTGACGCTCAGCGAGTCGCGATCATTGCCGGTTGGTATGACTGCCCGACTCGCGCATCTCGAAATAGTTGACGCCGTTCCCGGCCGAATAACCGGCGCGCGCGATCGTGCCGCCGAGTCCGTTCGAGCCGCTGCTTGCGTCGCCGGTCGTCCAGTCGATGTTCTCGTAGCGGAAGACGATGTCGAAGTCGCCGTTGCCGCCCTGGTTCACCAGCTGGATCTGGAAAGCGTTCAGCTTGTTGACATGCTGGTTGTAGTAGCCGACGTCGTCCCAGGTGGCGGTGAAGATGCCGTTCGACGCGTCGAGGTCGTAGTAGACGAGGTCGGTGCCCTGCGACGTGCCGCCTGAACTTGCAGTCGTCGTGCCGGCACGCGTGTCGACGTCCGCATCGTAGGCGGCGATCATCGGGTTGCTCGTGTTCGCCGTGATGACGTTCGGCGTGTACTGCGAACGGCCACTGGCAAAGGTGATATTGCCGTTGTTGTTGACGTAAAGGCTGTTGTAGGTCGTCCCGAAGAAGTTCAGTCCACTCGAGAACACCGACCTGATGTCGATGGCGGAGCTCGATCCGTCATCGTTGCGCGCCAAGCTGTTCTCGCCAAAGCCGGCTGAACCACCGAGGCCGTTCACAAGCTGAGTCATCGTACCCTCCATGATCATGCGGACTCGGTCGATCGACGGCCGAAATTCCCAATTTTTAAATTATTTTCGGAATGCAGATTTGTATTTGACATAGATCAATGTTTAACTGTATTAGGTTAATAATAGTAATCATTATCTAAAGATGAGTAAATTAATGGATAGTAGTGCGAACAAATGTCGCATGGAATTGACTGACGCCGTTCCTATTTAAGCAGGCCTGCAACGGCCCTGACGCGGCGACGCAACCGTACGATGACACGTCCGTCGGGTAGAGCGGGGTCGTGTCAGGGTGAGGCGTGGCTTCAATCTGAAACGTGAAACCCGCTCTCGGATCTAACGAGAGATCGACGTCTACGACTGTCGTTGAACCGCCAGTCGATCCAATGCGGCCAGCCGCGGTCCAGCATTGACGTCTGAGCGGACCTAACTGCCCACGACGTCGGTGGTCACGGCAGGATCGACGCCACCTTGGGTCGCAAGAAGCCGAGACCATGGAAGGCCACGCTTCGCCTGACGCCGGTCGCGTGGTCGGCGGAGGTGAGGCCGGTGCGGCAGGCGGTCAGAACCCGGCATCATGAGTTTCGATCCCAGACGCTGCCCTTCGCCCCCGCTTCATGCGCCTTCGGACCGTCAACCGGCTCGAAATTCCAGGATGATTGATACTACTCCTGCCCCCACACATCATCGGCGACCTCGACGAGGCGCCGAAGCTTCGCCCACTGCTCGTCCTCGCTCAGCACATTGCCTTCCTCGGTGGACGCGAAGCCGCATTGACCTGAGATGCACAGCCGTTCGAGCGGCGCGAACTTCGCCGCCTCGTCGATCCGGCGCCTGAGCTCGTCCTTGCTCTCGAGCCGACCCGTCTTGGTCGTCATGATGCCGAGCACCGCGATCTTGCCGGCCGGCAGCAGACGAAGCGGCTCAAAGCCGCCCGAGCGCTCGTCGTCATACTCCATGAAGTAGCCGTGCACGTTGATCTTGTTGAACAGGATCTCCTGGACGGCGTCGTAGCTGCCCGTGCCCATGAAGGTCGATTTGTAATTGCCGCGGCACATATGCATCGTGATGGTCATGTCGGCGGGAATGTCAGACATCGCCACGTTGACGAGATCGGCATAGATCTCGGCGAGCCTGTCCGGGTCGTCGCCGCGGTCTTTCATCTGCTGACGGTATTTCGCATCGCACAGCATGGCGATGAAGACCTCGTCAAGCTGCAGATAGCGGCAGCCGGCATCGGCAAAAGCGCGCACCGCCTTGCGATAGGCCTTACCGAGATCGTCGAACATCTGGTCGATGTGCGGATAGACGGCAGGGTCGATTGGAATGCGGATCGGACGGCCATAAATCGCCGAGGGCGCCGGAATGGTCATCTTGGCCATCCGCTGGGTATGCGACTTCAAGAACCGGAAATGGTCGACCATCGGATGGCCGCCAAAATCGAGCGCGCCCGCGATCTGCACGCCCTCGGACCGCGTGTTGGTGCCAGCGAACGCCACGCCCGTCGGCGGTGTATAGCGCGCGATGCCGCGCAGGCCCCACAGGAAATCGAGATGCCACCATGACCGGCGAAACTCGCCGTCGGTGACCGAATACAGCCCCGCCTCTTCCTGCTTGCGGATCGCGCGCTCGATTTCGCGGTCCTCGACGGCCTTGAGTTCCGCATCGCCAATCGCGCCGCTGGCGCGCTTCTGCCGCGCCGCCTTAAGCGCCGGCGGACGCAGCAGACTGCCGACATGGTCCGCTCGGAACGGCGGTTTCGTACGCATCACGGCTGGACTCCCTGAAATGCTGACCAGCCATGTTGCATCGGACTTGTCTCCTGACAATGTTTCCTTTGACCGCCAAACGGGTGGCGGCCACCGTGTCGGGCCATGCTGTCGACGGCCCTCACCTTCCTACCCTTTGCCTTCGTGCTTTCGATCACGCCGGGTCCGAACAACGTCATGGTCACGGCGTCGGGCGCGAATTTCGGCTATTGGCGCACCGTGCCTCACATGCTCGGCATCACGGCCGGGGTGCCCGTCATGATGGCCCTGATGGGGGCCGGGCTGGGCGAGCTGTTCCTCGCCTATCCGGTAATGCACCAGGCGATGAAACATGCGGGCGCGCTCTACCTGCTTTATTTCGCCTGGCGCGTCGCTCATGCCGGCCATGACGAGGATACCGGCGCCTCGGGCAAACCCATGACCTTCTTGCAGGGCGCCCTGTTCCAATGGATCAACGTCAAGGCATGGTTCATCGCGATCGGCGCGGTGACCACCTACACGACGGTCGGCGGCGACACCTTCGCCGAGATTGCCGCTCTGTGCGCCGTCTTCGCACTGGCCTGCTACCCGTCGGTGACGATCTGGACGCTGTTCGGCATGGCGATCCGACGCTGGCTCACCTCAAACCGCGCGCTGAAGGCGTTCAACTGGTCGATGGCCGCGCTGCTGGTGCTGTCGCTCATTCCCGCGTTGAGCTAGCGCTACTGCGCCGCCGCCTTGGTTTCAACCTGGGGCGGCCGATTGAAGGCAATCGATAGCCGGTTCCAGCCATTGATGGCGACGATCGCCAGCGTCAGGTCGACAAGCTCCTTGTCGGAGAAATGCATATGCGCCTGGTCATAGATCGCGTCGGGAATCGGCGCATCGGCGATCTGAGTGACGGCCTCCGTCCAGGCGAGCGCCGCCTGCTCGCGCGCGCTATAGAACGGCGCCTCGCGCCACGCCGGCAGCAGGTGCATGCGCTCATCGCTCTCGCCGGCCTTGCGCGCCTCGCGCGTGTGCATGGCGATGCAGAATGCGCACTTGTTGATCTGCGACGCACGCAGCTTCACCAGCTCGAGCAGGCTGTGTTCGAGCCCGGACTGGTTGACGTAGGTCTGCAGGCCCAGCATGGCCTTGAAGCCGGCCGGGCTGCTCTTGTGTGCGTCAAGTCGTTGTTGCATGTCACGTCTCCGATGGACAATCAGGTCGTCAACCAGCGCGGCTCCTCGCCGCGGTAGTCTGGCAGATGTTCGGGCGACGCAGCCCAGAAGGCGGGATGGTCACGGCAGGCACGTTCCGCCGAGAGCAGCGCCGGATAGGATGCGAGATCGCAACCGAAGCGCCGGCAATTGTAGAGCTGCGGCACGAGATGAAGATCGGCCAGCGTCGGCGCTGCGCCGAAACAGAACGGGTCGCCGCCCCCACCGCGGCGCAGCGTTTCTTCAAGACTGGTCAGCGCGACCGCTACCCAGTGCCTGTACCAGGCATCGACGCGTTCCGGGGATTGGCTCATGGGGCCGGCCAAGTACTTGCGCACGCGGTTGTTGTTCAGCGGGTGCAGATCGCAGGCGATGAGCTGCGCAAAGGCGCGCACCGCCGCACGCGCCAGCGGATCGGTCGGCAGCAGCGGCGGGCGGGGATGCATCTCCTCGATCAGCTCCAGGATGGCGCCGGACTGCGCGATGATCCTGCCATCGATCTCGAGCGCCGGCATCAGCCCCTGAGGGTTGATGCGCTGATATTCGCCCGGCGCCAGCGACTTGATGGAGACGTAGTCGAACGGCACGCCCTTGAGGTGCAGGGCAATGCGCACGCGCCAGCCCGCTGAATTGCGATGCATGCTGTAGAGCCGCATTGACGTGCCCTGTCCGGCATCAAGCGGTCAGAACTTTTCGCACCATGGCCGCAGATCGAGTTCGTGCGTCCAGGCGCTGCGCGGCTGGACGTGGAGCTGCCAATAAGCCTCCGCGATCGCCTCCGGCTTCATGGCGCCGTCCGGCGGCATGGCCTCGACGCGGCCCGGCAGCTTCTGGCGCACGGCCGGCGTGTCGATGAAGCCGTCGATGACGACATGGGCGACGTGAACGCCCTTGGGCCCGAACTCGCGCGCCATGCTCTGCGCGAGGCCGCGCAGCGCCATCTTGGCCGAGGCGAAGGCGGCGAACAGCGCGCTGCCGCGCATTGAGGCGGTGGCGCCCGAGAACAGGATGGTGCCGTGCCCGCGCGGCACCATGCGCTTGGCCGCGGCGCGTCCGGCGACGAATCCGCCGAAGCATGTCAGCCGCCAGACTTTCTTGAAGGTCTCGCCGTCGGTCTCGACCAGCGGACCGCGCCACATGGCGCCGGGATTGTAAATGACGACCTCGATCGGCCCTGCTTCGCGCTCGAGCTTGTCGAACAGGGCTTCGACCTGGGTTTCGTCGCGCGCATCGGCCGGCGCGACGATGGCACGCCCGCCGGTCGCGGCGATGTCGCTCGCCATGCGGGCGAGCCGCGTGGCATCGCGCGCGAACAGCCCCGCGACGAACCGTCCTTGCGCGAACCGGCGTGCCAATGCGCCGCCGAGCCCGTCGCCCGCGCCGATCACAACCGCGACTTTCTGGTCCGCCATTTCGGCCCTCCCGCTCGCCCGAATTCCGCACTTGGGCAGGCAGAAGAGTAGCGCCCGGATCAGGCTACCGCCAGATCAAGCCGCGTCATGAAAGATGATTCCGAGGGTGAAGCGGCGGCCGCGGCGCAGGGTCGCCACGCCATGGCGCAGATTGGTCCGGTAGGTGCCGCGCCGGCCGCTGACCGGCCGCTGGCGCACGGCGAAGATCACGCCCTCGCCCTCGGCGAGCGGCACGACATGGCCGCGCGACTGCGCGCGCGGCCGCTGCTCGACCAGCAGGAACTCGCCGCCGTCGAAGTCGCGGCCGGGCCTGCTCAGCAGGATGGCGAGCTGCAGGGGAAAGACGACGGCGCCGTAGAGATCCTGGTGCAGGCAGTTGTAGCCACCGGCATGGTAGGACAGCAGGAGCGGCGTCGGCTTGGTCTGGCCCTGTTCGCGGCAGATCTTTCGAAAGTCGTCGAGACGGTCCGGAAACGGCGTAACCAGACCCAGAGCCGGCGCCCAGGCCCGCGCGATCGGCGCAAGATGCGCGTAGGCCAGTTCGCGGATCGCCCGAATTTCGGCCGGCAGTGGCTCGGCAAAATACTTGTACTCGCCTTCGCCGAAATTGTGCCTGCTCATGACCACGCGAGAGCGGAACACCGGAGTATCGTAGAGCCGGATCAATTGTGTGCACAGCCGGGCCGGGAGCAAACGCCCCGTCGTGGCGAAGCCGTCCCGGTCGAGCCGCCGGGCGATGTCCGGCCAATCCAACCGGTCAATGTCCACGATGGCATCGCTCGGCATTCGTTTGCGTTTCGTCATGGCGGATATTGGGCTGCACCGCCGCTTCCGACGCTATCCGTCTCTTGCGGCCGAAAGCCGATCAAGTGCCGCCCCGCCAACGCCGAAGCGCGAGCGCGTTGGTGACGACGCTGACGCTCGACAGCGCCATGGCGGCGCCGGCAATGACCGGGCTGAGCAGGCCGAACGCGGCCAAAGGGATGCCAACGACGTTGTAGACGAAGGCCCAGAACAGGTTCTGCCGGATCTTTCGGCCGGTCGCCCGGCTGACCTCCACGGCATCGGCGACGAGGCCGACGTCCGGCCGCATCAGCGTGATACCCGCCGCCTCGATCGCGGCCGCGGTGCCCGAACCCATGGCGATGCCGAGATCGGCCGCCGCCAAGGCCGGCGCGTCATTCACGCCATCGCCGACCATGGCGACCACACCACCGTCGCGGCGCAGTCGGGCGATCGCCGCCTGCTTGTCCTCGGGCAGGAGCTGCGCTTCGACATGCTCGATGCCGAGCGCAGTCGCAATCGCGCCGGCGGCGCGCGGATTGTCGCCCGTCAGCATGACGGTGCGGATGCCCTGCCGGCGCAGCCGGGCTATGGCGGCCGCCGCACCCGGTCGCGGCGGATCGGCGACACTCATCAATCCTAGCAATCGATGCGCGCGCGCATCGGCGACCCACATGTTGGTGCGGCCGGCACTCTCGGCCGCCTCGGCCGCGGCGGCGAGCGCCGTCAGCTCGATGCCATGCTCTTCCATCAGGCGGCGGCTTCCGATCAGGAGGTCGCGGTCCCCCTGCCCCGTCGCCAAGACGACCGAAACGCCGCGTCCAGGCAGTGCGCGGAACTGACGGACGGGCGCCAGCACGATTCCGTCCGCCCGTGCTCGTGAGAGCACGGCTCGCGCAATCGGATGTTCGCTGCCGGATTGAGCCGCGGCCGCCAGGCCCAACAGCGCGCCCGTGTCGCCCGATATGGGAATGATGTCGGCGACGACCGGCCTTCCCTGGGTGAGCGTGCCGGTCTTGTCGAAGACGACGATCGCGAGACGGTCGGCGCGCTCGATCGCGCGCGCATCACGGATCAGAATGCCGGCACGCGCTGCAGCACCGGTGCCGACCATGAGCGCCGCCGGTGTTGCGAGACCGAGCGCGCACGGACACGCGATGACCAGGACGGCAACCGCATTGACGATCGCCACTTCGCCGTCTCCGGCCAACCACCACCAGCCGGCGAGCGACACGGCCGCGACAACGAGGACGATCGGCACGAAGATGGCAGCGACCCGGTCGACCAGAAGCTGCACGGGCGCCTTCGATGCCTGGGCGCGCTCGACCATGGCAACGATGCGTGCGAGCGTTGCGTCGGCGCCGAGCGCCGTCGCCGCGATCCTGACCAGCCCCTCGCCGTTGATGGCGCCGCCCACCACGGCATCGCCAACCGCGCGATCGACGGGCAGGCTCTCCCCCGTGATCGCCGACTCGTCGAAACCGCTGGCGCCCGACACGATGCGGCCGTCGACCGGAACGCGCTCGCCCGGCCGCACGACGACGATGTCGTCCAGCACAAGCGCCGCGACCGGCAACTCGACTTCGGTTCCGTCGCGTTCGACGCGCGCCGTCTCCGGCTGCAGCGCGATCAGCGCGCGAATCGCCGCCGCGGCGCCACGCTTGGCGCGCGCCTCGAGATACTTACCAAGGAGCACCAGCGCGATGACCGCTGCGGACGCCTCGAAGTAGAGATGCGCGTCGACGCCATGTTCAGCCATGAGATAGAGGCTGAGACCGAACGCCGCCGAGGTACCGAGCGCCACCAGCAGGTCCATGTTGCCGGTGCCGGCCTTGAGCGCCCGCCATGCCGCGGCGTAGAATCGGGCGCCGAGCCAGAACTGCACCGGTGCGGCCAGCGCCAGTTGCAGCCAGTGGGGCAGCGACTGGTTCCAGCCCAGCAGCTGCCAGATCATCTGGGCGACCAGCGGCGCCGTCAGCGCCAATGCGAGACCGGCATGGAGGAGGTCGCGCCGCAGTCGTTCGGCCTCCTGGCGCTCGCTCGCCGCGGCGGCGTCTCCGCTATCGAGCGGACGTGCGCCGTAGCCGGCACGGTCGATGGCGAGCACCAGATCGGCCAGCGCGGTACCCGGCGCAGCCGCGACGTGCGCGCGCTCGGTTGCGAGATTGACCGTCGCATGGCCCACGCCGGCGACGGCGGCCAGCGCCCGCTCGACACGCCCGGCGCAGGCGGCGCAGGTCATGCCCTCGATTTTCAGGTCGAACTCCCGCTGCGCCACCTCGTAACCAGCCCGTTCGACCGCCTGAACCAGGTCAGCGGCCGTCACCCGGCCAGCGTCAAAGGAAACCTCGGCCTGCTCGGTCGCAAGGTTGACGGCGGCATCGGCCACGCCTGGCACGGACCTGAGCGCGCGCTCCACCCGTCCCGTGCAGGAGGCGCAGGTCATGCCGACCACGGGAAGCGACCGACGCGTCAGCGTGGTCGTGGCGGGAACGAGGCTCATGCGCCTATATGGGTATGCCGGCACAGCGAAGGTCAAGACGCGGCCGGCCGAGCGCCCCGCCCGGCCGACGCCTTGCCCTGATGCAGCCGACGACGGCTGGCCCCAAAAGCAGCCGTTTTGGCCGCCCCTGTTGCCAGGACCGGTCCCGCAGCCAGCCGCCCTCGATTGATCTAGGTCATGGATCGCGACGCCCCGCACCGTAACTTGGTGCGTGACCAAACGGCCAAGTTTAGCCAGCCGGCCAATTCCTCGCAGCAGACCCTCGCCATGATGATGCCGCTAACTACAACCGCCTTCGAAAAGACGCTGAGCGATCTCGTCCATGCACGATTCCCCGTCCTGCAGGTCGTTACCTACGAGGAGGACCGCGCCCTCAAGGTCATCGTCGACGTGCTGAGCAGGATGCAGCACGAGGTCTATGTCTGGAGCAGCACGCGCGGCGTGGTCGGGGCCGACTTCCAGGACGACAAGCGGGGCAAGGGACTGCGCGAATCGCTGACCGATTTCCGCGCCGCTCTCGATTTCTGCGAGCACTCGGTCAAGACCAGCAAGAGCCACAAGGCCTTCGTCTTTCTCGATCCGCATCCGCATCTGGGGCCGCGTCCTACCGATGCCGTCAATCGCCGGCGACTGCGCGAACTGGCGATGAACATCCGCACGCGCGGCTATCGCGCGACCTGCATCTTGCTCTCGCCCAGCACCGACCTGCCCCTCGAGCTCGAAAAGGAAGTGACGCTCATCGACTTCCCATTGCCCGATCGCGAGACGATCACGCGGTATGTCGAGGCGTTCATGGAGCGGGTCGGCACGAGCAAGCGCGTGACGATCGACGCACATCCGAGCCTGGTGGCGTCGCTGGTCGATGCCTGCATCGGACTGACGATGGCGGAGATCGAGAACTGCCTGGCCAAGGCGCTGGTCGACGACATGACGCTCGACCGCTCCGATATCCACTTCATCCTGGACGAGAAGCGCCAGATCATCCGGAAGGCGGGCATCCTCGAATACATCGACACCAAAGACCTGACTATCCAGGACGTCGGCGGGCTCGAGGTCCTCAAGAAATGGCTTTCGATTCGCCGGCTTGGCTTCACCCAGCAAGCCCGCGACTACGGCGTCTCGACGCCGCGCGGCGTCCTGCTGACCGGCATTCCCGGCTGCGGCAAATCCCTGTCGGCAAAATGCGTGGCGGGCTGTTGGCGCATGCCCCTGGTCAAGCTCGACATGGGCAAGGTCTTCTCCTCGCTCGTCGGGTCGTCCGAGGAAAACATTCGCTTCGCGCTCGCCACCTGCGAGGCGATCGCCCCCTGCGTGCTATGGATCGACGAGATCGAAAAGGGTGTGGCGCACAGCTCGGGTCACGCCGTGGGCGACAGCGGCGTGTCTTTGCGCGTGTTCGGCACGCTGCTGACCTGGATGCAGGAGAAGAAGGCCGGCGTGTTCATCTTCGCCACATCGAACGACATCTCGGCGCTGCCGTCCGAGTTTCTGCGCAAGGGCCGATTCGATGAAATCTTTTTCGTCGACTTGCCCGACGACGCCGAGCGCGAAGCCATCCTGCGCATCCATCTCAGCAAGCATAATCGCAATCCAAACGACTACGACGTGGCCAAGCTGGTCGAGCTGTCAGGCGAGCGCGGCTTCGGCCCGGGCATTTCGCTGACCGGCGCGGAGATCGAGGCATGGATTGCCGACGCCATGATCGAATCCTATTTCCGCCGCGTCGCCAAGAAGGACGCCAAGATCGACCTGGATATGGGCGACCTCCAGGCCGTGCTCAAGCGCCTTGTGCCGATCGCCAAGCTGCGCAGCGACCAGTTCGCGCGCATGCGCGAGTGGGCGGAAGCACACGCTGTCAACGCCTCGCATCGCGAGGGAGCCGAGGACGAGCACGATCGTTCGGGCGTCCGACGCCTCGATCTCTAGACGGCTTTTCGACGACTACGCCGAGAGCGCCTTGGCCAGCACCGGCAGGAACCTGTCCATGCGATAGTCGACGTCAGTGTGATCGTCGTCGAACTCCTCGTAGGCGTGCGTGACGCCCATCTTCTCGAGCTTGCGATGCAGGCGCCGCATGCCGTAGTGGATGCGGAACTGATCGTGGTCGCCGCAATCGAGCCAGACGGTCTTGAGCTTCTTGAGCTCGGGCCCTTTGGCATCGGCCATGACCACGGGATCGTGGCGCATCCAGTTGTCCCAGCGCTCGGGAATGAGCTCGGCCGTATAGGGATCGCCCGGCAGGCGCATGTTGCGGAACGAGGACGGGTCGGGGTCGTAGTAGGCGCCCATCGCCAGGAACATCCGGCAATGCCGGTCATTGACCGTCGGCTTGTTCTTGACCTCGAAGTTGCGGAAGAACTTCTCGATCGACCAGTCGAAGCGCTGCAGCACGTCGAGCGCGACGTAGAACTCGGGGATGTGCAGCGCGTCGAAGCCCATGTCGCCGGAATTGCAGGCGATCGCCGCCCAGAAATCGGCGTGGTGGAGCCCGTGATAGATTGCGCCATATCCACCCGACGACTTGCCGAAGCAGCCGCGGCGCCCGGTTCCGCCGCAATTGAACTCGCGCTCCACGAAGGGAACGATCTCCCGGATCAGATAGTCCGCATAGCGGCCGGTGCCGGCGCTGTTGAGATACTGGTTGCCGCCGATGATGGTCGCACAATCGGGGAAGGCGACGACGACCGGCGGCAGGGCGCCCTCAGCGGTCAACCGATCGAGCCGTTCCGGCACGTTCTCGCCGACCGGTTTCCACGCGGTATGGATCGGCCCGGTCCCGGCGAAGCCGGGCATGTCGACCAGCAGCGGCAGCTTGCGGTCTTTCGTCCAGCCAGGCGGCGTCCAGACATGCAGCTCGCGGCGGGTCGGATCGTCGAGGCCATTGCCGACCAGGACCTTCGAGTCATGCATGAGGCGGTGAACCGTGCCCTGCGGCAGACGGTGATTGCGGCGCATTGCTTGTCCTTTCGATCTCCGGCCGCGCACTCACCGCACGGCTTCCCCGAGACCGATTCATGGCATGCAACGACGCTTTCCGTCTACCACCGCAATCGCGGCCGGGCCGCAGCAATCCAGAAATGAAAGAACAGAGTCTAGTTGCCGGCCGCTTGGAATTCCCGCGCCGCGCGCCGCTCGTCGCCGAACAGCCATTGCAGCAGGTAGTGCATCGGCAGCAGGACACCGATCAGGATGACCGCCATCACCTTCATCAGATAGATGTGCGACGCCGTATCGTGCTGCGGCTGGCCGTTGGGACCGAACACCCAGTTGATGTTCTCGCCCGGGTCGGTGAGGTAGTAGGTCAGCAGCAGGACCGCCACGGTGAGCAGAGCCTGCCACACCAGGGCGCGCCGATCGTAGCCATCGCGCCAGACGATGTAGATGAGCGTCGGCGGCAACGCCAGATGGAACAGCGACAAGCCGCGCAGCCACCAGCCGAGCGAGGGATCGAACATGTATGAGGCGAGGCCCATCAGCTTGCCGCCGCAGACGAAATCGACCGCCCACGCGACCTCCAGCGGGAGCAAGCCGGCCGCGGGCATGCTGGCGAACAGGCGGTTGTCGGCCAGCACGGCAATGGCCGTGCAGAACAGCGCGACGTCGGACAGCCACAGGAAATTCTGCGGTCCATAGAACGGCCAATAGACCGCCACGATGACGGGTACGCCGATGGCATAGGCCACCTTCAGCCAAAGGGGCGAACGGGCGCGCTCGTCGATCGTCACCATTTCGGATCTCCCACACGGCTGCCCCCGCCGGAACAACACGTGGCGACAGCGCGGCGCGGGCGCAAGAGCACCAGGAAGTAGCAAGACGGTGACAGTTTAGCGGCGCAAATGGGCCAGGGCGGGGTGAGCCAGCGCCTCGGGATTGACCAAGTGGTCGGGCACCCGCCCGACGGCCGCAGCACGCGCCGCGCCGAAGGCGCTGCGCGCAAGCCCGGTCAGGCATTCGTCCGTGAAGCACAGACCATGCGGGGTGACGATGACATTGTCGAGCGCGAAGAGCGGATTTTCCGCCGCAGCCGGCTCGACCTCGAACACGTCGAGCCCGGCGCCGGCGATGCGCCCACCGGCCAGCGCCTCATAGAGTGCACGCTCCTGCACGATCGGTCCGCGCGCCGTGTTGATCAGATAGGCGGTCGGCTTCATCAGCGACAGTTCGCGGGCGCCGATCAGGCCGCGCGTGGCCTCGCTCAACGGGCAGTTGACGCTGACGAAGTCGGACGCGGCCAGCAAGGTATCGAGATCGCACAGCTCGACGTCGAGCTCACGCGCAAGATCGGCCGAGGCATAGGGATCGCAGGCGAGGTGCCGCAAGCCGAAGGGCCGCGCGAGCCTGAACACCTCGGCGCCAATGTTGCCGAGCCCGATCGCACCAAGCACGCGGCCGGTCAGCCCCATGCCCATGTGGTTGAGCTTGTCCGCCCAACGCCCCTCGCGCGTCAGGCGATCCTTGATCAACAGCTTCTGCGCCAGCGCCAGCATGAAGGTGATGACCGTGGTCGCGACCGGCCGGCGCACGCCATCGGGCGCAATTGCGACCAGCACGCCGTTCTCGGTGCAGGCCGGCACGTCGATCGTATCGTAGCCGACGCCGAAGCGCGCGATCAGCTTCAGGCGATGGCCGCCGCCGGCGAAGGTGGCGCGCGTGACGCGTCCGAGCATGACGCACAGGGCGTCGTAGCTCTGCGCGATCTGCGGGGTGACGTCAGGATCGGCCCGCGCGAGATACTCCCACTCGATGTCGGAGCCCTCGATCAAGGCGAGCGCCGCGGGATCGAAGATGGTCTTGCCGGCGCTGTCGAGCACAGTCCGCGAAATGCCGATCCTGAACTTGTTCTGGGCCATCCGTTCACCGCTCATTCGTGCATTTTCTTGGGATGGTTGCGCGGCAAGAGGATATGATGCAAGAAATTCCGCAACCTCACGGGAGGATGCCCACGATGACGAACTTTGCCAGAAGGACAGCGCTCACCGCAATTGCAGCCGCAGGCCTCTTGGCAAGTGTCGTCGCCGCGGCTCAGCAGGCCACGCCGCCCGCCGCGCCACCGGCTCCGCCGCTGGTCGACTGGGTCAATGTCCAGATCCGGACAATCGACCTCGGCAACAAGACCTATATGTTGATGGGACAGGGCGGCAACATCACGGTCGCTGTCGGCAGCGATGCCATCATGATGATCGACGGCCAGTTCGCACCGCTCTCCGACAAGATCAAGGCGGCGATCCGCGACATCGCGCCGCTGCCGATCAAGTACCTGGTCAACACGCACTATCACGGCGATCACACCGGCGGGAACGAGAACTTCGCCAAGGACGGCGCCGTCATCGTGGCGCACGACAACATTCGGATCCGCCTCGCCGCCGGCACGATCAATGGCCTGACCGGCGCCGTGAACCCGCCGCGTCCGGCAGAGGCGCTGCCCAAGCAGACTTATGCCGTGGGCGGACTCACGCTTGAGGCCGGCGGCCGCAAGGCGCAGCTCACCCACATATCGAATTCCCATACCGACGGCGATACCTGGGTCTATTTCGCCGACGCCAACGTGCTCGCCACCGGCGATACCTTCAACAACCTCAAGCGCTATCAGAACATCGATTTCGCCAATGGCGGAGACGTGCGCGGCATGATCCGCGCCGTCGACACCTATCTGCGCGTGTCCAATGACCAGACCAAGATCGTGCCGGGCCATGGCCCGCTTGCGACCAAGGCCGATCTCGTGACTTTCCGCGACATGCTGGTCACGTCGCGCGACCGCATCGAGAAACTGTTCAACGAAGGCAAGACCGAGCAGGAGGTGATCGACCTCAAGCCGCTCGCCGATCTCGACGCAACCTGGGCCAACAATGCGCAGCACGCCATCGGGCACACGCGCAACGTCTATAACTCCTTCAGGCGGATGTAGAGACGGGCTACCCTGGTGGAAACACCAGTTGAAGCGGGCCGGCCGCTCACTGTAGGGTGCCACTGGAGCCGGGGGACCGTACAGCGGGGAGACTGGAACGGCAGGTCAATGGCATCTCTTGCGGATGCTGTATTGGAATTATTGCGCAAGAACCCCGGGTCGACCGATCGCGAACTCGCCGAGATTCTCCACGGGCCTAGTGGAGACTGGCGGGACATCAGCGACCAGTGCCGTCAACTGGCCGAAACTGGTCTTGTCGTGCGCCGATTGCGCGCCGACGGCATCATGGGTAACCACCTCTCGAATGCCACCGACGCTTGACCGAGGCGACGCTACCGATGCGACAATTGTTGGTTGCCTATGCCGGCGCGCTGCTGGCGCTGGTCGCGATGGACATTCTCTGGCTCGGCTTCATCGCCCGTCCCTTCTATGAGGCCGAGATCGGCGATCTGCTCCTGCCGGAGCCGAACCTTGCCGCGGCCGCCGTGTTCTATCTCGGCTATGGCGCGGGCGTCGTCTTCTTCGCGGTGCGGCCGGGTCAGGCCGCCCCTTCGGCGCGGCGGTCGGCCGGCCTCGGTGCGCTGCTCGGTGCCTTCGCCTATGGCACCTACGATCTGACCAATCTCGCGACCCTGAAAGGCTTCACGTTGTCGGTCGCCCTGGTCGACATGGCCTGGGGCGTGACCATCACGGCAATCTCCAGCCTCGCCGCCCACGGCGCGGCGCAGATTGCCGATGGACGCAAACGCGCAAGCTGATCGCGGCGCATGCCGGGGCGGAACTTTGGGCCGCGCAGGTGGTTGTCAATGGTAGCCCTGGGACGAGGCTGCCATGGCTCAGAATCGCGCTGCTCTTCGGACATCCCTGCTCGGTGTGGCGGGGCGTTTCAGTCTCGTCTTGCTGGCTGCGGCATGCGCCGGCTGTGCCTTTGCTTCCGCGCATCGACGACCCGCGCGACGGCACGCCGACGATGGCGGCGCCGGGCCCGTTGAAGATCCGCGCCCCGGAGATCGCCGGGCAGCGGTCGTTCCCCACTGGCCGCCCGGTGGCGCAACGAGCGAGCTCGGGCATATAGCTCGCGAAAAGCCGGCGGTCCTTCGGTCGGGGCTGCCCGCCGATTCGACGGGTTTCGCGAATGCGCCGAAAATCCCGCTTTAGTAGACCAGCTC
>Ga0194120_10007139_pt1 | contig 15419 bp, 12 predicted proteins | sample TA2MahCa65mmetaG_FD_148642 | JGI IMG/M metagenome (GOLD analysis project Ga0194120, IMG submission 148642) | Freshwater microbial communities from Lake Tanganyika, Tanzania - TA2015019 Mahale Deep Cast 65m | ecosystem: Environmental > Aquatic > Freshwater > Lake | place: Tanzania: Lake... | reverse complement strand
GGGTAGCCAATGGCTACCTAGGTTCTGTCAAAGGGTGATGCAACTTGTTAGAACTGCCTCCAGGAAGGGGATGACTTATGAGTGATGATAACCAAACACAGGTGAATAAGCGGGTTGTATGGATTAGGTGTCGGGCGTCAAGGCTATCTTCAGATAACGCTTGTGAAGGAAACCAGGCTGAAGTGGTTTTTGAAAGGTCTACCAGTCCGATAACTTCAGATGGTGGTTTTGAGCCTAATGCAGGTGGACGAGCAGTTAGGTATAGATGCACGACTTGTAAGCGATCTTTCCACGTCAACTCCTAAGGAGTAGGATTAGGAGTAGTAAGACGTGGGAGGGTTTCTGTATGGGGGCGTCTTGTATCTTGTATCATGGTCCTGGAGCTAGAGAAGCTGCAATAACTGAAGCAAATCGGATAGGACGCCTTGTGGCTCCACCTATTGGTGATGGGGGGCTTAAGGTTGATGATGCTCGTTTAGTGGTTGAACTCTTGATGTCCGTTCCAACGGGCGAACTGACTGGGGTCATTGTTATTGGCCCCATGGATGAAGCAAACGCAAAGTCGTCAGACACCTTATTGAAGTCCATTGAAGACTTCCGTGGGGATTACACCATCCCAATCATGTGGGCTCATGATTTGGGGGGTGTGTCCTTAACTATCCGATCGCGATGTTTGGACCGATTCGTTTCAGCCTTGGGGTCCAATGACAACGATGTTATTGTTTCAGATGCCTTCAAGATCATCGAAGCTGTTACCACTAAGGATTACTTAGTGGTAGTAGACACAATGCGGCCTTATGATAAACGGGAGTATGACTTGATTGCTGCCTTGGCTGAGGCACTATCTACTAGGTTGGATCAGGAAGATTGTCGTCAGATTTGGGATCGCGTGCGATCAGTGGCAGAACATCGTAACCCCTTCTTATCAGAACTCATTGTTGCTTTGATAGGCTCATGATGGCTGCACCCACCTTGTTTGTCATTTCTGGATCCAACGATTTTGCTCGTCGCCGTGCCGTGGAACAAACGATAACCAAGCAACAGGCTAATGGATGGGACATCCAAATGGTGAACGGGTCTGATAACTTGGCATTCACGTCTGCTTTGCATCAGTCTGCATCCTTGTTTGGGGATGGTAAACCGGTTTTGGTAGTGGTACACAATCCAGACAAAGCCCCATTGTCTGCGTTAGAATCCCATTTGAAGGATCCTAACCCGTCTGCGACTGTGTTGTTGTCCGTGGAAGGGAACCTAAATGGCAATACGAAGTTTGGTAAGTTCATTTCCACTTTAGACAAGAAGGCCCATCAAATCTTTGCCATGCCTGAAAACTGGTGGGATGTGCCAGAATTCGCCGCTCAATTCTGTGTGTCAGAAGCTAAGCGTATGGGTCGTCCCATGAATGACAGTCTGGCTAAGGCTTTGGTGTCCAGATCAGGGACTGACTTGGGGTTTTTGTTCTTTGAAGTCCAGAAGTCAGCCATGCACGCGGAAGATCGGAAGTCAAACACCATTGATGTAGAAGATGTGAAGGCGGTTATGGCCCCCATTGGGGAAGTTTCCTACGATTCAGTCAGGGAAGCCTTGAAGTCGCGGAACCCTAAGGCTGTGGCTATTGCCTTGGATCGTGTTCGGACGTCAGTTCGTGATCCAATTATGTCCTTGGTCGGGTACATCGAGTCGTTCCTTCTTGGTTCTAAGACGGAAAAGGAAGGTAAGAAGTCTTTTGGGTGGCTACATGTTACTACCATGGTTGCCAATGGAATGGGCGTGGAAGATATCGCAATGACTTTGGGTGTGTCGGTCAAGCGTTGCCAATACTTTATGATCCCTGAAGTTGCGAATTGGAAACCTAATGATGTGATCGATTTATTGAAAGCAACTGTTGCCGCAAGGAGATCTGTGCTATCAGGCCAAATCGATCCTTGGTTGGTTTTGACTTCCGGAGTCCTTAACACATGCGTTGTCCGTAGACATTAGATTGACGATAGATGTCCTTATCCAACACCACCAATTTCATGGGGATGAAATGATCTTCAACCAGTATGCTGATGGGCGGAAGGTACGCCAGTTTTCCTTGAGCCCATCTTTTATTGATTCCTTCAAGGGGATGCAACCAAAGTGGGGGCCTCTTGGGCACTTCACCTTTCGCAGGACCTATTCCCGTGATTTGCCCGGTGGGGGGTCTGAGGAATTTTGGCAAGTATGTCAGCGTGTAGTTGAAGGGTGCTTCAACATCCAGAAGATCCATTGCCACCAGATGGGGCTGCCATGGAATGAGCAAAAGGCACAACACTCGGCACAAGACATGTTCCAACGCATGTGGGATTTCAAGTTCTCTCCCCCCGGGCGAGGGTTGTCAGTTATGGGCACGGATATCGTGTACCAACGGGGCTCGGCATCTTTGCAGAATTGCAGCTTCGTCAGCAGTGAAACCATTGGGGAAGACTTTGCGGATCCTTTCTGCTTTTTGATGGATATGTCAATGCTGGGAGTCGGGACAGGCGCGGACACCAAGGGTGCAGGTAAGACCAAGATCATCACACCTAAGGTAACATCGGATCATCACATTGTCCCAGACACCCGTGAAGGGTGGGTCGATTTGATCCGCGTCGTCCTTAACTCTTTCGCTGGCCGTGGAGCTTTCCCTGCGGTTATTGACTATTCGCAAGTCCGCGGTCGAGGAAAACCTCTAAAGACTTTTGGCGGCGTCGCTTCCGGCCCAAAGCCATTGCACGATCTGGTGGTCAATCTTGTTAGGTTGCTTCTGCCATCGAACATGGATGTAAAGGTGGAAGCCGATAGTCATGATGATTGGGCTACCATTGGTAAGACGACCATCCAATGGTCTGGCCAAGATTCTTCCTATCGTATCACGTCTACTCAGATCGTAGACATCTTCAATTTCATTGGTAAAGCTGTGGTCGCGGGAGGAATTCGTCGATGTCTGCCTAAAGGGACGTTTGTCCATACAGATGGTGGATTAATTCGTATTGAAGATGTCAAGGTTGGACAACAAGTCTTGACATCTAAAGGCTATTCGGTCGTTACCGATTGGGTTTACCAAGGGAAGCAATCCTTGGCATCAATTCAAACCCAAATGGGATCATTGGAATGCACGGATAAGCATAAGATTGCAATTTTGTCATCAATTCATGGGGACTATGAATGGAAAAAAGCGTCGGAATTGGTTCCTGGGGACCGGATGATCTTTGTAGATGATGTTCTACCAGGGACATCATCTTCGTTGCCCGATTTTGTCTATGATGTTCCAAAACACTCTACCACTTGCAAAAACATCACTTTGCCCGAATTAGATTTGGATGTGGCTTGGTTTATCGGGTATTTCCATGGGGACGGCTATTGTTGGGTCAAGCCGGGTGCCGGTTGGGTTTCGGTGACGGTACATGAAGATCACAAAGACACGTTGGACAAGTGTGTGCGGGTTTTGAAATCCTTCGGGGTGAATGTTGGTGTTCGCCGAGGAAATGGACGATATTTTGTAGTTAGTACCAAGTCAAAACAATTGGCGACATATTTACATCAACTGAAGCAAGCAAACACAACAATAGATGTTCCGGATTTCATTTTGCGTGGCGCCCCTGACGTTCGTGCATCCTATGTGGCGGGGTTAAGTGATGCCGATGGGTCATATAAGCAATCGGGTTTTACAGTTGCCGTAAGTGTTTATCCGGCGTATCTAAAGCAAGTTCAAGTTGTTTTGTCTAGTTTAGGTATCCCATCTAAGTTCAAACAACACAAGGATGCACAAAGAAGCCTTAACGGGTGGCAAGACATCTTTGAGTTGAATGTCGTGGGGGAAAAAGCGAAAAAGCTATATGTTGAAAGGATTGCAAAGTTCCTACACAAGTTTGAAGTACATGCGAAGACGAATCGCAGTCAACATGACTACGGGTTTCCAAGTCAAATGGCTTTGAATGGCGGGGTGTCTGGATATTTAGGGTCTAAGTGTTTGTGGTCGCGCCAATCGAAACAAATTACGGTTGCTACTTTGGAACGTTTGGGGCACCCAGGGGTTCGATTGGTTCCTGTTGAAGTTTTGGGGGTTGCCCAAAATGTTCGGGAAGATGATACTTATGATTTATCGGTAGAAGCCAATGAATTCGTGGCTAACGGATATTTGGTACACAACACAGCTGAGATAATGTTTGGCGATCCAGATGATAAGGCGTTCATGGAACTCAAGCAGGACCAGGATGCTTTGAATGATCGCCGTTGGACATGCGTATCTGGGGATACAATGGTGGATACGAAAGATGGTTCATTCCCGATCTCAAGTTTGGTTGGAAAGAACGGCATCAAAGTGCTGCTGGACGGGCAATATCATGACGTTTCCGGGGTGAAGCTTACGGGGCATGAACAAGTATTTCGGGTGTCCACGTATGGGGGCCCTAGTGTAGATGCGACGGGGAATCATCTTTTTATGACATCCCGTGGTTGGGTTCCCGCACGGGAACTGAAAAGTGGGGACCATGTTCGGGTATCTGACAATGCTATTTTGGATGAAGTGAACCAGGACAGCCAAGACTACAAGCATGGATATTTGTTGGGGTCATTAATTGGTGACGGGTCTTTTACGGTTAACTCGACAACACACACTGATATTGCCCGAATCCTTGTGTACGAAAAGGACAATGGGTGGAAATCGTTACACGATTATGTAACGGGCATATTTGATTTCCCGACTCGAAAAGATTTTCGGGGGTTTTCCGGACCTCATGGGAAAGGAAATTCATCTTACCATTTCTTGTCTTCTAAAGCCCTAACGGAAATGGCTGCCGAATGGGGCGTGATCAAGGGGCATAAAACGATAACGGAGAAAATGGAAAGCGGATCGTGTTCGTTTGTTGCGGGTGTGCTTTCCGGGTTGATGGATGCCGACGGGACAATTCCATCGGATGGCCGTATGGCATTGGATACGATTGATCATGAAATGTTGTATCGCATGCAGCGAATGTTGATGCGTTTGGGAATCAAATCCCGGATCTATAAGTGCCGTGATGCGGGAATTCGGGATTTTCTTGGGAAAAAACGGAAATGTAAGTCTGCGTATCGGATCATCCTTGCGGGGTATTGGGAAACCAACAGGTTTGTTGATGTGTGTGGTATTCACCACTCGGCTAAACTTGCAACTTGGAAGGGCTTGGATAAGCGTCGGAAGGTGGATATGCCTTTCACCTATGAAATTGTGTCAGTGGAACCTAATGGCTTTAGAGATGTTTTTGACGCTTGTGTCCCATCAACACAAGCGTTTTCGGCCAATGGGTTGTACGTTCATAATTCCAACAATTCCGTGTTCGGCTATGTCGGCATGAATTACACGGACGTAGCTAGGTCTTTGGCCCTTAATGGTGAACCCGGTCTTGTGTGGTTAGACACAGCCAAGAAGTTTGGTCGGATGAATGACCCTGCGGATAACAAGGATTGGCGGATTTCGGGCACAAATCCCTGCGGAGAGATGGGGTTGGAATCACGAGAATTGTGCAACCTGGTTGAGACTTATCCGGCACATCACGATTCCTATGAGGACTTTGAGCGAACACTAAAGATGGCTTACTTGTATGCCAAGACTGTCACTTTGGTTCCGACCCATGACATGAGGGCCAATGCTGTGATGATGCGGAACCGTCGCATCGGGGCTTCTATGTCGGGTATTGTTCAAGCGATTCAGAAGTTTGGGCGTCGCAAGTTTCTGTCCTGGTGTGACAACGGTTACAAGTACATCCAAGGAATGGATCGGGTGTATTCGGATTGGCTGGGCGTTCCGTTGTCTGTCAAAACGACGACTGTCAAGCCCTCAGGATGCCGTCCTTGGTACGCCCTTACGTCTACGAACCGAGGACTTCTCACTTTGGAGGATCTGCTTGAACATCACCCAGATGATCAGGATTGGGCGGTGCATCCAGATCATGACCTGAAGGCCATTGGTACGGGGATCATATCGAAGACCTACAACAACGGGGTTAGCCCTGTGTTGCGGATCACTACGTCCTATGGCATTGAGGTGGAATCTACGCCCGATCATCAGTGGTGGATCAAGCAGACACATTGTGGTTGGGCGCCGGCTCCATATCAAGAGGTCAATGCATGGCGGCGTGCTGGTGATATCCGTCCAGGGGATATCCTTGACATTCAGCCCGGGATTTACAACATAAAAGAGGCTGGCCCGAAACCTATCCACAGCATCGTCACCAGTATGCGAGGGGAATCGTCAGATATTCATTATCCGGTGTGGATGAACTCCCGGTTAGCTTGGTTGCTCGGCTACCTTTGGGGTGACGGTGCCATGTTGTCTAGTAAGTGTCGGTTTCTTTTGGCAAGTTCGTGTTGGGAGAATCTTCTTAAAGTCCAAGTGGTGCTTAAGGAGCAATTTGGGATTGACGTCAAGATCAATCTAGATCACCAGAAGGCGGAGACGCTTGATGTTGAATCAACGCACCTTTGGTATTGGTTAATTCGTAACGACGTATTCAAGCCCCACTCCGGCAAGATCAATGTTATTCCTAAGGTAGTCCGAACGTCTTCGCAAGAAGACATTTTGGCGTTCTTAGCAGGGATGCTCGACTCGGACGGCTGGGTGGAGATGACCTCACATGGGGCCAAGCTCGTATGGGCGATTTCTGACGAGTTCTTCGCTCGCCATGTTCAGGACGTGGCTCTAGCGGTTGGGCTTGTTCTGGGACGCTCTCACGTTGTTGGGGGCGAGAACTCCCGGGATCAGCAATCGATGTGGCACCTGACGCAGAGTGCCCATGTGGACGCGCAGGCGTTCGAGATGTTCCGGCGACACTCAACCAAGGTGGCAGCGGTAGAAGATCGTTCTGACTTCACTGGGTGGTATTGCGGCAGGGAGGATATGACGAATGGGCAGTTTATCCTTGGTGAGGTGATCAAAGTCGAGATGGTTGGAACAATGCCAACCTACGATATCGAGGTGGAGGATGAGCACTGGTACTACGCTGGGGCGATCAAAAGCCACAATACGGTGTCGTTGCTGTGTGGGGCTACCCCTGGTATTCACTTCCCACATTCTGAGTACTACATTCGCCACGTTCGTGTGCAGAACCAGAGCCCCTTGTGCCAGATTGCCCGTGACGCGGGATACCAAGTATTCCCAGATGCTTACGCGGACAACACATCGGTGGTGGCATTCCCGGTCAAGGAAAAGCACTTCATCAAAGGCAAAGCGGAGGTATCGCTGTGGGAACAGTTCGTTTTGTCCGCGGACATGCAGGGGTTCTGGTCTGACAACCTGGTATCTGCCACGGTGACTTTCAAGAAGGATGAAGTTCCCGAGATCAAAACGTGTCTTGAAGCTTTTGAAACTCGGTTGAAAGGTGTGTCTTTGTTACCTTTGCTGGAAGAAGACCATGGGTACGTTTATCCTCCGTATCAAGCTATCACGGAGCAACAGTATTTGGACATGGTGAGTGGGATAAAGGAGATGGATTTCCCCACCGGGGTCCATGACCAGGATGAGCGGTTTTGTTCAGGTGAAGCGTGCATGTTGGCGTTGGACGCACCTGCACCGAAAGTTTGACTTTTGTGTTTGGTTTTGGTGGGGCGATCGAATGAACAGCATGCGTACAGTTTTGGTTGAAGGTCTGTTCTACACCCAAGAAGGGGATCTCGTCACCGAACGGGGAGATTCTCTGTACCAACATATCATGCCATTGGTTGGACAGGATATTCAACTTGCTGTCCATTTTATGCCCCCCATTCCTCCTGATCCGGGTAAATGGGGTGGGGGGTGCTGTATGTGGCAGCCTGCCGAATGTCCTGCGGGCCACCATGAACATCCTGATCGCATTTTGAACATATCCCTTCGCGGGGTGTTGGTTCAAGAAACAGGGGATCGATGGTTCCTAGACACTTTTGATGGGAAGCGTGTAGGCATCCCATTCGTTTTGTTGGATGGGCACTATGGTCGAGTGGCGGCTGCGACAGTGCCTGATGTTCAAGCGATGCAGGAAGCGTTGGGAAGTATCAATTGGGAATCTGTGGAGGCTATGGGGTTCCGGGCCAACAATTTGCGGGATCTGATGGAACGTCTCCGTATATCCATCAAGGATTAGTGGTGGTTCACAATCAGTATTTCTCTGGGCGTGTGGTTAGTATTATCCACAGCAATCCAAGCCAAGCTTTCTACATCTTGAAGATGGTCTTGGATGGTGTGTCTCCGGACACACTTGATCCCGTGACAATTCGGGGAACCATTCCAGGCATGTCCATAGCCCAGGGATCGTGGTTCGGGTTTGAAGCACATTGGACGGACCACAAGCAGTATGGCCGACAGTTATTGATATCACGGGCACCTGTCATAAAGGCTTCGTGGGATCCAGATTCTGCGGCGGCTGTATTGGCCGCCCACGGTGTTGGGGAACGGGTGATCAAACGTATCCGAATCCATTTTGGGGATGATGAATTCATAAGTGTTTTGTCTGACGCTGGTCGTCTCGCTGACGTCCCCGATGTGAACGAATTCCTTGCTAAACATGTCTCTCAGCGATGGGACATGGTTCAATCTTACTTTCGTTCCTTGGAGTTCTTTTCTGACTTAGGGCTGCCGTCGAATAAGATCAACCAAGTGTGGTCGACGTTTGGGGATGACGCTGAAAGTATCTTGGGGTCGAACCCGTGGAAACTTGTTGAAATAGACGGCATATCGTTTCAGCAAGCGGATGAAATTGCCATGAAGTTGGGGTTGGACATGTCTGACCCTAACCGTGTTCACGGGGCTGTTGTCTTTTCTGTTAAGAACCAACGGTCATTCGGGCATATGTACACGACGACAGGGAACTTGTTTTCCCAAGTTCATTCCTTGGTTCCTGGGATTTCATCCGAGGATTTTGCCAAGGCCTTAGCTGAATGCCATAAGTCTGGTGCCGTTGTTGTGGACCGGTCCGTCCGATCGGACGTGCGGGCGATTTACGACCCATGGTTTTTCAAGTTAGAAACGGAGGCGTCTGACTTGTTGGCGAGCCGGATGAAGACGGCGTCCATTACCGATGTTGCAGATTACATCAAGTTGTTAGGTTCCGTTGGCCCCAAAACTGAAGCGAAATCAAAACAGTTAGATGTCGATTTGGTTTCAATGGTTGAAACTGCGGTAGATGAATGGGGGGATGCATCTAAGCTTGTTTTGTCAGAAGCCCAACGACAAGGTGTAGTCAACGCTTTGTCCGCACCTGTGTCGATTTTGACAGGGTTGCCCGGCACAGGGAAGACAGCGTGCTTGACCGCTGTGGTGTCCATTTTGAAGGACATGGGGATTCCATATTTGTTATGTGCCCCGACAGGCATTGCCGCGAAGAATTTAGGGTCCAAAACCAATGCCAAGGCGTCAACGATTCATCGCGCCTTCCTGGCCGAAGGGGATTTTGGATCCAAACAAGACGCTTCCTACATCGGTGTTATGGCATCTTCAGATTCAGACACCGGATCGGAACAAGATGGAAAATGGGGGTACGACCAATCTAACCCCTATCCTGTCAAGGTGGTCATCATTGATGAAGCGTCCATGTTGGATCAGCACCTGATCTATCGTTTGCTGTCATGCACATCGGACGATTGTCGTTTGGTTATCGTGGGGGATTCCGCTCAGTTGCCGTCAGTGGGTCCGGGCAATGTTTTACGAGACATGATTGACTGTAAGTGGTTTCCTGTTGTCGCATTGACTGAGATTTTTCGGCAGAAGGATACGTCTGGGATTGTCTATGCGGCCCACTCGATTCACCACGGGGATCTACCGGATACTGATATGGAGGACTTCAAACTAGTGCCAGTGGTCGGGGATGAGAACGTGGCCAACATGGTGGTGCGGTTGGCTTGTAGGTTGAAGGATCAAAAAAAGAACTTTCAAGTGTTATCCCCACGTCATGCGGGTCCTGTGGGGGTTACCACGCTTAACGCTCGTATGCGGGATTTGATGAACCCCGGAGGCAATGGTGCCCAAGAGATCAATGTTGGCGAATCTACTTTGCGGGAAGGTGACCGTGTTATGGTAGTCAAGAATGACTACAAGCTGGATGTCTTCAATGGCGATGTGGGAAAGGTGTCCCGTGTTGATCGTAAGGCTAAGAAGGTTGTGGTTCAGGTGCACGGCGTCAGCGAATCTCTTGTCGAAATTGACTTTAAGGATGTGGGGAGACTGCTCCGTTTAGCTTACGCTTGCACTGTCCATAAATCTCAAGGGTTGGAATACGATGTGATCGTAATGCCCGTGGTTGAGTCTTTCCGTCATCAGTTGCAACGGAATTTGTTGTATACCGCGGTTACCCGCGCTCGCAAGAAAGTGTACTTGGTGGGATCCAAAGCCGCTTTGGGGATAGCGGTCGTGAATGATTCGGAAGACCAACGTAATACCTTGTTCAAGGATCGTCTGATGGCGTGGACTTAAACAACCAGGTCAGTAACGTCGATGCCATTGCAGGCATGTTTGGCTTACAGCTAGTAGTTGGCGATATGTTGGAATTGCGTAGATGGGGAAGATCACCGCCTAAGGAGGTTGGATAAATGGGAACTGAAGTAGAAGGCAAGACGGATGTTGAACTAGCAGTAGAAGCTATGAAGAGGCTGAAGCCACTAGTGAAGATCACCAAGGTGGTTTGTACACGGTCGGTCAAGGGGCAGCGGGGGGATTCTTACGTTGGATTTTCTGCTGCTTGGGACACCATTCAAGATGATTCTGGTGGTGCGGGGGATTTGACTCAAGATCATGATGCCACTACGGGGTTGGGGCTAAAGGATGCTAGGTTGGCTGCTTTGATGCTGGGGATGCAAGTTGATATCGCAGCACATGCCCATGCGATGGCTGGCGGCAATCTGGACTTCAAGCAATATGAAGAAGCCACATCAGCTATCAAGCATAACTACACGAAGTTGATGGCAGATATGATTCGTTCGGGCAATGGGGGTAAGTGATGACGACTAGCGGCCCATTGAGTTTCCCGCAAGTCGATGCCGATCGAATGTTCAATGAATTGGGTGATCTCCGGGTAGAACTGGATGATGACCCGTTGGTTTTTGGCCCAAAGCGTTTGAATGCCAAAACAGCACAAGTTCGGCGAATGTTGGATCGATGCGAAACCTTATTTCTTGACGTGTCCCGTAAGTTGCAAGCTGTGCGACGGGCGTTGCGTGTGGCGGAAACTGACTTCGACCTTGCGAAAAAGGACTTGTTTGCCAATGATCCTGAGACTCGTGCCGGCCGATCTGTATCTGACAGGGAAGCTATTGCATCTGGGAAGTTGGAAGCCGAGATTCGTGGCATCCATGAACTGAATCTGTCTGCTGAAGACCTGGACGCAGTGCTTGTAGTCATTAAAGCCAAGCGGGCGGATTTGAAGGATACAGAAGGGCGTCTCCGTGACCAGATCCGATTATGTTCTGAAGAAATCGGTTTAGGTGGTCGGTGGGGATCTAAGATTCCTAATGCCCCTGATTTGTACGGTGGCCCCGCACGGAAAACTGCTGATGGTGCCGATGTGGATGATGTCACTAGTTTGATTCAAGGACTGGACGGAGAAATTCAGTTGTCTCGTGATGCCGGCGGATGGACGGATCCTGAAGGGGTGCATCTCAGTAATGGGGCAATTGAGGTCGTGCAACCAGAAGGACAAGGAGCACCAGAGATCCGACCTGGTCGTAACGTTGATGATATGGCAGATGCCACCCTATCTCCCGTGGGTGAAGAAGCATTAGAAGAAATCCATTTGGACGGTCTTTCTACCTTAGTGAAGGACATAGAAACGTCCATGGCACCCACCGTGCATTCTGATGATGTAGATATCTTCCTGGATGAGGTGGTGGTTTCTTCTGCGCTCATCCCAAAACCTGATTTGTCCAATACCGTTGATGACATTGATATGGATGCCATTTTGGGCATGTTTGAAGCACCGTAGCGTTTGGGTAGGGTTGTTTTCCCATCAATAGGGTAATAGGGATCAGCGGAATCCGTCATACAAGGACACACCGCTAACAACAAAGCAACTTAGGAGAAGATCGTCATGAGTGGTGCGTACAGGGAATTTACTTTTGGTGAAGGGGACGCGGGCGTCGGCGGGAAGTCGAAGCCTTTCAAGGCCGATGCTAATCGGTCATATCGCGTGTCCTTTGTCTGGTGGAAGGGTTTGGATCAAGGGAAGCCTGATCTGGATTCACCCGGTCCAATTTTCGTGGGTGAAGATGCAAATTTCATCCCTGGTGTTGGTTACGTCATTAACAAGGGACCTGAGTACACAAAGTTGGCCGGGGGGGAAGCTCCGCGCAAGCGGATCGGGTCTGTCATTGTTGTGTGGCCGACGGACAAGCAGGGTCAGGTGGACAAGAGTGCTTTGTCGCGTGGGGACGTAGAAATCCTGCCGTGGATTATCTCGGGTGACAAGTTTGTGTCCTTGAAGGCCATCAATGCTGAGTTTCCGTTTGGATCCCACGACTTCACGTTGAGTTGCAGTGACGCTCAATACCAGAAGATGACCTTCACCCCGTGTCGGGATTCTCTCTTAAGGGCTCTTCTCGGTAACCCTAAGGCAGGGTCCATCGTGACGGATATGATTGCCAAGGCTCAGGTCGTTGTATCCAAGATCATGGATCATGTTGGTAGGGACATGACCCCCCAGCAGATTCGTGAAAAGCTGGCTGGCGGCGGAGCCTCGCCGGGTCCGGTGGTAGAGACGATGGCCACGGGTGATATCGATTCGATGGTCGATAATATGTTGGACAACTGATACTGTTGAACTCGGGAATCGAAGGTTTCCGGTTTGATTTCCGTTCCGCTGAATGTTCATTAGTATGGCCACCGCCTGCCATGATGCACTTTCGGATCGCATCATGGCAGGCGGGATGTACGTCATTTGGCTTTCGGATACGCACTATTACGGGGGCAGGGCCGTGAATTTCAAAGTGCGATGGCGAACGCATGAAACCCTTTTTCGCAAGGGAGTCCATACGAACCATCACGCTCAAGCGGTTTACGACCCTCACAGAAGGGAAGCAATCAAGCGAGCTTGGGAAAAGCGTAAAGCGGAACGTGTGCCAGAGTGATGACAGTCGGCATGGATCCTTCGCTTACCAACTTCGGCTGGTGTCTCCATGACACAGAGGTAGACGTAGGGTTACCGGGGAGGTTGGTTGAATCCGGCCGGTTTCAGACTTCGTCTAAGACTTTATTTATTGATCGCTACCTAGAACAACGGCGTCAAGTCATATCTCTGATTGACCGTCTGGTTGCCACTTATGGTTCAGTCCGAGTCGGATGTGAATCCCCCGTGTTTGGCGATTTATATTCTGAAGGTCTGTATGGCCTTTACCTTTACAACTGTGAGGCCCTGAGGGCATCTAAAGTGGATGTTGTGTTCTTTTCCCCTGGCCAGCTGAAAGCTCACGCGCATCATGCCTTGGGTCGACCCAAGGGTTGGAAGATGATGAAACCTGACATGGTGGAAGCCACCAAGCGAGATGCTGGGTTAAAAGGGAACTTGAACCATAACGAGGCGGACGCCTATTGGGCGGCATTTGCGGCTGGGCGCTTTTGGGCTTTCATGGATGGGGTATTGAACAAGGAAGATCTCAACCTTATTGAGGCCAAACAATTCACTGAAATCCATACTTATCAACGTGGTGCAAAGGCGGGACGGTCCGTCAATAAAGGCATCATGTTCAAAGAGGACTGTCGTTTCTTTCGGTGGTCCACGGAGTCTTGACATGTCCCCCCGTAAGTCGTCAGTTACTGTAGCCGCACCGACTCCAGTCAAGAAGAACAACGCTTTGGCTCAAGCCCGAGCTTTGATTGGCAAAGCCTTCCCGAAGGACGAATCTTTCGTGGAAATTGACGAGGAATCCGTTAAGGAATCCCGCCCGCATATCCCAACAGGGTCTATTGTGCTGGATTACTTGATTGGGGGAAGGGTGAATAGGTTTGGTGTGCGTCCGTGTCCTGGATTTCCAAAGAAGTGCATCATTAACCTATATGGCCAGGAATCGTCTGGAAAGACTACGGTTGCTTTGACAGCTGCTGCTGTGGTGTGTGCTCAAGGTGGGACTGTGTGTTACATCGACTGGGAAAACGCCATTGACGTGGCCTATGCCAAGTCGTTGGGCGTCCCTTTGAATGACCCTGACATGTTCCAGTTGGCCCAACCAGAATCCCTGGAGAAGGGGTTGGCGATTTTGTGGACTATGGCGAAGGCGGGTGTAGACCTGATCGTCATCGACTCTGTTGGTGCAGGCATCCCGCAGGCGTCGTTGGAACAGACCGTCAAGGAGAAGGGGGAGATGGGTCGGATTGGCCTGAATGCCGCCAAATGGAGTAAGATTCTCCCTGAGTTGAAGAACATCATCAATCAGACGGGATCATGCGTCATCGGTATTTCCCAACTCCGTAAGAAGATTGGAATGACTGGTTATGGGGGTGATGATACGCAGGCCCAGGGGGGAGAAGCGTGGAAGTTCTATTCAGAAGTTCGGATGGGTTTGAAGCGGGTTGCTCAGGAAAAGGGCACTGAATATAACGCCATGACGCATAAGGTTGAAGAAGCGACCGTTGGGCAGACCGTCAAGTGCCGCATTGATAAATGCAAGGTGTCGGCGGCCCAGGGAAAGACGGCGGATTTCTACATTCGTTTTGGGGAAGGCATTGATGATTTGAGGTCGGTCATTGAGATCGCCAAAGCACATGGGGTGGTCAAAACGAATGGGGCGTGGTTATCCTTTGAACGCCCAAATGGCACGGTCCTTAGGGAAGGATCCTTGGATAAGTTCAAGGCCAAAATCAAGGAAATGGATGGGGTGTGGGACGAGCTATATGGGTCTGCTATTAAGGCTATGTCCGAGAAGCCGGGTACATTTATTGAGGTCATCGACAACGAGGATGATTTCTCGGACCTCGATGCCTTGCTGGCGGATTCGCCGGTAGAAGGAACATCCGCTGAGGAGTAATCTCAATCATGCCGTTTACTGTTTACGTTGAAAACTTCCAATCACTTTCCAACGTGACGGTGACGGTAGATGGATTCACGGTTGTTACCGGGACTAATAATGTAGGCAAGAGTGCCCTTCTGAGGGCCATTCGTGGGGCATTCCAAAACGCCCGCGGGACATCCTATATCCGTCACGGGCAAACCAAGGCCACTGTTGAGATCACCTTCGATGATGGCAAGAAGCTGCGGTGGGAAAAGGGTAAGGCGGCGGGGGACAAGCCTACCTACATTATCAATGGGGGTAGCCCAATTCACCCCGGCCAAGGCGTGCCCGATGAAGTTCGGGCCTTAGGTATCAAGCCCATTATCATTAGCGGTCGGGAAGTGTGGCCGCAGTTTGCCCCGCAGTTCACAGGACAAATCTTTTTGCTTGATCAACCAGGATCGGTGTTGGCTGAAGCGGTGTCTGATGTCAATCAT
>Ga0194120_10007136_pt1 | contig 15422 bp, 14 predicted proteins | sample TA2MahCa65mmetaG_FD_148642 | JGI IMG/M metagenome (GOLD analysis project Ga0194120, IMG submission 148642) | Freshwater microbial communities from Lake Tanganyika, Tanzania - TA2015019 Mahale Deep Cast 65m | ecosystem: Environmental > Aquatic > Freshwater > Lake | place: Tanzania: Lake... | reverse complement strand
GCGGGCCGGGCCGGTCGATCGGCGGCGGGCTCGGGCGATCGCCGGGCCGCGTGCGCGGCCGGTTGCCGGGCTGGAAGATCGCCAGCGTCGCGCCATCCTTGTTGTCGTGGAGGGCCACGACGGTGTTCCCGCGTTCCTTGGCCTCCTCGGGCGACATGAGCTGTCCGCCCTCGCCGATCACCAGGCGGCCGGCCTCGAGGGCGTACTGCATGCCTTCGCGGTCGATCGCGCCGTCGCGCCGCATGCCGGAGAAGCCTTCCAGGAGGTAGCCGAGCCAGGTCGTGTCCTGGACCTGGATCCAGCCGTCCTGCCAGCCGTCGGCCCGATCCAGGGCGTTGGTGACGTAGTCCGCTATTTCGCGGCCCGCGCCGGGGTGGTACGGATCGTTGAGCGACAGGGCGACCTTGCGGTACGGGTCGTTCAGCAGGGCCTTGAGCTCGCGGCTCGAGACGAAGTCGTCTTGGATGCGGTTGCGGACGCCGTCGGTGGTCTTGAGGCTGTCTTGCCGCGACTCCGACCGCGGGTCCTTGCGGTTGGCCGTATATAGCGTGTTGACGATGGTATTGACCTGATCTGGACGCAAGCCGATGCCGCCCATTTGCTCTCCTCCCTCGGGTGACGGCGCGGGGGACGTGCCGCGCTTCCGCTGTATTGTCCGACCCCGCGGGGGAATAGCTTCTTAAGGGTACGTAATCTACGGGTTAACGTGCAGGCGCCGCGCCGGCGGGCTCCCAGTCGGCGAGGACGGCCATCGCGACCTCCTCGGCCTTCTCGACTCCCACCAGGCGTGCCGCCAGATCCAGCGCGAAGGCCAGCGCCGTGCCGGCCCCCCGGCTCGTGAGGACCTGGCCGTCCACGACGACCGCCTTCTCGAGGTACCGCCCGCAGGCGATCTCGGACCGCTTGGACGGATGGCTGGTGGCATTGCGGCCCTTGAGCAGGCCGAGATCCGAGAGGACGGTGGGCGCCGCGCAGATGGCGGCGACCACCTGGCCCCTCGCCTGCAACGAACGAATCAGCGCCGCCACGCGCCGATCCTCGCGCAGGATGGGCGTGCCCTTGCCCCCTGGCAGGGCGATGGCGTCGAAACCGTCGGGCTCCACCTCCGAGATGGAGGCGTCGGCGTGCACCTGGATGCCGTGGGCGCCGGCGATGGGGTTGGGGCTGAGTCCGGCCGTCACGACGGTGATCCCGGCGCGCCGCAGCACGTCCACGACGGTGACGAACTCGATTTCCTCGAAGTCGGTCATGACCGGGACCAGGACTCGCGGCTTCGCCATAAGACCCATGCTCCTCTTCTGCTGGTAGGATCTAACCATGAAAAACCTGCGCGGTTCGGACCTCCGAGACAAGTTCCTGGCCTTCTTCAAGGAGCGGGCGCACCTGCACCTCCCCAGCTCCTCGCTGATCCCGCGCAAGGACCCGACGGTGCTGCTCACCACGGCGGGCATGCTGCAGTTCAAGCCCTACTTCATGGGCCTCGAGACGGCGCCGGCCACGCGCATCACCACCGTGCAGAAGTGCTTCCGCACCACCGACCTGGACAACGTCGGGCACACGCCGCGCCATCACACGTTCTTCGAGATGCTCGGCAACTTCAGCTTCGGCGACTACTTCAAGGACGAGGTGATCCCCTGGGCCTGGGAGTTCCTCACGGTAGAGCTCGCGATGCCCGCGGATCGACTGTGGATCACGGTCTTCACCACCGACGACGAGGCCGAGGCCATCTGGCGCGACAAGGTCGGCGTGCCGGCGGGCCGCATCAAGCGCCTCGGCGAGGACTCCAACTTCTGGGCCGCCGGCCCGACCGGCCCGTGCGGGCCCTGCTCGGAGATCTTCTTCGACTTCGGCCCGGAGCGCGGCTGCGGGCGCCCCGAATGCGGGCCCGACTGCGATTGCGGCCGCTTCCTCGAGGTCTGGAACCTGGTGTTCATGGAGTTCAACCGCGACGAGAGCGGCACGCTGACGCCGTTGCCGGCCAAGAACATCGACACCGGCATGGGCCTCGAGCGCACGGCGAGCGTCCTGCAGGGCGTCGCGACCAACTTCGACACCGACCTCTTCCGGCCGCTGATGGACCTGGCGGCGGGCAAGGCCGGCAAGCCCTACGGGGCGGGCGGCAAGACCGACGTCTCGCTCAAGATCATCGCCGACCACCTGCGCGCCTCCACCTTCCTGGTGGGCGACGGCGTCACGCCGTCCAACGAAGGCCGCGGCTACGTGCTGCGCCGCATCATCCGGCGGGCGGTGCGCCACGGGCGGCTCCTGGGCATCTCGGGCACGTTCCTGGCGGATCTGGCCGCCTGGGTGATCGACAACTACGGCGGCGTATACCCCGAGTTGCAGCAACAGCGGGCGTTCATCCTGGATAGCCTGGGCGCCGAGGAGGAGCGCTTCAACGCCACTCTCGACAACGGCATGCAACTCTTCGAGAAGGCCGTCGCCCGGCACGGCGGGCAGACCATCCCGGGCGAGGTCGCATTCGAGCTGTACGACACCTACGGCTTCCCGTTCGAGCTCACGGCGGAATTGGCGGCCGAACGCGGCCTCGGCGTCGACGAGACCGGCTTCCACGCGCAGATGAACGAGCAGCGCGAGCGCGCCCGCCAGGCCCGAGAAAGGGCCGGCGTGACCTTCAAGGGCGCCTCCGTGCGCACCGCCGCGCCCACGCGCTTTCTCGGCTACCAGACCACGACGGCGCAGGCTAGGGTGCTCGAGGTGGTCGAGCAGGACGATCGCCACGTGGTCGTGCTCGATCAGACGCCCTTCTACGCCGAGTCGGGCGGACAAATAGGCGACCAGGGCGTCATCGGCCTGGCGCGGGTCGTCGATACCCAGAAGCAGGGCGACGTGATCCTCCACTACCTCGAGGCGGGAGAATCGCCGCCCGCCAAGGGGCAGACGGTCGAGGCGGCGGTCGATACGGCGCGGCGCGGGGCGACCATGCGCCACCACACCGGCACGCACCTGCTCCACGCGGCGTTGCGCCAGGTACTGGGCCCCACCGCCACCCAGGCCGGCTCCTACGTCGGGCCCGACGAGCTGCGCTTCGACTTCAACTTCCCGCGCTCCCTCGCGCCGGCGGAGTTGCGGCAGGTCGAGGAGCTGGTCAACTCCGAGATCTTCCGGGCGCGGGAGGTGCGCCACGAGGAGCTGCCGATCGCCCAGGCGCAGGCGAAGGGCGCCATCGCGATGTTCGGCGAGAAGTACGGCGACGTCGTGCGGGTGGTGGACGTGCCCGGCTTCTCGACCGAACTGTGCGGCGGCACGCACGCCCACAACACCGGCGAGATAGGCCTGCTCAAGATCACCGAGGAGAAGGGCATCTCGGCGGGCGTGCGGCGCATCCGCGCGGTATGCGGCGGGGCCGCCCTTGAGCTCTTCCGGCGGCAATGGGACGTGCTGGCCGGGCTCCGCGACGAGTTCAAGGTCACGACCGAGGAGATTCCGGAGCGCGTGACCAGGCTGCGCGACCAGGTGAAGGAGCGCGACGAGGCCATCAGGGAGCTGAAGGCCAGGGCAGCGGCCGGCCGGGCGCTGAGCCTGCTTTCCGAGGCGCGCGAGATGGCGGGCCTGCTTGTCCTGGCCGCCGTGCTGCCCGACGCGGACCCCGACGCCCTGCGCGGCGCGGCGCTTGCCCTGCGGGACAAGCTAGGCGACGCGGTGGTGGTGCTCGGCAGCGCGGTCGAAGGCAAGGTCAACGCGGTCGCGGCGGCCTCGCCCGGCGCGGTGGGCCGCGGCGCGCACGCCGGCAAGCTCATCGGCAGCGTCCTAGGCGCCATGGGCGGCCGCGGCGGCGGCAAGCCCGACCTCGCCCAGGGCGGCGGCGGCGATCCCGAGAAGCTGGCCGGCGCGCTGGGCCAGGTGCCGGACCTCGTGTCGCAGCAGGTGAGCGTCAGGGCGTAGGCAACCAGCACCACTCCGCCGGAAGTTTCGCGACGAACGCACGTCAGGCCCCCCGGCCAAGCGGTTCGCCCTGTCCGGTGGCTAGCCGCTCAAGTCTGAGCCAACTTCCTCCGGTCTCTCGATCGCGGTCTAACCCGGACATTTCATCCGGTAGCGCTCGGTTGACTCTGGTGTGAGGTGACGGCCTCCCGAAACCTCTGGCTCAGGGGGGCGTCACGCGCCGGATGCGGCTGGCGGCGCCAGGGCAGTCCAGGTCCTCCACCAGAGTTCCTGGTAGGGGCAGGCCCGCGGCAAGTGCATCACCACGCGACGTCCCTGCTCGACCAGCAGCGCCGCGATCTTGATGAGCCGCAGGCGCAGGGTGTCGAACTGCCGCCGATCGCCGGTCAGCCGCTCGACGACCTTTCCGAGCACCTGGCAGAGCCGGTAAGCAACCGCATGGAGCAAGAGCCGGAATGCGTTGGGCAGAAAATCCTCGCAGCTCAGCCGGTCGCCGGCGAGGGCGTTCTTGAGGTTCTTGATCCAATTCTCCGACTCCCCGCGCCAGCCGTACAACGTGTAGATCTGTCGTGGCGTGCGATCGGCGAGGCTGGTGACGACATAGCGCTGGTTCGAGCCGAGCGGGCCATACTCGGCCTTGGCGATGACGCGGCGGCGCCGCTTCCAGGTGCCGGCCTTGTACCTGAATTCCGTGAAGGCCTTGGCCTGTTCTCCGGCAGGCACCTTGCCCGACAGGAACTGGCCCTTGGCGATTTCGAGGTTTGCAGCCGACTGCACGGCCAGTCGCTTGTTAGTCCCGAGGCCGATCAGGAAGTCGACGCCATTGGCCTCGCACCACTTGTAGACGGCGGGTGTCGCGAAGCCGCCGTCGGCGCGAAAGAGGATAGGCACGTCCGGCCACTTGGCCCGGATACCTTCGACCAGTCCCTCCAGCCAGGCCACGATGCCCTCCGAGGCACCGACGTTGCCCGGCCGCAGGTGCGCGACGATGAGGTCGCCCGTGTCGCCGTCGAAGACAAGGATTGGGTGGTAGCCATACGAGTCGTAGTGGGCGTTGAAGAAGGTGAGTTGCTGGGAGCCGTGCGTCTCGCCCCAAGTCGAGTCAGCATCGAGGACGAGGCGCATCGGCGTGCGCCGGTGATCCCGCCACTCCTCGAAGAGCGTCATCTCCATCAGCGCAAGCGACTGCGGCGTGATCCAGTGCTCGAATTCACAGCGTGGCCGGACTGCCAAGATCGGCATCCGAATCGAGCGCGTCGCGGCCGACCGCCAACTTGAGCGCCGGGTCGCCGCGCAAGCGGGCGGCGTCGTTGAGATCCTCGTAGCCCGCGACGATGGAATAGACACGCTGCCGCAGAAGATCCAGGGCCGAGTGGGTCACATAGCGCAGATCCCGGGGATCGGGCAGCAGAGCGGCCAGGCTTGCGGTCAAACCGAGGCGGTCATCCACGGAGCGGACGAACGAGATGCCGCCATCGCTGGTCAGACCTGCAACGTCAAACGCGGCGAAGACTTTCTTGCCACAAGCGATCGGGAGTGGAAGCGGGGTGGTACGATCTTGCATAAGATAGCCGGGGCCTCGGTAGGGTTCTGTCGCAGGAATAGTCTACCGTTGCACCCGGCTTTCCAACAAAACCGTGCAACATCCAGGCCAAGGAAGCAGGCTTGCACCCCGGGTGCTCGGGGAGCGGTGCGGCCATGAACACGCTCTTGAAGCTGATATGATAAGAAGTCGCCTTGCAACGTATGGAGACCCATCCCCCATGGCCTCAATTGCTTGTATGACTCGGGCGAAAGAGAATCCTCCCCAGCCCGGCCCAAAACCGCCTCCGCCACCCCGGCCTCCACGCCCTCCCGTTCCGCATCCTGAGCCAGCGCCTCCTCCAGGCCCCTACCCGACGCCGGAACCGACGCCATCGTCGGAGCCGAAGCCTCCTCGGGAAGCGGATCCCCCATTTCCCAGGCCGGGGCCAGGGGGGCCTGTGCCCTACTAGACCTCGTGGCGGGCAGATTCCGTGTAGACCCGCGACTCATTGTCATGGTCGGCCTGGCCTTGGTGGGGGCAAGGACGGTGGCCTCGGGCCCCCACTTTCCTGAAGCAAGACGCATCTCCGCCGGCCAGCTGCGACAAGAGCCCGGTACACACATCCAGATCGTCTACATGCTCCCCCGGGATGCGCCGGATCGGCGCCTCGATGTCGACGGGACGATCGCCAGGTCGATCGCCGCCGCCCAGGCGTGGCTTGCTCTCCGCACGGGTGGACTGCAGCTCAAAGTTCGGAGCATTCCGGACCATCCCGCCCTGTTCCATCGAAGCAGGCGCAGCGGCGCGGAATGGCTTGGTCTGGGCGACCATCCGCTGTATGCGATCGAGGAGGAGCTTCGAGGAGTCGGCTGGGACACTTCGAAGAGCCTCCTGGGAGTCTACTTCGATGGGCCGAATGCCGGAGCTTGCGGAGATGGCATCAGCCCGGAAAAGGGCCACAAAGGCCGCATCTTCGCCCTCTACCTGTCCGCAGCCTGGCCCGAGCGGCGTCCCTGCAGGTCGATTCCCCTGGGCGGTACCGACGGGCGACCGGGCTACTGGGAGTTCATCTTCCTGCACGAGGCCGTTCACGCCTTGGGTTTCGTGACGGATTGCGCCCCCCATTTCGCCACGCTAGGCCACGTCTCGGATTCGCCGGCAGATCTCTTGTACCGGGGGCCTCTCGTCTGGGAGCCCGATGCACTGGACACCAATAACGACGACTACTTCCGGCATGGCAATCAGGCTTGCCCGGACCTCGCGGACAGCCCCTATCTCCAGCCTGCCCGGGCCCATCGGGACGCCAGAGCCCTGAACCCGCGGTGACCCTGGCCGTTTGTCTGGAATCCCGCGGTCAGGGCGTGGGCGCTCCGGGCGCAGGGTCGTCCGGCAGGAGCTCGCGGGTCGCCAGATCCAAGTTCGCATGGCCTATCTCCGTGACATCCAGCTTCGGCTCGGGGCGCGGCTCCTGGGCGGGCCCGCCGCCGCCGCCCGGCTCCTGTGGCCTGGGCTTGGCCAGCAGCATCGTGACCACGCCGGTAGGGGGCTCCTGGTCGAACCTGGCGCGGTAACGCAGGCCCCAGCGGAGCTCCGGGACGTCGGCGGTGGTCTGGCCCGTGCGCTTGAGTTCCACCAGGGCGTCGCCCAGTTGCGCGTCGCTCGCCAGGGCCCGCCGGATGGCCTCGCCCGCCCGCATCAGGTCGCGGCTCCGGCTGGGCGGCGCGGCTTCGGCGTTGCGGCGCTTGAGGATCTCGATGACGCGCGGGCTGCGCGTCCGGGCGTCCACCCCCGCGAAGACCAGGTAGAGGGGCCGATCGCCCTCCAGGCCGGCCCCCATGCCCACGATGAAGTCGCCGGGCCGCATCCGCTGGTTCGGCAGTTCCTCGCCCTCCTTGATCAGCGACACGGCCGCCGTGACCAGGACCGATCCCGTGGCCAGTTGCCAGTCCCCGTCGAGCATGGCCTTGACGTTCTCGTCCTCGAGGACGCCCTTGAGGGCGTCGAAACCGTCGTAGTCCGCCTTGGTGTCGCGATCCGCCGCACCTGGCGGAACCGTCTCCGGCCGGTCGGCTAGCGGGGCTCCCGGCCGGCCGGCTCCGCATGCGGCCAGCGACGCCAGGAGTAAGAAGTGCAGCACCCGCATGCCCGGTCCGGCCTTTCTCGTCCGCGCCGTAGCATGCCAGGACCGGGCCCCCTGGCAACGGGCGGTCGGCCGGCGCGGCTACAGGTTGCCGCGGGCGGCCTGATCGCGTTCGATCGACTCGAAGAGAGCCTTGAAGTTGCCCTTGCCGAAAGATGTCGAGCCCTTGCGCTGGATGATCTCGAAGAAGACCGTGGGCCGGTCTTCCAGGGGCTTGGTGAAGATCTGCAGCATGTAGCCCAGGTCGTCCTGGTCGACCAGGATGCCCAGGCGCTTCATGGCCGCGATGTCCTCGTGTACCGCTCCGAGGCGCTCGGGAATCCCGTCGTAGTAGCTCTCGGGCGTGCCCTGGAACTCCACGCCGTTGGCCCGCAACGCTTCCACGGTGGCCACGATGTCGCGGGTGGCGAGCGCCAGATGCTGGACGCCCGGCCCGCCCCAGGCCTCGACGTACTCCTGGATCTGGCTCTTCTTGCGGCCCGCTGCGGGCTCGTTGATCGGGAACTTCACGCGCTCGTTATGGTTGGCCATCACGACCGAGCGCAGGGCCGAGTACTCGGTGGAGATGTCCTTGTCGTCGAAATGCGCGAACTGGTGGAACGCGAAGATCCGCTCGTACCAGGCTTGCCACTCGCGCATCTGGCCGTCGCCGACGTTGGCCACCACGTGATCCACGACCTCGAGGCCGGTGGGCCGGCAGCCCAGGCCCCGCGCCGCCTGGTAGCCGGGCAGGAACGCGCCGCGGTAGGCGTCGCGCTGCACGAACGTGTGCACGGTATCGCCGTACGCCCCGATCGTCGCCACGACGGCCGTGCCATGCTCGTCGCGCAACTCGGCCGGCTCGGCCAGGCCCGCGGCGCCCCGGGCCGTGGCCAGGCGGTAGGCCCGCGCCGCGTCGGCCACCTGGAGCGCCACGACCTTGACGCCGTCGCCATGCCTGGCCTGGTGGGCGGTGGCCGGATGGTCGGCGGTCAGGCCGGTGGTGAGCGCGAAGCGGATCTGGTTCTGCGCCACGACGTAGCTCGCCCGGTCTCGCAAGCCCGTCTCGGGGCCGGCGTAGGCCACCAGATCGAAGCCGAAGGCCTTCTGGTAGTAGTACGCGGCTTGCCGCGCGTTGCCGACGTAGAACTCGAGGTGGTCGGTCCCGAGGATGTCGATGAGGTCGTTGGCGGGGATACCAGGCGCTTGTGCGGTAGACATGGGCGGAGATCGTCTCATGGCGCGGGCTGTTCATGCAACACCGCCGGGCCGGGAATGTTATCGCTAGTGTTATCCGTCGGTGAGACGGTAGCCCGCGGGAGGTGAGCATGCGCAAGTCGATCGGCATCCTGGGCGCGGCGGCCCTGGCCTGGTCCCTGGCGGCGCCCGCGGCGCTGGCCTGCGGCGGTTTCTTCTGCCGCAACGTGCCCGTGGATCAGGCCGGCGAAAAAATCGTCTTCGGGGTCGATCACGACAACGGCGACGTCTTCGCCATCATCCAGATCCAGTACGCGGGCAAGGCCGAGGATTTCTCGTGGGTCATCCCCTTGCCGGCGACGCCGTCGGTGGGCGTGAGCAGCGACGAGGTGTTCCGGCGCCTGGGGCCGCCCACCATCCCGCAGTTCCGGCTCAACTACAAGACCGAGGGCACGTGCAAGACGGACGGCCCGATGTTCGCCTTCGGGGATGCCGGGGGCGCGACGCGGGCGGCGGCGCCGCAGGCGGAAAGCGCCGTGGACAACGCCGGGGTCACGGTGATCTCGCGCGAGAAGGTCGGCCCCTTCGACGCCAGCGTCCTGCTGCCGAGCGATCCCAAGGCCCTCGAGGAGTGGCTGAAGAAAGAGGGCTACCGCATCCCCGACAGCTTCGGGGAACTGTCGAAGACTTACATCCAGCAGAAGTTCTACTTCGTGGCGCTCAAGCTCCTCAAGGACAAGGAGACCGGCGACTTGCAACCGGTGGTGGTGAAGTTCAAGGAGAAGTACCCCTGCGTGCCGGTGCGCCTCACGGCCATCGCGGCGCAGGAGAACATGCCCATCATCATGTGGGTCTTCGCCCGCTCCCGGGCGATTCCCAAGAACTACTACCACGTGGCCCTCAACGAGGCGCTCATCGACTGGGTCGGCGCCAGCCCGCGCTGGGCCATGGGGGCGCCGATCCGCGGCGGCGGCACGGGCCAGCCGGCGCCCAACTACGACGCGGTCGTCACCCAGTCCATGGCCGAGGCCGGAGGCAACGGCTTCGTGACCGAACTGGCCACCTCCAGCAGCGTCGTCAAGGCGTCCCTCACCCACAACTACGACCCCGACAAGCTCAAGGGCCTCACGGACCCGGCCGCCTTCATGCGCGAGGTCGCCAACCAGGCCTACCCGCGCGGCGGCGTGATGCAGAACCTGATGCGCAAGTACCTGCCGCTGCCGGCCGACCTGGCCACGCGCGGCACCGACGAGATGACCTGGTGGAACTCCCTGTTCTTCGGCAGCAACCAGTTCCGCACGACGCCGGCCGATTTCGCCGCATTCGACGCGGCGAAGTTCGCCGAGGACATCCGCACGACGTTCGTGAAACCCATCGACGAGGCGGCGGATCTCATCGGTCGCCTGCCGTACCTCACGCGCATGTACACGACCATGACGGTTGCCGCGATGGGCGCCAAGGATCCGCTCTTCGCCTTCAACAGCAAGCTCGGCGACGTCTCGAACGTCCATACCGCCGACGCCGCCATCCTCTGCAACCCGGACGTCTACGAGCACGAGGCGCCGTACCGCATCACCCTGGCCAACGGCCACTCGTTCGTCATCGAGCCCGACAAGCAGGATCGGCGCTACAAGCCGCTGCCGCTCGGCTCGATGCCGGCGGCGTTCCGCATCGAGCAACTGGCCGAGGAGGCCCCGTCCGAGCTGATCGCCGACAACGGGCCCAAGATAGACGAGGTCCTCAAGAAGCTACCCATCCCGAAGTCGGTCTCGGCCGGACCCGGCTGCGCCTGCAACGGCCTGCCGAACATGAAGCTGGGCGCCGACCGGCCGCGCGACACGTCGGCGGCCGACACCGAGGCGGTGTTCTGGGGCGTGGCGCTGGGCGCCCTCTTCGCCTGGCGGTGGCGCCGCCGCAACGACAAGGCCTAGAAGGCCGTCTTCCCCGAGACCTCCACCGGGAAGTCGAGACTCCCGACGGGCGTCGCCAGATGGCTCGTGCCCTTGAGTGTGAGGGCGACCTCGCGGCGCAGGATGGCGTCGAGCACGGGCTGGGCGAGGCCCTCGTAGCGGATCGAGACGGGCAGCACCAGGTCGCGGGTGGCGCCGGCCTCCACGCGGAAATCCTTGGCCAGCGATCCCGCTCCGATCTGCTGGCCCGAGACGTAGACCTGGTAGTCGAGGCGATCGAGGGCGGCCGCGATGCTGTTGGGGTTCTTCACCAACAGGGTCACGTCCAGGTCGGCCCGCGGGTCCGGGCCGATAAACGGCAGGTCCACCCGGGTCACGGCCGCCGACTTGAAGCTGAATTCGGCCTTGGTGATGGCTTGCCGCTCTGCGAAGGCGGTCCACAGGCCGCAGCCGGGGAGCAGGGCGACGAGCAACGCGGTCCGGAGCTTGATCATGGCGAGAGGTCTCCTGCGGCCATGACGAGCCGGGCGGTGCGAAAGTTCGGCTAGCGCGGGCGGCGCAGGAGATCGCGGGCGCCGGAGGCGTCGAAGCAGGCGAAGATGGTCCGGAAGCGCGTCTTGCTGAAGACCTCGTCGCATTCGCGGTCGAGTTCTTCCATCCAGGTCGCGGGGCGGTCCTCGGAGAGGAAGAGGGTGACGTCGGCGAAGAAGCCGTCGCTGAACCGAACCTGGTAGTCTTCGACCCAGGAGAATCGCCCGTAGTGCGATTCCACAACCGCCTTGGGGGTGGCGGTGATAGTCGGCATGGCCCTCCTCAGTAGCGGATCCTCTGATCCCGGTAATTATAGCCACGCCGCTCGCAAAGCTGCGGGTCAATGCGCACAATGACGACTTCTCAGCGGGTTAAAATCCGGCCCCCGAATCTTAACCAGATCATTAGCCGCAAACTCGTCAGATCGCCCCGGGGGTTTCGGATATATGAATGGGTAGTTAATTGGGTGTTAATCGCGAGGAGGATGGCATGACCCGCAAGACGCTTCCGACCCGGAGCCTGGTGGGCAACAACGCGGCTTCGTAAGCCCTTGCGGTGGGGCCTGGACACGGCCCCGCGGACACCCCCGCTCGCCAGGACGGCGGGCGACATCCCGGACCAGACGCCGACAAGGCGTTCTTTTTTTTGTCTTAACGCAGGGCCAAGGTCAGGGCCCCGGCCGCATGGGCGATCCCGCCATTCGCCGCCGCGACGATCCAGTCCTTGATCTCGCCGGGCGAGGCTTCCGGCCGCACCGCCTTCAAGAGGGCCGCGATACCCGCGACATGCGGAGCCGCCGCCGACGTGCCGCCGAAGGGCCCGAAATCGCCGCCCTTGCGGGTGCTGACCACACCGTCGGCCGGCGCGAGCACCGTGATGAAGTCCCCCGCGGGCGTGCAGGCGGAAAGTTGCCGCCGCGGCGTGCTGCCGCCCACCGCGATGAGGCCCGGGAAATGGGGATCGCGGCTCCACGAACCGGGCCACGGACGCGGTCCCGTCCCGCCCGGACCGGCGGCGCAAATCACGGCGATACCCGCGTCGAGGGCGGCCCGCAGGGCGTCGGCCAGTTCGTCGACCGCCTCGGCCGTGAGGAACTCCTCGCCGTCCACGACGCCCACTGACAGGTTGATCACCGCGGCCTTGCGGGCCATGGCGGCGCGGATGCCGGCGGCGATGTGTTCGGCCCGCACGTGGGTCGTGCCGTGGATGTTGCACTTGATGGACGCGAAGCGGCACGCGGGCGCCACGCCGGCCAGGCCGGGGATGCGCCAGCCGCGGCTGCCGATGACGCCGGCGACGGCGGTACCGTGGCCGAGATCGTCCACCCACCCGGCGCCCGGCGAGACCACGTCGACGCCCGTGAGCGTCTTGCCCCGCAGGTCGGGGTGGTGGACGTCGATGCCCGTGTCGACGATCGCCACCAGGATTCCCGGCTCGCCCCGGGTGATCTCCCAGGCGTGGTGCGCGCCGAGTTGCCGGATGTTCCACGGCAGGCGGCGCTCGGGCACGCGGACGCGCGGGCGCTTGCCCGCGGCCGGCCGGGGGACCGAGACGACTTCGGCGGGCGGAGCGAGCAGGAGGGCGTCGTAGATCGGCATGGGCGCATCCTAGCTCCCGGCAGGCGAGGGTCGCGGTGGACCCGGTCACGATAACGGGCGGTCAACCAGCCGCCTGCCAGGATAAATCTGGGTAAAGTCGAGAATTAACGCGATTTTGACGCCCGACAAGGCTCGGTGGATGGCTATCAGTGGGGTGGGCGCGCAGAGCCCGGGTTACAACACGACGGCGTGGCAGCCGCCGCGGTCGGAGACGCCCGAGCCGCCCATTCCGGAAGCCAAGGCCGGCTACGGCTACGTGCCCGCGCCTTACTACGGCTATGTCCAGAGCACCCTCGAGGTGCCGCTGCGCAAGTACGAGGACCTGCCGACGCCGAAGTACGGCGACGAGCAAGGGCCCAAGCGGCCCGAGATGCCGCTCCCCCAGCCCAGGCCCACGGAGCCGGTCACGCCGCCGCCGCAGCCGCCCGTGACGCCGCCCGCGCCGGTCGTGCCCCTTTCGCCCATCGGGCCAATCGCCGGGGGCGGCGACGGCATCAACCTGGCCGGCCTGCTGGCGCCCGTGCGCAACGTGCCGCAGATTTTCGCCCGCGCCGCGACGAATGCCGCCGCCAAGGCCGGCGGCCAGGGCGTGGCGCTGCAAGCCTCGATGAACGGCCTCAAAGGCCTGCGCCCCACGATGGGCAGCGTGCTCTGGCAGACTCTCAACCCGGCCGCCCTGCTCAAGAGCACCGGCTTCGCGGCGCTGATCGCCGCGCCCATCGCGCTGATCGAGAACCTGATCGACCACAACCGCAACAAGACCTCGACCCAGCAGTTGCTGGCGGGCACCCTGGCCGACACCGTCGGCTACACGGCGGCAGGCGTCGGCGGCACGGTCGTGGGCGGCCTCATCGGTTCGATCGTACCGGGGCTCGGGACGATCGTCGGGATGGCCGCAGGCGCCCTGTTCTCGACCCTCTACGACCGGTTGTTCCGGAAACGGGCGCACGCCGCCATGCTCGCGCAGGTGAGCGGGTAGAGTAAGTCCATGGCGCTCTTGCGGATCGGTCATCGCGCGTGGTGGTCAGGCATACCCATGGTCGGGCGGCTTGCGCCGGTCCAGCGCGAGGAGAAGACCATCGAGCTGGATCCCTCGCTGCGCATGAAGGTGAGCCAGCGGCCCAAGGGCTGGTGGGACGTGCTGATGGGCCTCAACTTCATCGCCTGGGCCACGAACTGGCTGCGGGGCTCCTTCACGCTCCCCAGGGGCGATCACATCGTCGTGGACACCGGCAAGCGCCTGGTGAACATCTCGGGGGACCGGCTGGATCTATCCGGTGTGCGCATCGGCGACGAGGTCGAGTTCCAGCTGGATGCGGCCGTGGACCCGGGCGGCGCGACGTTCGTGAAAGGCAAGGTCGTGGTGGTGCGCGACGGGCCGGATCCGGGCGTCGGCGAGAGTTCGGGAGCGAAGCCCCATGACGATCGCTCGCTCGAGCGGCCGCTCGACAAATTCGACCCGGTAGGGGATCTCATCGTGCGTCGCGCCGAGCTCTTCCAGGCCTTTCGCGACGGGCGCCTCACGCAGGCGGACCTGCGAAAGCACTGGGACGATGCCCGCGACGAGGCGCTCCGGCTGATCACCGCCGGCGACCTCTCGTACTACGAGCGGCGCGACCAGATGCAGCAGGTGCTCGACGGGGCCATTTTCACCCACGCGGAACTCGACGACCGGGGAGTCCGCATGGACGAGTTCGGCCTCGCGGCGCTCCAGCCTTCCTGGTACGCATGATCGGCGGCAGGTTCACGTAACGTCCGGGCGCATTTCCGGGTAGGATGTTAACGTGGCGTTCCTGAGCTTCACGAGGCCCTCGCTGCCGGACTGGATTCCGTTCTTCGGCGGGAAGGGCAAGAACGCGTTCGAGAAGAACTTCGAGAAGGCGGACGGTAAGCTCAAGATCAAGGAGGCCGAGCGCTCGCAGCAAGCGCTCAATGGCCTGCTGGGCTTCGACGAGTTCGGGATGAAGTGCGGCTCGGTCACGGGCGACAAGGTCGTCGTGGACACCGGCAAGAAACTGGTGCAGATAGAGGCCGACAAGCTGGATCTCTCGGGGGTCAAGAAGGGCGACAAGGTCGAGTTCGAACTCGACGACAAGCTCGATCCGGGCGATGCCACCAAGGTCTCGGGCAAGGTGGTCGTGGCCCTGGACGGGCCGGATCCCAGCAAGGCGCAGGTGGATGCCGTGGACGCCGGCGACAAGGCCCGCGCCAGGGACATCGAGAAGCCCCTCGCCGACGACGATCCGGTGTCGGATCTCATCACGCGGCGGGCCCTGCTGTTCCAGAGCTTCAAGACCGGCGCCGTGGACCAGGACGGCCTCAAGCTCACGTGGGACAACCTCCGCAGGGAGGCGCTCAACAAGGTCGTGGACGCCGACACCACCGAGTTCGAGAAGCAGGCGGCGCTGCAGCAGATGATGGACATCGGCGCGTTCACGCCCGACGAGGCCACCGACCTGGGCTTCCAGGTGGTCTCCAACCGGTACGGCCTGCCCGACTACATCCCGATCTAGTACCGCGAGCCTTAAGTTCGCTCCGGGTTTCGTGGAGGAAGCAGGCGTGCGAACCTCGATGGCATGGAGTCGCATAGCAAGCCAACTCAGCGAAAGCGTCGGGGCCCCAAGGCGAGGCGGGTA
>Ga0194120_10007135_pt1 | contig 15423 bp, 16 predicted proteins | sample TA2MahCa65mmetaG_FD_148642 | JGI IMG/M metagenome (GOLD analysis project Ga0194120, IMG submission 148642) | Freshwater microbial communities from Lake Tanganyika, Tanzania - TA2015019 Mahale Deep Cast 65m | ecosystem: Environmental > Aquatic > Freshwater > Lake | place: Tanzania: Lake... | reverse complement strand
ATGCTCAGGTCGGGTCGCTCCCCACCGGACTGCGACGCGTGTTGGAAATGACCTGCGCCTTCGCGTCGTCGCCCACTCTCGTGTTGCTCGACGAGCCGACCGCTGGATTGTCGAGCACCGAGCGGGAAATCTTCGGCGACAATGTGATGGCCTGGCGCGACCGCACCGGTGTGGGCATCGTGATCATCGAACACGATCTGCCCGTTCTCACCCGAGTGTGCGACCGACTCGTCGCGATGAATCTCGGTCGGCTGATCGCCAACGGCACACCGGCCGAGGTGGTGAGCCATCCCGACGTGGTGGCCAGCTACACCGGCTGACCAGTCGCCATCACCTTCGTCGGTGACATCGTCGACCCACACCGACCCGACGCTCCGCGTGACCGACGTCGTCCATCGACCAACGGGAGAACGCCCCGTCGAGCAACCGGGCCACCGAAACCCGGGACCTCACCGGCCCCGGACCGAGAAGGCGAGGGCAGTCGCACGAACCCGCGCCCTTGAATGCGAAGGACCCCTGACTGCGAACAGTCAGGGGTCCTTCTTCGATGAATCCCGGCAACGACCTACTCTCCCAGGAGGTCTACCTCCAAGTACCATCGGCGCTGGCGGGCTTAACTGCCGTGTTCGGAATGGGAACGGGTGTGTCTCCGCCGCTATGGCCACCGGAAATCTCTTGTCGATGGGCTCTCCCCAAGGACTCCAGAGCAAGCACGAGCTGTTTAACCAAGCCCTCGGCCGATTAGTACCGGTCGGCTACGAGTGTTACCACTCTTGCACCTCCGGCCTATCAACGTGATGGTCTTGTCACGGGCCTTACTGCGTTGACCGCATGGGAGTGCTCATCTTGGAACGGGCTTCCCGCTTAGATGCTTTCAGCGGTTATCCCTTCCGTAGGTGGCTAATCAGCGATGCCCTTGGCAGGACAACTGACACACCAGAGCTACGTCCGTCCCGGTCCTCTCGTACTAGGGACAGCCTTCCTCAACACTCCTTCGGCTGCGGAGGATAGGGACCGAACTGTCTCACGACGTTCTGAACCCAGCTCACGTACCGCTTTAATGGGCGAACAGCCCAACCCTTGGGACCTGCTTCAGCCCCAGGATGCGATGAGCCGACATCGAGGTGCCAAACCTTTCCGTCGATATGGACTCTTGGGAAAGATTAGCCTGTTATCCCCGGGGTACCTTTTATCCGTTGAGCGACCACGCTTCCACACGCTATGGCCGGGTCACTATGCCCTGCTTTCGCACCTGCTTGACCTGTCAGTCTCGCAGTCAAGCTCCCTTGTGTCATTGCACTCGACGGCTGATTGCCAACCAGCCTGAGGGAACCTTTGGGCGCCTCCGTTACATTTTAGGAGGCGACCGCCCCAGTCAAACTACCCGCCTGACGCTGTTCCTGATCCAGATAATGGACCAAAGTTAGAGACCCGACATACACAGGGTGGTATTTCAACGATGACTCCACCGACGCTGGCGCGCCGGCTTCACAGTCTCCCACCTATCCTACACAGTGCAGGTCAAATCTCAACATCAAGTTATAGTAAAGGTCCACGGGGTCTTTCCGTCCTTCCGCAGCTAACGAGCATCTTTACTCGTACTTCAATTTCGCCGGGTCTATGGTTGAGACAGTGGGGAAGTCGTTACGCCATTCGTGCAGGTCGGAACTTACCCGACAAGGAATTTCGCTACCTTAGGACCGTTATAGTTACGGCCGCCATTCACTGGGGCTTAGGTTCACAGCTTCGCCTTTCGACTAACCGTTTCCCGTGACCTTCCAGCATTGGGCAGGCGTCACAGCGTATACAGCGCCTTGCGGCTTCGCACGCTGCTGTGTTTTTGGTAAACAGTCGCTACCCCCTGGTCTGTGCCACCCCCTCCCGCTCGAGGCGCGAGGCCTTTCACGGTAATGGGGTCCTCCTTCTTCCGAAGTTACGGAGGTAATTTGCCGAGTTCCTTAACTACAGTTCTCCCGATCGCCTCGGTATTCTCTACCCGCCCACCTGTGTCGGTTTGGGGTACGGGCACCGTGTCTACTCACTGCTGGGCTTTTCTTGGCAGCATAGGATCAGTGACTTCGCCTGTTGCGGCTCGGCATCACGCCTCAGAGTTAACGGCCCCAACTCTCATCGGGACCCTCCTACACGCTTACCCGGGGACAACCATCGCCCCGGTTCACCTACCTTCCTGCGTCCCCCTTCAGTTACCCGCCACCAGCTAGGTGGGATCGCCCGAAGGCAGCCCCCACGTCGCCAATCTTGGGCTGGACGCGTACACGGTGGTACTGGAATATCAACCAGTTATGCATCGACTACGCCTCTCGGCCTCGTCTTAGCTCCCGACTCACCCTGGGGGGATTAGCCTTCCCCAGGAACCCTTGGGCTTTCGGCGGAGGGGTTTCTCACCCCTCTCTCGCTACTCATGCCTGCATTCTCACTCGATGGCGCTCCACCCCGGGTTACCCCGCAGCTTCGCAGCACCATCGACGCTCCTCTACCGCTCGTACTTTCGTACGAACCCATAGCTTCGGCTCAGGACTTGAGCCCCGTTGAATTGTCCGCGCAGGACCACTCGACCAGTGAGCTGTTACGCACTCTTTCAAGGATGGCTGCTTCTAAGCCAACCTCCTGGCTGTCTTTGCGGTCCCACATCGTTTTCCACTTAGTCCTGAATTAGGGGCCTTAGCTGATGATCTGGGCTGTTTCCCTTTCGACCAACGAAGCTCATCCCCCGTGGTCTCACTGCCGTGCTCTGGAGTACCGGCATTCGGAGTTTGGCTGGGGTTGGTAATCTTGTAGGACCCCGTACCCATCCAGTGCTCTACCTCCGGTACTGAACGCACGACGCTGCACCTAAATGCATTTCGAGGAGAACCAGCTATCGCCGAGTTTGTTTGGCCTTTCACCCCTATCCACAGTTCATCACCGCCATTTTCAACTGACGTGTGTTCGGGCCTCCACGGGGTCTTACCCCCGCTTCACCCTGACCATGGATAGATCACTCGGCTTCGGGTCTACAGCATGCGACTGAACGCCCTGTTCAGACTCGCTTTCGCTCCGGCTCCCCCTCAACGGGTTAACCTCGCCACATACCGTAACTCGCAGGCTCATTCTTCAAAAGGCACGCCATCGTGGCCGACTTGCGTCGACGACACTCTGACTGCTTGTAAACCAACGGTTTCAGGTACTATTTCACTCCCCTCCCGGGGTGCTTTTCACCTTTCCCTCACGGTACTGGTTCACTATCGGTCGCCAAGGAATACTTAGACTTACGAGGTGGTCCTCGCAGATTCACGCCGGTTTTCACGGTCCCGGCGTTACTTGGGATCGCACCCAGAGGCTGCGTGTGTTTAACGTACGGGGCTGTTACCCACTTTGGCTCGACTTTCCAGACGATTCTGATACACAGCAACTTGGTAACTCTGTGAGAGATCTGGCGCTCTCTCTGGTGATCCCACGACCCCACGTCAGCAACGCCACCAGGCTTGACACTGACACGGTTTAGTCTCTTCCCTCTTCGCTCGCCACTACTAAGGGAGTCGCGGTTGCTTTTCTTTCCTCGGGGTACTGAGATGTTTCAATTCCCCCGGTTCCCTCCACTGGCCCTATGTATTCAGACCAGAGTGACACTCCATAACGAGTGCCGGGTTTCCCCATTCGGATATCCACGGATCAACGCTAGGTAGACAGCTACCCGTGGCTTTTCGCAGTCGCCCACGTCCTTCATCGGTTCTTGGCGCCAAGGCATCCACCGTTGGCTCTTTGTAGCTTGGAAAAACTATTCAAAATTGAATTTGAAGATGCTCGTGCTTGCTCTGCAGTTCTCAAGGATCACCAGACGATCCAAGGCCACCTCCTCGGTGGCCGATTCTCGTCGGGGGCGCCGCATCGCCGGCTCTCGAGCCGACGGTTCGCACCGAGGGAACAACTCCCTCAAAACGGAAGAGAAGACAAAACCAGACGTCGGTGTGGACCAGGGAGGCGAACCTCGACCGGGAACCCACGACGACTGATCCGACAGTGCACCAACTAGGAATGGTCGATCTGGGAAGAACGGATGTCTTCCTACAGTCCGACGCAGACTCCTTAGAAAGGAGGTGATCCAGCCACACCTTCCGGTACGGCTACCTTGTTACGACTTCACCCCAATCACCGACCCCACCTTCGACGGCTCCTTCCTTACGGTTAGGCCACCGGCTTCGGGTGTTGCCGACTTTCGTGGTGTGACGGGCGGTGTGTACAAGGCCCGGGAACGTATTCACCCCGGCGTGCTGATCCGGGATTACTAGCAACTCCAGCTTCATGAAGGCGAGTTGCAGCCTTCAATCCGAACTGAGACCGGCTTTGTGGGATTAGCTTGCCCTCGCGGGTTCGCAGCCCTTTGTACCGGCCATTGTAGCGTGTTTGCAGCCCTGGACGTAAGGGGCATGATGACTTGACGTCGTCCCCACCTTCCTCCGAGTTGACCCCGGCAGTCTTCTGCGAGTCCCCGGCGTTATCCGCTGGCAACACAGAATAAGGGTTGCGCTCGTTGCGGGACTTAACCCAACATCTCACGACACGAGCTGACGACAGCCATGCACCACCTGTGTACGACCCCGAAGGACACAGTATCTCTACTGCTTTTCCGTACATGTCAAACCCAGGTAAGGTTCTTCGCGTAGCATCGAATTAAGCAACACGCTCCGCTGCTTGTGCGGGCCCCCGTCAATTCCTTTGAGTTTTAACCTTGCGGCCGTACTCCCCAGGCGGGGCACTTAATGCGTTAGCGACGGCGCGGATTCCGTTGGTTGGAACCCACACCTAGTGCCCACCGTTTACGGCGTGGACTACCAGGGTATCTAATCCTGTTTGCTACCCACGCTTTCGCTCCTCAGCGTCAGTATCGGCCCAGAGCAGTGCCTTCGCCATCGGTGTTCCTCCTGATATCTGCGCATTTCACCGCTACACCAGGAATTCCCTGCTCCCCTACCGAACTCTAGTCACAGTAGTATCGAGTGGCGTCTCTGGGTTAAGCCCAGAGTTTTCACACCCGACTTACTGAACCGCCTACGAGCTCTTTACGCCCAATAAATCCGGACAACGCTCGGTGCCTACGTGTCACCGCGGCTGCTGGCACGTAGTTGGCCGCACCTTATTCTCCAGGTACCGTCATTTTCGTTCCTGGTAAAAGCGGTTTACAGCCCGAAGGCCTTTATCCCGCACGCGGCGTTGCTGCGTCAGGCTTTCGCCCATTGCGCAAGATTCCCCACTGCTGCCTCCCGTAGGAGTCTGGGCCGTGTCTCAGTCCCAGTGTGGCTGATCATCCTCTCAGACCAGCTACCCGTCGAAGCCTTGGTGAGCCGTTACCTCCCCAACAAGCTGATAGGCCGCGAGACCGTCCCGATCCGGTAGCCCTTTCGTCATCGCCCCATGCGAGGCGACGACGGCATTCGGTATTAGCAGTCGTTTCCAACTGTTATCCCAAAGACCGGGGTTGGTTTCTCACGTGATACTCACCCGTTCGCCACTAGGTCTTCCGCAGTATTGCTACTGCCTGGACCTCGTTCGACTTGCATGTGTTAAGCACGCCGCCAGCGTTCGTCCTGAGCCAGGATCAAACTCTCCGTCAAGAACTCGCCATCGCATGATTGCTCACGAAATAGCTGCGTTCATTGAGTTAGAGCGCAGTTCCACCTGGGGGAATAGCCCGGGTGTGCCGAACTGCGATCCGCTCTGTCGAGACAAGCTCGACGATTTGTTTTTGTTCCACGAACGATTGCTCGATCATGGTGAATTGACAGACAGCCTCTCCGTCGGGAATGGCCAAGCCACACCCTTCGAATGACTGCCCGCACTGGCGTTCAGTCTTCTCTTCCGTTTTCAAGGAGCCGTGACTCGGGCACTCACTTCGAGAACGAGAAAACCCGTGTCCCGCGTGTTGGTGCCATGAGCCCCGATCGACCACGAATGGCCTGTGGGGGCGGACCTCAACCCTAGCGACTGGCCGGGGCACCATCAACATGCTGGGCAAAGTTCTTGGACCAGCCTCGACGGGGCTCAGTCGACGATGTCCAACAAGTGGAAGTTCGTCTTTCCTTTTCGCACGAGGATGTAGCGACCGTGTAGCAAACCCGCCTCTGACAAGGACTTTTCCGCCTCCAGGACCTGGCCGTTGGCCCAAAAGGCCCGCTGCTGCAGTCCCCGACGGGCCTCCCCGTTGGATGAGGCCAACCCCGCCTCGCGCAGCAACGCGACCACATCGCCCAAGGCGGTCCGGGACACGGTGGACGACGGAACTTCGCGGGCCACCACACCGAGAGCGTCGGGCGAAGCAACGGTGGGGTCTCCCCCGAACAGCACGTTCGCGGCCTCGCCAGCGGCCGCCTCGGCGGCTTCGCCGTGAACCAGCACCGTCACGTCATGGGCCAAGGCGCGTTGTGCGATGCGTCGACCGGGGTCGGCTCGGTGCTCGGCCACGAGGGCCCGTACTTCTTCGGCGGAACGCAACGTGAGCTGCAGCAAGAAACGCTCGACGTCTTCGTCGGGCAACTGGACCCAGTACTGACGGAATTGATAGGGACTCGTCTTGTTCGGATCGAGCCACAGCGAACCCTGCACCGACTTACCCATTTTTTGTCCGTCGCTGCGCACGAGTAACGGCCAGGTCAACCCGTAGGCGACGCGCGTCAGTCGACGGCGAATGAGATCGATACCCGCAGTGATGTTACCCCATTGATCCGATCCACCCGCCTGCATCTCGACACCCTCGTGCTCGAAGAGATGACGAAAATCGTTGGCTTGCAAGAGCATGTAACTGAACTCGGTGTAGCTGATACCGGTCTCGCTCTCCATGCGAGAGCGCACCGATTCCTTGGCCACCATCTGGTTCACGGTGAAATGTTTGCCGACATCTCGCAGAAATTGGAGCGCGCTCATTGGCGCGGTCCAGTCGGCGTTGTCGACCAGTCGCGCCGAGTGAGGACCATCGAAATCGAGAATGCGTTCCAACTGTGATTTCACGCAGCGGACGTTGTGCTCGAGCATCTCGCGATCGAGCAGGTTGCGCTCCTCACTGCGCCCTCCGGGATCACCAACCATTCCCGTCGCGCCGCCGGCCAAAACAATCGGTCGATGTCCCGCTAATTGGAATCGACGCAACATCACCTGACCGAGAAGGTTGCCGGCGTGCAACGAATCGGCGGTGGGATCGAAACCGACGTACACCGCGATCGGGCCTTGGGCCAAGCGTGAGCCGAGGACCGCGCGGTCGGTCGAGTCGTGGATCAATCCACGGGCGTCGAGATCGGCGAGGAGGTTCGACGAAGTCATCCTGTTCATTCTGGCAACAATCGACGCCCGTGTGGGTTTCTTTTCCGTACTCCACAGCGATCTAGGGTGCGACCGTGATCGAACTCGAGCGTCGATTCGACGAATTCGCCCGGGCGTTCGAGGTGGGTGCCCCGCTGTACGGGAAGCTCGCCGCGCGGGTCGCCCGCGAGCCGCGCGTGCTGGGCCTCATGTCGGTGGCGCCCGAGACCCAACGCATTCCGGTCTTGCTCTTCGCCGCCGCCCACCATCTCCTCTTGGCCGAAGCCGATCATCCGCTCGCCGCCCACTACCCGAATCTGGCGCGGCGTGACGGCGGCGGTGACACCGGTGACCACTTCGTGGACTTCGTGCTGACACGGGCTGATCCCATGCGGGAACTGTTGGCCTCCCGGTCGACGCAGACCAACGAGATCGGTCGGTGCAACTGGTTCCTCTTTCCTTTCGCGATCCTCTCCGAAGAGGTGGGACCGTTGGCCCGGGTCGACATCGGTAGCAGCGCCGGTCTCACCCTGTTGTCGCCGCACATCAGGTACGACGTGCGCCCGGGCGGGATCATCGGCGCGGAGTCGTCGTTGGCGATCGTCTGCGACGTGCGTGGCCAGCCACCGTTGCCGGGTCGGGTTCCCGCCGTCGCGTGGTCGATCGGCTTCGACGCTTCACCGATCGACGTGAGCGACGACGACGAGGTTCGATGGCTGGAGGCCTGCGTGTGGCCGGACCACGTGGAGCGATTCGAACGCCTCAGGGCGGCGGTGTCACTGGCCCGTGCCCACGGCGTGGTCGTCGAGAAGGGTGACGCCGTCGACTCCGTCGAGGACGCCGTGACCCGGGCCCGATCGCACGGACATCCGGTGGTGACGACGAGCTGGGTGATGAGCTACCTCACGCCGATGCGCCGCACGGAGTTCGTCGGGACGCTCGATCGGATCGGTTCGATCTCGGACCTGAGTTGGGTGATCGCCGAGAGTCCGAGGGAGACGCCCGAACTTCCGGGACACGAAGGCTCTGACGAGTTGATCACCGTCGTCACCCTCGTCACCTGGCGCGCCGGCCACCGCTCGGTGCGACGACTTGCGACGACCCACCCCCACGGCAACTGGGTGAACTGGGGCTCCTAACGACTCAGCGCCTCCCGCACCACGTCGGGCACCGGTGCCGGACGTTGCGACACGGGATCGACGCTCACGTAGGTGATGACCGCGTCGAAACGGGGTTCGCCGTCGACCCTTCCACTGATGCTCACATCGAAACTGCTGTTGCCCCAGCGCGACACAGTGGCGGACATGTCGATGGTCTCTCCGAATCTCACCGGTGCGTGCCACGTGAGATTCGTGCTCTTCAACATGAAATCGAACCCGATGGCGTGCAGATCGGTGCTGCTTCCGGTGGCTTCCAGTTCGTCGGAGAGGGCGGTGCGGGTCCAGGAGTCGACAACGTCGTCGCAATAGACGAAGTAGTTGGCGTTGAACACGACGCGTTGCATGTCGCACTCGCCGTAGCGAACCCGGATTTGCTGCTGGTAGGGCATGGTCACGTCGTTTCGGCGCCGAGGCGCACGAACTCGGTCACCGCATCGGCGATCATCTGCACCGCCAGCGACGCCAGAATCATGCCGGCCACACGAGCCAACAGCAGGACACCCGTGGGCCGCACGACTCGTTGCACGATGCCGCTGAAGCGCAAGGCGAGGAGCGAGATCAACAGGGCCACGGCGGTGCCCCCGACCACCGTGAACCACTCACCCGCACCCTCGGCGCGACTGAAGAACACGATGGTGGCCACGATGGCCCCCGGTCCAGCCAGCAACGGTGTGCCGAGCGGAACCATGGCAATCGATATTCGTTGCTCGGGCGTGGCTTCGATGTGTCCGTCGTCGCCGCCTTTTCCGTACAGCAATTGGAGCGCGACGAGCAACAGCAAGAGTCCGCCGGCCGCCTGCAGGGCCGGCACCGAGACGTTCAGGTAATCGAGAATCGTCTGCCCTCCGATGGCGAACAGCGAGATGACGAGAAAGGCCGTGCCGATGGCCAGGTACGCCGCTCGGTGCCGTTCCTTGGCCGACAACTGACGCGTCACCGCCAGGAAGATCGGCACGTTGCCCGGCGGGTCGACGATGACCAGCATGGTCACCAACACCTCGCCGAACAAACGGGTGTTCACGCGATCGCCTGCTTCCACTGCAGCAAAGCGGTGGCAAAGTTTTCGATCTGCGTCGCTACGGGACGCGGACCGGCACCACCAGGAGACGTGCGCCGTCGCACGGCGACCGCACCAGCCAGTAACTCGGCGGCTTCGTCTCCGAGAAGTGACTCGCCCCGTACCAGATCAACTAAGGCCCCCTCTCCGGCGAGCGAACGACGCACCAGTGCTCCGACGATGGCATGGGCGTCACGGAACGGTGTGCCCGCGCGCACGAGGAACTCGGCCAAGTCGGTGGCGGCCATCGTCGGCGAATCGGCGGCGGCCCGCATGCGATCGGGGAGGAAACGCGCCGAGGCGATCATTCCGGAGAGCGCGGACAACGCCAGCGACACCTGATCCACGGCGTCGAATAGCGGCTCTTTGTCCTCCTGCAGGTCCCGGTTGTACGCCAAGGGCAGACCTTTCAACGTGGCCAGCAGTCCGGCCAGGTTGCCGATGATGCGACCGGCCTTGGCCCGCGCCAATTCGGCGATGTCGGCGTTCTTCTTCTGCGGGAGCATCGACGAGCCGGTGGCGTACGCATCGTCCAGCACGGCGAAACCGAACTCTTCACTCGTCCACAGCACCCACTCTTCGCCGATGCGCGAGAGGTGGAGAGCCACCAGTGACAAGGCGAACAGAATCTCCGCCACGAAATCGCGATCACTCACGACGTCGAGCGAGTTGTCGAAAGGACGCGCGAAACCGAGTTCGCGGGCGGTGAAGCTGGGGTCGAGCGGTAACGACGAGCCGGCGAGTGCACCGGCGCCCAGCGGCGACACGTCGACGCGTTCGAGGGCGTCGAGCAGACGTTCGACATCCCGGCCGAACGCCCAACCGTGGGCCAACAGGTGATGGGCCAACAACACCGGTTGCGCTCGCTGCAGATGTGTGTATCCGGGCAGGTACACCGCATCGTCGCCGACGCCAGCCTCGCGGGCCCGGTTCAGGAGAACTTCCTGCAGCGCGACGATACGCGCCACCACCAGAGGCACCTCGCGTTTGCACCACAGACGCAGTCCGGTCACCGATTGATCGTTGCGGCTCCGACCGGTGTGCAGCTTCGCTCCGGGGGCACCGCAGATTTCGGTGACCCGACGTTCGACGGCGGTGTGAATGTCTTCGTCACCGGCGGCGAACACGAACGTTTCTCCAGCCATCTCCGACTCGACGGTGGCGAGAGCCGCCAACACGGCGTCACGTTCGGCGTCGGTCAGGATGCCCACGTGCGCGAGGCCGGTGACGTGTGCGCGCGAACACGCGATGTCGTCACGCCACAATCGGCGATCGAAGGGGAGACTGGCCGTGTAGGCCATCAGTTCGTCGGCGGGACCACCAGCGAAGCGTCCGTGCCACAAGGTCTTGGAATCGTCTTGGCTCACTTCTCTCCTCTCGACGTCGTCGACTTGAGTCCGGCGAGGTCGCGCAGAACGGTCGCGAGATTCGCACCCCCGAAGTCCTCGGCGGCGACGCAGAAAATGGTGTCGTCACCGGCGACCGTGCCCACGATCTCGGGCATGCCACTGCGATCGAGGGCCGATGCCACAACGTGCGCACAGCCCGGTGGGGTGCGCACCACGACCATCGGGCCGCTGTGGGCGACCTCGGCGACCCACTCGCCCATCACCCGTCGCAACTGTTCCTCGGGGGCCAGGCGCGCCGGTGCGAACTCGGGGATCGCGTACACGGTGTCACCGCCCGGTACCCGAACCTTCACCGCCCCCAGATCCTCGAGGTCGCGCGACACGGTGGCCTGGGTGGCGGTCACACCGTCACGGGCCAACAGGTCGACGAGCTGGGGCTGGTTGGTGACCGCGTGCTTGGCGATGAGCGAGGCGATCAGCTGTTGTCGATGAGCCTTGGACGCCATCACTTCACCCCCAAGAGGAAGGCCATGACCCCGCGGGCGGAGTGGAGACGATTGTGACCCTGTTGGATGACCCGACTGGCCGATCCGTCGATGACGGATGCCTCCACCTCGTACCCGCGATACGCCGGAAGACAATGCATGAATATGGCGTCACTCGCCGCCCGCGACATGAGCGACTGAGAGACGGCATAGGCCCCGAAGACGCCCAGTCGCTCGGCCTTCTCGGTCTCTTGACCCATGGACACCCACGTGTCGGTGTGGACCGCGTGCGCTCCGCTCACCGCCACGACGGGATCGTTGGTTTGCTCGACCGACCCGGTGCCGAGTGACGAAAGGCGGGACAATTCGGAATCCGATGCGTTGTAACCCGTCGGACACGCGAGGCGATAGTGGGCCCCCAACATGATGCACGCCTCCCCCAACGACCGAGCCACGTTGTTGTAGTCACCAACGAAGGCGACGATTCGTCCGGTGAGATCGCCGAACTCGTTCACCATCGTGAGCGCGTCGGCCAGACCCTGAAGCGGATGCGACTCGTCAGACAGCATGTTGATCACCGGCACCGAGCACGACTCGTGCAGGCGCTCGACGACCGAGTGGGAGAACACTCGTGCCGCGACGAGACCGTGGTAACCACTCATCATACGACCGATGTCCTCCACGGGTTCGCGAGTGTCGAAACCGACTTCCTCACCGCGCGTGTACACGGGGTATCCACCCAACTGGACCACGGCCATTTCCATACTGTGTCGGGTTCTGTTGGACGGCTTCTCGAAGATGAGAGCCGCACCGAGCGACACTCCCGTGGACGAGGTGAGGGGTCGGCCGAGCGAGGCCGGTTCGCGTCGCGACAACGACAGCACCAAGGCCAGTTCGTCGACGCTCAGGTCGGTGACGTTCAACAAACCGCGCACGTTCATGATGGGACTCCGATTCCGTCGGCCAGCACGCCCGACAGAACCGCCACCATCTCGTCGATCTCGTCGAGCGACACCGTCAACGGCGGGGCGAGCCGCAGTGAATTGGCGTTCACCGCGTTGGTGACGACTCCTCGACTCAACATCTCCAGATACACGGCCTTGGCGTCACGAGCACCGAGATCGGCGGCTCGCAACAATCCCTGGCCTCGTACCGCCACCACGCCCTCCAACGTTTCGAGGGCGGTGGCCAGGTGGCCGCCCTTGGTTCGCGCCATGGCCGGGGCATCGAGTCGACGCATCTCGGCGATGACCGCGTTCACCGCGGCTCCGGCAACGGCCGTGCCGCTGTAGGTGCTGCCGTGATCGCCGGGTTGGAACACGGCGGCCACCTCGGTGCGGGCCCAACACGCACCAACCGGGAAACCGTTGCCCATGGCCTTGGCCATGGTGACGACGTCGGGGACGATTCCGGCGTGTTGGAAGCCGAACCACTCGCCGGTGCGGGCGAAACCGGTCTGCACCTCGTCGACCATCATCAGCATGCCCCGCTCGTCGCACAACTGCCGGATCCCCCGCAGGTACTCGGCGGACGCCGGGATGACACCACCTTCGCCTTGAACCGTCTCGATGAGGATGGCCGCACAGGAGCCATCGATCGCCGCCGCCAAGGCCTCGAGGTCGCCGAACACCACGTGTCGAAATCCCTCGGGCATGGGTTGGAAAGGCTCGTGCTTGGCGGGCTGACCGGTGGCGGCCAACGCAGCGAGGGTTCGGCCATGAAAGCTGCCCAAGGCGCTGACGACCACGTGCCGACCACGACCGCCGAACTTGCGGGCCAACTTGATGGCGGCTTCGTTCGCCTCGGCCCCGCTGTTGCAGAAGAACACCTGCCCGTTCGCGCCCGAGGCCTCGCGCAACAGGGTGTTCACGGCGAGAGCAGCCGACGTGGCCGAATCGTTGGCGAAGAAGTTGCTGACGTGGACGAGCCGGCGCATCTGCTCGTCGACGGCGGCGGCAATCACCGGGTTCGCATGACCGAGCGACACCACGGCGATACCCGACAAGAAATCGAGATAACGCTTGCCAGCGGAGTCGAACAATTCGGTTCCGCTCCCCCGTTCGAACATGACCGGTGGTGCACCGAAAACCGGCATGAACGGGCACCGGTCGAGGCCGGCGGTGTCGAAGGCATGGGAACTCATGACTGAACCTTCTTGTAGGCACTTTCGACCATCGTGCCGATGCCGGCGTCGGTGAAGAGTTCGAGCAACAAAACGTGGGGAATACGGCCGTCGAGAATGTGAGCTCTCTTCACGCCTCCACGCACGGCGCGCGCGCAACTCTCGACCTTGGGGATCATGCCCCCGGCGATGGTGCCGTCGGCCATGAGGTCGTCGAGCTCGTCGGGACTGGTTTGACGAATGAGGCTGGCGGGGTCGTCGACCACGCGGCGCAGACCTTCGATATCGGTGAGATACACCAACTTCTCCGCACCCAACGCCTCGGCGATGGCTCCAGCCACCGTATCGGCGTTGATGTTGTAGGCCTGACCGAGCGTGTCGGTACCGATGGTGGCCACCACCGGTATGAACTCGTCGTCCAAAAGACGGTGAAGAATCCCCGGGTTGATGCGATCGACCTCACCGACGAAACCCATATCCGGATTCTTGGCCGAGGCGGTGATCAACGATGCGTCTTCTCCACTGACACCGACCGCGAAGCGACCGTGCACGTTGATGGCCGCCACGATCTGGGGATTCACCTGACCACTCAGGACCATTCGCGCGATGTCGACCGTTTCGGAGTCGGTGACGCGCAGTCCGTCTCGGAACTCGGTGACCTTGCCCAACCGGGTCATGAGATCACTGATCTGAGGACCTCCGCCGTGAACGACCACCGGCTTCAGACCGACGAGACGCATCAACACGATGTCCTCGGCGAACAATGCCAAAGCGTCGGATTCGGTGGCCCCGGCCAGGGCGTTACCGCCGTACTTGACGACGACCGTCTTGCCGGAGAAGCGCCGGATGTAGGGCAGCGCCTCGACGAGGACCGAGGCCCGCGCGTCGGTACCGATGGGATTCGCGTTCATGGATACACCCCGATCGAGGACAGGCCGGCGGTCTCGGGTAGGCCGAGGGCGACGTTGGCTGCCTGCACCGCACCACCCGAGGCGCCCTTGCAGAGATTGTCGAGCGCGCCGATGACGACGACGTGGTTGGTTCGCGCGTCGTGTCGCGCGGTGATGTGCACCGCGTTCGATCCCAGCGTGGCCTTGGTCGACGGCGAACGTTCGGACACCACGACGAAGGGTTCGTCGGCGTAGAAATCGGCCAAGGCGTTCAAAAGATCCTCGGTGGAGGTGGTGCTGGTGGGGGTGGCGTAACACGTGGCGAGAATGCCGCGATTCATTGGCGCGAGGTGCGCAGTGAAGAGCAACTGCGCGCCGATTTGGTCCTGCATCTCGGGCGTGTGGCGGTGATCGAGCAGTCCGTAGGCGTTGAAGTCCTCGTTGACCGAACCGAACAGACTGCCGTGCTTCAACGTGCGACCGGCGCCGGACACGCCGCTCGCGGCGTCGACGATGATCCCGGTGTCGCGAACCAATCCGCGCCGCACCAACGGGGCCAGACACAACGTGGCCGCGGTGACGTAACACCCCGGTGTGGCGATCAAACGCGCACCGGTCAATGCGGCGCGGTGCAGTTCGGGCAATCCGTAGGCGGCTTGGGCCAACAACTCGGGCTGGTCGTGTTCGAAGCCGTACCACGTGGGGTATACCGAGGCGTCCTTCATGCGGAAGGCGGCCGAGAGGTCGACGACGCAGCCCACCTTGCCAACGAGGGCCGGGGCGATGGCCATGCTGGCCTCGTGGGGTAGACCCAAGAACACCACGTCCAGTCCGGTGGCCGCGGCCACCACCGAGGAGACGTCGGACGAACCAAAGTCCAGATCGGGATACCGAGCGGCGACGCTGGGGTACAAATCTTCGACCGGCGTGCCGGCCTTGGTGTCGCCCGTGACCATGACCAAATCGAGGTTCGGATGACCAGCGATGAGGCGCATCAGTTCCACGCCGGTGTACCCGGACGCACCGACGATTCCGGCGCGTTGTCGGGCCCCCGACGAAAGCGAAGACGG
>Ga0194120_10007132_pt1 | contig 15425 bp, 28 predicted proteins | sample TA2MahCa65mmetaG_FD_148642 | JGI IMG/M metagenome (GOLD analysis project Ga0194120, IMG submission 148642) | Freshwater microbial communities from Lake Tanganyika, Tanzania - TA2015019 Mahale Deep Cast 65m | ecosystem: Environmental > Aquatic > Freshwater > Lake | place: Tanzania: Lake... | reverse complement strand
CTGGCTGGAGCACCCGATATTATTATAGGTGAAACTGATAGCCAAGGTTAGAGATCGGGAGGTCGGCAGTTCAAATCTGCTCAGCCCCACTTTACCATAATAAAATGAATTAGCAAGGTTTTTATACTTCAAATTCTTAATAAAATTAAATGTTTTTAAAAAAAGGAGGTGCTATTCAATGGCCGCAATGAAAAAAGAAATGGGCATGAAAGGTAATATCTGTAGCTATCCACACCATTCTATATTTAGATGGGCAATTCTTATTATCGGTATTTTTTATTTGTTTAATGATCTTGGATGGTGGATGTTGTGGAATATACAATGGTATACTGTAGCATTTTTAATTATAGGCTTAACCGGCGGATGCAAATGCTGCGGAAGAGGCTGGTGTTAATCAGTTAATTTTTTATTCTTTTATTTTTTTGATTATATTATGAAATTTGATAATATTGAAATGGAATGGCTTGGGCATGATGGTTTTAAGATAAAAAATTCTAAAATAATTTATATTGATCCTTTCAAAATCAGTTCAAATGAAAAAGCTGATTTAATTTTGATTACTCATGAGCATTTTGATCATTTAAGTATAGAAGACATTAAAAAAATTTATAATAATAAAACAATAATAATTGCTAGCAATATCTGCAGAAAAAATTTAATTAATTTTAATTCAAAATTTATTAATCCAGGAGAAAAATTAAAAATGGATAATATTTTAATTGAGGCTGTTTATTCCTATAATCCAAATAAAAAATTTCATCCTAAAAATGACTTAAGAAATGGATATATAATAAATATAAATAATAAAAGAATTTATCATGCAGGAGATACTGATTTAATTCCTGAAATGAATAATATAAAAAATATTGATTTGGCTTTATTACCTATATCTGGAACTTATGTTATGGATGTTAATGAAGCAGTTGAAGCTGTTAAAATTATAAAACCAAAAATTGCTATTCCAATGCACATAAATTCTATAATCGGAACAATGAAAGAAGCAGAAGAATTTAAAAAATTAGCAAATAAATTTTGTAAAGTTGAAATATTATAATTACTGAATCACAGCACCAACATCAATTTCTTTCTCAGGCTGAATTAAAACAACTTTTTCATCTTTAACAGCAGCTAAAATCATTCCCTCACTTTTTATTCCTCTTAATTCTTTCTGCTCTAAATTTGTAAATACAACAACTTTTCTATTCAACAATTCTTTTTTTGTGTAATCTTGTTTGATTCCAGCAACAATTGTTCTAACCTCGTTTCCAATATCAACTTTCATGACAACTAATTTATCTGCATTTGGGTGATCATTTACTTCCAGAATTTTGCCAACCCTTAAATTCATTTTCTTCCAGTCATTAAAAGGAATCATTTTCTTGCCTCCGAAACAACTTTGCTCATTTCATTAAATAATTTTTCATATTTCTCCGTTTGAGTATATTGCCTTATAAATTCAGTCATTCCCTTGTCATTTAATAATTTAGAACATAATAATGCATAATCATAGTCGTGAGAATTAAAAGCATAATCTAACTCCTCTCTTAATTTTTTTTCAGCCATTTTCCAGTTTTTAGCCAGACTATAACTTATGACTGAGTTAACCATAAATGCTAATCCATTGTAATAAAGAAATTTTTCTCCATAACTTTCATAAATGTGTTTCTTCTGTTGATCATTGAACATACTGGTATTTACATTATTCACCCCTTTTTCTCTCATCAAAGTATGCAATAATTTTAATTTATTTTCATCTAATAAGTGCATTTTAATCCTCAAAAAATTTAGTTATTTTTGAAGTTTTTATTTTTAATTCTTCTATTTGAGTATCCTCTAATTTATTGAATAAGATATATGGTTTATTTATTTTTCCATTTAAATTAAATTTTCCGAGTTTATTAAAGTCTTTTTCATCACAGTTTAATATTCCCAATATTTTTTTTGATGAATTTGGAATAAATGGTTGTATTAATAATGCTAAATCTTTGCATAAATTCAAACATATAAATAAAACTTCCTTGTCATTGTTTTTCCAAGGCTCCTTTTCCTGAAAATATTTGTTCCCTAAATCAGATAATCTTAATATTGCTTCTAAAGCCTTTCTTAATTCTACATCTTCAAATAAATTAATTATTTCCTTAATATTATTTTTTATTTTTTTTACAAATTCTTTATCTTTAACGTTTATTTTCTTAACTTCAGAATTGTTTTTATTATATATAAAACTTAATGTTCTATTAATGAAATTACCAAAATTTCCAACTAATTCCTTATTTATCCTTTCCTGAAATGATTTCCACAGAAACTCCGTATCAGATGTTTCAGGGATAATAAATGTTAGATAAAATCTCCAATAATCAACATCCAAATTTATATTGATTAAATTCTCACAAAAAACACCATGACCTTTGCTTTTTGAGAATTTTCCCTTTTCATAATTTAAATACTGCAATCCAACAACATTATATGGCAGAGTATATCCTCCGTTTGCTATTAATTCTCCCGGAAACAATAATGTATGAAATGGAATATTATCTTTTCCGATAAAATTGTAGATTTTTGATTCTTTGTTCTTCCAGTAATCTTCCCATTTAATATTATCCCATTCTTTTGTTGAACTAATATATCCAATAGCTGCTTCCGCCCAAACATAAAAAACTAAATTTTCAAAACCTTTAAACGGAATCTTAACGCCCCACTTTAAATTCCTAGATATGCACCTCGGTTTTAATCCCTCTTTAATCCAACCCAAGGCTATACTTCTTACTTGCGGCCTCCAAGAATTGCTTTTTTTAATCCACTTTTCTAATTTATTGGATAATTTTGTTAAATCTAGGAATAAATGATTTATTTTTTGGAATTCTACATCACTTTTTTTGCATATAACACAATAAGGATTTTTTAATTGAATGGGATCAAGAACATTGCTGCATTTTTCACATTGATCTCCTCTTGCATTATCATTCCCGCAAATTGGGCACGTTCCCTCTATATATCTATCTGCTAAATTTAATTTGCAATTTTTACAATATGGCGTTTCTAGATAATCTTCTTTTATATAACCATTATCATAAACTTTTTTCAGAAATTCTTGAACTGTTTTATGATGAATTTCTCTGCTTGTTCTAGAAAAATTATCATAGCTTAAATTAAACCAGTCATAAATCTCTTTGTGTTTTTTATAATAAAAATCAGATAATTTTTGAGGGGTAGTTTTATTTTTTATAGCGGCTACTTCAATCGGGGTCCCGTGTTCATCTGTACCTCCAATAAACAAAGCATCATAATTATTTAATCTAGAATATCTTGCAAAAATATCTGCTGGCAAATGACTTCCAACAATATTCCCCAGATGGGGTATATTATTCACATAAGGAAGTGCTGCAGTTATCAATCTCTTTTCTTTTTTCATAAAGTTTTTAATGGGATATTATTATTTAAACATTTGGATATGCAGTAGTCGTATAGCCTGGTCTAGTATCTGAGCTTCCCAAATTATGGAAAAAGCTTAGGACGCGAGTTCGAATCTCGCCTACTGCATATAGCCCTGTCGTCTAGTGGTCAAGGATACGAGACTCTGGATTTAAGCTTTTAAGAAAAGCTTATGCAAAAGAGAAATCTTGTGACGGAAGTTCGAATCTTCCCAGGGCTATTCATAACTTTTATAAAAACAATTAATAATTTATTTTTAAAGCTCCTGTAGTCTAATGGCTAAGGACGTGAGCTTCTCGAGCTTAATTAATTTTGATATTATTTATATTCTCTAAAATATATGTTAACCCCCAAGTGTCCATGCGACAACCGCACTCATTTAATTTATAAATAAAAAAGTCCTAATAATAGCGACGTAAGATGGCTTATTTATCGATAGAAATCAGAAATCAAATTATTAATAAAATAAATAATAATTTTTCTATAAATAAAATTTCAAAGGAACTAAATTTAGCCAAATCAACAATATATTATCATTATAATAAAATAAAAGGTAAAAAATTTAAGGAAATTGAATTTAATTTTAACCAAAAAGAATTAGGGGAATTTCTAGGGATTTTTGCGGGTGATGGTAATTTTTTTCATACCTCTGAAGAAGGTTATAGGATCAGGTTTTTTGTAGGATATTATGAAAAAGATTACTCAAAAAATCTTAAGAAATTATTTTTTAAAATATTTAATAAAAACCCATGGACATGGAATAACAAAAGTGTGATAATCTTACAATATAAATCTAAGACATTATATAATTTATTGAAAAAGTATTTAAGTTGGAATGGAAAGAAAACCTATTCTATAAATTTAACAAACCTAAATCACTCTAAAAGATTTTTAATTGGATTTTTAAAAGGTTTATTAGACACAGATGGATATTATAATAAAAATAGGAATACAATTATGTTTGGTACAACATCAAAGAACTTAAACTTACAAACTAATTTTATTTTGGGAAAAATATTAAATATAAAATTTAGTAATTATATCAATTATCAAAAAAATCGTAAACCATTATACCAAACTTTAATTTATGGAAAATATACTTATACTCTCCTAAAAATTTTAAAACCAAGAAATCCAAATAAAAAATTAGTATCAAATAATTTATAAATTATAACCCAATTTATTAATTTAAGCTCCATTAGTCTAGCTGGTTAAGGATACGGCCCTCTCGAATAAAGTCTTTAATAGATTTATTAAAATAGAGAAAGGCCGAGACCCGGGTTCAACTCCCGGATGGAGCATATTTAATTTAGGAGCTAAAATATATTAATAAAATGAAATATGACCAGCATTTTTTACAGGATTTAGAAATTGCAAGAAAAATAGTTTCTTTTCTTGATGTTAAAAATAATGAAAAAGTTCTTGAAATAGGTCCGGGACATGGAACATTAACCCAATTTTTGAAAGGAAATATAACTTTAATAGAGATTGATAAAGATTTATGCAAGGAATTAAAGGAAAAATTCCCTAAATATAAAATTATTAACAAAAATATTTTAAATTATAATGAAAATTTTGATAAAATAATTTCAAATGTTCCTTATTCTATCTGCGAGCCATTGATGAACAAATTAATGAAGATGAATTTTAAAAAAACAATTTTGACAGTTCCGATAAATTTTATGAATCAAGGATTGTTAAGTTTGGTTATGAAACATTTTCTTGAAATAAATGAGTTAATTACAATACCTAAAACAGCATTTTATCCTATTCCCAAAGTTGAAAGCAAAGTAATTGAAATAAAAAATAAAAAATTGAATGAAAAAGAAAAATTATTAAGAAAAATTTATGTTCAATCCGACAAGAAATTAAAGAATGTTTATAATTCAGATTTATTATTTAACGAAAAGAGAATTTATCAGATGAATTTTGATGAATGGAAGGAATTAGTTAATATCCTGGGCTTATAGTCTAATGGTAGAACATAACCCTCACACGGTTAAAGACCAAGTTCGATTCTTGGTAAGCCCATTAATAATTATAATTTTTCACAATAAAATTTAAATACTTAAAGCAAATTTCTATAAGAATGCTAGTTGAACCAAAATCAATGGATGAATGCGTTTACTTTACCAATCGTTCATTAAATGAAAAAGGCAAGATAAAATGCTGGGTTTTTAAAGAGAAATGCGTAAAATGTGGGAAAGAATTAATGGGTAAGCCAAGGGATCCAAAAACAGGAAAGCCAAGAATAAGGGCAAAAGAATATGAATGTCCTGGATGCAAGTATAATGTTTCTGAAGAAGAATATGAAAATACTTTAACTGCCAGTATACAATATACTTGCCAATATTGTGGAAATATTGGGGAATTGCAAGTTCCATTTAAAAGAAAAAAGGTTAAAATCTTTAATGAAGATGAAATGAAAGGTAAAACAATTGAAAGCTTAAGATTTCAATGTGGAAAATGCAGTAAAAATCTCGATGTTACAAGGAAGATGAAATAAAATGGGAAGCAATTTAGATTTAAGGGACCAAGTGAATAATCCTCGGATAAAGGATACTTTAGGAGAGTTATTTTCTGGAAAAAAAGGCTATAAAGTTGCCCAGGAAGTTTCTATAATTAAATGCAGAAATTGCAAAAAACTAGTTAAAAGCACAGATAAATTCTGCCAGGAATGCGGAACAAAAACACAAGAAGAAATTAAGAAAGATTGTCCTTCCTGCCATAAACCCTTAAAAGGCAATGAGAAGTTTTGCACTGAATGTGGCGGGAAAATTTAAATAATTATTTTACAGCTAATTCAATATCTCTGTCTTTAACAGTTGTTCTTTTGGAATGATTTGCAAATCTTACTGCTTTCTCTCCAATATTCTGAGAAATTCTTTCTAATTCTTTTCTTAAAGATTCTTTTGCATTGTCAGAAACTCTTTTAGCACCTGCTTTTTTCAATAACCTTTCCATTGCAGCTAATGGCAAAATTCCTTTATCTTGCATATTTTTATAGTAACTTTCTAATATAAAAGCTTTACCAAAACATTTATAAATCTTTTAAAAAGCTAAAATTTAACCCTACTGATAAAAAATAGAATAATAATTTATTTTATTTAATAAGCCGCTGATTCTAAAGGCGAAATGGTCATATGTCTTTAGACCAAAGATTTAGAATGAAGAGTACAAATGGGAAGAGCACATAAACCGAAAGCAGGAAGTATGCAATATTGGCATAGAAGGAGAGCTAAAAGGATTTATCCGAGAGTAAATGCCTGGGCTAATCTAAATACAACAAGTTTATTAGGATTTTTAGGATATAAAGCAGGAATGACTCACGTTCAAGTTATAGAAAATAATCCATCAATAAAACAGTCTAAATTAAAAGCATATGCGTGCACAATTGTTGAATGCCCTCCTTTAAAAGTTTTAGGGATAAGATTTTACAAAAACACATTTTATGGGATAAAAACTTTAGGTGAAATTATATCAAGCAATTTAAACAAGGAATTATCAAGAAAAATATTTATGCCAAAAAAAATCAATAATAAGGATATAAAAGATTTTGATGATGTAAAATTAATTGTTTATACCCAGCCAAAATTAATTGATTTAAAGAAAAAACCAGAAATTATAGAATTGGGAATTTCGGGAAATAAAGAAGAAAAATTAAATTATGCTAAGGAATTATTAAATAAAGAAATAAAAATTAATGATATTTTTAAGGTAAATCAAAATATAGATATTCATGCCGTAACAAAGGGAAAAGGTTTTCAAGGTCCTGTTAAAAGATTTGGTGTTGATCTAAAAGCACATAAATCAGAGAAAAAAAGAAGAGCTCCTGGAAATCTTGGTTCATGGACTCCTAAAAAAATTTTATTTACAGTTCCACAAGCAGGGCAAATGGGTTTTCATACGAGAACTGAATTTAATAAATCAATAATAAAAATAGGGAATAAGCCGGAAGAAGTAAATCCAAAAGAAGGACTGCAAAATTACGGCTTAATCAAAAATGATTATTTGTTAATAAAAGGATCAATTCCTGGAGCAAGAAAACGTTTAATTGTAATGACTTATCCTATAAGAAATAAAAAAGAATTAATAATGGAGTTAAAGTTTGTTAAAAAATGAATCTAGTTAATTTAGAAGGAAAAAAAGTAAAAGAAATTAACATGCCTACTCAGTTTAATGAAGAATATCATCCTAATTTAATTTGGCGTGCTTTTACAACAATCCAATCCAATAAAAGACAACCATATGGAACAAAACCGGGAGCTGGAATGAGATATTCCGCTAAATTATCTAGAAGAAGACGTGATTATAAAAGAAGTTATGGTTATGGAATATCAAGAGTTCCGAGAAAAGTTTTATGGAGGAGGGGAAGCCAATTTGGATTTGTTGGAGCAGAAGCCCCTGGAACGGTTGGTGGAAGAAAAGCACATCCCCCGAAAGCAGAAAAAATCTGGGATAAAAAAATTAACATCAAAGAAAGAAGAAAAGCAATAAGAAGTGCATTAAGCGCAACATTAAACAAGGATTTAGTAATAAAAAGAAATCATCAGATCCCTAATTTATATCCCTTAATAATCGAGGATAAATTTGAAGATATCTCAAAAACAAAAGAAGTAATTAAGATATTTGAAAATCTTGGATTGCAGAAAGAATTATCAAGATTGGAAATAAAAAAGGTGAGAAGTGGAAGAGGAAAAAACAAAGGAAGAAGGTATAATAAGAAAACTGGCCCATTAATAGTTGTCTCAAAAAAATGCAAATTAATAGAATCTGCAAAAAATATTCCCGGGGTAAATATTATTCCAATAAACAAGATTAACGTTGAATTGCTTGCTCCAGGGTCCCACGCGGGAAGATTAACATTATACACCAAATCAGCAATTGAAAAAATGGAGAAAGAAAATTTATTCATGTAAAATGGAAGCAATCAAATATCCAATATCAACTGAAAAAGCAGTAAGGTTAATGGAATCTGATAATAAATTAATTTTCATAGTTGATAGAAAAGCAACTAAAGAAGATATAAAGAAAGATATTGAGAAATCCTTTAATGTTAAGGTTGTAAAAATAAATACATTAATTACACCATTGGGATTAAAAAAAGCTTATGTTAAATTATCAAAAGAAACTCCCGCAATCGATGTTGCTACAAAATTAGGATTAATGTAAAATGGGAAAAAGAATAATAACACAAAGACGTGGAAAAGGATCTCCTAGATATGTCTCTCCTAGTCATCGATTTCATCAGGAAATAAGTTACCCTAAAACAAATGAAACATTAAAGGGAAAAGTTGTTGAAATAATAAAAGATCCTGCAAGAAGTGCTCCAACCGTATTAATCCAATTTAATAATAAAACAAAAATTGCATTGCCTGCACCATTAAACATAAGAGAAAATGATGAGGTAAATCATAATTCAGAAAATAATTTAAATATTTTATCAATACTTCCTTTATCACAAATTCCAGAAGGGACTGAAATATTTAATATTGAAAATAATCCTGGAGATGGGGGAAAATTCTGCAGGGCAGCAGGAACATCAGCAAAGATAATCTCAAAAACAGGAGGGTATGTTTTAGTAAGGCTTCCATCAAAAAAAGAAAAAAAATTCAATCCAGAATGCAAGGCAACAATTGGAATAATTTCGGGAACGGGAAGATTAGAGAAACCAATGTTAAAGGCAGGAAAAAGACATCACATGATGAAAGCAAAGAACAAGCTTTATCCTCAAACTTCAGGGGTTGCAATGAATGCCGTTGATCATCCGTTCGGTTCAGGACGTGGAAGGCATGTTGGTAAACCAAAAACAGCTCCAAAGAATGCTCCGCCTGGAAGAAATGTAGGATTAATAAGCGCAAGAAGAACAGGAAGAAAAAAGTAAAATGGCAAAAATATTTATGTACAGAGGAAAAACAATTGAAGAATTAAAGAAGCTTGACTTAAAGGAATTTATACAACTAGTTCCTGCAAGACAAAGAAGAACATTAAATAAAGGATTTACAGAAGAGCAAAAAAAATTATTATTAAAAATTGACAAGCAAATTAAAGGAGAATACAAAAAACCAATAAAAACACACTGTCGTGATTTGATCATCTTGCCAAAAATGGTTAATATGACCATTCATATTCATGCTGGAAATAAATTTGTTCCATTAGTAATTCCGCCAGAAGCAGTCGGAATGTACTTGGGAGAATTTGCAATGACAAGATCAAAAGTAGAACACTCTGCACCAGGTATAGGAGCAACAAGGTCAAGTGCAGCCGTCTCTGTTAAGTAAAATGGAAGCAATAGTTAATGTTAAAAACTTGGAAATTTCGACGAAGAAATCAATTGAAATAGCCAGTTTTATAAGAAGAAAAAATATTGAAAATGCAAAAAAAACACTGCAAAAAGTAATTGAAATGAAGCAAGCAGTTCCTTATAAACGACATAATAAAGATATTCCTCATAAACCTGGAATAATGGCAGGCAGATATCCAATTAAAACTTGCAGAGTAATTTTAAATTTATTAAATAGCTTAACCGCAAATGCTCAAAATAAAGGAATGTCATCAAACTTAATCATATCTGAAATAATTGTTAATCAAGGAAATAAGCAAATGCATTATGGAAGACATAGAGGAAAAAGAAAAAGCACTCATTTAAAAATTGTTGCTAGGGAAATTGAGAAGGAAAATAAAAAATGATTGAAAAACAAATTATATCAAAAAATTTGCGCGAATATTTAATTCAAGATTATGTAGAACAATACTTTCCTAAAGGAAGTTATAGCAAGATCGACTTAAAGAAAACACCGTTAGGAGAAAAAATTATTGTTCATACTTCAATGCCCGGATTAGTTGTTGGAAGAAAAGGGGAAAACATTTTTGAATTAACAAAAGCATTAAAGACAAAATTTAGTATGGAAAATCCCCAAGTAGAAGTTAATGAAATTATTGATGTTAATTTAGATCCTATTTCTGTAGCTCAAAGAATTGCATCATCATTCGAGAGATATGGTCCTAAAAGATTCAAGCTAATTGGGTATAGGGAATTGCAGAATATATTAGATGCAGGAGCTTTGGGGGCAGAAATTGTTATATCTGGAAGAGGAGTTCCGGGAAGCAGGTCAAAAAGCTGGAGATTTCAAGCAGGACATTTAAAAAAATCAGGAAATATCTCAGAGAACTTTGTAAAAAAAGCAATTGCAGTTGCTAATTTAAAATCTGGAACAATTGGAATAAAAGTTAATATTTTAACACCAGATGTTATAATGCCTGATGAAATTAAAATTAATGATATTAAACCAGAAATTAAGATAGAAGAAATAAAAGAAGTTAAAGAAGAACCAAAACAAGAAATAAAAGAAAAAAAATCAAGAAAGAAAAAGAAAGAAGAAGTAAAAGAAAATGAAGAAAATTGAATTTAAGCAGTTAAGCAAGGAACAATTAAAAGAAAAATATAATGATTTAAGAAAAGATTTAATGAGATTAAATACTCAAAGGGCAACAAAAACAGTCCCCGAAAATCCAGGGAATATAAAAAATTTGAGGAGAAATATTGCAAGAATACTTACATTAATAAAACAGAAAAATTCAACGGAGGTAAAGAACAATAAGAAATGAGCCAAATATGTCCTAAATGTGGACTTACCAAAGACATTTGTGTCTGTGAAACAATAGCTCTTGAATCTCAAATAGTAAATATAAAAGCTGTAAAAAGAAGATTCGGGAAATTGATAACTTTAATTGAAGGCATAGACAACAAATCAGTTAACTTGAAGGAAATTGCAAAAAAATTAAAAGAAAAATTCGCATGTGGCGGAACCGTAAAAGACAATGCAATTGAATTACAGGGAAATCATACCTCTCAAGTTAAACAAGAGCTAATAAAATTAGGCTTTGATGAAGAAAGCATAAAAGTAGAGTAAGTTGAAAACACATACGATTATCGGAAGTTTGATAGGAAACTTTATCAAAATTGCAGAATCAAAAAATAGTTCATTAAAAGGAATAAAAGGAAAAGTTATTGATGAAACAAAAAACACCTTAACTTTAAAAATACAGGATAAACAAATAAAAATAATAAAAAATCAAGTAAAAATAAAAAATGAAAACTAAAAATATCGGAATAAATGTAATTCAACCTAAACAAGAGTGTAATGATTTTCACTGTCCATTTCATGGTAATTTGAAAATTCGCGGTAGAATATTTAATGGAACAATTACTAAAACTGATGCAAATAAATCTGCCACAATAGAATTTTTGAATTTTTACTATATACAAAAATATGAAAGATATGAAAAAAGAATTTCAAGATTAAAAGTGCATAATCCTCCATGCATAAATGCTAAAATTGGAGACTATGTTAAGGTAATGGAATCAAGACCAATATCAAAGACAAAAAATTTTGTTATAATTGAGGTAATTCAAAAATGAAATCGGTTGGATCAAGGGTTACAAGAGGAATTCCTTTCGGTTCAAGGATTGGAGTTTGTGATAATTCGGGAGCTAAGATAATAAGAGTCTTTGGAGTTAAAGGACATAAAACAAAAAAAGGAAAATATCCTGCTGCAGGAGTTGGTGATTTAGTTTATGCTTCAATAATCAAAGGCAGACCTGGAATGAAATCAGAAACTGTTTTAGCAATAATTGTTAGACAAAGAAAAGAATATAGAAGAGAATCTGGAGAAAGAATAAAATTTGAAGATAATGCAGCAATTGTATTAAAAGATGATAAAGGAAACCCAAAAGGTACCATTTTTAAAGGCCCGATAGCAAAAGAAGCTACTTCAAGATGGCCGGGAATAGCAAAAGTAGCTTCAATAGTGGTGTAAAATGAAAAAACAATTTTCAAGATCATGGATTTCAAGCAAACAGCCTAGAAAGCAAAGGAAATATTTGTATAATGCTCCTTTAAATCTTAGAAGAAAATTTGTCTCATGTTTATTATCAGAAGAATTAAGAAAAAAAATAAACAAACGAAATGTTCCGATAATCAAGGATGATGAAGTTAAAATAATGAGAGGACAATATAAAGGAAAGATCGGAAAAATTACAAAAGTGAACATAAAAAAAATACGGGTTTATATTGACCAAGCATATAGATTAAAATTAGACGGAAGCAAATCATTCTACCCAATACACCCCTCAAATTTAATGATTATTAATTTAAATTTAAAGGATAAGAAAAGAAAAGCAAAACTAGAAGGTAAAAAATAAAATGGCAAAAAAACATTTATTCTCATTGAATGCACCAGCAAACTGGCCGATAAGAAGAAAAGAAAAAACATGGGTTACAAGGCCAAATCCAGGACCTCATCCATTAAAAAAATGTATTCCTTTGACATTATTAGTTACTGGAATACTAAAATATGCTAAGACTGCGAGAGAGGCAAGAAATATTTTAAAAAATAATGAAGTAATGATTAATAACAGAGTTGTAAAAGAACCAAAATTTTCTGTAGGTGTATTTGATATAATAAAAATAAAAAGTACAAATGAATCATTTTTATTATTTATCAATCAAAAAAATAAGTATGAATTAAAAAAAATAAATGAAGAGGAAGAAAAATTAAAACTATGTAAGATTATAAATAAAAAAATCTTGAGAAAAGGGGTTATACAAATTAATTTTTACGATGGAAGGAATTTAATTGTCGATAAAGATTCATACAAAACAGGAGATACTTTAATTCTAGATCTAGAAAAAAATAAGATAATTTCACATTTAAAACTGGAAAAAAATGCTTTGGTTTATTTAGTTGGCGGAAAATATATAGGTAATGTTGGAAAAATAGAAGCAATAACTGAAAAAAATGGACTACAACCTTCTAAAATATCCATCAAAATGAATGATAGAACAATTGAAACATTAAAGGAATATGCTTTTGTTATAAATAAGGAGTTGAAATTATAAAATGCAAAATCAAGAAAACCCAATGAGAAGAATTGAAGTTGAAAAAATCACAATAAATATGGGTGTTGGTGAAGCAGGAGATAAGTTAAACAAAGCTAAAAAAATTCTTGAAAAAATATCAAATGCAAAAGCAATCCAAACAATTACAATGAAAAGAATCCCATCATGGGGCGTAAGACCAAAATTACCTATTGGATGTAAGGTAACACTAAGAGGAAAAAAGGCAGAAGAAGTATTGTTAAGATTATTCAAGGCTTTAGATAATAACATAAGTCTTAAAAAATTTGACAATAGTGGAAACTTATCATTTGGAATTCATGAATACATTGACATCCCTGGAGTCGAGTACGATCCTAGTGTTGGAATAATTGGATTAGAGGTTGCCGTAACATTGGAAAAGCCAGGTTATAGAATAAAAAAAAGAAGAATCAAAACAAAAAAAATTCCATTAAGACAAATCATAAAAAAGGAAGAAGCAATAAATTTCATGAAAAACAAATTTAACTTAAATTTTAATTTAGAGGAGAAAGAATGAGCTATAGCAATTATAACAAAGCATTTAAGCAATTATCTATAAAACCAGAAAAGCTTAAGAAATTTATTAAACATAATTCCCCAAAAAAAAGAACAACTGGAATTGCACAACGAAGATGTTCTTTATGCGGGAGATTTGGAGGACATATAAGCTCTTATGGACTTCATTTATGCAGGCATTGTTTTAGATTAAATGCTAAAAAAATAGGATTCAAAAAATATTCATAAAATGACAAACACAGACCCGTTATCAAATGTACTTTCACATTTATTTAATTGTGAGAAGATAAGTAGACCTGAATGTATGGTTAAGCCGGCTTCTAAAATGATAGTCAAAATTTTGGAAATAATCAAAGATAATAAATATATTGGTGAATTCAATATCATAAAAGATGGGAAAGGAAATTTAATAAAAATAAATTTGCTTGGAAATATAAATAAATGTGGTACGATAAGACCAAGATTTTCTTTTACATTAAATGAACTTGAAAAATATGAAAAAAGATTTTTACCATCAAAAGATTTCGGAATAATCATCGTTTCAACATCAAAAGGCTTAATGAGCCATGTAGATGCCAGAGAAAAGAAGATTGGGGGAAGGTTAATTGCATATGTCTACTAAAGAAAAAAAATCAACATTTAGAGAAGAATTAACTATTCCAGAAAATATAGAATTAGATATAAATGGTTCATTGATCAAAGTTAAGGGACAGAACGGAAGCAACGAAAGAAGATTAGTTGATCCGAGAATAAAAATCAAAAAAGAAAACAACAAGGTAATTTTAGAATCAACAAATTATACAAAAAAAGAAAAGAGAAATTTAATGACATTTAAATCACACATAAACAATCTTATTCAGGGAATTCTTAACCCATATGTTTATACGTTAAAAATTTGTTCAGGGCATTTTCCAATGAATGTTTCTATTTCTAATAATAAATTAATAATAAAAAACTTTTTTGCTGAAAAAATACCGAGAGAAGCAAAAATTCTTCCAAATGTTGATGTCAAAATTAATGGAGATATCGTAACTGTTAAAAGCGTGGATAAAGAATTAGCAGGGCAAACAGCAGCAAACATAGAACAGGCATGTAGAATAGTCAATCGTGACAGAAGAGTCTTTATGGATGGAATTTATATTATACAAAAATCAGGGAAAACATTAAATTAAAATGGAAAATAATAATCAAACAAAAAAGAAGAAGTTTATTAGATACAAATCTGTTAATCAAGTTAAATTAAAGGGAGGGTGGCGCAGGGTTAGAGGAATGCACAATAAGGTTAGATTAAAGAAAAAAGGCCACATTCATAAGGTTTCAATTGGTTATGGAACAAAAAATGAAACAAAAAACTTTTATAATTCAGAATTTGATTATAAATTAATTAATAACATCAACGATTTAAATGACATTAGTAAAAAATATATTTTAATTTCTAGACTAATTGGTTTAAAAAAGAAAATTGAAATACTAAAAAAAGCCAAGGAATTAAAATTAAATGTTATTAAAGTAAATGATATTGATTCTTATTTAAAGAATATTCAAGATAAAATATCT
>Ga0194120_10007128_pt1 | contig 15432 bp, 9 predicted proteins | sample TA2MahCa65mmetaG_FD_148642 | JGI IMG/M metagenome (GOLD analysis project Ga0194120, IMG submission 148642) | Freshwater microbial communities from Lake Tanganyika, Tanzania - TA2015019 Mahale Deep Cast 65m | ecosystem: Environmental > Aquatic > Freshwater > Lake | place: Tanzania: Lake... | reverse complement strand
AGCGGCACGAACGTCCCGCCTGCCTGTGCGTGGCCGCACGCAGACAGGTCGGGCAGGAACAGAATTTGTTTCGGATTTCGGATTTGACGGCATTAAGCCTTGCGGATTTGGTGGCAGCCGGCGATCCCCAAAGAATCATGACTGATCCAAAACTGACGGAGTTGTTGTCCGTGTGCCGGCGCCTGATTGAGGACGGCGTGCTGTTGGACAGCGAAGTGCAATATTTGAAGCGGTGGCTTCAGGAAAATCCCCGCATCGCCTCCCGCTTTCCAGGGCAGCAAATCGCGGCGCGGCTCCAGAGGATCTTCGCTGATGGCGCCATCACGGAGGACGAACGGATTGAACTCCTGTCCCTCCTCCGCAAAGCGGCGCGCGACTCGACCCCGCGTCCAGCCTCGACCGCGCCGCCGGTCGAATGGACGTTTGACGCCTCCCTTCCGGAAGTGGAGTTCATGAACCGGCACTTTTGTCTGGCGGGCCAGTTCTATTGCGGCTCCTTTCGGTGGTGCAAACACCAGGTCGAGAAGCGGGGCGGGGACGCGCAGCCGGAGCTGAATCCTTCCACCGACTACCTGGTGATCGGCGCGGTCGGCGGTCCCGATCCTGCAGACATGCGGAAGGCCGGCCAGTTCCGCGAAAGGCTCCGAATCATTCCCGAAGCGCACTGGCTCCGGTTCCTCACGTGAGCGGCACGAACAACATCAAACTTGCTTTTCGAGCCGCGCGCACAACACTTGGCGCACTCCGTATTCACAGATTGACCGTGATTCAACATCAGACACTTGAAAGCCATGCAAACGCACCCGCCTTCACTCGACCGCCGACAGTTCGTTCAATCCGTGGCCCTCGCCGGCGCGGCCTCCGCGTTGGGATTGGGTTCGGATTCCGGAGTCGAGCCTTCTGCCTCCGCGCGAAAAATCAAGCTCGGCCTCGATAACTTCGCCGTCCGCGACATGAAATGGAAAGCGCCGCAGTTGATCGATTACGCCGCGTCGCTCAAGACCGACTCGCTCTTCATCACCGATTTCGGCCCCTTCGAGAGCCGCGAAGACAAGTACCTGAAAGAGATCCGCGTCCAAGCCGAGGACAAAGGCCTCCAAATCCAACTGGGCAGTTGGAGCATTTGCCCGACCTCGAAGGCGTTCCGGAAAGACTGGGGCACCGCCGAGGAACACCTGGCGCTCGGTTTGCGCATGGCCAAAGCGCTCGGTTCGCCCGTGTTTCGCGTCGTGCTCGGCAACGGCGACGACCGCCGGAGCGAGGGCGGCATCGAGGCGCGGATTGAGGACACCGTCCAGGTTTGCAAAGCTTGCCGAAACCGCGCCCTGGACGCCGGCGTGAAAATCGCCGTCGAAAACCACGCGGGCGACATGCAAGCGTGGGAACTGGTCACGCTGATCGAAGCCGCCGGCAAAGACTACGTGGGCGCGAACATGGATTCGGGCAACGCGACCTGGACCATGGAAGATCCGCTCGCGAGCCTGGAAATCCTCGCGCCTTACGTCGTCACCACGAGCTTGCGTGATTCGGCTGTTTGGGAATCTGAAAACGGCGCCACCGTGCAGTGGACCGCGATGGGCGAAGGCACGGTCGATCTCAAAGCGTATTTCGCTAAGTTTGCGGCGCTCTGTCCGGGCGTCCCGGTCCACATCGAAACCATCTCCGGGTTTAACCGCGAGATTCCTTATCTGCGGGAGGATTTCTGGAAAGCGTGGCCGAAAGCGCGGGCCAAAGATTTCGCGCGTTTCGTGGCGTTGGCCAAGAAAGGCAAACCGCGCGAACCACGCCGCGGCGGCAACGCCCAGGAATTCCAGAAAAGCGAGATCGAGAAGAGCATCCAGTATTGCAAAGAAGCGCTCGGTCTGGGGTTGAAGGCGTAGCTTTTCGTTCGAGGCGCTACCCAAAGCGCAGGCCGGCAAAATTCAAAATCAATGCAGCGCAAACTCAAACTTGGCTTCGACAATTACGCGATTCGCTCGCTGGGCTGGAAAGCGTCGCGATTGCTCGATTACGCGGCGTCGTTGAAGGTGGATGCGATTCTGCTCTCGGACCTGGATGTTTACGAGAGCCACACCGAAGCGCACCTGAAAGAACTGCGCGCCAAAGCTGCGTCAGTCGGAGTGGAAATTCAGATCGGCACGTTGAGCGTTTGCCAATCCTCCGTGCTTTGGAGCGGCCGGTTTGGGTCGCCGGAAGAGCATTTGAAACTGACCATCCGCATCGCCAAGGCGCTGGGATCGCCCGTCGCGCGCTGTGTGCTTGGGAAAGTCGATGACCGCCGCAGTCCTGGCGGGATTGAGGCTCGGATCGCTGAAACCGTTCAGGTTCTCAAAAATGTTCGCAGTTACGCCGTCGATTCCGGCGTCAAGATCGCTCTCGAAAACCACGCGGGCGACATGCAAGCCTGGGAACTGGTGAACCTCATCGAGGAAGCGGGCCGCGATTTTGTCGGCGCCACGATGGACACCGGCAATTCGACCTGGGCCCTGGAAGATCCGCTGACGAACCTGGAGATTCTCGGTCCGTACGCCCTGAGCACCGGCATCCGCGATTCGATGCTCTGGGAAGTCCCGGATGGCGCGATGCTCCAATGGACCGCCCTGGGGGAGGGTCTGGTCGATTTCAAGACATACTTTGAGCGCTTTGCGGAGCTTTGCCCGCACACCCCGATCCAATTGGAAACCATCTCCGGGCGGCCCATTCCCATTCCCTATGGGCGCGACGAATTCTGGGAAGTGTACCCCAAAGCGCGCACGCGCGAGTTCATGCGTTTCCTGGCGTTGGTCAAGCGCGGTTCGCCTCGCAAACCCTTCGCCATCCCCGCCGGCTCCGACCCGCAAGAGGCGGAGCAGGAATTTCAAAGGGCCGAGCTTGAGCGCAGTGTGAAATACTGCCGCGAAGTGCTAGGTTTGGGACTGAAATCCTGAGCGGCGAGTACGAGAGCCGATACACGCTTCCTTGCGGCCCAGTTGCCCGCGGCGATAAAATCAAACTCGCATGATGCGATCTCTGAGAAACGCGCAAATCGCCGTGCCGTCTATATTCTTTGCGTCTTTTCCTCTATTATTGGAGGCCCTGGTTGCGTCCACTCTCCCCGTGAACGATCCCCCTCACCCCATCCCGCTCCCCCTCGGAGGGGGGAAGGGTGTCCGCAGGACGGGTGAGGGGGCCGTTCACGGGGCCAAAGTTCAATTCACCGCCCCTTCCTCCGATCCGATCGAGTTCTTCGAAAGAAAAATTCGCCCGATCCTGGTCGAACGCTGCTACGAATGCCACTCCGCTGACGCGAAGAAGCTTAAAGGCGGCTTGCGGCTCGATACCAAAGCCGGTTGGACGAAAGGCGGCGATTCCGGACCGGCCATCATTCCCGGCACTCCGGACGAGAGCTTGCTGATCAAAGCGATTCGCTCCGCAGACCCTGACGCGCAGATGCCACCGAAAGGGAAACTTCCCGACCACGAAATCGCGGCGCTCATCGAGTGGGTCAAACTCGGCGCTCCTCAAGGAATTGCTAATTTCAGATCTCAAGTTTCAAATCGGGAGCTGCAGGCCGCTCACTGGGCTTATCTGCCGCCTAAAAAAGCCCGACCACCGGAGGTCGCCGACACAAACTGGCCGCGCACGGACATTGATCGGTTCATCCTGGCCAGGCTCGAAGCCAAAGGCCTTCGGCCCGTGAAGGACGCCGACCCACCCGCGCTCGCCCGGCGGGCTTACTACGATTTGATCGGCCTTCTGCCGACACCGGACCAGATCGACGCCTTTGCCAACGACGCTGCGCCCGACGCGTTAGTCCGGCTGGTGGACCGCCTGCTGCAATCGCCACATTTCGGCGAGCGTTGGGGCCGGCATTGGCTCGATGTCGTGCGCTTCGGCGAGTCCGTCACGTTGCGCGGTCTGGTCTTCAAGGAAGCCTGGCGCTACCGGGATTACGTCATTGACGCGTTCAATCGGGATCAACCCTTCAACCAGTTCATCCAGGAGCAGGTTGCCGGCGATTTGTTGTTATCCGCGAGTCTTGACGAACGCCGCCGCCGGTTGATCGCCACGACTTTTCTCGCGCTCGGCAACACCGTGCTCGAAGAACAAGACAAAGCGCAGCTCCGCATGGATGTCGTGGACGAACAACTCGACACGCTGGGCAAAGCGTTCCTCGCGCAGACGCTCGGCTGCGCCCGCTGCCACGATCACAAGTTCGACCCGATCCCGACTCGCGATTACTACGCGTTGGCCGGAATCCTACGCAGCACGAAAACGCTCGCGCATGCCAACGTTTCGAATTGGATCGAGCTGCCGCTTCCCATCGAACCGGAACAGGAAGCCAAACTCCGCGAACACGAAGGCGCCGTGGCGGCCCTTCAGGCAAAAATCAAATCGGCCAAGGAGGCCGCGGCGAAGCTGGCCGCGTCAGCTAAATCAAATTCCGCAATTGCCGCCTCACGATTGGCTCCGCGCGATTTGCCGGGGGTGGTAGTGGATGATCTCCAGGCCAAACGCGTCGGCGAATGGAAACAGTCTCAGTATTCGGGCCGGTTCATTGGCGACGGCTATTTGCACGACCTGGACACAGGCAAAGGGGAGAAAACGCTGACGTTTCATCCGGAACTGCCCCAGGCCGGGAAATACGAGGTGCGTCTGGCTTACGTGCCTGGCTTCAACCGATCCTCAGCAGTGCCCGTGACGATCCTGAGCGCCGATGGCGAAACCGTGGTCCACGTCAACGAGCAGGAGCCGCCTGCCCTTGCAGGCCGGTTTGTTTCTCTGGGCCAATTCCGCTTCGAGCAAAACAACCAGGGTTATGTGCTGGTCTCGAATGAAGGAACCCAAGGCCACGTCATCGCCGATGCCGTGCAATTCATCCCGATCGAAGACCTCGCTGCCGACATCGCTCGACGGGATTCCAAAGCGACGAAAGAGTCCGCCCACACGCCCGCCTCCGAACTTGCGGATGAGTTGCCGAGACTGGAGGCGCAACTCAAGTCGCTCACCGCGAACGGTCCGAAGCGGCCCATGGTCATGTCCGTGCAGGAGGAAGAGGAAATTGGCGACACGCGGATTCACATTCGCGGGAGCGTTCACAATCTTGGCGAAAAAGCGCCGCGCGGTTTCCTGCGCGTTGCAACCCATGGCATGCCCCTGGCCATTCCGGACAAAGAGAGTGGCCGGCGTCAGTTGGGCGAATGGCTGGCGAGTCCGTCCAATCCGCTGACCGCGCGCGTCATCGTCAATCGCGTCTGGCATTGGCTCGTTGGCGCAGGACTGGTCCGCACGGTGGATAATTTCGGCACCACGGGCGAATTGCCTTCGCATCCTGAGCTGCTGGATTACCTGGCGGTTCGATTCATGGAGGAGGGATGGTCGGTCAAGAAACTGGTCCGGGAGATGATGCTGTCGCGAGTGTACCAGCTTGGCGCCAATCCCGATTCAGAGCCGGCGGTGTCGGAGAGAGAATGGAACCGGAGTGTCGGAGCATCGGGGTATCGGGGAAATGAATCAGACACCGATACACCGACACACCGACACGCCGACGTGCAGCTCCCGCCTGCAAATCTCAAATCTCAAATCTCAAACCATGACGTCGATCCCGAAAACCGCCTTCTTTGGCGCATGAACCGCCGCCGCCTTGACGCCGAGTGCATTCGGGACACAATCCTTTTCGTGAGCGGCCAACTCAACCTCGAATCGGGCGGGGCTACCATCAAACCCGGCACGACGGCGGACTATGGATATCAGGACACGGCCACGCGCCGCAGTGTCTATGTGCCGGTCCTGCGCAATGCGCTGCCGGAGATTTTTGAGGTGTTTGATTTTGCCAATCCAAGCGTCGTGAGCGGCGCGCGGAACGTGAGCACGGGGGCGCCGCAAGCCTTGTTTCTCATGAACCACCCTTTCGTCCTCGAGCAAGCCCGGCGCGCCGCCCAACGAATCTTCTCCGCACCAGGCCTCGATTTGGAGGCCCGGATCCGACTCGCCTACCGGACCGTGCTGGGACGGTTGCCCTCCGAAAGCGAACTCGCCCAGGCTGCGAGACTTTTGGATATTTCGCCAGAGAGCGATGCCGGCTCACGGCGCCAGCAAGCCTGGGCGCAGTTTTATCAAGCGCTGTTCGCGTCTCCCGATTTTCGCTACGTCAATTGAACTCTTGTTCGTGTTCACCCAGATGATTATGGATCGATCCGGACGCGGTAGAATTGCGCGGACTCGCTTTGGGGCGTGATCGTGAACTCCACGTCATGGCCGGTGCCGGGCAGGTTGTTGGCAATGGGCAGCCAGGCGCCGCCGGAAACTCCACGGGCGGCTTCGATGAGGTAGGTTCGGCCTTTCACCGACGGCCAGCGCAGCGTGACTTCGTTTTGAGACGCGATTCCAACAGCCGGCGGCTTGCTGGCTCGGACGCGGAATAGCGAGCTGGCATCGATCGGGTTCGTTCCCAGGGTGAATTCGAGGAGGTTCGAAAAACCGTCGCCGTCCGCATCGAAATCCGCCCGGCTGAGCGAATTCAACGTCGAGCCGAAGTAGCGCAAGCGCCAGGAGTCCGGGATGCCGTCCCGGAAAGCGGACCCGGACCGGTCGCTTGCCGCCAGCACGCCGTCCACGACTTTCACCGGCAAAACCGAAATGCCATTCAGCGAGGCGGAGACGTGATCGAAGTGAACGCGGTAAGCGGCGGTGCGCGACGCTTGCGCCGGCACGGTGAACCGCAGACTGCCCACCTCGCCCAGACCGCGCACTCCGGGCACGGAATGATCGAGCCACGCTGCGGCGTAATTCGCGCGCTCTTTCGAGGTGGTGAGGATCGGTTGGCCGAGTTGAGGAACCGGGGTGAACACAACCGGGTCGGTCAAGGGCGGCGAACCGTCGAGCGGTTCCGCCGTCACATTGAACATGAGCACGCGCATCGGATAATCCCCGGCCACTTCGGCCCTGATAGGAACGTGGACCGTTTGGCCCGGTTCGATGCGCAGGTCGTCCGCCTGGAATATCACGGATGGTTTCTGGCCAGTGGCCGCGCGCAACGCATCGGCAGGGCGATTCGCGAGCGGTTGGACGGAAGGAGGGTTCTTGTTGTTCAGCGAGCCACGAAATTGATTTTGAATGGCCGCGGCTTGCCGCTGCCCGTTCACCCAGAATCGGGCGTACCATTTGAGCGAAGGATCGAGCGCGCGGCGGAACGTTACGAACACGTCGGTGACATTGAGCTTGCCGTCACCATGCGTGATGCCGTCGATGGTGGTGGTGCTGCCATCGAAAACGTTCGTCGTCACCAGGCCGGTCGCGTTGTTGCAGCAGGAGTCCATCGAATCGAAAAAATCCGTGCCCGCCGGCGGGACGTTGAAGGCGTACGTGGCGGACTGGAAAACCTGGTACACGTCGTTGTTCAGGATGTTGGTGTCCCCAAAGTCGCCAGCATTGAACCAGCGGAACGGCGCGATGTCGCCGACGATGTAGTGCAGCTCGCCGGGGCCGACGCCGCCGGTGACGACTCGGACATCCTTGGTCGCATTGAGGCCGCCGCTTCCCAGCGGGCCGTCCTTCGGCGCGTCGATAAAGACGTCGCGCGAGAAGGCATCCGTTCCGGAAGGCCGGCCCACTTGAATCCGGTAATTGGACCCGCCCGCGGCCGCGGCGGGGATAATAAAGGAGTAGCCGCCCAGGACGGCGCGGCCGTCGGCGCCGAAGAATTTTCGGTCGTGCGCGATGGAAAAACTGATGAGATCGTGGCCACGCGTGTCGAAGAGATTCGTCCGGCCGACGACTTCGAACCAGCCGACGCCGAGAAGGTTTTGGGTCGCGTTCGTCACCAGGGGGTTGCGGAAGACCGGGACAAAGTTCGTGGAGATGATGTCCCCTTGCGGGGTTCCGTTGGTGAAGACCTCCGTTTTGAAGTAATCGAACATCAGGGGAGGAATCACGCGGTCGAACACCACGCCCTGGGACGCCTCGAAGACCGGCTCCGTCAGCATGGATTGGAAGGCGAACGCGCCCGGAGTCAGGCTGGCCGCGCCACTGAGATTGGTCACGGTAATATTGAATTGAAGTTGATAGATCTTTTGGCTCGGCAAGATGGAGAGGGTCACCGGCGCGATGAACGTTTGCCCGGCGGAACCCATGAACTGGCTCGAAGCCTCGCCGCGCTCGAACCCGAAGCTGATCCGGTTGGCTTGAAAATCATTTGGGAAAAACGTTTTGGTCGTGATTTCGCTGGGTTTGTAGTTGCGCTTGAAGCCGCGGGCGCGAAACGTCACCGCGTTGGTGATTTTCAGGCTGAGATCGTTTCCGAGGGCTTGCCCGCTCGGCGCCGCGTTGGTCGGATCCGAGCCATCCAGCGTGTACCACAGGTCCGCGCCGGAGGTGTCGTTCGTCAACACGAACGACGCCGGGTTGTCGCCGATGATGACCGGCGTCGCGACCTTGAACTGAATGCGCGCCTGGACGATGTCGCTGGGGCGGCGGCCTTCGGCGGCGCTGAGCGCTTTGACCGTCACATCCGGCCGCGGGTCGAGCAACGTCGGCTTGACCTGGCTCGGCGGCACGCCGTCCTGATACGGGGGCGCCGGCTGGCTGTTGCTCGAATTGGGCACCGGGACGGTGTCCGCGTCGAACAGGCCGGGCGTCGCGCCACTGGTGAAAAACGTCTGAGTGCGTTCCTCGGCCAGGATCGCGATGATGACGTCATTGTTGAAGATCGCATCCGAGAACGGCGAAAGTTTGGAGACGACCGTGCCGGTGTCTTTGTCCAGGACAAAGGTAACCTGGCCAATCCTTGGGCTGGCGACCTTGGGCAGCTTGGGTGTGGTCTGGATGCGGCGGTGCGCGGCGTTTCCCAAGTCGGCAATGAGCAAACCGTTGTCGAAGTCGCGGGCAAGTCCGGCCGGGGAATTGAAAGTGGCGGCGCTCAACGGGCCGTCCTGCAAACCGGGTTGCCGGGGAGTGCCCGCGTAAGTTTCCACGGAGTAACCGTTCTTTTCCGGGAAAAATGCCGCGATGACCGGGGCGAAAAACACGCGGCGCAGCGTGTGATTGCCGCTGTCGCTCACGAGCAGGCCCGTTGCGCCGCCCAGCCAGATCAATCCTCCGGGTGAAGCGAAAGAGGCTTCGTCGGCAAAGAATGAATCGTTGATGCCGCTGCCCGTGGGGGAGTTCCGACCGGCCAGCAAGCTCACGGTTCCGTCCGTCTTGATCAGCTTGATCGAATGATTGCGGGTATCCGCGACGTAGAGTTCGCCTGCGCTGCCGAGGGCGAGGGCGGAGGGTTCGAGGAAATTCGACGACACCGTCGAGACGACGTTGCTTGCGTCGATTTTGCGGATGGCGTTGTTCTTGGCATCGGCGACGTAGATGTTGCCGGCGGCGGCGGCGGCCAGTCCGATCGGGCTGTTGAACCGCGCCACGCCCAGGGGGCCGTCCACTAATCCGGATTGGCCTGCGGCGCCCGCGAAGTTGGACACAACGGAGACGCTGCCCGTGAGGCTGAGGAACCGGAGAAGCTGATTACCCGAATCCGCCACGATCAACCCGCCTCGAGCCAGGACAATGCCTCGGGGTGAAAAGAAACGGGCGATGAAGCCGGGGCCGTTGGTGGTTCCGGATTGTCCGCTCACGCCGGCAATGCTGGTCACCGTGCCGTTGTCGGGGTCGTATTTGAAAACGCGATGGTCCGCGCTATCGGTGATGTAAAACCGGTTATTGGCATCGACGGCGATGCTATGGGGTTCGAGGAACTTATTGGTAACCAGGAAATCGACGGTGGGCTGGGCCGCGGCGCTGAGCGTGAGGAAAGCGGCACCCGCGAGGAGAAGCGCCAGGTTCCGAAAAGAACTGTTCGCGCACTGGGACCATGAACCGAGGAGGGGCGCCATCCACGCGGCAGCGTGTTGGAGTGCGGCAGTCTTCTGCCGCTTTTGGGCTTGTCCAGTGGGTCGAAAGCGCCAGAGGACTGGCGTAGTCCAAAACCTGCCGGTTGAAGGGTGGTTCATGGAAGGCCTGCCTGGTTTCAGAACCATGCACGCAGCCGATGAACCTGAAACCGTGCGGACCGCAGCCTTTAGGCTGCTTCGGTCCCCGCTCCAGAGTTCGGCGTTGAAGCGGCCTAAAGGCCACGGTCCGGAGAGACGGTTCAGGGGAAGTTGCCTTGGTTCCAGAACCATGCACATGGCCCTTGAACCGAAAACCGCGCGGACCGCAGCCTTCAGGCTGCTTCCGCACACTCTCCAGAGTTCGGCGTTGAAGCGGCCTAAAGGCCACGGTCCGGAGAGACGGTTCAGGGGAAGAACAATTTGAGTTTTCATTGACGCATCACGACATCATTCCGCGCCCGGCGCCACGCTCGCCGGGTGAGGATCAACCAGTTCGCTTCGGAGCAATACACATTCCAGCAAGCCACACGGGCGTTCCCATGAACCGCTGGGTAGGGCGAGCCTGTCCCCAGCGAGCCGGTCTCGACGTGTTCCACGGACGTCGATCGGCTCGCCGGGACGGACTCGCCCTACCTGATTCATGGGGCGAGAGCATGGCAATCAGACCAAGGACGCTTCCTATGAACCTGGTAGGGACGGAATCCATTCCGTCCCTGACTTTACTCTGCGATCGAAACGACCATATCAGGACGCGGTGGAACGCGTCCTTACCTGTTTATGGACCCAATGCATGACCGAAAAAGTTGTTAGCGGCCCGCGTCCGACTGAACACGAAGCCGGTAATACTTCATTCCGCCGCTCGCCTGGTCGTCGGCGAATTCCTGCACGTCACCTTTGCCCGTCACTTCCGCGCCCAGAGCCGACCAGTTTTGGAGGTCGAGACTTTGCTCGACGCGGTAATGTTTGCCGGATTCGCCAAACCACCGAAGTTTCAGGACGCCTTGCTTCAGGCCGCTGCGCAGGTCGCCGTCGAACTTATGGAACCTCAGATTCACCGGATTGCTGCCGGCCAGGTATTCGTCCATATTGGAAATGCCGTCGCCGTCCGGGTCGGCCTCGGGCCGCGCCAGAATCGCATTGGCGCCAGTGAAGAAGTGGGCCCGCCACTCGTCCGAAATCTGTTCCGCTCGCCGCAGAGCCGGGGTGCCGATCCAGACCGAACCAGACAAACTTTCGAAGTCATACTGTGTCTGCAGGTCGGGGGAACCGTCCGCATTGAGAATCCGCACGGTGTAGCTCTGACTGGACCGCGCATTGGCGGGCACCGCGAACTGGATTTCACCCAGGAACGTCTCCCCTTCCAAAGGAGCGGAAAACGGATTCTGCACGAGAGACCACGCGCCAACGGCTTCGTTCAAGGGCAAGCCTTCTTGCGCGCCCCGCAACGTGATCGGCTGCGGGAGCCGCGTGTTCGGGTTAAACCACGCGGGTTGCCGCAGTGGCGGAGCCTCGCCTTCCGGAATGACTGCGGCGCGGAATTGCATGCCCGCGACCTTGTAGCCCGCCGCCACCTTCAAATAGACCGGCACGTTGACCTGGCTTCCGGGTGCGGCATGTTCTACGGTGAGGGCGCGGACCAGCGCGTTCCGCAGCCAGGCTCGACTTGATTTCACGGACGAGAGCACGGAAGCCGGCGAATTCGCGGCGCTGGTGAGCGACGTGGTCACCGCGGCCCGCCCGCCCCCGGCGGCCCAGGAACGCCGCCAGTTGTTTGCGGTGAGCCGCAACGACCGTTGGAGCGCGATTTGCCAATCCAGGAATCGGATTTGCCCGTCGCCGCCCGCTGCCGCGACCGAATCTTCCGGGAAGGTGTCCATGGCGTCGAACACATCCGTGAACGAGTAAGGCGTGAACAGGCCGAGCGACGAGTGAAAGGCGTTGTTGATGTCGTTGTTGTTGATGTTGCCGTTGCCGAAATCGCCGGCGTTATACCAGGTCGCCACCGCGGAATCGCCGACCACGTAAGTGACATTGGTGACGGTGATGGTTCGGTCCCGGAACGTGGTCAAGGGCACGGGGGTTTGGCGTCCGTCCGTGGTGCCGGACGGCTGGACGACGGAGATGGAATACGTCTGCCCGGCGGTTGAGGTCGGAGGAATCGGCACCGCCAGCAAGGCGACCGTGCCCGAGTTTTCCAGGCGCATTCCCGTGCTCGCGCCGACAAAGGAAATCGCCAGGCCGGTTTTGTTGCCGCTGGCATAACTGGTCGCGATGGGCGCGTTGGTGCTCGGCGCCGGGATTCGGATAAAGTCGTTTGTGCCTATCGGCAAATTGCGGAACTGGGTCGCGATCTGCGGCGCGCCGCCATTGGGCGTCAGTTCGACACGGAATTGCAGCGAGCGCAGGATGTCGTCCGGCGCAAGTTTCACTTCGACCGGCACGACGAGGGTCGATCCGATGCCCGCGGTGAAGTCGCGCGTCACGCCGATGGAACTGGTTTGCAGGTCGGAGAACAGAAACAACTTTTCAACTGTCGGGCTTGGCGCGTAGCCGCCTTTGAAGCCGCGCACTTTGAAGAGCACGTTGTTCGTGCCATCGACCACGTTCAACCGGGCGCTCGCCGTGTAAAGCAGCGCGGGGGAAGCGTTCGTGGGTGCGCTGCCGTCGGTCGTGTACCACAGTTCCGCGCCGTCCGTCGTGTCTTCCATCGTGAAGCCGCCTGGATTTTTTCCGTTGATGACCGGTCCGGCGACCTTGAACTGGAACCGCGCCGTGACAACCGCGCTCGGACGCCGGCCATCCTGCGTGCTATTCAGGAGTTCGCCGGCTTGAAGAGCACCACGATTCGCAGGGAGATCCGCAGTTGTTCCCTGGCCTCGCTGTTCAACAGTTCGTCGGAAAGATCAGGCGAGGCGACCCGGGCGGCAGCGGGCGTCGCCAAGGGCCACATCTCCAGATCCAGAATTCGCATATAGGGAAAGCTGTTCTCAAAGTCGGCGACGAAGCGGCCGAATTCGTGGAAGAAACCGCGCATCTCGACTTTGTAGGCGGCGGCCGAATAGGGATCGAATTTGGGAAGGAGCAAAAACTGTTTTCCAGTCAGAGGCGTGTTGCTGAGATCCATCAGCGTCACGTCGTATTGGTCTTTGATGAAATTGAGCAGCTTGTCGAGAATCCATTTCTTGCCACTCAGATGTTCGAGCGGAAGCATCTGAGCTTCGGCCTCCGCGATTTGCGCGCCGAGTTCCGTCAGCTCGGCTTCAATGAGCGTTCGGCGTTTGACGAGCCTTTGCCCTTTCTCGATTTTGCTTCCGACGTCGTCGATGCTGGTGCGCGTTTTCTCGATGGTCTCCTGTTGGGCTCGAACGACGAAATACCAGAGCGCCAGGCAAAGAACCAGCACGCCGGAGGCGACGGCAATGAGCTGGTTGCGCTTCTCGCGAGAAAGCTTATTCATTGCTCCTCACCCTTTCCGGTAAATTGGCCTGGACAGTGAACGGGATAAACGCTTCGGCCCCGTTGATCTTGTCGGATTCGTCCTCGCGCGGCTGGATGGTGTCCGGCTGAACGCTGGAGTTGGTTTTGCTCAGGAACAACCGAAAGAATGGCGCATTCGTGACTGCGGCGTAAAACGGGTCCACACGGTTCCCTTTGCTGTAGTCCCGCGCCTTGAGAGTCAGGGTGAGCTTCTCCGCGACCGTTTCCGGTTTGACGATTTCCATCTGGAGCGCGACTTGAATCTTGGTCGTGCTCACGTTCGGCGGGGTGATGACCAACTGGGAGTGGAACCGCGCGAAATTGGTGTGGTTGGTGACCGCATGCACAATGGCCTGGGCGACTTCCAGGACGTTCGTCGGCAAAGGTTCCCGGGCCCAGAGCTTCCACCATTTGCGAGGCGGCAGCGGGAAATAGACGTTGGTGGAAAAAACAACCTGGTTCTGCTGAGTGGAAACGCTCGCGCCGGACAAGGAAATAACCCGCACTTTCTCGTCCGCGACGTACTGCAAGGCGTCCAGAGGGTGCGCCCAGAGGAAGCGGTTCGTGGAATAGCTTTGCAGCGACGCAAGCCGCTTCCGAATCGCGCCCGTTTCCCGAAAGCTGTTGGAGACCTGGAGATAAGTCCGCTCGACGTTTTTCCAGTTATTTTGCTGGGCCGCGAGCTCGGATTTAGCGCCGCTGATTTTGAATTGCAGGTAAATCACCCCCAGAAGCATGAGCGCAACGCCCCGCTGCCAGCCCAGATCGCGCGCTTCACGGGATCTCGTCTGCGCGCTTCTTCAGCCGCTTGCTGCTCTGCCAGGAGATTGATGCGAATCGGCATGCTATGCCTAATTGGCTTGAAGGTTCGGTTTCACAGCGCGGCCATGGCGCCGCCGGTCGCGACCGACAGAAGCGCCGACGTTTGTTCGACTTCACCCATTTGTTGCGGAGGCAGCGCCAGGTTCAGGAAGCTGACGGGGTTCCAGTTTCGACAGGGCACCATCAACTCGGACTGCAAGGCTTCGACGATGAAGGGGGATCGCGCGATCGCGCGGAGCCGCCCGAGACGAAAACCTGGGTCACGGTTTTGTCTTCTTGTTTCTCAAAAAAATCGATGGAGGCGCGCAATTCTCTTCCCAGCGGAGTGAGGAGGCCGAGCATGAACGCCTGGATTTCGTCGGACATGGCCAGCTTGGCTTTCTCGGCTTCAGCGTAATTCGCTCCCATGGCTTCGGCGAGGCCGCTGGTCAATTTGTCACCCCCAATGGCGACGACGCGATTCAGACGCAACTCGCCGTTCATGAGAATGCTGATCGTGGAATGCTTGAACCCAATGTCCACCAGGGCCACGATTTCCTTCGCGAAAGCCTCCGGCAGCGCCATCTCGAACGCGTTGGCCGTTCCAATGAGGCCCGGAGTGACCTGGTCCGTGACCAAGCCGGCGCCGCGGGCCGCTTCCTGGAGAAGATCCAGAAACTGCTTTTTGGCCCCTCCGACCAGCACGCTGCATTTTTGGGTGCGCTGCGGTTCTGGAGCATTCGAACCGGCGCGCGGCGGCAGGACGTGACAGTCGAAAACGTAATCCGGCAAATCTTGATGCAGATAGTTTTTGCTGCTGTATTTCAGCATCAATCGCAAGTCCGCAACCGGCACCATCAACACTTCCGCGTGCCGCAGCAGCGAGTGATCCACACCGATTAACAGCGTGATTTGTTTGGTTTTGGAGCCGAGCGACTGGACGACGCTTTTCAAGTGCGCCGCCAGGGCGTCTGCGGAGAGCTGTTTGTCGGCTGGCGGCGCTTCCTGCACGGTGTAGCCCAGCAGATCAAAGCCGTCCCCTCGGCGCTGGATACACACCCCTTTTGTCGTATGCAACCCGAGGTCGATCGCGACGGCGAGAGAGCGTTTCTTGGATAAAGAAGTTTGGAATGGCAGAGCCATTGCTTAGTGGTCCATTTCATAAATACGCTCACGTTCGCGGCAAGGGATTTTTCGGCCAGACGAGGCGCGAGCGACGAGCATATCCCGAAGTGGATCTGTAAGGAGCAAGCAACGAAGTCTGGCGAAAAAGAACTGCCGCCCTTCGGGTTGCGCC
>Ga0194120_10007125_pt1 | contig 15437 bp, 11 predicted proteins | sample TA2MahCa65mmetaG_FD_148642 | JGI IMG/M metagenome (GOLD analysis project Ga0194120, IMG submission 148642) | Freshwater microbial communities from Lake Tanganyika, Tanzania - TA2015019 Mahale Deep Cast 65m | ecosystem: Environmental > Aquatic > Freshwater > Lake | place: Tanzania: Lake... | reverse complement strand
TTCGCGGCTGGTGAGAACGATGTCGAGTTCGCGGGCGATCAGCTCGGCATCGGAATCGAAAGTCTCATAAAAGTCGCCGAGCCGAAAAAAGACGATGGCGTGCGGGTATTGCTTTTTGATGTCGAGATATTGCTGGCGGACTCGGGGAACGTCGGAGGACATTGAGGGTGGCTGGGTGGTTGGATGGTTGGGTGGTTAGGGAGGAGGGGAGAGCCAGGCGAAGTCGCCGACGTTGGAGAGGTCGGTGATCTTCTCGGCGGTGAAATCGGGTTTGCGGGCGACATGGAGGGAGGCGCGGTTATCGGTGAAAAAGAACGATTGCCCATCGGCTGACCACGCGAGCGGGCCGGTCGCGCCGTCGAACACGGCGCGGGTTTGCCCGGATGGATCGGTGATTTGCAGGGTGAAGTTATCGTCGATCCATGCGTAATCTCCGGCGCTGGACACGGCGGGCGGGTCGGTGATGCCGACGGGCACACTGGCTGGCGTGCCGCGCAAGTCAATGGCGGTGGCTTGCCCGCCTTCGAATCCGAAATAAAACAATTTGCTTTCGGGCGACCACGAGACGTTGCTGGCGTTGGCTATTTCGGAAATCGCCCGCGGCTGATCGAGACTCGGATTCCAAAAGTAGACTCCGGTGGTTTTGTCTTCGAGAAAATCGGAGAGCGTTGTGCTGACCGAGTACACCAGCGTTTTGCTCACCGGATCGAAGGCGTACGAATCGACACATTCGCGGCGAAGAATCTTTTCGCTTCGAGCAGGGATGTTGTATGTGCGGAGGAGCGATGTGCCGCAAGTGATGAACCACGATGAGGTGATGAATGTTTCGTTGTCGATCCAGCCGATCACGCGCTCGTCGCCGCCGCTGGGAAGGTACAGCGTTTCCACGCCCGAACCGTCGGCGCGGGCCGCCCACATGCCCACAAGACTGTAACCCGCGCCCGTGCCGAAACTCTCCACTCCGGCGTGAACGATGTATTTGCCGTCGGGCGACCAACTGAGGCCGTATGTTTGACTCGGGCCGTCGGTGAGGCGCGTGATGCTTCCATCGTCGAGCGAGTACACATACAGATCAGATGAAGGGCCATCCTGCGCGCCAATGAAGGCGAGTTTGCGGCCATCGGGCGACCAGGCCGCGCTGGCGTAATCGCCGATGGCGCGGGCGGCCTCAAAAGCCGGGTCGGAGAAGTCGGCGAAGGGATCAACATCGGGCTTCATCAGCGGCGTGAGGATTTGAGTCGTGCCTTCGGGCAGGGTGAGGAGAATGAGTCGGAGGCCGATGTATTGCTGGGGTTCATCGGCGGTGACGAAGGCGAGGTGATGGCCGTCGGGGGAAATCGCCGTCGAGAATTCGTACCACGGCGAGACAACTTTTTTGTCGAAGAGATTCGTGAAGCCGGAGCCGTCGGGGTTCACGGCCCACAGGCCGTTATCGTCGGTGGCGAGGAGCCACGGGCCGGCTTGAGACAGTGGCACGTCGGGGGTGGGAAAGACGACCACCTGCGGAGTGGAGGTGGGGGGTTGTGATTCGGTGGGCGGCACAGGGGCGGGAGTCTGAGGGGCGAGGGTCGGCGGCAGTGGAGAGGTGGGGGCGGGAGTCGGATTCAAAAAGAAACAAGCGAGGGAAAGAAGGGCGGCGAAGGGAAAAGCGAATCGCTTGAACATGCCGCGAGTTTATCCGAAAAGCGCGGAGATGTCTATTTTGATATACGCCTCTCACGCCGTATAATCGTGCCATCCCCTTTTCGAGGCTAATCTATGACTGACCTACAATCTGCAATCGCCCACGTGCGGGCGCATCACGATTACATTTTGCGCGAGTTGATCGAGTTCGCCGAAATACCGAGTGTGTCCACTTTGCCCGAGCATAAGCCCGATATGCAACGCGCCGCCGAGTACGTTGAAAAAGTGTTGAGATCGATGGGAATGAGCAACGTGGCGGTTATGCCCACGGCGGGGCATCCAGTGGTGTACGGCGAATGGATGGGTGCGCCGGGCAAGCCGACGGTGCTGGTGTACGGCCATTACGATGTGCAACCCGTCGATCCGCTGAACGAATGGAAGACGGATCCGTTCAAGCCGACTCTGGCGGGCGAGAACCTGTACGGGCGCGGCGTGTCGGATATGAAGGGGCAGGATATTGCGGTGCTGGCCGCGCTTGCCACATCATTGCAACACGGCGGCGGATTGAACGCCAACGTGAAAGTGCTCATCGAGGGTGAAGAGGAGATCGGCTCCCCCAACCTCGACGCGTTTCTGCGCGAGCACAAGCAAATGCTCAAGTGCGATTTCTCGCTCAACTGCGATTCGGGAATCCTGCGCCCCGATCTTCCGGCCATTGTGTATGGGTTGCGCGGGCTGGCGTATTTCGAGTTGTGGGTACACGGCCCCGAACACGATCTGCATTCGGGGCAGTTCGGCGGCGGGGTGCATAATCCGGCGCAAGTGTTGTGCGAGCTCGTCGCCGGGATGCACGACTCGAAAGGCCGCATCACCCTGCCCGGCTATTACGACGACGTGCGCAAATTGACGAAGGCCGAGCGCGCGGCGATGGCGCGCATTCCGCGCAGTGAAAAGGAACTGCGGCGGGAAGCCGCCAACCCGCCGAAGATGCACGGCGAAGCGGGATACACAACGCTCGAACGAATCAGCGGGCGGCCCACGCTGGAAGTGAACGGGCTGTATTCGGGCTTCATCGGCGAGGGAAGCAAAACGGTGCTACCGGCGAAAGCGATGGCGAAAATTTCGATGCGGCTCGTGCCCGATCAGGATCCGGCCAACGTAGAAAAACAACTGCGCGCTTACCTCAAAGCCCACGCGCCGAAGACCGTGCGGTGGACTCTGCAAGCCTTCGGGAAAGCGCCCGGCGTGCTCACCGATCCGGAGTCGGTCGCGGCGAAGGCCGCCGCCGCCGCGCTCAAGACCGTGTTCGGCAAACAACCGATCTTCCGCCGCGAAGGCGGCAGTGTGCCGGTGGTCAGCCAGATCAAAGACATCCTCGGCGTCGATTCGGTGATCATGGGCTTCGGCCTGCCCGACGACAACCTGCACGCGCCGAACGAGAAACAGCACATCCCCACCTTCCTGCGCGGGGTGGAGAGTTACATTCACTTCTTTGCGAATTTGTAGCGGGGAGCGATCAGCGGTCAGCAATCAGCCAAACGCTGGGCAAACCGACGCGGTTTTATAAACCGCGTCGGTCTTACATCTCGGCGTATTCGTGTTGACCTCGTTGTGATATGGGGATACACTCCCCGCAACGAACGGTGCGGCTATCGGCCAAGCTTGTCAACGAGTGAGCGAATTTCGGGCGCGCATCGTTCATTCGTTGAGCATTCGTTGACAGACCTCGTCGAAATCATTGAGAGCGACAAGTAAACGAAGGGGCGGCAACAAAGAAGAAAGAACTAGCGACAAAAACCAGAAGCGCATTCCCCGCGTGGGCTGCGGGCGCGCTGGCGGTGGTAGGTTTGTTAGCCGTCGTTGGCGGCCTGCTCGTAACGTTTGGACAAAGCAATCAATCGAATCAGATTGCTACACAGACAATTGAAGCCGTTGCAGAAATTGCCACTGATACTTTTCAATCCAATGCCGTGCCATCTTTATCGGCAAGTCCCAGCACGAATAATGCGATCGCTACCGCGCTGTCGCCAGCAGCGACCACTACTCTGAGACCGACGAGGACGGCTCGCCCCACGTCAGGGCCAAGTCCAACGGTCGACGCCGATCCGCTGGTGTATGACAACTTCAACAATCCGGCAAATGACGGGGGTTTTGACAAAGACTTGTGGAGATACTGGGATAACACGTATCCGGTAGGGTTCTCTCAAAACGATGGCGTGCTTAAGTTTGTCGGTCAAGAGCAAACAGGATTGATTGCTCGCAAGCATATTGACCTTCTGATACGAGTTTCCACGTTCTACGAGGCAAGACTCATGTTAAGCAACGCGGCGGGTGGTAGCGTCACCATTAAACTTCACGGTTCTCTATCACAAGACAACTGGTGGAGTACCCAATAGTGGGCCAATGGACTGTGTTCAACATTGGCGGCAACAAATACCGCTTGATTGCGGTCATTCACTTCAACCGCCGCAAAGTGTACGTGCGCCAAGTATTAACTCACCAAGAGTACGACAAGAGCGACTGGAAACATTAACCATGGTAACAGCAGACCTTCGAACCCATTGGGCAGGCATTCGCCCCCTGTTGACCGTTCGCAACGAGCGCGAATACGACGCGGCAATCAAGCGGCTCAACGATCTACTGGACGAGGTCGGGGACAATGAGCGTCACCCCTTGTTTGGCCTGGTAGACATACTGGGAACACTCATTCGGGTTTACGAAGAAGAACACTACCCCATGCCCGATTGCAGCGGCGCAGATATGCTCCGCTTTTTCATAGAAGAACACGCCATAAAACAAACCGACCTGTCCGATATTGGATCGCAAGGTGTCGTATCCGAAATTCTGAGCGGCAAGCGCGAGTTAAACGTGCGGCAAATTCGGCTGTTGGCAAAGCGCTTTCATGTTTCTCCGGCAGTGTTCATTTAATTCAGCCGCCGCCATGCGCCTCTCCCACCTCCTCGGCAAAACCCTGCGCGAAGCGCCTGCTGATGTCGGCGATGTTTCGCTTCAACTTGCTCTGCGGGCGGCGCTGATTCGCCGCGCCAACGGAACAACGATGTATCTGCCTCTCGGCTGGCGCGTTCAACAGCGGCTGAGGCAATTGGCCCGCGATGAATTGAACGCGCTCGGTGGGCAGGAAGCGTTTGCAGAGGAATTGGACATCGCACTCCTCGCGCGCGAAATCAATTCGTACCGCGATCTGCCGAAGTGGGTGTATTCGGTGGCGGGCGGCGCGGTGAGTACGGCCACACTGCAAGCCAATGCCGCCGATCTCGACACGGCGCACCGGGCAATGTATCACGCTTGCCTGCGAACCTTCGATAAGTGCGGAATGAAAGTATCGGCGGCGGAGGCCGGGCCGGGCGCGAGCGTATTCGTGACCCCGCACGAGAAAGGCGACGAGAGTCTGCTCGTGTGCGAGTCGGTGGATTGCGGCTATGCGTCGGTGGCGACGCGCGCCGGGTTCCGCATCCCCGAAGGCGTGAACGGGGAACCGAAGCCGCTGGAAAAAGTCGCCACCCCCCACTGCCCCACCATCGCCGCGCTGGCGGAGTTCCTCAACATCGAAGCACAGCAGACGATCAAAGCCGTGCTGTACATGCGCGACGACTCCGAGTTTGTGTTCGTCGTCATTCGCGGCGACCTCGACGTGAGCGAGCCGAAACTGCTGGCCGCGCTCGGCGGCGGGACTCTGCGGCCGGCGACCGAGGCCGAGATCCTGAAAGCAGGCGCGGTTCCGGGATACGCTTCCCCCGCCGGACTCAAAGTGGCGGCGTCCCACAAAGAAAGGGGTCCGTCGTCGGTGACGGTGGTTGCCGACCCGTCGATCACTGCCGGCGCGAACTTTGCGGCGGGCGCGAACGAGTCCGGCTATCACTTCGTTAATGTCAACTACCCGCGCGATTTCAGAGTCACAACGATGACCGACATTGCATTGGCGAGCGACGGCGCAGTGTGCGCTCAGTGCGGAAGCGCACTGCGAACGCAAAAGGCATTCGTGATTGGGGAGTGCCGAAACGTCGGCGAGAGCGCCTCAACGTATCTCGGATCAGACGGGAAGCCGCAAGCGATCTGGGCCGCCGAGTGCCGAATGGATGCCGATGCGCTGATGCTGGCGATCATCGAACAGAATCATGATGGCGCGGGCATCGTCTGGCCGTCGGCCGTCGCCCCGTTCGATATTCATCTTGTGCGGTTGGGCAAAGCGCAAGAGACGTTGCAGGCCGCCGACAAGTTGTACGCCGATCTGCAAGCGGCGGGCCGGGAGGTGTTGTATGATGACCGCGATGACTCGGCGGGCGTGAAGTTCGCCGATGCGGATCTGATCGGCCTCCCGCTGAGGGTGACGGTGAGCGACAAAAGCCTGAAGGCCGGCGGCGCGGAAGTGAAGCGGCGGAACAGCGCCGAGAAAAGCGTGGCGGCGCTGGAGTCGATTATCTCGATGACACCGAGTAGCCGCACTGACTCGAGTCGGGCACGATAAACACCTCCGCGCCCGGGTTGACTTCGAGATTGTTCGTGGGGGTGAGGGGATCGGGGTGGCGGTGGCCGGGATGATGGCAGTGAGGGAGTTGCAGGTGCAAGCCAGCGTGAGAAGCAAGGCCGTTCCAATGGAAAGTCGGGCAGATAGTTTGGGGCGCATAAATCCTCCGCAGTATCAGGCTGAGCCGATTTTGCAATGAAACTTCCGCGAGTTGCTTGACACATTCTTGCCTGCCGCATATAATCTCAGCGGAGTTCGGGGTTCAATACTGTTGGTGAAACCGGAAAGTGGGCAACCCCCACTTTTCTGCTTTTTTGACGGGCGCGCCGCCCGAGCCGCAACTCAAAATCTGCATTTCTTTCGGAGAAGTCTGCCACATGAAAAGCGAGTTCATGCTTGCGTTCAACGAAATAGCCGAACACAGCAAACTCAAACGCGAGGTCATCATCGAGGCGTTGGAATACGCTCTCGTCACGGCTTACCGCCGCGAGGTCAACGCCTCGTCGGCCCAGCACGTCGTCGCCACGGTGGATATGGCTAACGAGTCGTTCCGCATCTTTGCCGAAAAAGAGGTGGTGGACGATGTGGCCGACGATCGCACCGAAGTGGCGCTGGAAGAGGCGCGGAAGGTCGATCCGGAAATCAAACTCGGCGACATGATCACCGTCGAATCGACGCCGCCGAAGAATTTTGGGCGCATCGCCGCGCAGACGGCCAAGCAAGTCATTCTGCAACGCCTGCGCGAATCGGAGCGCGAGAGCCAATACCAAGAATACGCCAGCCGCGAAGGCGACATTATTCACGGCACGATCCAAAGCGTGACTCCCCAACAAGTCACGCTGGGCTTGGGCCGCGCCGAGGCGGTGATGCCGCGCAACCAAATGATCGGCGGCGAGCGCTACCGCACGCACGACAAACTGCGCGCTTATGTGCTCGAAGTGCGCAAGAGCTCGCGCGGCCCGCAGATCATCGTCAGCCGCACGCACAAGAACATGCTCAAGCGTTTGCTTGAGAACGAAGTGCCGGAAATTTACAACGGGTTGGTGGAGATCAAATCCATCGCCCGCGAGCCGGGCCACCGGAGCAAAGTGGCGGTGTCGGCGCGGCAGGAAGGCGTGGACCCGGTGGGCGCGTGTGTGGGTATGCGCGGGGTCCGCATCCAATCCATCGTCAAAGAGCTCAACGACGAAAAGATCGACGTGATCGAGTGGAGCGCCGATCCGTCGGTGTTCATTGCCAAAGCGCTCAGCCCGGCGCGCGTATCGGGCGTGTATCTCGACGACGACCCCATGAGCGGGCGCACCGCCACCGTGATCGTCTCGGATGATCAACTTTCGCTGGCCATCGGGCGCGAAGGGCAGAACGCCCGCCTCGCCGCCAAACTCACTAGCTGGCGCATCGACATCAAGAGCCTCACCGAAGCCGCTGGCGACACGGTGAAGCATCTGCGCGCCATCTCCGACCTGCCGGAGAGACTCCTCAACATGATCGAGTTGGCCGAAACCACGCTGGCCAAAAAGGCCGCCGACAAACCGATTATGCCCGAAGAGTTCGGCAACCTGAGCAAACTGGTGGATACCTACGAGCGAATACAGTCGCAGGGCAAGCAGGCCATCCGCGCCGAAAAAGCGCAGAAGGTTGCCGCCATCAAAGCCACCATCAACCCGGCGGCGCACAAAGTCGCACTGCAAGAGTCTGGCCTGCCGGAGAAGATTGTCAAACTACTGCTCGACGCAGACTACGCCACGCTCGGCCAAGTGCTGGAGCAGATTGCGATTGACGAAGATCGGATACTGGCGCTGGAAGGCTTCGGGCCGAAGGTGATGGAAGAACTCAAAGCCGGACTGGCGGCGATCACCCTGCCCGAGCCTGCGCCCACGCCCGAACCGTCGGCGCCAGCAGAGGCCGCCACCGTCGCGCCCGTTGAACCCCCGCTGGTCGTCGCCCCGGCAGAGGCGGTTGCCGTCGCTATTGCGTTGGCGGGCGAAACGGCCGAGTCTGAAACCGAGCAGTCCTTCGAAGAGATCATCGGCGAGGACGAGGGCGATTCGGATGATAAAGACAAGAAGAAGGGCAAGAAGAAGGGCAAAGGCGCTCAACGTGAGATCGTGTACGACGAAGACCTCGGCATGTATATCACCCGGAAGAAGCGCAAAGCAGGCCGCGTGAAGGAGTGGGAGGATTTCGAGGAATAGCATGAGCGCGACGCGCGGCCAACCACGGCCAAAGCATGTGCCACAGCGCACCTGCGTGGCCTGCCGTGAAGTGCTGAGCAAACGCAATCTGGTTCGTTTGGTGCGCTCGGCCGAGGGCGTGGAGATCGACCCCAGCGGCAAACGGGCCGGGCGCGGCGCTTACTTGCACGACCAGCGCGGCTGTTGGGAACGCGCACTGAAGGATGATCTTTTGGAACGCGCATTGAGAACGACGCTGAAGGACGAGGAGCGCGAGCGGCTGCGCGCTCACGGCAACACACTGCCGGAATGAAGATGAGCCGCTTACTCGATATGAGGCCGCGAACCTGACCGGCTAGGCCGTTGTGCCCGGCGGGTCTCGGTCGCGCGCTTTCGGCACGGAGGTGCGACATGAGCAACAACGGGCACAAGACGATTGAACTCCCCGCGAACGTCACCGTTCGGCAACTGGCCGATCTGATCAAAGCCAGCCCCATCGACATTATCAAACAACTGATGTCCAACGGCATGATGGCGACTATCAATCAACAGATTGATTACGACACCGCCGCCATCGTCGTCAGCGAATTCGGCTTCGAGGCCCAGCCTCAAATTGTCATCGAAGAGAAGGCGGAAGAGGAGCAAGGCCCCACCGCCGAATGGCGCAAGATCATTGACCGCGAGGCCGCCGAAGATTTGGTGGTGCGCCCGCCGGTGGTCACCATTCTCGGCCATGTCGATCACGGCAAGACTTCTCTGCTTGACGCCATCCGCAAAAGCGACGTGGCCGCCGGGGAAGCCGGAGGCATCACTCAGCACATCGGCGCGTATCAAGTTGTTCACGATGGAAGAAAGATCACCTTCCTCGACACGCCCGGCCACGAGGCCTTCACGGCCATGCGGGCGCGCGGCGCGCAGACAACCGACATCGCCGTGCTGGTGGTGGCCGCCGACGACGGGGTGATGCCCCAAACCCGCGAAGCCGCCGCGCACGCCAAAGCGGCCCGCGTGCCCATCATCGTCGCCCTCAACAAAATCGACAAACCCAACGCCAACCCCGAGCGCGTCAAACAGCAGCTCAGCGACATCGAACTCACGCCCGACGACTGGGGCGGCAAAACAATGGTGGTGCCCGTCTCGGCCAAACAGAAGAAGGGCATTGACGATCTGCTCGAAGCCATTCTGCTCATCGCCGACGACACCAGCATCCGCGCCAACCCCCAAGCCACCGCCGCCGGAACGGTGGTGGAGGCGCAACTCGATCGGGCCAAAGGCGTGATCGCCACACTGCTCGTCCAAAACGGCACGCTGAGCGCCGGCGATATTCTGGTGGCCGGCAAGGTGTACGGTCACATCCGCCGCATGTTCAACGATCAGGGCAAAGTGATCAACGACGCCCCGCCCTCCGCGCCCGTGTCCATTCTCGGCCTCTCCGAACTCCCCAACGCCGGCGATCTTTTCCGCGTTGTCAATTCGGATCGCGAAGCGCGCGAAATTGTGGCCCGGCGCAAACTGGCGCTGAAGGAAGCCGCCGCCAAACCGGCCAAAGGCCTCACCCTCGATCAAGTCTTCGCCAAATTTCAGGCGGGCGAAACGAAAGAACTGGCGTTGGTGGTCAAGGCCGACGTGCAAGGCTCGTTGGAGCCCATCGTCACCTCTTTGCAGAAACTCAGCACCGACGACATCAAAGTGGTCATCCTCTACGGCGAAACGGGCAACGTCACCGAGAACGATGTGCTGTTGGCCTCGGCCTCCAAAGCCATCATCGTCGGCTTCGCCGTCAGCGCCGATCAGGCCGCGCAGCGCTTGGCCGACAAGGAAGGCGTTTCCATCCGCTTGTACGATGTGATCTACCGAGTCACCGAAGACATCGAAAAAGCGCTCAAAGGCATGTTGGAGCCGGAATACAAAGATGTGCTGATCGGCAAAGCCGAAGTGCGGCAGGTGTTCCGCATTCCCAAGATCGGCAACATCGCCGGGTCGTATGTCCGCGAAGGCGAAATCCGCCGCAACGCCACCGCCCGCGTCGTGCGCGGCGGGCAAAAAGTTTTCGAAGGCTCCGTCTCCTCGCTCAAGCATCTCAAAGACGACGTGCGCGAAGTGCGGCAGGGCTTCGAATGCGGCATCGGCCTCAACGGATTCGACGGATTCAGAACCGGCGACCTCGTCGAGTTCTACGCCAAAGAACAGGTTGAGTGATTTGTTCTCCACGAAGCCACACGAAGAAGCACGAAGAAACAAAAGAATCCTTCGTGGCTCTTCGCGCCCTTCGTGGATCGAAACATGGCTAACCCACTCCGCCAAAAGCGCGTGGCCGATCGCATCCGCGCCGAGATCAGCGAACTGCTCTCGCGTGAAATGGCCGACCCGCGCCTCAAACTCGTCACCGTCACCGACGTGAGCATCGACCGCGAACTGGCCTACGCCAACGTGTGGGTGTGCCGCGCCGACGGCGACTCCGCCGAGAAAGATGTGATGGCCGCCCTCGAACGCGCCAAAGGATTCCTGCGCCGCGAGATCGCCGCCCGCATGCAACTGCGCCACGCGCCCCAACTCGTCTTCCATTGGGATCGCGCGCCCGACCACGCCGAGAAGATGGCCAACATCCTCGACGGACTGAAACAAAACAAACACGACTCTTGACGGACGCCGCCGCTCGTGACCGATCTCGCCACCGCCCGCCGCCTCATTACTTCGGCCAACCGTATTCTGCTCATCACCCATGTCGCCCCCGACGGCGATGCCATCGGTTCACTGCTCGGCTTCCATCACGCCCTGCGCGCGGCCGGCAAAGCCAGCCTCCCCGTCAGCGCCGACGGCTGCCCCGAAACCTTCCGCTTCCTTCCGGGCAGCGATCAGATCGTCAAAAAGACGGATGAAGCCTGCGATCTGATCATCACTCTCGACTGCGCCGATCTCGCCCGCGCTGGCAAGCCGGTCGAGTCGTTTGGCCGCCCGCCCGACCTCAACATCGATCATCACGCCACCAACATCGGCTTCGCCCGCCTCAACTTCGTGGATGTGAACGCGGCCGCCACCGCCGAACTCATTGTCGAGCTGCTTCCGGCCTTCGGTTTGCCCCTCACCCTGCCCGCCGCCGAATGCCTGCTGTGCGGCCTCGTGTCCGACACCATCGGCTTCCGCACCTCGAACACCACCCCCAAGGCGCTCGCCACCGCGCAAACCCTCATGGCCGCCGGAGCCGGCCTCCCCCGCATTTACGAACACTCCCTCAACCGCCGCTCGTTTGCCGCCGTGCAGTTGTGGGGGCGCGCGCTGTCCGCCGCCAGCGTCGAAGACCGTCTAACGTGGACGACAATTCCTCTTGCCATGAAGCAAGCAGTAGGCTATAACGGTAAGGGCGACGCCGACCTGATCAACGTGCTGGCCACCGTCAACGAAGCCGACGTATTTGTGATCTTCATCGAAACCGGGGAGAACGAAGTCAAAGTATCGTGGCGGGCCCGCTCCGGCCTCAACGTTTCTAAAGTTGCGCTATCATTTGGCGGAGGCGGCCACGTTGCCGCCGCCGGGGCCACTATCAAAGGCACCCTGCCCGAAGTCGAAGCGAAAGTTTTAGAAGCAACCAGAAAGATGATGAGCGGTGAATGATGATTTGCTCAGTCCTTCGTCCTTCGTCCTTCCTCCTTCATAGTTCATCCTTCGCCCCATGAACGGACTTCTGATCATCAACAAGCCGGTCGGCCCCACCTCGCACGACATCGTTTACAAAGTTCGCAAGTGGACGGGTGAGCGCCGCGTGGGACACACCGGCACGCTCGACCCGCTCGCCAGCGGCGTGCTCATCGTTTGTCTCGGCACGGCCACCCGCGTCAGCGAATACATCCTCCACAGCGACAAACGATACCAAGCCGTCATTCGGCTCGGCCAAACCACCGCCACCTACGACTCCACCAGCCGCATTCTCTCCAACCGGCCCGCCCCTTTCACCCGCGATCAAATCGAAGCCGCCCTCGACAACTTTCGCGGCACGATCACTCAAACCCCGCCGTCGTATTCCGCCGTGCAGGTCGGCGGGCGGCGCGCATACGATATGGCCCGGCGCGGCGAAGACGTGGAACTCAAACCCCGCACCGTCACCATTCACTTCCTCAATATTCTCAACTGGAAATCGCCCGACCTCACGATTGACATTTCCTGCTCGTCGGGAACGTACATTCGATCCATTGCCAACGATCTCGGCCAAGCGCTCGGAAGCGGCGGTCACATCGTCGGCCTCACGCGCACCGCCACCGGTCCGTTCACGTTGGCCGACGCCCACACCCTCACCCAACTCGAACTGCTCAAACCCTCCGGCATCCTCAAACTCCTCCGCCCCACTGATCGAGCCCTGCTCGAATGGCCCGAAGTTCGACTCGACGCCGACGGCGCGAACCGCATCCAGCACGGCAACCCCACGCCGCTCGCGCCTCTGCCCGATGGCTCCACCCCCGCCGCCGGAATGTTGGGCCGCGCCTACGATCCGCGCGGGCGGCTCATCGCTCTCGTCGAGGCCGACCCCGAGCACGCCGAATGGAAACCGAAGAAGGTGCTCATCACCGCATGATCCACGCCCGCTCGCTCGCCGAGCTCGCCGCAGGCGAACCGGGCCGCCCCTCGCTCCTCACCATCGGCTCGTTCGACGGCATTCATCTCGGCCATCAATCGCTCATCCGCTCACTCGTCGAAACCGCGCGCGCCAGCAATCACCGCGCCGCCGTCGTCACTTTCTTCCCTCACCCGCTCATCGTCCTGCGCGGGCCGCTCCGCGACCCATCCTTTTACCTCAACACACCCGAAGAGAAAGCGCATCTCTTCGAACAGCTCGGCATGGATTGCCTCGTCACCCAAACTTTCGATCTCGACTTCGCAAAAATCACCGCCGCCGAATTCATTGCTCAACTCAAAGCGGCTCTCCACTTTCAAGAAATTTGGTGCGGCCCCGATTTTGCCTTCGGGCACAACCGCGAAGGCACGGTGGAGTGGTTGAAGACTCACGGACGGGAAAACGGATTCGGAGTCCGCGTGATCGATCCGGCCATCCAATCGGGAGACGTGATCTCCTCCAGCCGTATTCGCCGGGCGCTGGCCGACGGCGACGTGGCCCTCGCCGCCTCGTGCATGGGGCGGCCTTATCAACTGCCGGGCATCGTCGTCGAAGGCGACCGGCGCGGGCGGGCCATCGGCGTCCCCACCGCCAACCTGCAAACGTGGAATGAGCGCGCGCATCCGGCGCGCGGCGTGTATGCCTGCCGCGCATGGGTGCGCGATGAGCCAGTGGACGCCGTTGCCAACATCGGCGTGCGCCCCACCTTCGAGACCGACTCGCGCCCCACCGTCGAAGCGCATCTGCTCGATTTCGACGCCGACCTCTACGGCCAAACCCTGCGCCTCGATTTCATCGCCCGTCTGCGCCCCGAAAAAAAATTCAACGGCCCGGCCGAGCTCATCGCGCAGATCAAGACAGACATTACTGCTGCCAGAAGTATTTTGGAGAAGCCGTCGCCCCCCCGCTCCATCTACCTCCTCTCCCCCCGCTCCCTCAGCCCCGAAACCATCGCCGTCACCTTTGCCAAAACGTCGCGCAGTCCGCAGTCGTTCCGCGAAATCGCCGCCGAGCTCACCGAAGCAAAATCGGCGGAGTTTCACGAACGCTGGGTCGTGGGCTATGGGCACGCTTCGGTGGCCGAGCACGCCGTTCTGCACCTCGCCTTCGAGAACGTATCGCGGCTGGCCATCGAGGCCATCGAATCCAACCGCCTCGCCTCGTACACCGAAAAATCCACGCGCTATCAAAAGTGGGACCCCGAAAGTTTCTACACCCCGCGCGCCGTCGCCGAGTCGAGTCGCGCCGCGCTGTATGCCGACGCGTGCCGTATGTTGTTCGATGCCTATCGCCGCTCGCTCGATCCGGTAAAGCGCTGGGTGGAATCGCAAGCGCCGCGCCGCGAGGGCGAGAGCGACGAAAAATATGATGGCCGCATCCGCTCGCGCTACGTGGACAACTGCCGCTTCATTCTGCCCGCCGCCTCGCTGGCCAATGTGGGCATGACCGCCAACGCCCGCGTCTTCGAGCACGCTATTCGCAAAATGCTGTCGCACCCGCTGGAAGAGGTGCGCGAGATCGGCGAAGAGGTGAAACGGGTGGCGCAGGAAGAAACGCCGACGCTCGTCAAATACGCGAACCGGGTCCCGTATCTCGCCGAGTTGCAAATCTCAAAACCCAAAATTCAAACTCCAAACTCCAAATCTCAAAAAACAGAATGGCTGACGCTCGTCGATTACGACCGCGACGGCGAAACCAAGTTCCTCGCCGCCGTGTTGTATCGTTTCAGCGATCTGCCGTTTGCGGATGCGCTCGAAGTTGTGCGCGGGATGGATGCATCACAGCGCGAATCGTTGGCGAACGACGCGCTGGGCAAAATGTCCCTGCACGATATTCCGCTCCGCGAATTGGAACACGTGGCTTATACGTTTGACACGTTGATGGATCAGGGCGGGTACTTCGAGGTGAAGCGCCACCGGATGATGACGCAGACTCCGCAGAGGCTCACCGCCACGCTCGGCTGGGCGACTCCGCGCGCCTTCGAGGCCGCCGGGTTCGCCGGAGAATACGGCACCGCAATGGAGGCCGCCGCCACTGCCTATCGCACCCTCGCCGCCGACTTCCCCGAAGAGGCTTCCTACGTTGTCCCCAACGCTTTCAACCGCCGCACGTTGATGACGATGAACTTGCGCGAGGCCTTTGCCTTTTGCGAACTGCGCACGGCGGCCAACGCTCACTTCTCGGTGCGCCGCGCCGCCGCGCGCGTGGTTGAACACATTCGCGGCGTCCACCCGCTGTTGGCAAAGTTCATGCGTTGCAGTGAGAGGCCGAGCGCCGAGACGATAGAGGAAGAGTTTCTCGTAAATGCGGAATAAACAAATAGCCGACCATGATGGTCGGCCGTACTTCACTCATGTTGCTTGGGTGCATCTCTGGAACTGAGAGCACAAGCGTTCGAGAGAACGCTTATGCGGCTAAGAGCATTGGTCACAAGTTAAGGCTCGCCGAACACCGTCAAGGGTGAAAGTTTAGGCGGCGAGGGGCGGGTCTGACGCTTGCGCTTGATGATCCCCAGCCCCTTGGCATTAGCAGCGAGATACACGACCAC
>Ga0194120_10007120_pt1 | contig 15440 bp, 17 predicted proteins | sample TA2MahCa65mmetaG_FD_148642 | JGI IMG/M metagenome (GOLD analysis project Ga0194120, IMG submission 148642) | Freshwater microbial communities from Lake Tanganyika, Tanzania - TA2015019 Mahale Deep Cast 65m | ecosystem: Environmental > Aquatic > Freshwater > Lake | place: Tanzania: Lake... | reverse complement strand
CCACGGGTACTCCGAGCGCTCGTCGGCCTCGGCGGCGTGGGGCGCGATGCCCTCTTCGGCGAAGCGACGCAGCGACGCGCGCAGCTCCTCGTACTCGGGCGGCAACACGAAGTTCGACATCGGCCAGGAGCGTAGCCCCCGACCCTGACGCCACCGTCAGACAGCAACCGCCACCCAGGGGGCGAAGCGACCAGGCATCAGGAGCGTAGCCCCCGACCCTGACGCCACCGTCAGACAGCACCCGCCGCCCAGGGGGCGAAGCGACCAGGCATCAGGAGCGTAGCCCCCGACCCTGACGCGTCCGTCAGATCTCAGACGTTGCGGAGGACCTCGAGGTCGACCTGGTCGGCGACCTGCCGGCAGCGGCCGTACTCGTGGTGGGCGCCGGCCACGGCGTCGGCCCGCTGGGCGGCGGTCGCGGGGTCGGCGCCGCCGCGGTAGCCCAGGAGCGTCGCGGCCCGCTCGACGTCGGCGACGATCGGGGCCCGCCCGAACGACGACGCCCGCTTCATGGCCACCGCCGCGACCACGGCCTCGGCGTCCTCGCGGTGCTCCCCCGGCGCGAGCTGGAAGTCGGCGCCGGCCCGGTGGACGAGCAGCAGCGCGTACCCGACGTTGGGCCCCGGGGTGCCGAACAGGTCGCCGCGCGGCTGCACCCCACCCGGCAGGTCGCCCGGCCGGTCGGCCCGCCACGCCCGCGACGGCGGGAGCACCACGCCGGGCGCGAGGGTGGGCTCGTTGCGGGGCGCGGTGCGGGTGTCGGAGCTGACGAAGGGGTCGGTCGGCATCGGTGGTGCTCCTGGCGGTGACGGTCGACGGGGCGGGAGCGCCCGCGGTGCGGAGACTAGGCGGGCTCGGTGGCGAGCAGCAGGCCGTAGACGAGCGAGTCGTACATGGCCTGCCACGAGGCCTCGATGATGTTCTCGCTCACCCCGATGGTGGTCCAGGTGCGGTCGCCGTTGGTGGAGTCGATCAGCACGCGCGTGACCGCGCCCGTGCCCTTGGCGGTGTCGAGGACGCGCACCTTGTAGTCGGTGAGGTGCACCCGCTCGAGGCCCGGGAACCGGCCGCCGAGCGCGGAGCGCAGCGCGCCGTCGAGCGCGTTGACCGGGCCGTTGCCCTCGGCCGTCGCGACCACGCGCTCGCCCCCCACGTGCACCTTGATCGTGGCCTCGGTGGACACGCCGCCCGCACCGCCGGGTCGCTCGCCGCGGAGCACGTCGTCGGTGCCCGACGGGCTCGCTCCCGTGGCATCGGGTGCGAAGTCGTCGGTGATCACCCGGAACGACTCGACCTCGAACCACGGCTGGTGCCAGCCGGTGGTCCGCCGCATGAGCAGCTCGAGCGACGCGTCGGCGACCTCGAAGTGATAGCCCTCGTGCTCCATCGTCTTGAGCCGGTCGACCACGTCGTTCACCTGCGGACCGTCGAGCTCGATGCCGAGCTCCTGGGCCTTGAGGACGACGGTCGACTTGCCCGCGAGCTCGGAGACGAGGAACCGGGTGCCGTTGCCGACCGACGCGGGGGCCACGTGCTCGTAGGCATCGGGTCGTTTGGCGATCGCGCTCACGTGCAGCCCGGCCTTGTGCGCGAACGCCGACTCGCCGACGTAGGGCGCCTGCGGATTGAGGGCCATGTTGACCAGCTCGGCGACGTGGTGCGCGACCGGGGTGAGCCGGTCGAGCCGGTCGGCGGGGATGGTCTCGATCCCCATCTTGAGCGTCAGCGTCGGGATGATCGTGGTGAGGTTGCAGTTGCCGGTGCGCTCGCCGTAGCCGTTGATCGTCCCCTGCACCTGGCGCGCGCCGCCGAGGACGCCGGCGAGCGCGTTCGCGACGCCGGTCCCGGCGTCGTCGTGGAGGTGGACGGCGATGCCCACGTCGTCGCCGAAGTAGTCGACGACCTCGCGCACGATCCGCTGCACCTCGTGCGGCAGCGAGCCGCCGTTGGTGTCGCACAGCACGAGGCGGGTCGCGCCCTTCTGTGCGGCGGCCTCGAGCACGTGCAGGCTGAACTCCGGGTTGCGCTTGTAGCCGTCGAAGAAGTGCTCGGCGTCGAAGAACACCTCGCGGCCCGACGCCGTGAGGAACTCGACCGAGTCGGCCACCATCGCCACGCCTTCGTCGAGCGTGGTCTGCAGCGCCTCCGTGACGTGGTAGTCCCAGCACTTGCCGACGATGCACACCACGTCGGTCTCGGCGTCGATCAGGTGGCGCAGGGTCTCGTCGCTGTCGACCTTGCCCTTGACCCGCCGGGTGGAGCCGAACGCGACCAGCGTGCTCGTGGTGAGCGCCAGCTCGGAGCGGGCGCGCCGGAACATCTCGTCGTCCTTCGGGTTGGCGCCCGGCCAGCCCGCCTCGATGTAGTCGACGCCCAGCCAGTCGAGCTGCTCGGCGATGCGCAGCTTGTCGTCGACCGTGAGCGAGATGCCCTCGAGCTGGGAGCCGTCGCGCAACGTGGTGTCGTAGATCTCGACCCGCGCCGGCGCGCCCGGCGGCGGCTGGGGCGCGGTGGCGCCGTCAGTGGTTGACATAGTCCAACCAGCCTCGATAGCTCTCGACCTGGCCGCGCACGGTGGCGGCGTAGGTCTCCTGGATCTTGCGGGTGATCGGGCCGGGCTCCCCGATCTCGCGGTCGTCGACCGAGCGGATCGGCACCACCTCGGCCGCGGTGCCGGTGAGGAACGCCTCGTCGCACGTGTAGAGGTCGCTGCGCAGGATGTTGGTGGGCACCACCTCGTAGCCGAAGTCGCGGGCGATGGTCGCCACGGTGTCCTGGGTGATGCCCTCGAGCGCACCCGCCGCGGTCGGCGGGGTGTTGATGACCCCGTCGCGCACCAAGAAGATGTTCTCGCCGGTGCACTCGCTCACGTAGCCCTGGGGTGAGAGCAGGATCGCCTCGTCGTAGCCCGACTTGATCGCCTCGATCTTCGCCATCGACGAGTTGATGTACATGCCAGTGCCCTTGGCCGCCGGAGGCATGGCGTTGGGGCTGTGGCGCTGCCACGACGACACCTTCATGCGCACGCCGTTGGCCACGCCGTCGTCGCCGAGGTAGGCGCCCCACGGCCACACCGCGATCGACACCTGCACCGGGCTCGGCAGCGGGTTGAGGCCCATCTCGCCGTAGCCCAGGTACACGATCGGGCGGATGTAGCACGACGGCAGGCCGTTGACCCGCACCGTCTCACGGGTGGCCTCGACGAGGTCCTCGACCGTGAAGGGGATGTCGATCATGAAGATCTTCGCCGAGTCGAACAGCCGCTCGATGTGGTCACGCAGCCGGAACACCGCGGGGCCCTCGGCGGTCTCGTAGGCGCGGACGCCCTCGAACACGCCGCAGCCGTAGTGGAGCGTGTGGGTGAGCACGTGGATCTGGGCCTTGTCCCAGTCGACGAGCTCGCCGTCCATCCAGATCTTCTCGGTCGGGGTGATGGGCATCGGAGCTGCCTTTCGGGCGTGCGGGTGCGAGTGGGATGAGGGTCGAACGGGCTAGAGCGCCGCGGCGATCGCGTCGCCCAGCTCGGTGGTGGAGCCGGTGAGGTCGTCGGTCTTGGCGAGGGCGGTGCGGATCCGCCCGGCGGCGGTCTCCTCTCCGAGGAAGTCGAGCATCATCACCGCGGAGATGATCGCGGCTCGGGGGTCGGCCTTGTTCTGGCCGGCGATGTCGGGCGCCGAGCCGTGGACCGGCTCGAACAGCGACGGGCCGGTGCGGGCCGGGTTGAGGTTGCCCGAGGCCGCCCGGCCGATCCCGCCGGCCACGGCGCCGCCGAGGTCGGTGAGGATGTCGCCGAACAGGTTGTCGGTGACGATGACGTCGTAGCGGGCGGGGTCCTCCACGAAGTAGATGCAGGCGGCGTCGACGTGGTTGTAGGCGGTGCCCACCTCGGGGAAGTCGGCCGCGACGTGGCGGAAGGCCCGCTCCCAGAGGTCGCCGGAGAAGGTGAGCACGTTGGTCTTGTGGACCAGCGTCACGTGCTTGCGCTCACGCGACCGCGCCAGCTCGAACGCGTAGCGGATCGCCCGCTCGGCCCCCATCCAGGTGTTGACCGAGCCCTGGGTCGCCACCTCGTGGGGGGTGCCCTTGCGCAGGAAGCCGCCCTCCCCCGCGTAGGTGCCCTCGGTGTTCTCGCGGATCACGATGAAGTCGACGCCGTCGTTGTAGCGGCTCGGGCCCGCGGTGAACGGCCGCTGGTTGATGTAGAGGTCGAGGTCGAAGCGCAGCCGCAGGAGCAGGCCCCGTTCGATCACGCCCGGAGGCACGTCGGGGGTGCCGACCGCGCCGAGGAGCACGGCGTCGAGGCCCCGGATCTCCTCGACGTCCTCGTCGCGGATGACCACGCCGTCGCGCAGGTACCGGGCCCCGCTCAGGTCGAACGGCACCGGGTCGTAGGCCACGCCGGCGGCGTCGACGACCTTGAGGGCCTCGGCCACCACCTCGGGGCCGATGCCGTCGCCGCCGATGATGCCGATGCGGTGGGTCACGGGCTTCCTCTCTCCTGACAACGAAAAACCGCCCACCAAAGTGGACGGTCGAACGAACGCCGGGGTGCGGCGTCCGCTAGGGAATGACGACGAAGGGGGTGGAGTGGCGGTCCATCGGACCCCCATTCTCGCAGGTCAGGGGGCCGCGCGGCAAACGGGAAACCCGCCCCGGAGTCCGGGCCCGTTCGGGGCCCCGGACCGCTACCCTCACCCGCGATGGACGGTACGCACCTTTCCCCCCAGGCCCACGCGCGTCTCCAGGAGGAGATGGCGTGGCGCAGCGGCCCCCGCCGCCAGGAGATCTCCCAGTGGATCGAGCGGGCGCGCGAGCACGGCGACATCCGTGAGAACGCCGACTACGACGCGGCCAAGAACGAGCAGGGCCACAACGAGGCCCGCATCCGCCACCTCGACGCCCTTCTGAAGACCGCGGTGATCGTCGAGGGGGCGGGCGACGACGTCGTCGCCCCCGGCACCGTGGTGAAGATCCTGATGGCCGGCGACGACGAGCCCATCGAGTACCTGGTGGGCTCCATCGAGGAGCGCCACGACACCTACGACGTGCTGTCGGTGTCGTCGCCCCTCGGTCAGGCGCTGATCGGCACCGAGGTGGGCGCCGAGGTCAGCTACGAGATCCAGACCCGCAACGGCGACAAGCGGACGATGTCGGTGGAGGTCGTCGACATCCGGGCGCTGTAGCCCCGCCCTGCCCCGTGGCCCAGCCGGGGCCGGTTCGCGTGCGGCGGGGTCCCGCCCGGCCCCGCCGCACGCACTCTCGCCTCTCCACTCCCCGTTCGAGAACGCCTTCTCGGGTCCGACGCCCCGGCTGCCAGAATCGGGGCATGCCGCAGACGCTCTCCGAGAAGGTCTGGGACCGCCACGTCGTCCACCGTGAGGACGGGCAGCCCGACCTGCTGTACATCGACCTGCACCTCGTGCACGAGGTCACCTCGCCCCAGGCCTTCGACGGCCTGCGGATGCACGGGCGCCCGGTCCGCCGCCCCGACCTCACGGTGGCGACGATGGACCACAACGTCCCGACCACCGACATCGACCAGCCGATCGCCGACCCGATCTCCCGCAAGCAGGTGGAGGTGCTCGCCGCGAACTGCGCCGAGTTCGGGATCCGGCTGTACCCGATGGGCGACCCGGGCACCGGCATCGTCCACGTGATCGGCCCCGAGCAGGGGCTCACCCTGCCGGGCATGACGATCGTCTGCGGCGACAGCCACACGTCCACCCACGGCGCGTTCGGGGCGCTGGCGTTCGGCATCGGCACCAGCGAGGTCGAGCACGTCCTCGCCACGCAGACGCTGCCCCAGGCCCGGCCCAAGTCGCTGGCCATCACCGTCGACGGCGCGTTGCCGGCCGGGGTGACCGCCAAGGACGTCGTCCTCACCATCATCGCCAGGATCGGCACCGGCGGCGGCGTGGGCTCGATCATCGAGTTCCGCGGCTCGGCCATCCGGGCGCTCTCGATGGAAGGCCGGATGACGGTCTGCAACATGTCGATCGAGGCGGGCGCCCGGGCCGGGATGATCGCCCCCGACGACACCACGTTCGCCTACCTCGAGGGTCGGCAGTTCGCCCCGCAGGGCAAGGAGTGGGAGGCCGCGCTCGACGACTGGCGGGGGTTGGTCACCGACGCCGGTGCGGTGTTCGACCAGGAGTTCCTCATCGACGCCGCGAGGCTGCGGCCGTCGGTGAGCTGGGGCACCAACCCCGCCCAGGTGGTGAACATCGACGACGTGGTCCCCGACCCGCACTCGTTCCCCGACCCCGGCCAGCGCGACGCCGCCGAGCTCGCGCTGCGCTACATGGGGCTGAAGGCCGGCACACCGATGCGCGAGGTGCCGGTCGACACCGTGTTCATCGGGTCGTGCACCAACTCGCGCATCGAGGACCTGCGGGCCGCGGCCGCCGTGCTCGACGGCCGCACCGTGAAGGCGGGCCTGCGGGCGCTGGTGGTGCCCGGCTCGTTCGCGGTGAAGGCCCAGGCCGAGGCCGAGGGCCTCGACGCGGTGTTCTCCGCCGCCGGCTTCGAGTGGCGCGAGCCCGGCTGCTCGATGTGTCTGGCGATGAACCCCGACAAGCTCGCGCCCGGCGAGCGGGCCGCGTCGACCTCGAACCGCAACTTCGAGGGCCGCCAGGGCAAGGGCGGGCGCACCCACCTCGTCTCCCCCGCCGTCGCCGCCGCCACCGCGGTCGCCGGCCACTTCGCCGCACCGGAGGACCTCGACTGATGGATGCCGTCTCCGAGATCATGGGCCGCGCCGTCCCGCTCGACCGGCGCGACGTCGACACCGACCAGATCATCCCGAGCGACTGGCTCAAGCGGGTGGAGCGCACCGGCTTCGGCGAGGGGCTGTTCTCCGAGTGGCGCGAGTCGTCGGACTTCGTGCTCAACCGGGAGGAGTACCAGGGCGACGACGTGCGGGTGCTGGTGGCCGGGGCCAACTTCGGCTGCGGCTCGTCGCGCGAGCACGCGCCGTGGGCGCTCGAGGACTACGGGTTCGACGCGATCATCGCGCCGAGCTTCGCCGACATCTTCCGCAACAACTGCCTGAAGATCGGCCTCGTCCCGGTGGAGCTGCCCGAGGACGAGGTGGCCCGGCTGATGCAGGCGGTCACCGACGACCCGAACATCGAGATCATCGTCGACGTCGAGAACCTGCGGGTCGCGGCCCCGGCGATCGACTTCGACGAGCCGTTCCACCTCGACGCGTTCCACCACCACCGGCTGGTCAACGGCCTCGACGACATCGGCCTCACCCTCCAGAAGGCCGACGCCATCACCGCCTACGAGCCCACCCGCCCCACCTGGCTCCCCCAGACCTCGGGTCACTCCGCCCCCTGACCGTTCGACCGCCCCACGCGCCGATGCGCTTCTCACCGTCGATAAGCGACGCGCCGATGCGCTTCTCACCGTCGGTCCACGCCGATGGGTTTCCCGCCATCGACGGTGAGAAACGCATCGGTGGGGTTGGGGTCAGGGGCCGACGGTGCGTTCGCGGGGCTCCTGGTCGCGGGAGCGGACGAGCTTGTTGACCGCGTTGAGGTAGGCCCGGGCCGACGCCTCGACGATGTCGGTCGACACGCCCCGGCCCGACGCCTTGCGGCCGTCGGCCTCGAGCTGGATCACGACGTCGCCCAGCGCGTCGCGCCCGCCGGTGACCGACGCGACCCTGAAGTCGAGCACCGTGCCGGTGATGCCGGTCGCAGCCGCGATGGCGCTGCACGCGGCGTCGACCATGCCGTTGCCGCTCGCCTCGGCTTCCACCCTCTCGGTGCCGTCCGACAGCACGACCTTGGCCGTGGGGGTCGTGGTCGTCCCTCCGTGCACGTCGAGCGAGACGATCTCGTAGCGGTGCACCGCGCCGGCGCCGAGCTCCTCGGCGACGATCGCCTCGAGGTCGGCCTCGGTGATCTCCACCTTGCGGTCGGCCAGCTCCTTGAAGCGGACGAACGCCTGGTTGAGCGCGTCGCCCTGCAGGCGCAGACCCATCTTCTCCAGCGTGTCGGAGAACGCGTGGCGCCCCGAGTGCTTGCCCAGCACGATCTGCGCGGCGGTCTGCCCCACCGCGTTGGCGTCGATGATCTCGTAGGTCTCGCGGTCCTCCAGCACGCCGTGCTGGTGGATGCCCGACTCGTGGGCGAACGCGTTGCGCCCGACCACCGCCTTGTTGTGCTGCACGCTGTAGCCGGTGAGCCGGGAGACGAGCCGCGACGTGCGGGCCAGCTCCTCGGTCTTCACGTTGACACCGACACCACCGAAGTAGTCGCTCCGGGTGCGGATCGCCATGACGACCTCCTCGAGCGCGGCGTTGCCGGCGCGCTCGCCCAGGCCGTTGATCGCGCACTCCACCTGCCGGGCGCCCGCGGCCACGCCGGCCAGCGAGTTGGCCACGGCGAGGCCGAGGTCGTCGTGGCAGTGGGTCGACACGACGTAGTCGCCCGTCACCGTCGCGCAGATGTGCGCGATCAGCTTGGCGTACTCCTCGGGCACGCCGTAGCCGACGGTGTCGGGGATGTTGAGCGTGGTCGCCCCGTTGTCGACCGCGATCTGGAGCACGTCGCACATGAAGTCGACGTCGGAGCGGCTGCCGTCCTCCGGCGAGTACTCCACATCGGTCGTGTACCCGGCCGCACGGGCCACGCCCGCCGCGACCTCGGCCTTCACCTGGTCCTCGGTCATCCGCAGCTTCTTCTGCATGTGGATGGGCGAGGTGGCGATGAAGACGTGGATGCGGGGCCTGGCCGAGTGACGGACCGCCTCCCACGCCCGGTCGACGTCCTTGAACCCGGTGCGGGAGAGCCCGGCGATGACCGGGCCCTGCACCGTCTTGGCGATGGCCTCCACCGCGTCGAAGTCACCCTGGCTGGCGATCGGGAAGCCGGCCTCGATCACGTCGACGCCCAGGCGCGCGAGCTGCTCGGCGATCTCGAGCTTCTCCCCCACGTCGAGGGAGATGCCGGGCGACTGCTCGCCGTCCCGCAGGGTGGTGTCGAAGATCCTGACCTGATCCATCTCTCTGGCTCACTCTCTCGCTCGGCGGTTGCCTCGGGTCCCGAGGTCACTCCGGTCCCGCTCGTTCGTTCGCTGTGCTCGGTCGCTCGCTGGGCGAGCACCTCGCTCCGCTCGGTGCCGCTGTGTTCCGGGCCCCACCGGTGCCCGCTCGCTGGGTTCGTCCCCGGGATCCGTCCGGGCAACGAAAAACCTCCCCGACCGAGAGGCCGAGGAGGCGTCCGCGAGCACCGGAGGGTGCCCGCGTCTAGGTAAGGAGGAGGCCGAAGTGGTGGCTCGGGCGCACGTCCTTGTCCATAACGGGACCAATGCTACCCACCGCAGCCGGGTGCCTGCCACCATTGAGTCCGATGGCGAAGTGGACGAAGCGGATCCTGGGTGCCGGGGTGATCGCCGGGGCCGCCTACGCGCTGTGGCGGGTGATCGACCAGCGCACCCGCGAGAGCACGCTCGAGTGGACGCCCCAGCCGCTGCTCTCGCCGCCCAAGCCGGTCCCCCACGTGCCCGAGTCGACGGCCTGGGTCGAGCCGGTCGACGGCGCCTGCCCGGCCTCGCACCCGGTGAAGGCCAAGCGGGCGAGCGGCATCTTCCACGTGCCCGACGGGCAGATGTACGACCGCACGGTCCCCGACCGCTGCTACGTCGACGCGGCGGCCGCCGAGGCCGACGGCCTGCGCGCCTCCAAGCGCTGACGGTTTGGACCGAACGTGGGGCCATGGCACCACGTTCGGTCCACACACGGAAGGTCAGGCACCGGCGGGACACTCCAGTGCGGCGCGGTCGCGCACCTCCAGACGGCCGCGCGCGCGGTCAATTTCCTCGCGACCCCGGCTGGCCCGCCCCGTGTCCTCTGTATCGCTGTTACAGTCCCGCCACTCGCACGACGACCAAGGGGGAATCACCGTGGCCCAGATCATCGGCCAGATCTGCTTCAACGTCACCGACATCGAGCGCTCCATCGACTTCTGGGAGAACGTCATGGGCGTGCCGCTCCAGGGCCGCACCGAGATCCCGGGCGTGCTCGAGGCGGTGCACATGGCGCCCGAGGGCGGGTCGCGCATCCAGCTCGCCCAGTGGACCGAGCGCGAGGGCCCGATCGACATGGGCACCTCGATGTGGAAGATCTACGTCAACACCTCCGACGTGCAGGCGCTGTTCGACAAGGCCGTCGCCTACGGCTGCGAGGTGGAGACCGAGCCCACCCGCCTCGACCGCTGGCCGGTCACCGTCGCGTTCGTGAAGGACCCCGACGGCTACCTGCTCGAGCTCATCGAGTACCACGAAGGCATGCCCGCCGGGGTCCCCGACCCGAAGGCGGTCGACCGCCCGTGAAGGGCCAGGACTTCACCGGCAAGGTCGCCGTCGTCACCGGTGGTGGCGGCGGCATCGGCAAGGCCATGGGCGAGGCGTTCGCCAACGAGGGCATGAAGGTCGTCCTCTCCGACGTGTTCGAGCCCTCGCTCGACGCGGCGGTCGACGAGCTGCGGGGCAAGGGCGCCGACGTGATCGGCGTGCTCACCGACGTGTCGAAGCTCGAGTCGGTCGAGGCCCTGCGCGACGCGACCGTCGACCACTTCGGCCGTGTCGACGTCGTGTGCAACAACGCGGGGGTCGCCTCAGGCGCGCACGGCAAGCTGTGGGAGCACGAGATCAACGACTGGCGGTACGCGTTCAGCGTGCACGTGTACGGCGTGATCAACGGCATCAACGCGTTCGTGCCGTGGCTGCTCGAGCACAACGACGACGGCCACATCGTCAACACGTCGTCGCACAACGGCGGCTTCGCGCCCGTGTACGCCGCGCCCACCTACGCCACGTGCAAGGCCGCGGTGGTCACGATCTCGGAGTGCCTGTTCGGGCAGCTGCGCGAGTTCGGGTCGAACATCGGCGTGTCGGTGCTGTTCCCGTCGGGCAAGACCGAGGGGATCCTCAACACCGGCATCTGGACGCCGCGCGAGCGGCCCGAGGGCTACGAGGCCGAGGTGCCCGTCGACACCACGTCGAAGATGCAGATGTGGATCGACATGAAGGAGAAGGCCGGCGACCCCGTGAAGTTCACCCCGCTCTCCGAGGTGGCCGACACCATGATCGACGGGCTCAAGGCCAACCGCTTCTGGATGGTCGAGGAGGGCCGCTTCGAGGAGCTGGTCCAGGCCCGCGCCGACGTCATCCTCCAGCGCGCCGACCCGCAGTATCCGATCGGGGCGTAGCAGTCCCGTGCCGAAGGCTGCTGCGCGTCGCGGAGCGCCGCATGGTGTCGGGGCCTGAAGCCTGTCTGTTCGGACGGTTTCCGTCGCCCCGGCGTTGGGAACCGTCCAAACACACGATGCGTAGCACCTGTGCTACCGTGGTCCCATGGACTCGGTCGGGTTGCGTGAGCTGCGCCAAGAGGCGTCGGAGCTGGTGCGGCGGGTCGAGGGCGGCGAGGAGATCGAGATCACGGTCTCGGGTCGCCCGGCGGCCCGGCTCGTCCCGCCCACGCCGCGCCGCTGGCAGGGGTGGGCGGTCATCGCCGACCTGTTCGCCGGTCCGGCCGACCCCGACTGGGAGCGTGACCGCGACCTGGTCGACCAGTCGGTCGACGACCCGTGGGCGCGCGACGGGTGAGGGCGGTCCTCGACACCAGCGTCCTGGTGGCGACCGACGTGCCCGAGCTCGACGGTGAGCTCGCGATCAGCGTCGCCTCGATCGCGGAGCTCCACTTCGGCGTGTTGGTCACCACCGACGCTGCGGTGCGGGCCGAGCGGCTGCGCCGCCTCTCCGCACTGCAGCGCGCGTTCGACCCGCTCCCCGTCGACGACGCGGTGGCCACCAGCTACGGGCTGCTGGCCTCGACCGTCGCGGCGACCGGCCGTCAGCCCCGCGCCCGGGTCACGGACCTGCTCATCGCCGCCACCGCGCACGCCCACGAGGCCCGCCTCTACACGCGCAACCCGGGCGACCTCGCCGGCCTCGAGCACCTGGTCGAGATCGTCGCCGTCTGACCATCCGATACGCCACCCCGGCGGCGGCGCTGTCCACGCGCCGACCGCGGGCGGACATCTTCTCATGGTTCTTTGGTAGTCCAGCGGTAGCTGTCACACCCCTTCGTCATAGTGGGGTCATGACGGATCGAGGGTTCGACGCATCCGGGAGCTCGCCGCCGAGCAGTCCCGAGCCGACCAACCCGCCGCATGAGGCCCGGATGACCCAACCCTTGCTTGCGTATCACGCGTGATACGGTCGAGGCGATGAGCGAGGTGTCGATCCGCGATCTCCGTAACCACGGCGGCGAGGTGGTCGAGCGCGCCCGCCGGGGCGAACCACTCACGATCACCCGTGCGGGCGAGCCGGTCGCAGTCCTCAGCGCGCTCCCCCCGGCTCCGCTGATGCTCGACGAGCTCCGGCGCCGCTGGGCGCGGCTGCCACGGGTCGATCCTGCGGCGCTCCGCGGCGACGTCGACCACGTGATCGACCCGGCGCTCTGACCGGGATCCTCCACGTGCGCGGCATCCTCGACACCAGCACGCTCATCCTCCTCGGGCGCATCGACGACCCGTCGACCCTGCCGGCGGAGCCGGTGATCACGGTGATCACCCTCGCCGAGCTGTCGGTCGGCCCACTGGTCGCATCCGACGACTCCGAGCGCGCGGCGCGCCAGGCCCACCTGCAACAGGCCGAGGCCGATTTCGTCCCCCTGCCGTTCGACGCGGCCGCGGCGCGCGCGTTCGGGCAGGTCGCGGCGTCGCTACGTCGGGCCGGCCGGAAACCGGCGGCACGCGCCTACGACGCGATGATCGCCGCCGTCGCGCTCGCCCACGATCTCCCCGTCCACACCTGCAACCCCCGCGACTTCGACGGCATCACGGCCCTCGAGGTCGTCGCCGTGCCCCACCCCCATCGCTGATCCGGCGTCGGCTCAGACGACCTCGAAGTCGACGGCGTCGGCGTGGACGGCCAGCGCCTCGAGGTTGGTCCGGTCGGTCGTGAGCACGGTCGATCCCGGCTCGGCGGGTCGGGCGGGTCGGGCGGGTCGGGTCAGTCGCAGCGGCAGACGACGGTGAGGTCGTGGACCTGCCAGCGGAACTGCACCGGGTCGGACTCCTCACCGCAGCCCGTGCAGCTCAGCCGCCACTGGGCGTCGATCCGGGCGATCGTGAGGGGCGCCTCCCCGGTGGACAGGCGCTTGGCCTTCGCCTTCGGCGTGACCACCCGGGGGAGCGCGATCACCTCGGCTTCCAGGTACGGGGCGGTGGCCCGCCGCCGCGGGAGCCGAGCCCCCAACACGCGCAGCGCGATCTCCCGCCGCGGGTCGCCACGATCGGCCCGGGCGTAGGCGAGACATCCGTAGGCGGCCTCCACGCCGACCGCCGCGGCGAGGTCGGCCGCGAGCTCCTCACCCGTGGCACCGGCGCGCGCGAGCACGAGGTCGACGGCCCGCACGGAGGCGTCGAGCCGCTCGGGCTCGGGGACCACGCTCGGGCCGGGAGCCGCGAGGAACGCGTCGATCGCCTCGCGCCGGTCGCCGTCGAAGACCGCGGTGGCGTCGGCGATCCGCTCGATCTCGTCGAGGAAGCCATCGCGCTCGGTGCGCTGGGTGGGGTCCTCCAGTGTGTCCTTGGCGAACATGATCACGAACCGGGCCGCGACCCCCGGGCGCTTGCGCCGGAGGATGCGGCCCATCCGCTGGATCATCTGGCGCCGGGTGCGGCTCGCGCTCATCACGATGCCGAGGTTCGCGTCGGGGACGTCGACGCCCTCGTCGAGCACCCGGGGCGCCGCCACCGCCTGAAGCCGCCGCACGCGCAGGTCGTCGAGGATCTGACGCCGCTGGCCGCGCGCGGTCGACCCCGTGATCAGGTCGATCGACACCAGCGGGTCGAGGCGGTTGATCGCGTGGTTCGACGCGCGCACCGTCTCGGTGAACACCAGGGCGCCGTCGGCCTCGCGGATCGCCGGGGCGAGCGTGCCGAGCAGCTCGTACTTGCCGCTCGACCGGGCGACGATGTCGCGCCGCTTGGAGAACGCATCGAGGTAGTCGCGCGCGGCCCGGCCGTCGGCGCCGGCGTCGCGCTCGGCCAGGTACGCGACCGCGGCCAGGAAGTCGCCGAACGGCTCGAGCGGCATCCCGGACACGCCGCGCAGATGCGAACGGGCACCCACCAATCGCTGCTCGACGGCCGCGTACTCGTCACGCTCGGTCGCCGACAGCTCGACACCGACGAACGCGACGCGTGGCGGAGCGCACACGCCATCGGCGATGGCCTCCGCGAACCCGTAGCGGTGGCAGATCCCACCGAAGTACGGCAGCAGCACCTCGGCCACACCGTCGTCGCTGCGCTCCAGCGTGGCGGTGAGCCCCAGACGCTCGTCGTAGGCCCGGAGCATGGCCCGGCGCAGGGTGCCCCCGCCGAACCCGTGGCACTCGTCGGCGATCAGCAGCCCGCCCCGGCCGTCGGGCGGCACGGGCTTGTACGCCGCGGCCGAGTGCCGGGTCGCGACCAGCACGTCGCACGACCCCGAGTCGTCACGACCGTTGTCGCCCAGGCGCCCGATCCGGGCGTACGGCAGCGCCGCCGCCAGCCGACCGCACCACTGCTCCATGAGGACCCGGGAGGGCACGACCACGAGCACGAAGTGGCCGCGTCGGAGCGCGTCGGCGGCCGCGGCGATCGCGACATCGGTCTTCCCGGAGCCGGTGACCGCCTCGATCACGCCGCGCCGGCCGCAGCGCAGCCAGCCGACGAGCGCGTCGAGCTGCCAGCGGTAGAGACCGTCCGCCTCGGCGCCGGGGTCGGCTACCTCGACGTGCAACGATCCGGGAGATCGCGACAGGCGCACATGGGCCGCCGAGGGTACCGGACGCCGACCGGGGTGACTGCCCCGCGGGACGGCTTCGGACGTTCGGCCCTGGTCGGATCGCGATGCGGGGTCGACACTGGGGGCACCCGACGAAGGAGGCGGCGATGAACGCGCCGGTGACCAATCCACCGAAGCTCCCGCCGGCGTGGTTCAAGCACGCGTTCTGGAAGGTCCACCGCGCGCTCTACAAGGCGCTCGGCAGCCGGGTCCTGTGGACACCGGCGAGCAAGCGCGGGTGGGGTGCGGTGGCGCTGACCACCACCGGGCGGCTGACGGGCAAGGAGCGCACCGTCATCGTGGGCTACCTGGACGACGGCCCCGACCTGGTCGTCCTCGCCATGAACGGCTGGGACCAGGGCCACCCCGCCTGGTGGCGCAACCTCGAGGCGCACCCCGACGCGGTGGTCCGGACGAAGGGGCAGCCGCCGCGACCCGTCCACGCCGTCGTCGCCAAAGGGGCCGAGCGTGACCGCCTGTGGGCCCGCTGGGCCGAGGTCGACGAAGGCCTCGACGGCTACGCCGCGATGCGCTCGGTCGAGACCCCCGTCGTGCGGCTCGTGTTCCGCGGCTCGTGAGCGGGGCGACCCCCA
>Ga0194120_10007110_pt1 | contig 15450 bp, 10 predicted proteins | sample TA2MahCa65mmetaG_FD_148642 | JGI IMG/M metagenome (GOLD analysis project Ga0194120, IMG submission 148642) | Freshwater microbial communities from Lake Tanganyika, Tanzania - TA2015019 Mahale Deep Cast 65m | ecosystem: Environmental > Aquatic > Freshwater > Lake | place: Tanzania: Lake... | reverse complement strand
TCGGACAGGGTGGCTTCAATGGGGCCGTGGTCGTGTGACCACGGAAAGTCCGCCGCCCCAAGTCGTTTGGGGACAACGAGCCGGGCAGCGGTTTGCGAGCGGTTGCCGATTCCGATTCACGCCACACATGGACTCGGTTTGCCTCCTCTTCAAAAAGACATGCCATCACGGGACTTATCACACTGCGAGCGGTCCTCGGCATTCTTGCGACACCGCGCCGCTCGCACGACACATCCGATTCGATCGTCCGGTCATTCCGCCGTCGTCCTCGTCGTCCTCGTCGTCCTCGTCCAAAATCCTCAGCGCGTCGTGAATACCGGGTACGTGTGAAGCTCACCCGTCACCACGCGAGCCAACAATCGGGCCTGGATCTCCAGCAACCGGCGGTAGTTGACACGATAACCGAACAGCGGGTGCGTCGCCAAGGCGTCCATCCGCTGTTCGTACGCTCGAAAGAACGCCTTCCTCCCCTCCGCCGTCAACGAAACCGACTCGCCAACCCGCACGAAATGATCCGGCGTCACCATGCGCGTGTTGATCGCCGAAAGGACGGCCGAGTCGGCGATCAAGGGTCGAAACGGCTCCATCAGGTCCAGCGCCAGGGCCGCACGGCCGAACCGCGGTTGGTGATAGAACCCAAGAAACGGATCGAAGCCCACGGCGTGGCATACGATCGTCAAGTCCTTCGCCAGCACGCTGTACGCGAGCGACAACAGGGCGTTCACCGGATCGCGCGGCGGGCGACGATTGCGACGCTCGAAGTCGAACCGAAACGGTCCTTGATTCGCGACCACCGGCCGCGAGACGCCCGGCGCGAGCTCGTCGATCCCCAACGCGTCGGACCTCCTATCCTCCGATTCCCCTTCCCCGCGCCGCCCGTTCCCGACCTTGATCATGCCCGGCAGATGCTCAAAATAGATCCGCGCCGCGTTGCCTTCGATGCCGAGCAGTTCGTCGAGGGCTCCGGCGCGTTCCGAGTCCTGCTGCATGCACTTCAACTGGCGGCCGCTGGAACGGTGGTGACATGCTCGACGACCCGGCGCGTTCCGAGTCCTGCTGCATGCACTTCAACTGGGCCAGCGCGGCGGCAGGAGGTTCAACGTGGTTCCGCTGCAACAGGGTCCGCTGATTGCGGATCTTCCCCGCCACGAGCGCCCGCGCGAGCCGCAGGCAAAATGAAGGGATGTCGGCCCACGCGAACTGGTCCCGCCGCAAATAGACGTTCTTCACTCCCAGCCCGTGCGTGATCCCATAGAACCAGCCGCCTTGCGAGAAGTACGCGATCGGCACCTCGTTCTCGCACAACGTCTGGACGGCTTGCGTGCTGATCTGGATACCGCCGAACAAGTTGACCTGGCATACATCGTTGATCCGCACTTCCTGGACCAGCTTGTCCTTCTCCTTGATTTTCAGCACGTTTCCGGACTTGCCGACATGAAGGCCTTGCGTGTTGAGATAGAGCGGACGCAGATCATCGCGGGCGGGAACAAGCCGCCGCACGCGGTCGTCGGCCGATTCCCCGGTCGCCAACGCGGCGTCGGGCGGCGGACCCGGGTCGAACAGGTAGCGCTGCGTGTGCGCGGGAGCCCGCTCGTCCCATCGCCCGCACGACCGCGTCTCGTCGGGAAGGCAGATCCCGACGAGCGAGCATTTCGGGCACTTCGGGCTGTCGACCAGCGTGGCCGGGATGGGCCCGCTCGACGCCAGCGCCCGGGCCGCCTCCAACGCGTCCAACGTTTCGCGAACGAGTGCGTCGTCGATCGGAACGCGAACCCGTTGCTTGGTGGCCGAATAGTAGACGATGGCCTCCTCGCACCGGTACCCGTTGTCGCGCAGAACGAGCGCCTGCACGGCCAATTGGACTCGATCCGGATCCCACGCGAGCGGCGCGGACTTGTCCGTCGCATCGCCGAGGCGCGGCGAACCCCGCTTGTAGTCGACCGGCGTGACGAGTCCGTCGGCCGCTTCGAGGACATCGAGTTTCGCGATGAGCCGATGCGTCTCGCTGGAGAGCTGGATCGAACGCGTATGGAAGAACGACTCCGACGCGGCGAGCTCGTCGGCGGACGGAAGCGAACCCTCCCGCGCATCGAGTTTGCGGTGTCGGATGGCCCCTTCGATGGTCTCCTGATTGTGCGCGAAGACGCCCTCGACCCATTCATAGAAGAAGAGTCGCGGGCAATAGACGAACTCGTTGAGCATCCTGGCGGGCAAATAATCGGGCAGTTCCACCGTCCGTTCGGTCCCCCGGTTTCCAGCGATCATGGGTCACATTCGCTCCCCGCGGCCCGCGCGTCGCGATCAGACGACAAAACAGGGCGCGTCGATGGGTGAATAGGGTTTTCCGAGCGCCGAGATGACCCGTTCGCCGCGTCCCTCGGTGGGGCCGAGATCGATGAACAGCACCTGATCCTCAGCCGCGTTGATGATGTCGCCAAGCGCATCGCGGCACCGCGCGAGGTCGGCCGGTTGGAACTGGCACTCGAACACCGAGTACTGCAGATGGTCGCCGAAATCCCGCATGGTTCGAAAGACCCTGCGGAGTCGTTTGTCGTCGCAGACGTCGTAGCAGACGAGATAGGTGGAACGCATGGCGGGATCTCGCGGTATTCGAGTCCGTCCATCCGTGATCGGGCGCTGGGTGGGCCGTCGTCCCCACCCCACCCCTATCCACCCAGTGTAATTCGAGGGGTATCGATCTCAAGCGATTCGCCGAGCGGCCGCGCATACCTTCGGCGCGGCCGAGCGACTCGACCCGCGTCCCGTTCCGTCCCACCCCATCCAAGAAACGGACCGCGGGCCGAGGCTCACGCCGATGACTCTCGATTCGAAAACACCGAATTGTCAAAGAACGGCGGGTCCGCTGTCTGCGATGGCCGAGGCGGATGCGGGCAACGATTCGAAAACACCGAATTGTCAAAGAACGGCGGGAGCGATTGGCAACGTCAAGTGATAACACGAGCGACGCTGCGAAGCGACAGTCCTATCAAAGCCCGGCGGCGAACCTACCACACGGGAGCCTCGGGCGGCATGCACCAGTAGTTGTCCTGCACGAGGCTTGTGCCGTAGCTGCGCGTTCCCGCCTTTTCCTTCTCGGCCGGTCGCCAACCGAAATCGGTCGGGTGGTACGGCCTCAATCACGATCGTTCCGAATGTTAGATGGGCTAGCGGCTGGCCAGAGCACGCCAAACCCAACACGGCAAACAGGACACCCAACCCCCGGGGAGCGACGGGATCGGGGTGTCCTATCTTGGGTCTGGAACTCGAATCGTCGTGCTCCTGCTCGTGCTCGTGGTCGAATGCGGCGTCGCTTTCCAGCGCGCATGCGGGGAGGCCGTCGGAACGACGGACCCGTCGGGTCGGCATCGAGACAATACGCTTCAGCCGCTGCTTCCCTTCCCGGTTGGCTGCCGGCTCGATACCGTCCGACAACGTCAAGACACCCTGAATCGCCGCGCATTCCGGTGTCGAACCACGAGCAATTGCGAACGAACGACAGCGATCCTTCAGGCTCGGTTTGCCGTTTCCTCCGCGATGTTCAACGCGATCGATTGCGCCGCACGCAGCCACGGATCTCGGGCATGCCGGTGCATTCCAGACAGCCCTTTCGCCAGGCGAAACGATTCCGCCGCGCATGCGATCGAGAGCGCGCATGCGATCGAGAGCCGATAGACATCCAGCTTGTCGTGATCGAAAACAGGTTCCATCATCCCCCTCGCTCCATTCGAGCACGAGCACGAGCACGAGCACGAGCACGAGCACGAAGGCCCACCTCGAAATTATCGCCGAACTCGGTTCTAAGGCGATCGGCCGTGCTCCTCGCAATAGGCCGCGTATTCCGGCATGTCGGCGCGCGGTTGACGGCGAAGGAGCTCGCGGACCGGATCGAACGTGCGGAGGATCTTCTGGTAGTCCGCGTCCTGCGTCGACGTGAATACGGGAGCCGAACAGCGCTCGGTGCCGCCGGCGTTTTTCGCGAGCGGGGCGAGCAGGAAACTGTTCTTCTCGGGGGCCATCACGCGCGTGTAGAACGCGCGCGGGACTCCGTCGACATGGCACGACGCGCAGCGCCGCGACGCAACGTCGGCGAGGACGGCGTCCAGGTCCAGCGGCATCATCTGGCGGCTCCCAAGTTGCGACAGGTGATTCGACGACGAGGTTCCGTAGTAGGGGACGTTCAAGTCCATCCAGAGATATACGCGCTTGCGGTCCTCGTCGGGAACGTCGACCCTTGGCCGGCCGTTCGCGTCGGGATGGCCGGTCCGCAGGATCTCCCCGAGCTTGCTCGCCGGACTGCCCCAGCGCCGCGGCGCGATCTCCAGGATGTTCGTTTCACTGCCGTTGATCGTCCAGATCCATTCGACGTAGGGGCTCATTCCCCGTACTTTGTCGAATGCGGATCCCGACGGGCTGCCGTGGCTCATCCAATTCCGTTCGCCCTGCGTTCCCGTGCGGCAGAGGATGTCGTACGAGACGCTGAAGAAATCGGTCATATCGCCGGTAAGGTCGACATGGCCCGCTTGCTCGCGCTCGTTATGGCATTGAATGCAGTGCCGATCGAACACGCCCTGAACGACTTCCGCATAGCTGAACCCTTTCACGCCCCACGCGGGTGGCTGAAGATCCTGGATGCGGACCGTCGACGGATCGAACGCCAGGCCAGGTTTCCGCGAGTCCCGGCCCGATGTGCGGGGCACCGCCGAATTCCGGTCGGCATGGCAGCCAACGCATCCCTGGACTTCACCCGGCATCAGGTGCGTGAACGTGCGCATGCGCTGAAGGGCTCGACCTTCCCCGTCGAGGGCCAGGAAATAGATCGGGACCTCGGACGGTACCCGGAACGCGGCGCTGCCGTCCTCGGCCACCTCGGCGAATCCCCAGACCTTTTTGGCCGCGTAGGTCGCTCCGCACGAGACGAGCGGGAACTGGAACCCGAACACGGGCAAGGTGCGCATCCCGTCGCCGCCGGGCTGCTTGTTGGTGAACGGCGAGTGCGTGCTCTTCTCCACTTCCTGAACGACGGCGATCCGGCGGATTTCACCGCGCTGGACATCGGGTTCGAGTCCGTTGTACACATCCTGCATGACCACGGTGGCCCAAGCGCCCGAGACGCTTCCGTCCTCGGGCAACTCCATGGAATAGCCGCGATCGGAGACGACCGGAGGAAGAGGCAGTTCGCGAATCGGCTGAGGGCTGTAAAACCCGAGTCCGCCTTGGGGTCCGAGGATCGTGGCGGCGTTCGCGTCGAAATCGCGGATCTGCACGGCGCCGCCTTTTGACACGAGGAATCGCTCGCCGTCGATCGGAAACGGTTTTTCATAGGCGCCGTGGATGCCGCAATCGAGCATCCCGTTTCCATAGGGACCGCCGCCGACGCGGTGCGCGTAGATGTCGATCTCGGGAGTCAGATTCCGCACGGCTTCCTTCGCGTTGGCTCCTTGCGTCGGATCGATGAGCACGATTCCGCCGCGGCATGGCCCGTTGTGATTCGTGGCCGTTGCGATGATCGAGTCCGAACCGGGAAGCGGCTGCGCGTCCATGAACGTGCCGGGCGACAGGACGCGGTTTCCGTAGAAGCCGGCGAGCCCCGTTCCATCGGGATTGATGGACCAGAGGCTCTGGATCGGGCACGCCGCCCGATCGACGTATTCCCATCGCGTGTAGACGATACGTCCGTTGCTCAGCACCGACGGCGTGAAGTCCATCAGGTAGTTCGCGGAGAGCCGTTTTTGTTTCGATCCGTCCTTTTCCATTCGGTACAAAACGGGCGATGTCGTGACCCAGCAGTAGGCGTAGGCCGGCTTGCGATCCGAAATGAAGGCGATCCCTCCGTCGGGAAGCCAACAGGGATCGAGGTTGTTGTAGGCGCCGTGCGTCAACTGGGTCAGCCCCGTACCGTCGATGGCCATCCGGAAGATCTGATAGTTGCTGGCTTCGTCCTCATACCTCGAAATATCCTCGATATGGCTCACGGGGCTCGACGCGACATGGCCTCCGCGCCGCCACGCGAACACGACCTCGCGGCCGTCATACGAGAGATCGGCGGTCGTGATCATTCCGTCCCCGGCGTCGAAGATGCGCCGGAGACGGCCGCCGTCCTCGCCGGGCGTGAAGATGAAGAGTCCGCCGCCGGGCCGGTATCCTTCGACGTGATAGACGTACACGTGCGAGATGTCGAGCGGTTTGCGCTGGACGAGCAACATGTCGCGGAAACCGAATCGGCCCGCGATGAGATCGTCCCGCAGTTTCCGCGAGGCGGGTGTCTTTTCGTTCGCGGGGATGCGGAGTTCGGCGAGCTGTTCGGCCGACAGGCGATCGGAGTAGACGGCGATTTCGGATGCTCCCGGATTGGGCGAATCCGTATGCGCGGAAAGGAAGACGATCCGAAGGCGGGACGCCGATCGCTTGGGGATCTCGATCGATTGCGGACCTCGACGATGTTCGAGCGTACCGCGGACCACCGGCGATTCCGAGTCGTCCGCGTAGATCTCGTAGTCCTTGAAACACTCGTCGTAGATGCTCGTTTCGCGCCCGTAGTAGATGATCTGGGCAACGTCGACGGGCTCCTTCCAGCGCAGCTCGAACCAGCCGTCCTGCGTGCCTTTCACGGCCCAATCGCCCCGATCGGGCTCGAATTCCGTCGGAACCGCGCCGGTCGCCGCCTTGCTCGGCGCGAACTCGTCGCTGAATCGGCTGCTCGCCGTCACCTCCGCGGAGGTCGCGAGATTCCGGGGGGATTGGGGTTCGTCGGCCCGCGTCGCGCGGAGCGCGATCGGACCGCCGACCAGAACACTCGCGACGAATGCCCATCGTCGGGCCCATTGCATGGTCACCGATGCGTGCGACATACCCTTGGCTCCTGCTCTTACTCCCGAAGCGAACGAACATCACGGCGCGGGTGCGCCCAAAGGCGATTCACGGCGTCGGTCACGGCCTTCCGCGCCGACCAATAGTCGGCGTCGTCGGTGTCGCGGTAGACCGGTTCACGGCACTTCCCTTCGCCTCCGGCGGATCGAGCGAGGGGTCCCGCGAGAAAACGACTGGATTCCGGGTTCCGGATGTCGATCCAATCAAGGCGCGTCATCGAGTCGTCCCGATGGCAGTTCGCGCAACGGCGCTGATGGATGGAGTTCAGCGCGGCCCGGAGCGAGGCATCCGCCGCCAAATGGTAGGGGGGCGTATCGGTCCTCTTGTTCACGAACCGATCGTGATAGGGCGCGTTCGCGTCGATCCACATCACGAGACGCAACCGATCCTCGTCGCTCAGCGACACGGCGTCCGCATGGTGCGAGTCGGTAAGGCAACCGATGAGCCGGCTTCGGTGGGAACCGTAGGCGAAGGGCGGCGTGATGCCCGCATCCTGGGCTCGGGCGGGTGAGATGGCCACGAGCTGGTGTTCGAGGATCGTTTCGTAGGCCCGGTTATGTCCGTAGTCGGCGATATCGGGGTCGTTGGCGAGCAATCCGCCGGACAAATCGAATCCTCCGGCGGGCTTCATGCCGCCATGGCATTGCACGCAGTGTTGGTCGAGAACGGGCTGGACGTCCCGAAGGAAGCTCACCGGCCGATCACCCCACGGCGCGGGAATCAACGGCGACGGACCCCGCGCGAAGGCGAGATTCCGATCGGGAGACGGGTACAGCGGCACGGAATTCCGGCTTTCGTGGCATCCGACGCAGCGGCGCACCTCGCCGGGCCGAAAACTGATGAACGAACGCATGCGCCGCAATTCCATGCGGTTCCCGTCGAGCAACTGGAAATAGACGGCCCGATCCGCGGGGACCCGGAAATGCGCGCTGCCGTCGGGTTCGACGGGGACATCGCCGAGTATGCGCACGGGAGTCCAATTCGTGAGGTTCTTCCGCTCGGCTCCGGGACCTCCGTACCGATGATCCTCGCCGTACCGCTGCCCGCCGAGCTGATTGTCGTACGGCCATCCGATCGGCTCGGAAATGCGAAGAAAGCGGGCCTGCGACGCGTCGACGCCGTCGCATGCGAACGTCACGTCGCCGACAATGCACGTCGCTTCGGTCTCGCCTTCGATAGTCGTGTCGGGGAGGGACGGAGGGATCGGACGCGGCTTGAGCGGCATTGGCGCGAAACAGGAAATCGCCGGGTCGCGGACGATCAGCTCCTTGTTGCCGAGGACGTCGACGAGGTAGATGCCGTAACCGGTCGGATTCGTCGTCGCCGTGCCGTATGTGTACGACACCAGAAAGACCTTGTCCGACAGGGCCCACGGCGTCGCGTAGAATCCTCCGGGATCGCGGACACCGCCCTCGGCCACCGGCACGCCGTCCATGCCGCCTTCGGGCGGACGCACATCGGGCGTCACGATTCCGATCCCGCGCGCGTCGTTGATGCCACCGGTCGGATCGATCATGACGAGCGGGCCGACGGCGAGCGTATGGTGGCCGGTCGCGATCGCCACGAACTTGTGGCTGTTCGGAATCGAACGAGCGTCCTCAACGGCCCACGGATTCACGAAATGCTGTTTGAAAACCGCGTCGGCGCCCGTTCCGTCCGGGCGGACAATCCATAGCGATTGAATGAACGCCCAGCTCCGTTCCTGGTACTCCCAATGCGTGTACGCGATGAGCCCGTTGTCGAGGCAGTGCGGCAGATAGTCGCCGTCCTTGTTCACGGTGATCCGCCGAACCCGCTCGCCGTTCGGACCCATCACATACAAGTTGCAGCTTGTCTCGTCCTTGTCGTATTCGTTGCATTGGAGCGACGTGCCGCACCGTTCCGAGACGAAGCAGATGTTTCCGTCGGGCAGATAGGTCGGATCGAGATCGCTCCATTCGCCGTGCGTCAACTGGCGCAGCCCGCGGCCATCCACGCCGACCTCGAAGATGTGAATCGGCTCCTCCTCGCGGCGCAGGCGATAGCTCTCCTCGCGATTCAGCCAACCTGGAGGCGGTTCCTGGCTTCGAGCTCGTGCGAATCCGAACACGATCCGGCCGGCATCCCACCAGAGATCGGATCCGTGCACGTGCCCCGGTCCGAGCGAGCCGTTCACGACGGAGGTCACGGTCGCGACGGCGGCGGCTTGGTCGTTGGCCGGCGGATCGGCGAGATCCCGCCAGAGGGACCGGTCCCGCCGCGCGGGTTCGAGGATGCAAAGGTCGCCGCCGGGTCGCGACACCCAGGGCATGTGGTTGAGGCAGACATCGGGATAGGTTTCCTGAGTGAATCGCTTGACGAAGAAGAGCCGATCAAAGTCGAGCGACGGATTCGAGAATACGAGGCGCCGTACGACCCATCGGACCCGCAAATAGAGCGCGCGTCGCGCGGATGGATCGGAATCGGCGGAGAGGCCCGCGTGTTCGCGTTCGAGCGCGTCAAGCTCGACTCGGATCATCCGCACATCCAAACCGGACTCCGCGAATGCATCGCAGAGCCGTCGTCCCCGTTCGATGCATGCGGCCGTCGGAAAGAAGGAACCGCGTGTCTTCGCGGTCGACCAAACACTGAGACTGCTCTGATCGGCGGGCATGCGCAGCGCCAGATTCGGGCCGTCCGGTGCCTCGCCATAGATCTCCACCTCATCCAAATGGAAGAAGATCGGCTGGGCACCGGGAATCCGGAGTCGGACGAATCGCGCGGAGATGCCCGGGCGGTTGAACACGACTTCGAGCGGTTTCGCGCCATGGATCCCGCCAAAGTGGTTTCCGCGATTGTCGTGTCGAAGCGTCCAGGTGGTTCCGTCGTCCGAGGTCAGAACGCGCAGGTGGTCGGCGTTGTGCAGGCCGGGCGCGTAATCGAGGCGATTGTAGACAACGATCCTCGAGATCGTGCGGGCCTGTTGGAGATCGACCTGCCACCACGGGTTTGGTTCGAGTCCGGTGTGGAACGCGTACTTGCCGTCCTTCACGCCGTCGCAGGCTCCGGCCGCGTCGCTTCGCGTCGTGACCGGTTCCGCGATTGCGTTCAGCCAATCCTCTTCGATCGCGGCTCGGAAGGCGCCCGCCGGAATCGGCTCGACGCGCGGCGCCGAGTCAGCCGGTATGGAATCGAGCGGAACCCGTTCGCCGGCTCGCGCGTGGATCGCGAACGCTGCCAGGAGGCCGACGGCGATCGCGCCGATAGGGCGCGCGCGGAATGCTCGGTTCGCGGACCTCCAAGCATCGACGATCGCGTTACCCATCGTTCACCTCTATCGTTTCCATCGGCCCCGATTCCCACTCGTTCCGCCCGATCGTTGCGTTGGCCCGCGATGGGGTTCCCTCGCGCGCCGCTACGGGGACGCAGGCGTTGATCACCATGGTAGTTCACGACCAAGGCCCAATGCGAGCGCCCGTTCGCGGACTCGGATCGCCGTCACGATGTCTTCGAGGGCGAGTCCAAGGTTGATCGCGGCCGTACGATCGGTCCGCGCGCGTCGTCCGGGACGGTGGCCCACGGCGATTTCACCCAGATCGGCGTGGATTTCGGGCGTATTGCGGAAGTAGCCCTCGCGGCGGTAGTAGTCGAGTTGCGCTCGATCGTCCGTGGCGAGGACATCGAATTCACGCAGAGCGGTCGGCCGCCACGAGGCGTCGAAATCGACGAGCGACGCGAAGGCGCCTTCGGCGAGCCAGCCGGATTCGATGGGAGGGGACGGTTCCCGAACGATCGGACCGCTTGTGACGACGATATCGAGTTCTCGAACCGCGTCCTCGACGCGCGCCGCCGGTTCGATTTCGATCTTGAGCCGGTCTCCCATTTCGCGAGCGAACCGCGCCGCGATTTCGGGATAGAGGTCAAACGCGCGGGCCTTGCGGATCGGAAAGAGGCAGGCGAGGGCCTCCAGATTCGCGCGGCCTTGGACGCCGCAAGCGACGATTCCGACCGACGCGCTTTCGGGCCGAGCCAGATAGCGCGCGGCGACGGCGGTCGCCGCGCCCGTGCGTTGAGCCGTGATCCAGGTCGCGTCCATGACGGTTGTCGGAATGCCGGTCTCCGGATCGTTCAAGATGACGAGGCCCGTGATATAGGGCAGGCCCTTGCCTTGATTGCCCGGATAGCCCGAGACCCATTTCATGCCGGCCGCCTCGAGTTTTGGAATGTACGCGGGCATCGCGTGGATGAACGCGTCGTTTCGGGGATGGATGCCCGGCTTGGGCGGCATTTCGACGCGACGATGCCCCTTCTCCTGAAACATCTCCTCGAGAGCCTGGATGATCTCGGCCATTGCAAGGCGCGTCGCTTCGACATCGGCGCGCGACAGGTACAGGATCGAATGCGCTGCCATGCGGGGTCCGTTGGGAAGTCGGGAGCGAATGGAGCCATGGCCCAATCGGCATCGAAACGCCGCGGTCACGTTGCCGCGCGGCGCATCAGGTCGACGACCGCGTCGGCGAGACGGGACGCGGCATGGGGCGCGAACGGCGGGAAGTCGAGGATTTTCGGGACCGTGAGCGCCGCGTACTCGCCGGCCGAATAGGCCGTCGGATCGGTCAAATAGCCGATCAGGCCGTCGGTGTAGCCCACGACGATCGTGTCCGCCATCGGCGAGGCGCGGCGGATGGCCAACCCGTAGTAGCTGTACAGTTCCGAAGGATGGAAGACGATGCCGACTTCGCCGACTTGGAACGCGCTGATGCGAGCCGACAACACGCGTTCCTCGCGGGCCTGCTTGGAATTGCCTTCATACCAGTCCTTCGCGAATCCCGCGTCGACCCATTCACCACCCGCACATTGATCAGGCGTGTCGCGATATCGCCGCAACCACGTTTGAAACCGTTCAAGATCCAGGTCGACGCCGTAAGGCTCGGAACGGATGCGCAGTTCGGGGACGTGCACGTCGCGCAGGCCGTTCATCGCTCGGCCGATCGAGGCGTGCACCGCCTCGGCCGTCTTTTCCGCGTCGCCGCGCCAAGGGTCGCCCGCTCCCGGATTGACGTCCCCCGCGTGTCCTTGCAGGTAGACGGGCGCGATCCCGTGGCTTGCTCGCACCCGATCGTGCACGAGTCCGGGCCAGTCGGGTCCGGCAAGGCCGTCCGCGTAGCAAACCGGATGGGCCGAGAAATGGTACCAAAGCAAGCTCGGCTTGCCCCCGGTCCGTTCGAAATGAAGCAGATGGAGCGTCGTATCGAGCCAACGATCGGCGTCGGTCGCATCGGCCGTGAATTGGTCGTCGGTCCGATAGGCGTTCGTTGTTCGATTGAAACTCGCGCCGATCGCGCGGCTCTTGCCGATCCTCAACTTGGCCGGCGCCAAATCGGCGCGCGCCAGCTTGGCCGCTTCGACCGCGTACCCTTCCACCGATGCCAGGTAGTCCGTCGGGATCGCGCCCCACTGGCGCAGGTAGCAGAACGCGGGCATCGAGTGGGTGTGCGTCGAGCAAACCCGCACGTGATCGGCGGGAATTGAAACGGCCTCGCCGACTCTTTTTCGAATCCGATCGGCGACATCCCCGGATGTTCCCGCGATATCGATCGAGAGGACGAGCGCCGACGTGTCGCCGTGGCGCATGGCGAGGGCGCGCACCGCGGTCGCTTGCCGGATTCCCTCGATGCGCCGCTCGTTTCCCGGTGCGCGATGAAATCCTCCCAGTTCAATGCCCAACGGGGGCGTCGAGTTCACGACGCCCTCGCCGACCCGCCAATCGCCAGTCGAGGGCTCGGCGGCATAGGCGCCGGGCATGCGCGACAGCGTGGCGCCGGCAACTACCAGCGCGCTCTTCAAGAACGTCCGCCGCTTGATGCCTTCACGCATCACATACCTCTCCCGCTGCGCAACCGATTGGCCTTTGATTACCCGATGCCCTCAGCGCGAATCGGACGGCCGGTCGCGATTCCCCGTCGTGAATCGTGCCTGTCAGTTTAGCCCTCCGCTGAATCGGGAGGAACCCGGGTTTGAACGAACGGGCCGTCGGAATGCCGACCGTGCGCGGCCAATCCGGTGGAGATGCGGCGCGTGTCGGATTTGCGAGCTCGGTGTCGACACGATAGGCTGGCGGTTCGTTTGGTCGAGTTTTCCGACGGCCCGGGAATGACGGACGCTGCCGGCACCGAGTGGACCGATGAATCGGCGGGTATCCTTTGAGGAGGCCGCGCATGCCGCATATCATGACGACGCTGAGTCTGTGTTTCGCAATGCTCGCAGTGGCTGCGAAGGCTGAGCGATTGTGGAGCCAGGAGGCGTTGATGACGATAGAACCAACCGCGGAACAACCGCGTAGCTCCGAGGGGGACATCATCGAGCTTTCCGACGGGCGTCTTTGCTTGGTCTATACGAGATTCACCGGCGGCGCCGATGACCATTCCACGGCCGACATCGCTCAACGCGTTTCATCCGACGACGGCGCCACGTGGTCCGACGATCGGATTGTCGTGGCCCACGCGGGTGGGCAGAACGTCATGTCGGTATCGTTGCTCCGGCTGAAGGACGGTCGAATCGCCCTTTTCTATCTCGACAAGCAATCGCCTCAGGATTGTCGACCGATCCTGAGGATGTCGAGCGATGAGGCAACGACGTTCGGTCCGCCGACCGTTTGTATTCAGGACGAGGTGGGCTACTACGTGATGAACAATGGGCGAGCGACGCAGTTGGCCAACGGTCGATGGATCCTGCCCGTCGCCCTTCACCATCGGCCCGGCCAGAGCGAGCCGGACTGGGCGGGTCGTGTCATGTGCTACCTTTCCGACGACGGCGGAAAGGCCTGGCGCCGGAGCCGGAGCGTGCTTGAAGGGCGCGACCCCAACGGGAAACGCCTTGTGACTCAGGAGCCTGGGGTCGTGTCGCTTCTCGATGGGCGGCTCATGATGTACTGCCGTTCGGACGCCGGCGCCCAGTTGCTTTCGTATTCGTCGGATCACGGCGAGTCGTGGACCGACTGGACCATGTCGACGTTGGCGTCCCCCGTCTCACCCGCGACGATCGATCGAATTCCCTGGACGAAGGAACTGGTCTGTATTTGGAATGACCACCGAGGCGTTCATCCGTACTCGCCCGGAAAACGCACGCCGCTCGCCGTCGCCGTCAGCGCGGACGATGGCGCGACGTGGAGCCGTTCTCGTTTGCTTGAGACGGACCCCGAAGGGTGGTACTGCTACACATCGTTGACATTCACGTCGGACCGCGCACTCGTATCCTATTGTGCGGGCGATACGACGGTTGGCGGACTGAACCGCTTGAAGGTCCAGTCTCTGTCACCCGCGTTTTTCGCCGACGTGGTCCGCGAAGGGCCCGCAACGCCGCCCGCAAAGCCGCTTCTTGACGGAGTCCTAGACTACGGCCGGTCGTTCATCAACACGAGGGCGGATTTCAATTCGCCTCGGTTCTGGGTCGAATCGCGCTGTCGAGTCACCGACGGCTCGACGGGAAAGTATGTCGAGTTCTTCCAATGCGGTCTTTGCAAGGCGGAAGACACGTTCGCGCAGCGGGATCTGTTCTTGCCCGACAATTACGATTTCCTGCCGGTGTTCAGCGCCGACCAGGGCGTCATATTCCGTCGCAAGGTTCGCGTCGCCGAGCCCTATCGGGATGTCAGGCCTCTCGACCAATGGTGGGGCGGCGCCGAGTTCCAGCTAGTGGAAGGCAAACCTCGGTTGCTGCGGACGTCCGACGAGATTTATGCCGCGATGCGAGACGGCCTTCCGCTGGTGGGCCAAACGGAGATTCGTGATCCTGCGACCGGACGGACCGCCGTGATCGAGTATCCGATCAAGACGATCAACTACGAGCGAAGTCGGAAGGACTGGCAGGTTGACACGGGGACGGTGCTACTGCCGGATTTGAATCAACCCCTTGAGCGGCAGGCCAATTCGATCCGCTTGGCTCATATCGCGTTTCGCAATCCTTATTGGGCCGACTTCCTCGTCGATGGGCCGACGCCGGTCGCATCAAGTCCGAACGAGCCGACGCCGGGCGCGCCCATCACGTCACCGCAATCCGATGTGTTGACCTACCATTACTCGAAGTCCATGCACCACTCGACGCGCAACGCGCTCCTTGCGCTGGAGCCGCTCTAGTCGTTCGATCGTTTGAGCGTTTGAAACAGTGGTTCGAAACAGGAGTTCGATTCGAAACGATTCGAAACAGGACACCCATCTCTTCTTCGCCGGGATGGTTCGAAACAGGACACCCATTTCCTCAGCATGAAACAGGACACCCATTTCCTCAGCATGAAACAGGACACCCATCTCCTCGGCGATTTAACGATTCGAAACAGGACACCCATCTCTTCTTCGCCGGGATGGTTCGAAACAGGACACCCATTTCCTCAGCATGAAACAGGACACCCATCTCCTCAGCATGAAACAGGACACCCATCTCCTCGGCGATTTGAAAATGGGTGTCCCATGGCGAATTCCATCCCCAATCGGGCGTATCCACAGTCGCGGCAACGCTCGCCCGAGCGTGCCGGGCGTTCCGAATGGGCGAAGTGAGGCTTGGAACGGCGTTCCGATCGCTCGACGTTCGCTTCCGCCGACACCAAGTGTCCGGCTCGCGCGGCGGCCG
>Ga0194120_10007109_pt1 | contig 15452 bp, 11 predicted proteins | sample TA2MahCa65mmetaG_FD_148642 | JGI IMG/M metagenome (GOLD analysis project Ga0194120, IMG submission 148642) | Freshwater microbial communities from Lake Tanganyika, Tanzania - TA2015019 Mahale Deep Cast 65m | ecosystem: Environmental > Aquatic > Freshwater > Lake | place: Tanzania: Lake... | reverse complement strand
TGCGCGCCGAGTTGCTGCGCGATCTGCTGGATTCGGTGGCAGTTCCCGTTTAGGGCATAGCATGACCGGACGGGCGTTCGTCCTGGGCCTGATCGCTGTGGCCACGTTCTTCGCGGCCGTCAACGTCCAGGCCGGCTGGCTGTACGTGCTGTCGGACGCCTTCCTGGGCGTCCTCCTGTCCTGCCTGCTGCTGGCGATCTGGTCGGTGCAGAACCTCGGCGTGACCGCCCGATCCGAGGGCATCACCGAGCAGGGCGTGCCGCTGCGGATCACCGCCATCGTCGAGAACCGCGGCACCTGGGGGCGTGCCTTCCTCGCGATGCTCGTGCCGCCGGTGGGCAGGCTGCGCCAGGGGATCGCGGCCGTCTTCCGCGTCGCACCGCACGGCTGGCCCAGCCAGCTCCTGGAGTCGCTGCCGGCGGGCGTCTGGACCCAGCTCAAGGTGGACGTCCCCACGCCCCGGCGCGGCGTCTACCCGACGCCCCCGGTCTACGTGCAGGCCGCGCCGCTTGGCCTGGTGGTCTGGCGGCGCCGCGTGGCGGTTCCCGGCGAGGTGATCGTCACGCCCAAGATCCACCACATCGAGAGCATGCCGTGGTTCCGGGCCGACGCGCGCGGCGGCGAGGAGCATCCGATGGCCCGCACCGTGCCGCACGGCGAGATGATCCGCTCGACGCGGGACTATCGCAGCGGCGATCCGCTGCGCACCATCCACTGGCGCGGCACGGCCCGCGTCGGCCGGCTGGTGGTCAAGGAGACCGAGGGCACGGCGATCGCCGGGGGAGCCAACGTCCTCCTCGACCTGGCGGGCCACTCCGAACAGAGCCTCGAGCATGCCATCTCGCTTGGCGCATCGATCCTGGCCTACTTCAACTCGCAGGGCGTCGCCGCCAGCCTCGTCACCCAGGAAGGCGAGTGCTCGGGGCCCCTGGATGCCCAGCTAGAGGCGCTGGCGCGGGCCAAGGCGAGCGACGAGAGCCTGGCCCCCTACCTCGCGCAACTCGATCCGGCAGGCCTGATCGTCATCTCGCCCCGCGATGCGGGCTGGCGGTCGGTGGCCGCCTACTGGATCCAGGCCGGCAACCCGGACCAGGCGCCCCTGCCCGGCGCGATCCCCCTGCCGGTGGGCGCCGACATCTCGCAGACGCTGCTCAGCGGGCGGCCGGCATGATTTGCCCATCGGCGGCTCTGGCACTCCCGCGCGAATCGGAGTCCTGGCTTGCCGGGCATGGATGCCCGGCCTGGCGCCAGGGAAGGCACTGCGGGGGGGCTCGGGGGGGCGGCACCCCCCCGAGGAGGCTCTGATGGTAGGATCGTTCCTCGATCGGCAGGGCCTGGGCCTCCTGGTCCGCCGCGACGACTATCTCGGGCCGATGCGCCTGGGCACCTTCGCCGTGGTGGGCATCAGCATCATGGGCCTGCTGACCATCGAGTGGAAGCTCGACTACTTCCTGGCCATGCTCTTCGTGGCGGTCGGAAGCTGGTTCTCGCACTGGTATCGCGGCCGCAACTGGTTCGTGAAGGGCTTCCTGGCGATCGGGATGCTCTACCTGCTCTACCAGTACCTGGCCAACCTGTTCCTGTACATCCAGGACACACGGCTTCCCCTGGCGCAGTTGCTGCTCTGGCTCTCGGTCCTGAACTCCTTCGACCTGCCGCGCCGCCACAATCTGAGAATCGCCCAGATGGTCGGTGCGATCCTGATGGTGGTGTCGGCCAGCCTGTCGCGCGACATGGCTTTCGGGCCCATCCTGGTGGCCTTCGTGATCGCGCTCCTGGTCTGCGGTCACCTCGACATGCTGTCGGAGTACCAGCACCGCCCGGCCTGGCGCCCGCTGAGCCGGGATATCGCCGTCAACGGCCTGCTCATGCTCCTGGCCGGAACGATGCTCTTCCTGGTCCTGCCTCGCGGCACGGGGCTGTACCTCCGGCAACTCCCGGTGAGCGGCATGATCACGCTGCCCTTCCACCCCGATTCCCGGGTGCAGAACCGCTTCTATCCGTCCGGAAACGTGGACCCGACGGCGATTCGCCAGGTGAACCCGAAGGCGTACTACGGCTTCTCCGAGAGCCTGGATCTCAACTTCCGCGGCCGGCTCTCGGACGAGATCGCCCTGAAGATCCGCAGCAACCGCGCCGAGTACTGGCGGGGCATGGCCTACGATCGGTACGACGGGCGCATGTGGACGATGACCCGGCCCAACGACATCGAGCGCCTGACCACGGCGTCGCTGCCCTTCGACCTGCCGATCACCTGGCTGGGCGGCAGCGGCCAGAAGCAGGTCCGGACGCTCTACGTCGAGGCCGATCAGAGCAACCTGGTGCCGCTTCCCCCCAACGCGTTCCAGCTCTACTTCCCGTCGAGCCTGCTGTTCCGCGACTCGTACGACGGATATCGCAGTCCCTTGCAGCTTGGCGCCGGGCTCTTCTACTCGGTCATCACGGAGCCGACCGCCTGGAACGAACGCGTGCTCGAGGCGGCCTCCGACATCTCCCCGGCGGCGATCGCCCGCTTCCGCAACTACCTGCAGGTGCCGGAAACCGTCCCGCAGCGCGTGCGCGACCTGGCCATCCAGGCCACGCGGGATCTCGGGAACCCGTACCACAAGGTGGTGGCGCTGCGCGGCTTCCTGCGCAAGTCCTTCCCGTACGACCTCTCGATTCCGCCGTTCCCCCACACGGCCGACCAGATCGACTACTTCATGTTCGAGTCCCGGCGGGGCTACTGCGAGCACTTCGCTTCGGCCATGACCATCATGGCCCGCATGGTGGGCGTTCCGGCCCGCCTGGTGACCGGCTACACGCCCGGCCGCTACAACCCGTTCACCGGGTTCTGGGAAGTGCGCACGTCGGACGCCCACGCCTGGACCGAGGTGCACCTGGCCGGCGCGGGGTGGGTGCCGGTGGACGCGACGCCGGGTTCGGCCTCGCCGACCGAGTTCACCGAGGATCACGCCACGGCCCCCGCCCTGGCGCTGGTGGGCTATGCCCACGACCGGATGGGCGCCGGGTTCTGGATCCTGCTGGGGTTCCTGCTGGCGGTCGGGGCGGGCCTCGCGTGGGCGTTCTCGCCGCAGGCCCTCAACCTGCGGCTCCTGCAGCGGCAGTCGCGCAGCCGCAACGCATTCCTGGCGACCCGGTCCTACCTGCGGTTGCTCGACATCTTCGAGCGGTACGGTCTCAAGCGCCGCGAGGGCTGGTCGCCCTCGGAGCACGCCGCGGCGGCCGCTCGCAACCCGTCGCTCGCGCCCGTGTCGCCCCTGGTGGTCGAATTCATCGAGACCTACGAGGCGGTGCGGTTCGGCGGCCTGGAAGACCACGACCTGGACGATCGGCTCGGAGCCATCAAGAAGGAACTCACGGCGCACGCCGCCGACCGGGCGGGCGTCAGATCAACCTGACAACGGGTTTATGAGCCGTTGATCAGGCCGTGAACCAGCTTGCGGACGTTGTCCACCGTGTACGGCTTGGCGAGGAAGGCGGCCGCGCCGGCCTGCTTGGCCTCGCTCGCCTCGAAGCGCAGTAGCGCCGCCGTGCACGCGATGATCGGCAGCGCCGCGGTCTCGGGCGCGGCCTTCAGGCGCCTGATCAGCTCCATGCCGTCGTACCGGCTACCCGGCAGATCGAGGTCCACGACCACCAGATCGAAGCGGGTGACCCGTGCCAGGTCGAACGCATCCTCGGCGCGCCGGCAGACTTCGACGGCGAACCCCTCATGCGAGAGGATGACCTCCATGAGGGTCGCGTTTGTAGGGTCGTCTTCCAGTACCAGCACCTTGGGCATCACCCCATTCTAGCCCATCCACCGGATCGCAACCCCGGCGCCCCCTCGTCTTTCCCGGCAGGCGCTAACATGGAGCCCGACCCGAAAACGAATGGACGATAAGACGCGCGTTCGCCAGGCCGCCGACATCCTCGAGGTGATCGGCCAGGCGACCGTGCTCAAGCACAAGGGCGGTCCCTGGTACACCGGGCTCTGCCCGTTCCACCAGGAGAAGACGCCGAGCTTCCGCGTCAACGCGTCGGACGGCTTCTTCAAATGCTTCGGCTGCGGCGAGAAGGGCGACGTCTTCACCTTCCTGATGAAGCGGGAGAGCCTGGACTTCCGGGGGGCTCTCAAGCATCTGGCCGATCGGTACGGAATCGAGCTTACCGAGGCTGCGCCCGAGTTCATCGACGAGCAGCGAAAGCTGCGCGAGGCCATGGCCGAGGCGCACCGCTACTTCCGCCGGGTCTACGAGCAGGCCGAGGAAGGCGCGGCGGCCCGGGAGTATGCTGCCCGGCGCGGCCTCTCGCCGGAGGTCGTCGAACGGTTCGGCATCGGGGCGTCGCCGCGCGGGTGGGACGGGTTGCTGCGCCACCTGTCGGGCCTGGGCTTCGCGCCCGAACTGCTCGAGAACGCGGGCCTGATCCGCCGCGGCCAGCAGGGCGGCTTCCGGGATTTCTTCCGGGGGCGGCTCATGTTCCCGATCTGCACCGACATGGGCGCGGTCGTGGCTTTCGGGGCGCGCGCGCTCGATCCGGGCGATCAGCCCAAGTACCTCAACTCGCCCGAGACGCCGCTCTACCAGAAGGGCCAGCACGTCTTCGCCCTCCACCTGGCCAAGGAGGCCATCCGGAAAGCCGACCGGGTGCTGGTGGCCGAGGGTTACATGGACGTCATCGCGTTGCACGAGGCCGGTTTCGAGGAGGCCGTCGCGGTGCTTGGCACGGCGATGACACCCCAGCAGGCCCGCAATCTCCTGCGGTACACGCCGGGCAAGCGGGTGATCGTCGCGTTCGACGCCGACGCCGCCGGCCAGACGGCGGCCAGCCAGGGCATCGCCACGCTCGAGGAAGTCGCCCGGGCCACGGGCCTGTTCCTGTCGGTCCTCGCGGTGCCGGACGGGAAGGACCCCGACGAGTTCATCCGGGCGCACGGCGCTCCGGCTTTCGCCCAGCTGGCGGCGACCGCCCCCGACGTCGTCGCCTTCCAGATCGCCCGACTATTCAAGCAGATCCCGGATTTGCGGTCGCGGGCGGGCCAGGACCGGGCGCTGCGCGAGTTGCTGCCGGTGCTGCGGCGGCTGGGAAGCCCGGCGCGCGCGTCCAGCTACTACGGGGAAATCGCGTTGCGACTGGGCCTCACCGAGAATGCCGTGGCTATGGAATTCAACCCGCAGTTACGGCATAATGGAGCGCTCCAGACCGGCACGCGGCCGGTGGTGGTCGCGCAGCAACGCGTTGCGGAGGCAGAGCGGGGTCTCATCTACCTGATGGTCCAAGACTTCGAGGCACGGCGAACGGTCGCCGCGAGCCTCGGTGACATCCCATTCCCGACGCCGGCCGCTCAGGCGCTCCGGGAGCGCCTCTGCGGCGATCTCGCCGCCGTCGCCGGCTGGCCCGGCGTCATCGATCGCACCCCGGAAGGGCCCGAGCACGACCTGCTGATCGACATCAGCTTCGAGGAATCCGCCAGCAAGGCCCCCGCCGGCTCGCAGCGGGTGATGGACGATTACGTCGCCGTCATCGCGTGCGAGTTCTGGCGGGACATCGCTTCGTCCCGCGCCAGGGAGCTCACGCGTCCCGACCTCTCCTCGGAGGATGTCCAGCGCATCACGCTGGAAATCCAGGACGCGAAGATGCGAGCTCAAGAGCATCTGACCCGGCTCTCGGGCCGTAGCCCGGGTGCGCCGCGAGGCGGGGAATCAAGCCTCGTCTCGCAGGCTCCTGGACGAGAAGGGGAATAGAAGCTGTGGGCAAGCCCGAAGTCAAAGCAGGGAAATACGATCTCTTGAAAGCCGATCCCGAAGGCGACGATCTGCTGGAAAACGGCGCGACCCTGATCGAGGAAGAGGTCGAGACCCCGGCGGACGAACCCCCCGAGGACCTGGCCGCCGACGAGGTCGACACCGCGGATCTCACGGTTCCGAAGGGCATTTCCACCGACGACCCGGTCCGCATGTACCTGCGCGAGATCGGCTCGATCCCGCTGCTCAGCGGCGCAGAGGAGGTCGATCTGGCCCGGCGCATCGCCGCCAACGACGGGGGATCCGAGGAGGCCAAGCGCAAGCTGGCCGAGGCCAACCTGCGCCTGGTCGTGTCGATCGCCAAGAAGTACGTCGGGCGCGGGATGCTCTTCCTCGATCTCATCCAGGAGGGCAACCTGGGCCTCATCCGCGCGGTCGAGAAATTCGATTACGAGAAGGGCTACAAGTTCAGCACGTACGCCACCTGGTGGATCCGGCAGGCCATCACCCGCGCCATCGCCGACCAGGCCCGCACCATCCGCATCCCGGTGCACATGGTCGAGACGATCAACCGCCTCAAGAAGATCACGCGCAAGCTCTCGCAGGATCTCGGCCGCAAGGCCACCGACGAGGAAATCGCCAAGGAAATGGAGATCACCGTCGAGAAGCTGCGCGAGATCGTGAAGGTGGCGCAAGAACCCATCTCGCTCGAGACGCCCATCGGCAAGGAAGAGGATTCGCGCCTCGGGGACTTCCTCGAGGATCGCGAGGCCGAGGCGCCGGTCAATGCCGTCACCCACGAGTTGCTGCGCGAGGACATCAACGAGGTCCTGAGCAGCCTGTCGGCGCGTGAGCGCGACGTCCTCAAGCTCCGCTTCGGCCTCGAGGACGGCCGGAGCCGCACGCTCGAGGAGGTCGGCCAGCAGTTCGGCGTCACCCGCGAGCGCATCCGGCAGATCGAGGCCAAGGCCCTGCGCAAGCTGCGCCACCCCAATCGCAACAAGCGCTTGCGCGAGTACATCGAGTAGACTGGCGCCATCAAGCGGGAGCCCTGGCCGAGCGGCTGCGGCGCCAGTCCCGGCCGCCCATGCGGCCCCGATCATGTCAACCGGCCGAGAAAGCCGCCGGCCACGAATCAGCCGGCCACGAATCAGCCGGCTACGAACCGACCGTCGCCTCGTAACGCCGGACGGCCAGATCCAGGTACGCCGGGTCGAGGTCGATCCCCACGAAGCGCCGCCCGTGCCGCACGGCCGCCAGCCCCGTGGTGCCACTCCCGCCGAACGGATCCACGACCAGGTCGCCGGGCCTGGTGCTTGCCAGCACGACGCGTTCGAGCAGGGCCAGCGGCTTCTGGGTCGGATGGCTGCCATGCGCCTTCTCGGCGCGGCCCGGCGCCTGGAGGCGCCACACCGACTTCATCTGCTTGCCGCCCGCGATCTCGCGCATGTGCTGGTAGTTGAAGGTGTGCTTGCTCTTGGGCCCCCTGGCCGCCCAGAGTAGCGTCTCGGTGGCGTGGGTGAAGTAGCGGCAGCTCAGGTTGGGCGGCGGGTTGGGCTTTTCCCAGGTGATCTCGTTGAGCAGCTTGAGGCCGAGCTGCTGCATCGCGAAGCCGACCGAGAAGATGACGTGGCGCGTGCCCGAGACCCAGATGGCGCCATCCGGTTGCAGGACGTCCCTGCAGGCCTCGAGCCAGGCGCGATTGAACTGGTGCATCTGGTCGATCGACGCGAGCCGATCCCAGCCGCCCTTGTGAACCGACACCATTCGCCCGCTGTGGCATGTGATGCCGCCGTTGGACAGGAAGTAGGGCGGATCGGCGAAGACCAGATCCGCGCCGGCGGCCGCCTCCAGCACCGGGAGCAGCGCGAGAGCGTCTCCCTGAAAGAGCTGGAACATCCCGTCCGGTGAGCGGTAGTAGGGCGCAGCCTCCCGGCAAACGGCAGCCAATCCGCGGCTCATCGACCCGACCTCCGTTCTGGCACGCACGGCGCGCCGGGAGTTGATCGGGGATCGCAACTTCCACGCGATAGCATGCCAGTAGAACGCTTCTCCCGAGCGATCTCCGGGACATGATCGCAGATCATGCGATCCTCCGTGGATAAAACGCGATTTCTCCCCAGAACATCCATTCTCCTGTGGAAAAGTCAGGAAAATCTCAAACTTATCGAAGTTGACACCTATTTCCGGAAAAATCGGGTACAATGATCACAAATCCAGCAATTGATCGACAGCAAGGAGAAATTCAGCGATGCGCAAAGTCCGCGATGAGAACCAGAAGGGCCTCCAGACCTGCAAGTTCTGCGTGCAGTGCGACCAGTGGCGCCCGCTCAACGAGTTCTACACGGACCGCGCCAAGGCCGACGGCCTCCGCCCGTACTGCAAGGTCTGCGACATCAAGCGCGCCAAGCGGGCGATCTAGCCGCCAAGCAGATCTTCGGCTCTATCTCAGGATAGGCCGGGAAAGCCCCGGCTCACCCCGGGAGAATCGGGTACGCCACCGCCACATCCGGCAGTTTCAGCGCACGGCGGGGCGTACCCTTTTCGCTTTGGTGGGGCGGTCCTTTCCGGCCGGCGGGGCACTAGGTTACCGGCACCGCCGCACGATACGTGAAGGTCTCGGTGTCGATGAGGCCCGGCGGCACGATTCGCCAGTTGTTGACGAACACGTCGGCCGGCTCGATGGCGCCCCTTTCTCGCAGGAAATCCACGACTAGCTCGCGGATGTTCTCTTCCTGGCTGTACACGACCGGGGCGCTGCGGATCATCTCGTAGCCCCCGCCGCCGCGCTGCCGGTAGCTGTTCATCGCGAACGAGAAGGTCATCTCGTCGTTCACCGGCGCCCCGAGGTACTCGAGGCGCGTGATGCGCGAGCCGACCGGCCGCGTGATGTCTATTTCGTAGTCGACGCCCGCGACCATGTCGAAGTTGTAGCCCTTGACGTCCTTCTCGAAGATACCGCTGCCCTCCTGGTACGGGGCGAAGTAGCGGGCTGAGTACTCGAGGAACTCCCGCAACTCCCTGCCGGTCACGCGGATGGCCACCAGGGTGTTCTCGACCGGGTAGATCGCGGCGATCTGCGCCAGCGAGACGGGGCCGGCCAGCAGCCCGATGTCGGTGTTGAACGCCGACACCGCCGAAAGCTGGGCGCCGGTGCGCTCTAGCTGCACCGCGTGGATGAGGTCCATCAGCGGCGTGTCCTCGACGCGTTCGTTGCGGGCCGGCCAGTCCGATCGGGTCGTGGCGATGGGGGCGCTGACGTATTCCAGGGTCGCCTCGTGCGCGGCCGCGCCGAGGCGCAGGACGTCGGGATGCGGCAGCACGCCCTGGGTCGAAACGGTGCTCGCGGCCTTGTGCACGACCTTCCAGCCCCCGCTCCAGGACTCGAGCACGAAGTGGACGCATGCCAGCCGCTTGCCGCCCATCTCGGCCTGGACGATCGCGACGCCGTTCTCGGTCATGGCCACCGGCTGATGGGTGTGGCCGAGGAAGAGGGCGTCGAGGTGCTCGATCTCTCTTGCCAGCACCAGGCCCACGTTTTCCGGCGGCAGGCCCGAGCCCTTGGAGTAGCCGCCGTAGGTCGGGCCGTACTCGCCGTCGCCGCCGAGCCCCGTGTGGGGCAGGCCGATGACCAGGTCGGCCCCCTTGCTCTTCATCTCGGGCACGTGCAGGGCGAAGGCCGTGACGATGTCGCCGAACTCCATGCGGCCCTCGACGTGGGCCTTGTCCCAGATGACGACTCCGGGCGGCGTGGCGCCGATGAAGCCGACCTTGACCCCGCCGACCTCCTTGATGACGTAGGGATCGAAGACCAGGTCGGGGGTGCGGGCCCAGTAGACGTTGGAGGACACGAACGGGTAGCGGGCGTCCTTCTGGGCCTTGAACAGCAGGTCGAGGCCGTAGTTGAAGTCGTGGTTGCCGACGCCCCACGCCGCCAGGCCCAGGTGCGAGAGGGTCTCGACCATGGGATCCACCGCCTCGGCTCCGCCGTTGCGGCGGAACCAGTCGATGAGCGGCGAGCCCTGGAGCAGGTCGCCCGAGTCCACGAACAGCACGTGCTGGCAGGTCTGGCGCTCGCGTTCGAGCAGGGTCGCGATCTTCGCCATGCCGAGATCCTGCTCGCGCTCGCCCTCGAAGTAGGTGTGCGGGCGGATGTGCCCGTGGACGTCGGTGGTCCCGAGGACCTTGATCTCGACCGTGCGCATTAGAGCCTCCTCGGGGGGGTGCCGCCCCCCCGACCCCCCCCGCTGCGCCGTCCTTGGCTCGCCGGCGGGCATCCCTGCCCGCCGAGGGGCTCGTGCGAGAGCGTCTTCTCAGCCGGAGAAACGGTCACTTGGCTTCCACCGCGGCGGGCGCGTCGGCCGCCGGGACGATCGCCTCGATCTCCTGGGCCTTCGCGAGTTCGGCGGCGCGGCGCTTCTCGGCCATGGTCAGGAAGCCGACGGCCACGAAGATGAGGCCCAGCGAGACCCAGTCGGAAAGGCTGGGGAAGCGCGTCCCCAGCAGGAGGAACGCCAGGAGCGTGGCGGCGGTGCCGGCCACCAGCGAGGTCAGGCGGTTGACCAGCGTGGCGAACGTGGCGGTGCGGCCCTTGAACATGAAGATGAAGACCGAGAAGAACGCCACCCCGCCGAAGACCGCGCCGGCCCAGATGGCCGGGATGTAGTTGGTATGCGGATTCGCGACCGCCGAGTGGAATGCGACGAGCGGCTGCTCGGCCAGGATGGCGGCCGCCTGGGCCATTTCGCCCGCCTTGACGGCGGTCGCGTAGGCGAGCGTCGCGCCGTCCTGGCTCGCCCAGACGAAGAAGCCCGTGGCGAGCGCGATCATGGCGGCCGTGGCGGTGATCTGCTCGATGCCGAAGAACCAGCGGTTGTCGAGGGTGGCGCCCTTGGGCCGCGTGTTCTTGTAGTAGTTCATCACGTAGATCCGGAAGCCGTACGCGATGATGTAGCTGATGAGGACGCCCATGGCCAGGGCGTTTGACAGCAGGTCGGAGCCGCCGCTGCCATCGCCGAGCAGGATCTGCGTGCTGGCCGCCGCCAGGGCGAAGAGCACCGCGACGTTTTCCTCCCAGTAGACCGTGCGGTTGAGGATCTTCTGCTTGATCTGGACGGCGTCGACGATGCGGCTGATGACGATGACGCTGGCCCGCATGACCACCATGGCCACCATGACGGACTTGAGCAGCATGTACAGGAGCGTGGTGGTCGGGATGATGATGGCCGTGAAGATGCCCGACGGAATGATGTAGGCGAACTCGGGCGGCACGCGCAACGGCCCCACCTTGAGGCTCCGCGTGGCGTCGGCCAGGTGCCAGCCCGTGAAGAAGAGCACCGCGAGGCACATGGCCGAGCCCCCGACCGTGCTCCAGATCAGGAAGTCCATGTTGCTCATGGCCGGGAGAATGACCGCCTTGCTCCCGGTGAAGTACTTCGTGAGCACGCCGAAGACGGTGTAAAGGGCGAAATACGCCAGGCAGAGCTGGATCAGCCTGCCGGTGGAGCCTTCAGCCGTCTTCCACAAAACGCACGTCCTCTCTGGTGGCGGGGCGTGCCATTCTACCCCATCTCCGAGGACCGGTGCGCTCTGCCGTCGTGCGCCGGCTGATGCTGCCTCAGTGGCAGTCGCAGGGAAGATCCAGGATGGAGACGGTCCGGCGATCGGCGGCCAGCACCCAGAGCTGGCGCCGGCCCTCGGACACCATGTCCACGGCGTCTTTCACGGCGTCCCCCTGGATCGGGTGGCGGGTCAACGCCGCGCCGTCCGCCCGGACGAGGGCGGCGCCGTCGCGGAACCAGAGCGCTCCGTCCCCGTCGATCGCGGGCCGGTCGATGGGCGTTCCCCAGGTGAGGCGGGCCGTGGCGCGGCCACTCGCGTCCAGGCGGGTCGCGATCGGGCCGCCGGTCGCCCAGGCCCCGCCGTCGGGTGTCGGGAAGACGCGCTGCACCGGCGTGGGTAGGGCGATCTTGCGCTTCACGGCCCCGCCCGGGGCGAACTGGATCGCGCCCTGGGTTCCCGCCGCCAACCAGGCCGCGCCGCCCTTGTCGAGGGCCACGCGGCCCGCCGAACCGGGAGGTAGCTGGTACGCGATCCGCGGCTTCCCGGCTCCGGAAATCAGGGCCGCGAGATCGCCGAGGTTGCCCGTGCCCACGATCCAGGTCGGGCCGGCCGGCGAGACCGCAAGATCGGCGGGGGAGACCGGCAGGCCCAGGCACCAGGTCCTGGCGCCCCCCGGCGCGTGGCGCGAGAGTTCGCCGTGCGGCCCGGCGCTCGTTGCCAGGAGCAGATCGGCGGGCGGCGCGCCGGGGCCGCCGAGCAGCGCCACTCCCGGCACGAGGGTGGCCGCGCGGGGGAAGACGGGCGGCGCGAGCGGCACGAGCGGCGCGGATTGCCGCTCCGGGCTCAGACGCATCACTCCCTGGCCGGTGAGGGCGAGCATGCCCAGGCGCCCATCCGGCGCCAGGCGCCTGATGGTGAATGGCAGGCGGAGCGTGCGACCGTAGACCGTCGGGCCTGCGCCGACCGCCTTGCCGAGCGGGCGCGGCCGCTCGCCCAGGCCGCCCACCAGGACTTGCAAGGGCTGGGGGCGATCGTAGCCCATTCCCGGAAAGACCCGCACGGGGATGGGGCCGACGCTTCCCTGGCCGCTCCGGGAAACCACGAGGCCGTAGACGGCGGGCGGCAGCGCCTTGAAAGCGTAGCGGCCGGCCGAGTCGGTCTTCGTGCGGGCGCCGGTCGTCTCCGGGCTCAAGGCCTGCAACTCGACTTCCGCGCCGGCGACCGGGCGGCCGGTCGAGGTCACGGCGTGGCCGTACAGCGAGATGCCCGGCGGGGCCTCCGCCGGTCCGGGAAGCCAGTCCAGGCGGCTTGCCTTTCCCGCGTCCCAGGCGGCGCACGAATCGCTTCCGGTCCTGGCGCCCGAGAGGAGTCCGGCGGCGCAGGCCAGCAGGCCGATGCCGAGTGCATTTCGTGGGAAGATACGGGGTGGCTGGTCGATCATGGCGGCTCCTGGTGCTGGATGCGGCCTGCTGGGGCGCACGCTGCCAACCCTAGGGCCGGCCGGTGGAGTCGCGGTGGCGGGCGGGTTGATTACCGGGCGAGCGGATCGACGACGCCCGCTTCGGCGAAGCCGCGGGCGCGCAGCAGGCACGAATCGCAACTCCCGCACGGCTCCTCGCCGCCGAGATAGCACGACCAGGTGAGCGCGTGGTCGACGCCGGCCGCCATGCCCAGCTTGACGATGTCGCCCTTGGTGAGGGCGACCAGGGGCGTGACGATGCGGATGGGCGCCCCCTCGGACCCGGCGCGGGTCCCGAGGCGGCCGGCCTCCTGGAACGCGGCGATGAACTCGGGCCGGCAATCCGGGTAGCCGCTCGAGTCCAGGGCGTTGACGCCGATGAAGAGCGCTTCGGCGCCTCGCGCCTCGGCGAACGACAGGCCGAAGGCCAGGAAGATGGTGTTGCGGCCCGGGACGTAGGTGACGGGGACTCCCTCGCCGATTTCCGCGGCGGTGCGGTGCCGCGGTACGGGAATGTCGGCGGTCAGGGCCGAACCGCCGAAGCGCCGGAGGTCGAACGTCATGATCACGTGCTCTGCGGCCCCCACGGCCGCGGCGACGCGTACCGCGGAATCCAGTTCCCGCCGGAGGCGCTGGCCGTAGTCGAACGACAGGGCGAGGATCTCGAAGCCTTCCGAGCGCGCCAGGTAGGCGCAGGTGGAGCTGTCGAGTCCGCCCGAGAGCAGGACCACGGCCTTTCTGGAAGTCATGTGCTGCGCGACCGGTCGAAATGGGAGAGGATGGCGCCGGCGTCGGCGGCCGGCAACTTCGGAAACGCTGCCAGGATACGCGCCAGCTCGTCCCGCGACAACACGAAGCAACGCGCGACCCGCGCCTCGAGCATCAGACGCAGCGGCCCTCGAGGGGGGCCGGCCCCCGGACGCGCATCCGTCAGCGCCCCGGCCAGTTCGACCAATCCCGGCGCGACCCCGGGCGGCACCGGCAACTGCCTGATGGCGAAGAGGTTGACGTTGTTGTTTGCCGACAGGTGCCTGAAGCGCCACTCCACGACCAGGCTGTTGAGGTAGGCCAGGAGCGTCAGCTTCTCCTGCTGCGAATGTTTGTCCCCGACCAGATAGTTGAGGCTGTTGCCCAGGCGGTAGCCCGCGGGAACCAGGGCCGCCTCGAGGCGCCGCTGGCGGTCGGCGCGGGCCACTGTCCGCCAGGCGATGCGGCTGTGGGCCGCATGGCCCTTGTCCCGGGCGCCCAGCCGGCTCTCTTCCACCCAGAGTTGCTGGCCGTTCTTGCGACGGTACGGGCAGGAAGCCGCCCTGCCGCAGCCCTGGCGACAAGCGGGCCACGCTCCGCTCGCCACGGCGTCCACCGGGCAGATCTCGAACGCGCCGAGGCGCTTGCCTTCCCAGAGGGGGGCACCGGCCGGCACTTGGTCGAACACGTCGGCGTCGGTGGTCATGTCCAGTTCGCGGCCGAAGCGGGGCTGCCAGGGGCCGGTGCCGAAGGCCGGGCCCACCGCGTAGAGTTTTTCGACGATCGCCGCGTCCGCCGGGTGGGCGAGCGGCGGGATGGCGGCCGACTCGGGGGCGGAGCGGCGGATCAGCGCGATCCCCACCGGGACGGCCGCGCCGGCGGCCAGTTCGGCGAGGCTCCGGAGCCCGGCGCGGACCTCGATGACGGGGCCCCCCGGCCCGGTCCCGGCCTTGCGGGCCGCGAAGACGGCCGCTCGCTGGTCGATGTCGGGAAAGGCGTCGGTCCGCGGTTCGAAGCCCCAGGTGGCGACGGCCTGGTAGGTGGCGAAGAGGCGGTCCCGCCAGGCCCTGGCCGACAGGTCCGCCCAGAAACCGCCCGGCACGATGGCCCCGAGCGCGCCGGACGCGCGGAGCAGGCCGTCGGCCATGTCCAGCACCGCCAGGTAGGCGTTGGCGTCGCCCGCGAGGGCCGCCGGCACCGGCCGGCTCTCGCGCAGGTGCACCCGGAATGCAGCCAGCGCCCGCTTCTCGGTGGCCAGCGCCGTGCGCACCGCGGCTTCGCCGGCCAGCCGGGCCCGGATGCGCCGCTGCTCGGACTCGTGCAGTTCCCGCAACTCCGGAGCGAAGCACTCCCGCTCGAGCAGCTTGAGCTTGTCCCACGGCGGATTGGTGATCACGGCGTCGAACCCGCCGGCGAGCGCGATTTCGGGGAACTCGAGCGCCCAGCAGAACGGCTGCCGATCGCGCAGTTCGAGCGGGAGCCGGTCTGACAGGCGCCGCCGGAGCGGCTCGGTCAGGCGCTCGGCTGCCTCGTACTCGCCGCTGGCGCGCAGGTCGGCCAGCCGCGAGAGCAGCTCCCGGCGCTCGGTCACGAATGCCGGCCGGAGCGGGAAGGGCAGAGGATCGAGCAACGCATTCCCGGCCTTGACGCGGCCGCCGAGCACGGTCCCGATCCGGCGGGCGGCCGTGGCCGCCGCTCCGGGATCCAGGTCCACGCCGTAGCCGCGGGTGGGCGTCGCCGCGACCAGCAGCGCCCCCGAACCGCACGTGGGGTCCACGACGCAAAGCGGCTGCCGGGACCCGGGTACCGCCTCGCCGGCGGCCGGCCCGAGCCGCCTGGCGACCTGGTCCCAGAGAAAGTCCGCCAGCGCGGGGGGCGTCTCGAAGCGCGCCAGCGCCTTGCGCCGGACCTCCTCCAGGGCCGCGACCGTCACGCCTCGACCGGTTCGAGGGTGG